>WNFL01295392.1_pt3 | contig 16988 bp, 12 predicted proteins | sample 5400361 | NCBI WGS metagenome assembly WNFL01 (sample SAMN13153351, study PRJNA577476) | soil metagenome | isolation source: 40 cm soil on Douglas fir-dominated hillslope | place: USA:California | collected 2013-09-17 | reverse complement strand
GTTCCTGCGAGTACAGCGACACGCGGTACTCTTCGATCCAGTTCTGGAGTTCGTCGAGTTCCGGGATCCAGCGCAGCTCGGCGCCGATCTGCTGGGCCAAAGCGCGGAAGCGGGCCGACCACTTGCGAAGTTCCAGAACGAGTTGCGCCGGCTCGCCGCCGCGTGCGGCGCTGCGTTGCCAGCGGCGCTCTTCGGCCTTGAGATACCGCGGCAACTGGCGCAGCCAGTCGGCCGACAGCGATTCAAAGTTGGCGGCACTCAATAGCCGACGCAGATGCTCATGGCTCTCATCGACTGCGTCCGCCGCCAGTGCGGTGCGCGGATCGTCGAGCGCGCGTCGCACCGCCCGCGCCTCGGTGAACCAGCTCAACGCGACGGCGATCGCTTCCTCCAAGCAGGGATGCAATCGCGCTCGTCCTTGGTCGACCGCTGCGTCGAACGCCTCCCGGGTGCGCGGCGCCTCCTCGTCGTCAAAGCAGGCGCGGCGAAAGACCAGTTGCAGCACCGCTTCGATCAGCGCGTCGCTCTTGAGATAGGGACTCGCCGCGAGCAGCAGCGAGGCGTTGCCCGCGATGGTCTTGCCGAGATCGCGCGCCTGCGCAGCCAGCACGATGCGCGCAAGACGAATCGCCCCCTGCCGCCAATTGCGCCTCGCCTCGGCGGCGGACCATTCGTAGCGCAGCTCGAGCGCCTGGCCTCCCCAGGCGAGCGTTGGATACACTTGGACCGTACACTGCCCGAATGCCAACGGCACTGACTCGGGCAATGCGTCGATCTCGAACCGTCGCCAAGGCCCCGCCAATCCATACGCCGCACGGGCGCGGCGGTCGAGTTCGGCGCGCGCGGCGGCGGCGCCGGCGCGGCGCAATTCCGCCAGGGTTTTGCCGTGCGCCAGTTCCTTGTCGTCGGCGATCACCGCAAGCTCCGGCATCAAATGGGCGGGCACGGCGGCTAAATCGAATCGCAGCAAGGGTTCGGGAATCCCGCGCTGCTCTTTCAGCCAAACCTTGAGGCTGTGTGGGTCCGCAGCGGTGCTCACGCCCACGTCGGCGCGCGGGCCGGCGCTCATCCTCGTACTCGCGAGAAATTGCGCGGCGGTGTCGCCGATCGGAATCAAATGCCGGCGCGCGTCCTTGGGCAGCGAGCGCAGCAGGGCCTCGATCCGGGGCTCGGCAAATCCCGGCACTGCGGCATCGACCCCGGCGCGAGTGAGTCCGGGCAACGCCAGCAGCGGGATTCGCAATATCGCGCCGTCCCGTGATTCACCGGGCGCGAAGCGGTATTCGACGGGAATCGACAGTGCATCGACCTCGGCGACCACGGGAAATTGCGCCAGCGCCTCGGGGGCGGGCTGCTTGGCGAAGATGTGCTCGGGATCGAGAGTCAGTGCGCGCCGTCCGGCATCGGAGAGATGCCGGGTGAAATACTCCAGTGTTGCGCCGCTCGATACCTGGCGCGGCAGGGCGCGGTCGTAGAACTCGACGAACGCTTCGGCGCCTTGCAGCAGGCCTCGCGTGCGCAGGCGCTCCTCCATCCGCTGCGCGTCGCGCACGGCGGCGTCATTCGCCATCAGCCAGTCGGGCCTGCGGTGCAGCCGTTGGTAGACCAACGCCTCGCGCGCGAAGATGCGGCGCGATTCCTCCGGCGCAATGGGTCCATAGTTCACCACGCGGTTCGCGCTCAACACCAGCCCGAGAAAACCGACGCGTTCGCGCGCCACCACTTCCTCGCGCGCCTCGTCCCAATCGGGCTCGAGATATTCGCGCTTCAGCAGGTGCGAGGCCGCGGACTCGATCCATTGGGGTTCGACTTCAGCCACGCGCCGCGCGAACACCCGCGACGTCTCGACGATATTCGCCGCCATGACCCAGCGCGGCCGGCGCCGCGCCAACGGCGACCCCGGGAATAAGTGGAAATGCACGCCCCGAGTGCCGAGATAGGCGCCCTCCTCGCCGCGCGTGCCCACCATGGTGCAAAAGCCCGCGAGCAACGCGCGGTGCACCCCCGTGTAGCTCGCGGCTTGGCGCTGCGGCACTACACCCAAGTCGGCCGCGCGGTCCGCGACCTGAGCATAGACATCATCCCATTCGGACAGCCGCAGCAGCGAGAAGCGGCGTTCCTTGCACCAGAGCCGCAATTCACGCCGCGGGCCCTCGCGTGCCTTGCGGTATGCCCTCCAGACCTTGACCAGCGCGGAAAACTCCGACTTATGGTCTTCGAATGCGGCGACCTCGCGAAGATCCTCCGAGCCGCCGGGAGCGGGAATGCGCACATCCGGGATGCTGAGGCCCGCGACGATGGCGAGCAGCTCGGCGCAGGCGCGAAAGCGCTTGCTCTCGAGCAGCGCCCGCGCCAGACGCGGGTCGAGCGGCAGCCGCGCCATGGCGCGGCCGAGGCGCGTGATCCGCCGATCGGCGTCCAGCGCCTGCAGCTCCTGGAGCAGCCGATAGCCGTCGCCGAGCGTTCGCGGATCGGGCGCGTCGATGAAGGGAAAACTCTCCGCCTCGCCCAGCCCGTCCGCGGCCAGCCGCAGGAGCAGAGCCGCGAGATTCGTGCGCAGTATTTCCGGTTCGGTGAAGGGTGCGCGGGCGTCGAAGTCGGCTTGCGTGTACAGCCGCAGGCAAAGTCCCGGACCTAAGCGGCCGCAGCGGCCCTTGCGCTGGTCGGCGCTGGCCCGCGATATGGGTTCAATCGGCAATCGCTGCAGGCGATTGCGCGGGCTGTAGCGGCTGATGCGCGCCACACCCGAGTCGATGACGGCGCGAATGCCCGGCACCGTAATCGATGTCTCGGCCACGTTCGTCGCCAATACGATGCGTTGCCGGGGGCCGCGATGAAATATCTTGCTCTGCTGCTCCCACGACAGGCGCGAGTACAGCTCCAGCACCTCGACATCGGCGTGCAGCTCGCGCTGCAAAACCTCGCCGACATCGCGTATCTCGCGCTCCCCGGGGAGAAACACCAGAACGTCGCCGCCGCCGATTGCCTTGGGTTCGGTTGCGATTTCCTGGTAGGCCTCGAGAACCGCGGCGGGCAAGTCGGGATCCTCGGCATCGTCCTGCGTTTCGCGATAGCGCACTTCGATGGGGTGAGAGCGGCCGCTCACCGTGACGACCGGCGCGTCATCGAAGAACCGCGAGATGCGTTCGACGTCCAAGGTCGCCGAGGTCACGATCACTTTCAGATCCGGGCGGCGGGCCGATAAGCGCTTCAGCACGCCCATCAGCAAATCGACGTTCAGCGTCCGCTCGTGCGCCTCGTCGACGATGACGGTGTCGTAACGCCGCAGTTCTGGGTCGACGCCCAGCTCCGCCAACAGCAAGCCGTCGGTCATCAGCACGAGACGCGTGGCATCGGAGACCTGATCGGCGAAGCGCACGCGAAAGCCGACGCTGCGGCCCACCGGCTGCCCGACTTCCTCGGCGATGCGCGCGGCCAGCGCTCGCGCCGCCAGCCGTCGCGGTTGCGTGTGCGCGATCAAGGCGTCCGTGCCGCGTCCCATCTCCAGGCAATACTGCGGCAATTGCGTGCTCTTGCCGGAGCCCGTGTCGCCGGCCACGATCAGCACCGGGCTGCGGCGCAATGCCTCCATGATGGCTGCGCGTTGCGCCGAGATCGGCAAATCGGGGTCGTGCTTGAAGGCGAGTTCGGGGAAGGTGCGCGCCGCGGCGGCCGCTCCCGCATCATTCGCCACGCTTGACCTCTTGCCAAAGCCTCTCTTGGCTCTCGAGGTCGAGCTCCGCGAAAACTGCGCCGCGCTGCGCCGCCAGGGATTCCATGCCGCGAAATCGGCGCTCGAACTTGGCGTTGGCGAAGCGCAACGCCGCCTCCGCATCGACATCGAGCTTACGGGCCAGATTGGCGGCCGCGAACAACAGATCGCCGATTTCCTCGAAGATCTCGGGCGATGCACCCGTGGCCGCCTGAGCGTGGTTCGCCGCGTCCGCCGGCGCGCTCTGCGCGGCGGCCGCATCGCGAACTTCGGCGAGTTCCTCGGCCACCTTGTCCGCGGTCTGGCTCGCATGTTCGAAATCAAAGCCCACGCGCGCCGCGCGCTTGCTCAGCTTGTAGGCGCGCATCAGCGCCGGCAGCGCCGGGGGCACCCCATCCAAATGGCTGTGATCGGCGTCGGCGGCGCCGCGCTCGGCCGCCTTGATTTCTTCCCACGCGACGCTTTGTTCGGCTTGGTTCAGCGGGCCGCTCGCGCCGAACACGTGCGGGTGGCGGCGCAGCAGCTTGTCGCAAATGGCCCCGGCCACCGCCTCGAAATCGAATTGCTGCGCCTCGCTCGCGATCTGCGCGTGAAACACCACTTGAAACAAGAGATCGCCGAGCTCGTCGCGCAGGTGGCGCATGTCGCCGCGTTCCACCGCATCCGCGACCTCATACGCCTCCTCGATGGTGTACGGCGCGATACTCGAGAAGGATTGCGCCCTATCCCAAGGACAACCGTCGGCGGCGCGCAGGCGCTCCATGATGCCGAGCAATTCGCGCATCCGGTCCGTCGCGGCGAGTTGCCCGCTCATCGCGGCTTCTCGCTGCCGGTCTGCAGCATGCGGCGCAGGGTCAGCAACATGCCCGCGGTCGCGCCCCAGATGTTGCGCTCGCCGTAGGGAATGTCGTGGACCTCGATGGTCAGGTCGCCCAGCTTGCGCTGCCGGGAGCGGTGATTGGCGGAATCCAAGATGTAGTCGAGCGGCACTTCGAAGACATCGTGAACCTCGGCCTTGGCGATGCGCAGTTGATAATCCGGATTCACGAAACCGACCACGGGAGTCACCCGGAAACCCGTTATGACGTGGTGATCGGGCAAGTATCCCGCGAATTCCACGAAGTCGGGCATGAGACCGATTTCTTCATAGGTTTCGCGCAGCGCCGCGTGCCACGCGTCCTTGTCGACGGGCTCGATCCGGCCTCCGGGAAAACTGATCTGTCCGGCGTGATCCTTGAGCGTTTCGGCGCGCTGCGTCAGCAGCACCGTCATTCCCGTCGCATGCTCCACCAGCGGCACGAGCACGGCCGCCGGAACGCGCCGCGCCGGGAGCGAGGCGCGCACGCGCGATACCACCTCGGCGGACGCGCCCGCCAACCACTGCATCTCTTGTTCCGGCGTGGAGGGCCGCGAATCGAGAGACGCGCGTATGTGCGCTTTCGAGTAGAGCGGATCCATCGTCACGCAGCGGAACCGCCGCCGTAGTTGCCGCCGCCGGTCAGCGACTTGGGGTCGAGCAGGCGGCGCAGCTCGTCCACGCTCAAGTCGGTCATTTCCGCGGCGACCTCCCATATCGGCCGCCCCTCGGCATACGCCTTCTTGGCGATGGCGGCGCCTCTTTCGTAACCGATGACGGGATTGAGGGCCGTGACCAAAATCGGGTTGCGAGCCAGCGCATCGTCCAAACGGGCATGATTCACCGTGAATCCGGCGAGCGCGCGATCGGCCAGATTGCGGCTGCCGATGCCGAGCAATTCGAGGCTCTGCAGCAAGTTATAGGCGATCACCGGCAGCATGACGTTCAGCTGAAAGTTTCCCGACGCCGCGGCCACGGTGATGGTCGCATCGTTGCCCATCACCTGCGCCGCGATCATGGCCACCGCTTCGGGCACCACGGGATTCACCTTGCCCGGCATGATGCTGCTGCCCGGCTGCAGCGCCGGCAGCGCGATTTCGCCCAATCCCGCCAGAGGTCCGCTATTCATCCAGCGCAAATCATTCGATATCTTCCACAGACTCACGGCGAGGACCTTGAGCTGGCCGGACAGTTCGACGGCCGTGTCCTGGCTGGACAGCGCCTCGAAATAGTTGTCGCTCGGCGTAAAGCCGAGCCCGGTGGCCGCCGCGAGCTGGCGCGCAAACAGCGCGCCGAACTCGGGCCGGGCATTGATCCCGGTGCCGACGGCGGTGCCGCCCTGCGCGAGCTTGAACAGGCGCGGTGCGACCGACTGCAGACGTGCCGCGGCATTGCCGATTTGCGCCCGCCAGCCTCCGAGTTCCTGCGCCAGGGTGATGGGCATGGCGTCCATCAGGTGCGTGCGGCCGGTCTTGACCACGTCGCCGAATTCGGCCGCGCGTTCATCCAGGACCGTGCGCAGGCGCTCGAGCGCGGGCATGAGATGCTCCTGCAGGAGCAGCGCGGCAGCGACGTGAATCGCCGTGGGCACCACATCGTTGCTGCTCTGGCTCATGTTCACGTGATCGTTCGGATGCACCGGGCGGGACAAGGCGCGCGTGGCCAGCGTGGCGATCACTTCGTTGGCATTCATGTTGCTGCTGGTGCCCGAGCCCGTTTGAAAGACGTCGACGGGGAATTGGGCGTCATACCGGCCCGCCGCGACGTCGAGCGCCGCCGCTTGGATGGCCGCCGCCAAGTCCGGCGGCAGATCGCCGGCCTCCGCGTTGGCGCCGGCCGCGGCATGCTTGATGAGCCCCAATGCGCGGATGAAGGTTCGCGGCATGCGCAGCCCCGTGGCCGGAAAGTTTTGCACGGCGCGCTGGGTTTGGGCGCCCCATAGAGCGCTCGCGGGCACGTCAAGCTGCCCCATGCTGTCATGCTCGACGCGAGTATCGGATGTCATCGCGCCTTAACCTCGCTGCTGGATCGTTTACGGTAATATCAGCGATTCTACACTCAAAGCGGCCGCATCCTCCGATGACCATCCCTTCCACCGACGCGCTTTCTCCCCTCGACGGCCGCTACGCCGGCAAACTCGCGGCGGTCCGGCATGTATTCAGCGAGGCGGGTCTGATGCGCGAGCGGGTACGCGTGGAGTGCGCCTGGTTCCTGGCGCTCGCCGCAGGCCCGGCCGCGGCGGCTCTTGCCAAGCTGCCGCAGGCCGCCCGCGACCTGCTTGCCGTTCTGGCGAAGGATCCGGAAGGCACCGACGTGGCGGCCATCAAGCGGATCGAAGCACGCACCAATCACGATGTGAAAGCGGTCGAACTCTGGCTGCGCGGCGAACTCACAGCGCGCGGCGCCGCTGCCGCAGAACTCGAATGGCTGCATTTCGGCTGCACCTCAGAGGACATCAACAATCTTGCCTACGCCCTCATGTTGAAGAGCGCGCGCGCGACGCTGTTGCTGCCCCGGATCGACGCCATCGGCGGCGTGCTCGACGCCCTCGCCCACCGTCATGCCGCGGCGCCGATGTTGTCGCGGACTCACGGCCAGACCGCGACGCCGACCACGGTCGGCAAGGAACTCGCGAATGTCGCCGCGCGGCTTCAGGGTCAACGCGCCGGTGTCGAGCGCGTGGTCATCCTGGGAAAGATGAACGGCGCGGTCGGCAATTTCAACGCGCATGTCGCGGCGTTGCCGCAGGTCGATTGGCCGGATTTCAGCCGCGTGTTCGTTGAATCCCTGGGTGTGGCATCGAACGCCTACACCACGCAGATCGAGCCGCACGATTGGATCGCCGAGTACTGTCATGCACTCATGCGCACCAACACCGTCCTTCTCGACCTCGCGCGCGACATGTGGAGCTACATCTCGCTCGGTTACTTCAGGCAGCGCCCGGTGGACGGCGAAGTCGGATCCTCCACCATGCCGCACAAGGTCAATCCCATCGACTTCGAAAATGCCGAAGGCAACCTTGGAATGGCCAATGCGTTGCTGGCGCATTTCGCCGACAAGCTGCCGGTATCGCGGCTGCAGCGCGACCTCACGGATTCCACCGTCATGCGTAATCTGGGCGTGGCCATCGGTCACTCGGTTTTGAGCTACGGGTCGCTCGAACTCGGTCTCGGCAAGATCGACCTCGACCAGGCGCGTACGGGCGAGGACTTGGACCGCGCCTGGGAGGTGCTGGGCGAGGCGGTGCAGACGGTGATGCGCGCCCACAGGATTCCGGACGCCTATGATCGATTGAAATCGTTCACGCGCGGCCGGGCCATCGACAAGGAAGCCATGCGCGAGTTCATCGCCTCGTTGGACCTGCCGCCCGCGGAGAAGGAGCGCCTGCTGCGCCTGGAACCCAAGGACTATGTAGGTCTGGCGCCGACGCTTGCGCAGCGCATACGCGGCTCATAGCCTATGAAATTGCACATTTGGCCCTCCGAAACGTGACGCAGTTAGCACGGACCGGTGCAGGCCAACCGGTAGTATCCCTCAACGTACGCGAGGCTGGGCAAACTGCCCATGAACCTCCTATTGAGGCAGTCAGATATGGCGGGTAATACGGAAGAACGGACCAAAACGGTGGTCGACAGGGCGCCTGGAAAGGGCGCGGACATGCCTGCGGGATCGGGAACCCGAACCATCCTCACCACCATGCCGGAGGTCCGTGAAGCCAGCCTCAAAGTCGCCAAGTCGGCGCAGCGCCTGCTATCGATCTTTACGCAAGATCTAGAACCCCTGATTTACGGTGAAGAGCCCTTCCTCGAGGCCATCAAGCGCCTGGTATTGGCGCGCTCCTACGCCAAAGTGCGCGTTCTACTTGCCGATCCTTCGCGCGCCATGGTCGACAACAATCGATTTCTCGCATTGGCGCGCCGTCTGACCAGCTGCATCGATTTGCGCGCCATGAGTCCCGAGTATCCGGCAAGCGCCGGCGCGTTCATCATCGCGGACGACAAGGCGTTGGTGTACCGATTGCAGGCGGACCGCTGGGACGGCATTTCCGACATGAACGATCCGGCCGTGGTTCGCCGCTATTTGAACTTCTTCGATGAAGTCTGGCAAACGAGCATGCAAGAGTCGCAGATGCGGCAAATGCTCATGTAGTCTTGGGGCGCGCGGCACCCCGCGACGCCAGCGCCCGAATTTGACCCCAGCGCCCGTATAATGGGCGCATGCAGCCTCCCCGCCCCGAATCTCTCGCCGCTCTCCCCGATCCCGAGCGCGCCGGCACCGTCATCGTCGGCATGTCGGGCGGCGTCGACTCGGCCGTCGCGGCACTCCTGTTGCAGCGCGAAGGCTACGCCGTGCAAGGACTGTTCATGTCCAACTGGGAGGATGATGGCGACGCCTACTGCACCACGGCGGAGGATTTTCAAGACGCGCGGCGCGTTTGTGAAACGTTGGGTATCGTCCTGCACCGGGTGAGCTTTGCCGCGCAGTATCGCGAACGAGTCTTTCAACTTTTCCTGCGCGAATACGCCGCAGGCCGGACTCCCAACCCGGACGTGCTCTGCAATCGTGAAATCAAATTCGGCGTGTGTCTGGATTACATGCACCGTCTGGGTGCCTCCTGGATCGCCACCGGCCACTACGCCCGCGTGCAGCACACGCCGCTCGGCACGCAACTCCTCAAGGCGGCGGACTTGACCAAGGACCAGAGTTACTTTCTTCACGGAGTCGCCGCCGCGGCGCTCGCCAAGACTCTGTTTCCGATCGGAGAATTGCGCAAGTCAGAGGTACGCAGGTTGGCGCACGCCGCGGGATTGCCGGTATATGACAAGCCGGACAGTACCGGCATCTGCTTCATCGGCGAGCGGCCGTTTCAAGAATTCCTGAGCCGCTACCTCCACGTGGAACCGGGCCCTATCGAAAACGACGTGGGCTCGGTGGTAGGCGAGCATCGCGGCCTCGCGCTGTACACCCTGGGTCAGCGGTCGGGCCTTGGGGTGGGCGGACGCGCCGGATCCGCCGCCGCGCCCTGGTACGTGGCCGACAAGGACACGCGGCGCAACGCGCTCATCGTCGTCCAGGATCAAGACCATCCCTTGCTGCTGTCGGATGCCTTCGATGTGCAGCAAATGCACTGGTTGAACTCCGGCGATGCCGCCGGAATCGCTCAACCGATCGAATGCGCGGTCAAGACGCGCTATCGGCAGAGCGATCTCCGCTGCACCGTGAGATTGTCTGCCGCTCGGGACGTCGCCGCCGATCCGGACTGGCGCGTGACGTTGAGCGAACCTGCGCGTGCGGTGACGCCGGGACAATACGCCGTCTTTTACAGCGGCGCCCGTTGTCTCGGCGGCGGCGTCATCGCGCGACGATTCAATTCACGCTTGGGCGCGGCCGCCCGCGGAATCACTTATAATTCTCACTTTTCCGTGGAGGAGTCATGACGGATAGCTTCAAGTCAAGAACGACGCTCGAGGTGGGGACGGAGCACTATGAAATCCTGAGTCTCAAGGCGCTCGAGCCGCTGAACGTCGACCGCCTGCCCTTTTCCCTGAAGATACTCTTGGAAAATCTGCTGCGCTTCGAAGACGGCGTCAACGTCACCAGGAGCGATATCGACGCCCTGGTGAAATGGGACCCGAAGGCGACGCCCACTCACGAAATCGCCTTTACGCCGGCGCGCGTCATCATGCAGGACTTCACGGGCGTTCCTTGCATCGTGGATCTCGCGGCCATGCGTGAAGCCATCGTCCGGCTCGGCGGAGATCCGCAGCGAGTCAATCCGCTCGCTCCCGCCGAATTGGTCATCGACCATTCGGTGCAGGTCGACGAATACGGGGCGGCCGATTCGCTCGAGCACAACAATGAAATCGAGTTCCAGCGCAACGGCGAACGCTACATGTTCCTGCGCTGGGGTCAAACGGCGTTCAGCAACTTCAAGGTCGTGCCGCCCAACACCGGTATCGTCCATCAAGTCAACATCGAACGCCTGGCGCGGGTGATCTTCTCGGACGCCGCCGCCGGCAGGAAGGTCGCCTATCCGGACACTCTGGTCGGGACCGATTCGCACACCACCATGGTCAACAGTCTGGGGGTGCTCGGTTGGGGCGTGGGCGGAATCGAAGCCGAAGCCGCCATGCTGGGCCAACCGGTGACGATGCTGATTCCACAAGTGATCGGTTTCAAGCTCACCGGGAGCCTGCGCGCGGGCACCACGGCGACCGACCTCGTGTTGACCGTCACCGAGATGCTTCGCAAGAAAGGCGTCGTGGACAAGTTCGTGGAATTCTTCGGCGACGGTCTCAAGGGACTGCCGCTCGCCGACCGGGCGACCATCGCCAACATGTCGCCGGAGTTCGGCTCGACCTGCGCCATCTTCCCCATCGACGAGGAAACCATCCGCTACCTCGAGCTGACGGGCCGGGCGGCCGATCAGATCGCGCTGGTCGAGGCCTACGCCAAGGCGCAGGGATTATGGCGGGTCAACGGTGCGCCGGCGGCCGATTACACCGATGTCGTCGAGCTCGATCTGTCGACGGTCGAACCCTCTCTCGCCGGACCGAAGCGGCCGCAGGACCGCGTGCCCCTGCACAAGGCCAAGCAGGTCTACCAGAACAGCGTGAAGAAAATGGCCGAGGAGCGAACGCAGAAGAATCCGCAGGCCACCGGCGTCGCTCAGGCCAACGTGGGCGGCAAGCGCTTCGAGGTGCGCGACGGCGCGGTATTGATTGCCGCCATCACCAGCTGCACCAATACCTCGAATCCGTCGGTGCTGGTGGCCGCGGGACTGCTCGCGCGCAATGCTTACGCGCGCGGGCTCAACTCCCGACCGTGGGTGAAGACCTCCCTGGCTCCGGGCTCGCGCGTCGTCACCGACTACTTGCAGAAGGCCGGTCTGCTGAAGGATCTGGAGGCCCTGGGCTTTTACACGGTCGGCTACGGCTGCACCACCTGCATCGGCAACTCGGGGCCGTTGAAGCCGGAAATCTCCGAAGCGGTGCGCAGCGCCGATGTGGTCGCGTGCTCCGTGCTGTCGGGCAATCGCAATTTCGAAGGCCGGGTCCACCCGGAAATCAAAATGAATTTCCTGGCCTCGCCGCCCCTGGTCGTCGCCTATGCGCTGGCGGGAAGTTTGGACATCGATATCACCACGGAGCCGCTGGGCCAGGGCAAGGATGGGAAGCCGGTGTACCTCAAGGACGTCTGGCCGAGCGCACAGGATGTGGCCGCCGCCGTGGCCGCGTCGGTGGATTCGGCGATGTTCAAGAAGGGCTACGCCAGCGTGTTCGCCGGCGACGCGAACTGGAACGCGATCAAGACCCCGGCGGGCAAGATCTATTCCTGGGACGGCAAATCCACCTACGTCAAGAACCCACCCTACTTCGACGGCATCAGCATGACGCCCGCGCCGCTGACCGACATCAAGAACGCGCGCGCGCTGGCGGTGCTCGGCGATTCGGTGACCACCGACCACATCTCCCCCGCCGGCAATATCGCGAAATCCAGTCCGGCCGCCAAATACCTCATGGCGCAGGGCGTGCAAGCGGTGGATTTCAATTCCTACGGCGCGCGCCGCGGCAACCATGAAGTCATGATGCGCGGCACGTTTGCCAACATCCGGCTGCGGAACCTTTTGCTGCCGGGCACGGAAGGCGGCGTCACGGTGCACATCCCGAGCGGCGAGCAGATGCCCATCTTCGATGCCTCGCTCAAATACAAGGCCGCGGGTACGCCGCTGGTGATCCTCGCCGGCAAGGAATACGGCACCGGCAGCTCACGCGACTGGGCCGCCAAGGGCACGATGCTGTTGGGCGTCAAGGCGGTGATCGCCGAGAGCTTCGAGCGCATTCACCGCTCCAACTTGATCGGCATGGGTGTCCTGCCGCTGCAATTCAAGGAGGGTCAGAACGCGCACAGCCTCGGGCTGACCGGCAAGGAAACCTTCGAAATCGCCGGGCTGAATCGCGGCGCGGCGAAGTTCGTCAAAGTCATTGCCAAGGCCGATGACGGCACGAGGACGCTAACCACGGAATTCGAGGCGCGCCTGCGCATCGATACCCCGAAAGAACTGGACTACTATCAACACGGCGGGATTCTGCAATACGTATTGCGGCAACTCGCCACAGCAAGCAAGGCGGCTTAATTTATGTCTCTGACCATGTATACGGCCACCGTGCCGACGTGCACCCGCACATTGAACAGTCTCGCGGCAATTCTCGAGAAAGCGGCCGCGCACGCGGAGGCCCGCAAGATCGATCCTGTGACGCTGCTCGGCTCGCGCTTGTTTCCGGACATGTTCCCGCTGGCGACGCAAATCCACATCGCCAACGACATTGCCCAAGGGGGCGCCGCGCGGCTCGCCGGCGCCGAAGTTCCGGCCTTCCAAGCGAAGGAGCGAACCCTTGCCGAATGGATCGCGGCCACGCGCGGCAGCGTCGCGTATCTCGAATCATTGAAGCCGGCTCAGTTCGACGGATCCGAAGACAGAACGGTCACATGGCAGACCCGCACCTCCACCAAGAACATGCAGGGCACGCCCTACCTGTTCCATCACGTGCTGCCGAACGTGTTTTTCCATGTCACCACGGCCTATGACATTCTCCGGCAGGCGGGACTCGAGATCGGCAAGCTGGATTATTTGGGAAGGGCTTGAGCCGCCGGCGCGCTACTCGCTGATTGGGTTGTCCATTAGGCGATGAAGAACCGGCTTGCGATCGTCGCGACGATTGGCTTGACGCAAACGCTGGCTTGGGCGTCGTCCTTTTACTTGCCTGCGGTATTGGCAATTCCGATTGCGCACGATACCGGCCTGTCCACGCCTTGGATTTACGCGGCGTTGTCGCTCGGACTCGGCGTTTCCGCAGTACTTGGCCCCTTGTTCGGACGTTGGATCGACGGGCACGGCGGACGGCCCGTGTTATGCGGATCGAATGTCGCATTCGCGATCGGTCTATGTGCTCTCGCCTTGGCAGGCGGCCCCGTCTCGTTGATCCTTGCGTGGCTCGTGTTGGGCGTTGCCATGGCGGCAGGACTTTATGAATCTGCGTTTGCCTCTCTGACGCGCCTCTATGGACACGATTCGCGCGGTGCAATCACCGGGATTACGCTCGTTGCCGGATTCGCAAGCACGGTGGGATGGCCGATTTCGGCCGTGCTGGAACATTCGATCGGTTGGCGCGGAACCTGCGTCGCGTGGGCGGCTCTGCATTTGTTCCTGGGCCTGCCGCTCAATGCTTGGGCCATGCGCTATGGAAAGGGCGAAGAGCGTCATGGGTCCGCCGTGAGCGGCAAGCCGCCCGCACTGCCGGACGCATCGGATCGGAGCATGTTGATATTGGCATTCATGTTTACCGCCTCGGGAATCGTGACCATCGGCATGGCGACCAACTTGCCGCGTCTATTTGCCGCGATGGGTGCAGCCCCGACCGCCGCGATCGCCGCAGCCTCGATGTTGGGTCCAGCGCAAGTGGCAGCCCGCGTTCTCGAGTTCAGCGCCCGGCGCAGGATCAATCCTCTGATCAGTGCGCGAATTGCCAGCGCGCTGCATCCCCTCGCATCGTTGACGATCGCGGTCGGCGGCGCGCCCGTGATCGCCGCATTTTCGATTCTTCACGGCGCGGGCACCGGCATGCTGACCATTACCCGGGGCACGCTACCCCTTGCGCTCTATGGCCCCAGCGGCTATGGCGCGCGGATTGGCCGAATCGCAGCGCCGGCCCGCATCGGCCAGGCCTTGGCGCCGTTTCTTTTCGGATTGGCCATCGAGAAGCTAGGGGGAGCGACGCTCGTCATCTCTTCCGGGCTGTCGCTCGCCGCGCTGCTCGCGCTTTCATGGCTGACCCTGCCGTTGGTCCCGAAGGCCTAATTCGGCGATTCAATGAGCTGCCGGCGCGACGCTCCCCGCCTTCACCAACACCATCACGCTCGGATTGAGGTGGCCCTTGATGGCCGCATTGACCTGCTCTCGCGTCAGCGCCTTGACCGCTCCGGGATATTCCTCCACCCGGCTCACGTCGTAGCCCCGCTGCAGATTGGTCAATATCGCGTTCGCGAGGCCTCCGGTGGTCGACAGACCGACCAGGTAGCCGCCCACCAGGCCTTGCTTGCGCGCCGCCAATTCCTGCTCGGTGACGCCGTCCTTCCACCACCGGTCGAGCTCGCGCCGCGTCGAAGCGAGGCCCTTATCCAAGAGCGCCGGCGCGAAGCTGGCCGAGACGTCCCAGCGGCCGTCGACGATGCTGTCGTCGGACATCCCGGCCCCGATGTTGTAAGTCAGGCCTTCCTTGTCGCGCACGATACCCATCAACCTTCCGGTGAAACCGCTGCCGAGAATCGCCGTACCCACGCGCAAGGCCAACGCGTCGGAGTCTTTGTAGCGCAGTCCGGTGGGCTGCCCGATGAGCACGGATACGCTCGGTTTGTCGGTGAGCGGCACCGATACTTCGCCTGCCGCCTTCAATACCGCCGGCGTTGCCGGCCGCACATAGTCTTGGCCGCCGGTCCAGCCGGAAAATGCCTTGCCGATCTCGGTCTGCGTGTCGGGCGCGGCCACGTCGCCGACCACGACCAGGGTCATGTGAGCCGGACCGTAATACTTGGCGTGAAAGGCCTTGAGGTCATCGAGGGTGGCAGTCTTCGCCGCGGCCTCGTACTCGCTCACCGTGTGCGGCCGGTTCGGGTGGCCCTGCGGGAATATCGCCCGGCCAAAGGCTTCTTGCGCGCGCGCTTCGGTATTCTGCGCCGATGCTTCCAGGGCGCCGATGAATTGCTGCCTTGCCTTGTTGAACTCTTGCACTTGCAGGGCGGGCGTACGCAGCTCCGCGGCGATCAGCCCGATCACCAGCGGCAGATCCTTCTTCAGGCACTTGGCGCGAATCTCCAATGACTGCGTGCCCACGCTGAAGGAGATTTCAGCGCCGACATTGTCCAATTGCTCGGCAATCGCGAACTTGTCGAGGCTCTTCGTGCCGCGGTCGAGCATCATGCCCGCTAGCGTGGGAATTGCGATATTGCCGGGCTCGGCCATGGCATCGCCCGCCGGCAGCGATCCTAGAATCACGACCACGTCTTTCACGTCGGTGTGATAGGTAACGAGATCGACCCCTCCAACTTGCGAGCGGTGGCTCTGATCGGCGACGTTCGCCGCGGCGGCGCCGCTCGCCAAGATCAGCGCGGTCAATAGGTACTGTCGCATCATGAGCCTTTCTCCGCCGTCGGCGGCACCGGAATGAACCAGCCCGTCGTACTCTGATCGTCTTTGAGATACTCCTTGGCGACGCGCTGCACGTCCGCGGGAGTCACTTGCTGCACCTTCTGCGGGAAAGTGACATACAAAGTCCAGTCGCCCACGCCGATCCACTCGTTGATCTCTCCGGCAATCGCGGCGGTTCCATCGCGCTTGTAGGCATCGGCGGCAATGTATTGCTGCTTCACCCGCGCCACTTCAGCCGCGGTCACCCCGTCGGTCTTGATCTTGGCGATTTCCGCCAGCAGCGCCTTCTCGACTTGAGCATGCGCGGCGCCCGGCGCGAGAATCGCATAGACGGTGTGCAGCGACAGGTCGTGATGCGGATCGGTGCCGGCGCCGGCGTTCAACGCCAGCCCTTGATCGACGAGCGCTCGATACAGCCGCGCATTCTTGCCCGAGCTCAGGATGGCATCGAGCATCTCGAGCGCCGACTGATCGGCGTGCCGGCCATTCGGAACCTTGTGCGCGATGATGACGGTTCCGAGCTCTCCCGGGCGCTTGATCGTCACGCGGCGTTCCCCGCTTTGCGCCGGCTCCTCCGTATAGATCGCGGGAATGGCCGCCGGCGAATGCGGATACACGCCATAGTACTTCTTGATCAGGCTCAAGGTGGCCGCGGGGTCGAGGTCGCCGATCACCGTCACCGTCGCGTTATTGGGCCAATAGAACGTATCGTAGAACTCGCGCAACTGGCCGATCGGAACGTGTTCGATGTCGCTCTTCCAGCCGATGGTCGGGTGATGGTACGGCAGCGCCACGTAGGCCGCCGCCGTCACCTCTTCCAAGAGGACGTTGTTCGGATCGTTCTTGCCCCGTTCGAATTCGTTGCGCACGACCGTCATTTCCGACTGGCGATCAGCCTCGCGCAGCCACAGATGGCGCATGCGGTCGGCTTCGATGGCGATATACCCTTCGAGACTCTCCCGGCCGATGGTCGCGAAGTAGTTCGTGCGGTCGAACGAGGTGCTGGCGTTGAACTGGCCGCCGACGCGCTCCAGGAATTGCTTGACGCTGTTGCCCTTCGGGTCATTGAAGCCCTCGCTCCCCTTGAACATCATGTGCTCGAGGATGTGCGTCGCTCCCGTGGTCCCCGTCACCTCGTTGCGCGAGCCGACTTGATAGGTCACCTGGAAAGTCACCACCGGCGCCGAATGATCGGGCACCAGCAGCACGGTGAG
>WNFL01435983.1_pt1 | contig 16995 bp, 17 predicted proteins | sample 5400361 | NCBI WGS metagenome assembly WNFL01 (sample SAMN13153351, study PRJNA577476) | soil metagenome | isolation source: 40 cm soil on Douglas fir-dominated hillslope | place: USA:California | collected 2013-09-17 | reverse complement strand
ACCATCACCTCAACACTTACAAGCACAATTACGCCGTCGCCGTCGCCAACAGCCAGGCCAACACGGACGACTGTGAGTCAGTCCGTTATTTCAACACAACCACCTGCCGCACCGACAGAAGGACCAACATCGATGCCGAAGACAATGGTAGAAATTTTATGGCCGGCAATTGGCTTCCTCGGCTTAATAGCCGGGCTTGCCTCTTCCTCTTTATCTGACCCACGTCCACATGCCTTGAAGCAGATGGGCAAAGCCATCACCAGAATCATGGATCAGGAAAAGATATCTTTATGGAAAGGAGAAAAACATGATTGATTTGATCTTGGCTATCACCGTTTTAGGGGCAGTCATTTTCTTCGGTGCGCTGTTGAGCATTGGGAATGAACGACAAAGAAAAGCGATTGATGGGATTCGGGAACAGGCTTCGTATTGGGCGGAGCAGGACCTGCGACTGAAGCGCGCCCGCGCCGCATACGTGGTGAATGTGGAGGATCCACGTACTTGGCTTGCGGGGATTATCTCCCGGGTTCTCGGAGAATCCCCTGTTCTTACCTCATTACTTCCCTGGGAAAATGAGGAAGCGCGGGCAATGATAGCCGTCTGCTCAGATGGCCGGCGGATGGTGCTGACGCCATTGCCACCACGTCGATTTATTCAAGGCATCCGGCCAAAATCGAGAAGCCGTTTACAACAGGCTGAGGTGGGTTTGTTGGGAGATCATCCAAAACGTGTGCCTGTTTATGAATTGTCAATTGTCACGGCCGGCGCATTCTTCGACATCGAGGCTTCGAAAGCCTGGCAACTGGTAACTGGCGCATCACTTGGTACAGAACGGATGTATCTTTTCGAAGTGCCACCTTCTCGTTCAAAATAATCCAACAATATAAATACTCTGGAGGAACAATGTTCAAGAAAATAAAAACAACCAAGCTGTTTCACTTTCCATCAATTCGTCACACTGAACAGGGACAAGGTTCAGCGGAGTTCGGCACGATCCTGGCCGGCCTGATCGTAGCTGTCCTGATCGTACTGGCCATCTTCCGAGATGCCTTGATCGCGCTGTTCCAGCGTGTGGCAGGATTGATGAGCGGCGGCTAATCCATTAGTGGAGATAGTTCGGTCCATCTGATTGGAGGTCCTATGTCATTAAGAAAAAGCGAACGAGGACAGAGCTCGGTAGAGTTCGGACTCGTCGTTATGATATCTATTCTGATGTTCCTGGGCATGGTGCAGTTTGGAATGTATCTATACGGCTTATCAATTGTAGAAAATGCTGCTCGTCACGGTGCGCGTATCGGATCTGTCTCTCAGGCCTGCTCGGCCTGTGATGCTGTGGTCGCAGCCATGTCTGCATTAAATGGACAGCCTGTGATCCGCAACCCAAGTGTAGACATTCTCGCCCCGGGTGGGATTGTGGGCTCGATAGTACAAATTCGTGTAACGGCCCACATCCCGATGATTATGCCTGGCGGCGACCTGTTTGGTCTGGACCGGCTGACAACCGTAACCTCTGAGTCAACCTTCAGGCAGGAAGGCTGGTAGCGGTGAGGAGTGAACGCGGTCAGACGACCATATTCTTTACACTAATCCTTACGGGCCTTCTATTGCTGACCGCAGTAGGAATCGAGATCGGACGCATTGTGTATGCAAGAGGTGAAGTGGGAAAAGCAGCGGATGCCGCTGCGCTGGCTGCAGTGGCGCAGATCGATGTAGCGCATTATCGGGAGACAGGCGAGATTCGCTTCTTGCCGAATGTCTATGTCATAGCACAAAATTATGCTACAAGGAATTCGACATATTTGCAATCAAGACACATTGAAGTAACTGTGACGGATATTTATGTTCGTGCAGATAGGAGGGTGGTATTCGTTACCATTTCGGCAGATTTATCCTCGTTGATGCCAGGTATTTTGCCTTTCGATGGGATATATTCGATCACAGGATATGCCCAGGCGAGACTGCAAGGGAGATGAATGTAAGGGGTGAAAAGATCAGCACATATGCGAAGTCGGTCCTGAGAGATAAAGAAAAGCCGTTGGGCAAGGCCACCTCTCCGGGTAGGGAAGAACCACTTTTGGATTTGGCGTCAGTGCTCCCTGAAGATTCTCGGCAGATCCGCAGTTCGTCAATCACCACCTGCAACAGCTGGTGTAGAAGATCATGGTCCATCTGTTGGTTAAGATCACGCTGAAGTTTAGATGAACATGTGCATGTGGATTGCCTACACCTTGTATGTTAAAATTAGTCATTGAGTGATTGAGGCGGGCCTACCCTTATTTTGTTATTTGCGTGCCCAAATAGCTCAAATAAGAATTGTGAGATATTGATTGAAAAACAATCCGCAGAAAACTTTGAATGGCGAAGTTCATAACTGGTATAAGATAGCCTTAGGCTACTCAGATCAGTTGGTAAAATCTATGTTGACTAAGTTTGATCTTAAGGCCGGAAGTTGGGTATTGGATCCATTTTGCGGTAGCGGAACCACTCTGGTTGAGTGTAAAAAGCAAGGGGTCAATTCACTCGGGATAGATGCCAATCCATCCAGTTATTTTGCCGCTCGTGTCAAGACTAACTGGTCTCCTAATCCTCAAAAAATCAAAGATTTAGCAAGCATCGTCGAAGACAGATATTCATCAATGATGAATAAACATGCCGGATATAAAAGAGATAAAACCTACGAATATCTATGTAGCAGCGGCATGATTGAAAGAGGCTGGATAAGTGAAAAGCCGCTAATTAAGTCTATTTATCTCAAAAAAGCAATTCAGGAACTAAATGCCTCCAATAGCGACAAGAATCTACTTCTGCTCGCGCTGATTGATGAAGTCTTAAATGACGCATCAAATGTAAAGTTTGGGCCTCAGTTATATTGTGGTGCCTCGAAAAAGGATGCCAATGTTTTGAAAGGATTCTTGGCGCGAGTCGACAAAATATCAGAAGACCTAAAAATTGTGAAGAAATTGCCAGAAGGTCATGTGAAAATCTATGAGGGCGACGCTAGATTGTGCAACGCAATAATTGATGTGAACCCTGATGCACCCATTACGGGTGTAATATGCTCGCCGCCGTATCCGGGCGAGCACGATTACACGCGGCATGCAAGGCTCGAGCTGGCCTTTCTTGAAGCAGTAACTGACAAAGAATCATTGCGTCGAGTAAAACATCAAATGATAAGATCGAACACCAAAGGAATCTACAAAGGAGACAATGACCGTGATTTGGTGAAGGAAAATGCATTGTTAGCTTGTATAGTGGAAAAGATCGATCTGAAAGCGAGAGATAAGACGCACGGCTTTGCCCGTCTGTATTCAACAGTGGTGTTGGAATATTTCGGTGGTATGAAGAGACATTTACAGAATCTTCACGGAATGCTGCCTTCAGGAGCCCAATGTGCCTATGTTGTAGGCGATCAATCATCGTACTTACAAGTATATATCCCTACTGCAACGATTCTATCTGAAATTGTATATGAAACTGGTTTTGGCTTTGTCGAAATCATCCCTTGGCGCACTTCTTGGGCATCCAAGACATCCAGGAAGGTTGAGGAAAATATCCTTGTTTTTAGAAAATTATGAAAAGCATAGGAGGTTCCTTTAATCTGTAGGGAGCTCTCCGGCCATATAATTTGAACCCCATTTGGTAATGTCTGCAAGGCTTTTTTGAATTCCATCTAAATTTAGAATATCATTTGTAACTTGAATTGGGCTCTCTCGAAAGAGGCGAAATGTTAGCTCTTCATAGGCTTGAATTGCGGCCGGGCAATCTTCGCCCGGATTGCGGTGATCTATAGACGGACTTTTCCTCTTAACGTCCATGGCAAGGTGTAACATTGTATAGGTGCCGTACTTTGAAGGACGTTGAAATTCATAAATTGTTATGCCTTTTTCAGGATCTATATACCAGTCATTTTCCAGAAAAATGTTTGCTAGCACTTTCGGCATTGCAAGTTTGAAAAACTTGTCAAAGTTTTCTTCGCGAAGGCGAGCAACATTATTATGTCCAACTGCTGCGGCGAGAACATCTCCTAAACCATCAAATTGCTTTAGGTTTCTTTCGAGATAACCCTCCAACATTTTCAAATACTCCTCGCTCATTTTTGGCGGCCCAACCTGGGTAGTAAACATCAAGCTGAATTCTTCCAGGTGTAAATTGGTTTTGCTTTGGGGAATGGTAAACGCTTTCTGTTGCCACTGAAGGGCTTGTCTCAGAGCTCGAACAACTCTTCCAGGGCGAGGGTCTGCGGGCTTAAACAGAAATTCGCTCAAGTCGAAATTCAGTACATCAAATGGAAACCTATTTATTAGCCTTTGATGTTGGTCGCTTATTATTTGCTGCTGGTGTGTCTCAACCCTATCTTGTTGATCTGTAACAGATGCTAAAACGTCATCAGCATTGCGCGCTGGCCCGTCGTAAAGCACGGTGTTAATAAAATCGCCTGAGAAACCTACAGCGCCTGGAATTCGTTCAAGGGTTGCCGCCACGTCTTCGGGCCTGTAATCAAAAAAGGTAACGTTACTGAAATTTCCGTCCCGACTAAAGACTTTATGGCTGTCGAGCATCAGTACATCAATTGCGGTTGTTGCGCAAAATGTAAAATAGCGGAGACGCCTTTGCTGCTTTTTTGGTAGCCGTATTTTCTTCATTTTTTCTAATCGCTCTTGACACAATGGTAGCCATCCATTAAGGCGGACATAATGTTTTAGAGGATCGTCCCAGTGAATAAATGACCCCTCACCCATAATTACCACTCCTGTAAAAGTTGAATCAATAACTTAGTAAATATTTGTCGTTGCTTCTCACGCGTTTTCTCTTGAAGGGCCATTTCGAAAATCGAAAGCATAGCACGGGCTAGTTGACGATAGCTCTTTTTTGTATCGATTGAATCGAGATTGGGAAGGTCTAGTTCCAGATTTCCGCTAGCCTTCTCGATAACATTGACCTTGGGCGGCTCTGCTTCGAGAGAGTCTATGCTGTTGGTCTTTTGATCTTTTACTCTTACTTTCGTCGAAGCTATATTGGAAATGATTTTTTCAAGATGCGCGACTCGTTGGTTGGTCTTCTGCGTCTCTTTCTTTGTTGACCTTTGTTTAATTTTGGTGTAAGTTATTGGAAATATTTCTTCGCTTAGAAGCTTGTGAACATGCTCTTGCAGCGCCCGAAATTCTGGATGAAATCTATTGAAACTGTCTCGGTCAATGTTAAGTGCGTTTTCGAGTCCTTCATCCACAAAGATTTCACCCGTAATCCAGCGGCTGCGAGGGCCCTCGTTGCTTCTGAAATCGAGAAGGGATGGATCGTAGTAGCCAATTGCAATATTCTTAATGCGAATAAGAATGCCTCGCATCTCATCTGGCTTAAGCTGAAGTCCTTCTTGAACTACGATATAACCGTGGTACTTGAGTTCTTTGCCATAAACTGTGATGCTATTGTCAATTCTGAGCGATGTATATCCACCGGGATTTCCCTTCAGATAAACAGGTTTCATCAGTTTTATTCCATCAAGAAGGACCTTGAAATCATAAGTTAGCAGTTTGGACTGTTCGGACTCGATTAGATGATTAGGTAACGCTTTTTCGTCCAGATACGGAATTGGAGAAGATGCTGACAATTCCCAAAGCAAGCGCCAATAATCTCCTAGCTCTTGGAGCGACCAAGTCTTCTTAATAACTCTCAATACTTTGTTCCAATCGCCAAATGTAGGCGTGACGTATTTCTCGAGCTCTAGAGATTTTTGAAACGATCTTGTGAATGTCGGATGGATCTCATCCGCGATAATGCTAGTGCCCATCTTTGCATTTTTTGGATCGAAGTCTAGATCCATCTCGTAAGTTCCAATGTCAACTTCCTTCTGGATAACTTCTTCGTCAAGCTTATCTTTTAAGAGATCGTATAGCTTTATGCGGGCCCTAAACCCCTTGCCATCACGGGTCTTTGACGTAACGGTAAATGCACCGCAGATCTGAGCGATGCCCAACATACCAATTCCTAATCGCCCAATTGTGGGCCGTTCATTGATGAGGGGAGCCTTTTCAACTCGTTTTTCACTATTTCCAATTCCCCCATCCATTAGGTTTTCGAATTCTCTACGAGTAAAACCATCTCCATTGTCATCCACCGATAGCAAATGGAAGTTGGGATAATTAGTGTTTATTCTAACCGTCTTAGCGTTCGCATCCCAAGCGTTGCTAACTAACTCGCGTAGTGCGCTTGCAGGACTTCGATAGAGTCCGCGGCTTAAATGCGCCAACGCCTTTTCGTGAACTTTTATTTGCTTAGGCATTCAAACCCCTCCAAAAAAGAACACAGTTTTCAGTAGCAACCAGACGAATTTCTTTACATAGCAAAGTATAGCACTAAAACACACTATAATAAGTATGGCACAGGCAATGCGCGACACTATTATAAGAAACAATTAAGGCAGAAGAAAAGGTTATTCTACCTTTTAAATTACGAGCTCCCAGCTACCATCGCAACTAGGAGATTCAGAAAATCCCCTTGGTAATGACCTACTCTTCCAGTTACAGCTCAATGCTATTCAGCAGCTCTTTCAGAGCGAGCAATTCATCTGTAGAAAGCGTCACGCCTTTCCCCATCTTCTCGCGATCCGGTGACCAGTCGCGGATATCGTATTTCGCGTCTCTTTCATTCCAACTGATCAGCTTGAGCTCCTTCGCCCACCCAGATGCGGACTTGGATAGCACGCCAATATTTTTAATTATTTCATTTTTGATCTCAGCCATCGTCAAGTCTCCTAAAAATAAATTATTGTTTTCTCTTTCCATAAATCCAAACTTCAGTGTGTTCCTGCTCATCTGGTCCAAATATGGCTTCGACTTGCACGGCGCGGACATAATCCAAATTGTCATCAGGATAAAGAATGCCAGTAAAAGCGTCAACGATTAATTTCGGAATGTTTTCAACATCTGGCCCCACTTTTCTTCTACGGCTCGCACTGATTATGGAGTTCATGGAAAAAACAAAATATTCAAAATCATTCCCAATTCCTTGTGGAAGATTAGCAATCTCCTGAATCCAAATTTTGTACTGTTTATCTTTTGGAGGATCTCCCCAAGTTTGGACTTTGGGAATACTAAAGTGTGCCACTTCGATCAGATCTTCTGGAGCTAGGAACACCGGCATTACAACTCTCCTCTAAACAGCAAATCCATCACCAAGTTTTGTCTTCCTGCTGAACCGGCCATACAATTCGACCGCAGTTTGGTTCCAACAATACAACTGCTTTAAGAGAAATCAGCCTGGCAGTCTCCGTCTTGCCTTCTTGAAGATACCTTATTATTGCTTCAATTGGGCTTTCATTCCTATTCACACCAATACTTCTACCAAGACAGTCGACGCGACGCCCGATGAAGTTGGGTTTATCTACTGATTTTCCGAATTTTGGATTTCCAAAGTCGTACGATTTAATTCTCTTTGCGTACCAATTCATGCTGGGGTGCTCCTTATAGAAGCTGTATAAATCAAAGTCATTTATACCGGTCTTGCCATTTACATAGTGCAGCGCCGCGCCCTGGCACAAAGCAACACAAACAACGCGATTTCCGTAAGATTTTGCCCATTGAGGATGTGATTGAAAAAATCCCTCACGATCTTTCCGAGCAATATCTGTCAGTCGTTTAAGGTCAGTGCGCGATATTGGCTTAAATGACCTACCCTTTGATCCAACTCGACTCATAATCAACCCTTTAGTAGTTATTCGATCTTGTTATTCCCAATAGGAATCTGGGCCGCAAGTTCTGGGACTATTTCTGCAATATCTACTATTTCAACTGAAGCTTTTCGATATTCATAATACTCATATACTTTGGAAAATTTGTCACCATATCGTTTTTGAAAATCAGACCAAAGTGAAATATTTTTACTCATCACACTTGTTAGCGCTCTCCCACCTCCCAAGAATTTCAGCGGATATTTTGTACCAATAACGTATAAGTATCGCTTCTTTGGAGTGTCGTGCTCAGCCATTAGATAGAAGTCTTTAAATAGGGAGTTTTCTCGAATGGTATCGGCTCCTCCTCGCCAATTGATAAATTTATACTCCGCAATGCGTTGATTGGTTTCCAAGTCAAATTTCTTTCCAGTGTTACCAGCACCGAGTGACAAAGCTTCGATAACTTCCCCTTCTTGTAAGATATGTGGGAGTGAAAGCAAGATACCTGTTGCATGTATCAAAACATTTATCTGCCCGGCAACTTGTTTCAAGCTAATGGCAGCATCTAATAAATTAGGGTTTATTTCCAAAGATTCATAAATAGATTTAAATGATTCAAGATTGGCACCTCGGATAGTGCGTTCTACTTCTGAGATGCGATCAGTTAGAGAATCTTTCTCGAATTGCTGTATTACTTTTGCGGCTTCAAGGATTGATATCATTAGATTATTACTCCAACACAGCTGGATGCTTACTACTATCATACATCTCATATCTACCGTCAGGCCGTAGGAATAAAAATGGGTGGGAATTTTTCCACTCATATCTTGCTGGCACAAGATTGACAATGTTGCTCATTATGATTCGCCAGATGGTTATATCTTTCCAATTACCTTTACTGCGAATACCATTATGAATTTCAGAGTATGTAACGGGGTGACCCGCTTGGCTTACAAAACCCTCGATAGATTCGGAACAAGATTGTCCTTCAAAGCCTTTTGACACAATTCGTTCCTCTTAATTCATCGTTCGGTAACAAGACATAATCACCAATCCCTTATGGCATAGGTGTAGCTTGATATTCGCTAAGTCCCGCCCCATTACCACCCGTAAGTTCCTGCGCCGATTTTGTAAGGAAGCCAGTATTGCAAGATGAAAGAAGAAAAAGCACTGTAATAACCAGAATTACAAAATAATATTTATTTGTGCGGCAAAGTACAGTAGCCATTTTCATCTCCTTTTCATTTATTACTTTATCTGCCACCCGCCGTAGACCTCGATTACTATATCCACTTCCTTGGCTTGCAGATCATGTCATTCAAAAAACTTCGACAGGTAATTTAGATTTAATATATTTACAAAAGCTTTCAGCATTTTCAAGTGCTTTACTGAATTCAGCGGCAGTGCCAAATCCATAATCTGGATAACGGGTTTCAACAGCAAAATCAGTCAATGAGCTTCTGTAAGTTATCTTGGAATCCATGTCAATATCAAATTCCTTGGCGAGCTTGATAAGAACTTCAAGCTTGTGCACTTTTGGTACATCTTTGCCATGATATGAAAGAAAGGCTTTAACTGCCTTTTCGGCTGCTTGTTGACAATGAAAGATAGCGTAATCAAAAATGGGCGGATTGTGTTTTGCAAGTATTTTCGCAGCGGTAAGATCGCGCTTGGATTTTATTAACCATTTTTGCGTTAGTTCTTGTTTTTCTTTGTCCATAAACGTTCCTTTCTACTTTATTGGCCACCCGCCGTGGACATCAATCACCTTATCCACTTCTCCCATCAAGCAGATCGTCTCGCGCAGGGACAAGACCACCTTCCCGTAGTGAAGGATATCCTCCGCAGACAGTTCGCGCTCGCCGCGGTCTTTCAGCCATTTTTCGCACACTTGATACCCGCCGATGTGGAATTCCCGTACGTCTTCAGGGACACCTTCAAAGCCTTGGCTTGCATTGACCAGTGCCACGCCGTCCAGCTATTTGGGGTGACCTTTTGCCGCCAGGATTATCGTGACAAAGTTAAGTTTTAGATTTCTTTTCACGGTCCTGAACTTTCATCTTCAAAGTTTCAACAATCTGGCTTCTTTCATTGCTTGAAAGTCCAAGATAATCAAAGACAATAGTATCAATTCTTTTGTGTTCGTCTGAATCAATCTCTACAACAGTTTGAAACGCCTCACGTTTTTCAAGACTCTTCATAATACTTTTGATTTCTTGAAGTTTCTTGAAATCCATATATACGGCAAAAGATTCAAGGTCTACAGCCTCTGCTTTTAGCATCCCGCCACCTAAGTTCTTTCTACCGCTGATTTCACGAATTAGCCAACAAACCGATGAGTTGAAGAATAGCCATAAATTGAAAATAGTTTCTTGGCTGGCAGAATTGTTGTTGTCATACAAATCCACAAAGCTTGAAGAGTATGCATGTACGTTGTTGAGTGCGCAGAAATGCTTGCTAATACCTCTTGGCAACATCAACTTGGGCGTTGATTTACTTGTGGAGTCGGGGTCGAACACATCGATGCCCTGCTGTTTTAGTTCACGAATTTCTTTACTTGATAATTTTGTTTTATCTAAAATAAATTGTTCGGTGCTGTTTACGACAAAACTTGCGCCGTCATCAGATGTTACAAAAGGAATTGTAGCCTGTTTGGCAAATCCAAATTGCGATAGAATATCACTATTAATGACAAAACTCTTGGTTAAATTAAGCCCTTGACCAAACGAAAGCTGTGCTCCATTAAAATCATCTAGTCTTATTGCTTTTGCCTTCAATGTTTTTAATAGACTTAACACTTCGTCAGATGAAGTAAGCAGAATTCCCCATTTCAAGTCGCGCAATAATGCATCTTGATAGGTATACCTATGGACTTCGACAGAAGTTTTTTCTTCATCACCTGCCAAACCCAGATTCTTAAATGCCATATTTTGAAAATTCTCGTGATAACGAACAAAAGCAATTATGTTTTTTGAATCAGGTTTTTTGCCTCTAAAGAGAGTAACAACGGCATTTATATTTGGACCTTCACCACTAGCAAAGTAGCGAAAATCGCTGTCTACGACCTTCTGAACATACGTGTGCTTTAGTAGAAAGGCTTGGAATTTTTTGCCGTACTCCGTATCTAGCCATGAGTTTTGAGTTAAAAGAGCAACACAGCCATCTTTGTTGATATTAAATATTCCATTCTCGAAAAAATATATAAGCAAATCAGAGCCTCTTGTAATTAAGGCGGCGTCATCCCCCCACCTTAATTTTGCGGCTTTTTGATAACTTATTTTTAAATCATCACTAAACGCTGGATGTCTTGATTCAAGATACGGCGGATTTCCAATCACTACATCAAAGCCACCTTCAATTCCAAACATCCATTCAGAGTCAAAGAAATCGGCATGGGCGTTCTGGTTGTAAGGATCCCAGCCCGCCAGCTGTTGGGCGCTTTCACTGCCCCAGCCATCCTTCTTAAGCAATTCTGAAATTTCAGCGCGTAACTGTTTATCAAGATTTCGGTACTTCCGTTTTGTGGCGGGTGATCGGGCTGAAAAATGATTTTTGCGTACTTCTTTCAGTTCATCCTGCTTACCTCGATACAACATATCTCCAAAGGACAGGGCAGCCACTTTGCCTAATTCCGGCCTTTGAAGCCCGATCAGGGTATTGGCGGCGACGAATTTCGTCTCTAGGTTAGGTAGAGGGCGAATGCCCAGATTTTCTTTTTGAGCGTTCGTTTTTTGATCCACCACCAGCGAGATGAAGAAGCGCAGTTTAGCAATTTGAACGGCAATTGGCTGAATATCCACTCCATAAATGCAATTTTCGATCAAATACAGTTTGCGCCCGTAATCATCGTGGTTATCTGCAAAAACTTCTTCGGTGGATTGAATGGCAGCTTCGCGCGCTTGTGTGCTTGACATTTCGTAAGCTTTGTCGAGTTGCCTTTGCTTCCAGCGTTCATTGTTTGGGTCGAGTTTGCCCAATAATAATACTAGCTTGTGCAACACACCCATCGGGAATGCGCCGGAACCCGCCGCAGGATCGAGCACTTTCACAGTATCAATTGCAGCGATCAGTTGAGTCTTTTCAGCTTCGTTGAATTGGGGAAGGTCAGTAGTGTATGCCAATAACTGCCGCAGGCGATCTTTGTCCTTTGTCCTTTGTCCTTCGTCCTCATTCAACGCACTTTCCAAATAAGCAATAAGCGCCTCATCCACCATGTAGTTCACGATCTCTCTTGGCGTGTAAAACGAGCCCGTTTGCTTGCGAGCAGTCGTTCCGGTTTCAGGATTGTAGGCCGCTAGCAGATTCTCAAAGACCTTGCCAAGTAACTCAGGGTCAAGCGCGATTTCCTCTTCAATTGGCGTGTTCTCTTCAATCGTGAACTTGTAACTGTTTAAGATGTGGATGAGACCGCGCACTTTGTATTTCTTGTTCTTTGTGTCATAAATCTCGTTAAGGTCAATCGGATGTTCTGTACCGAAGAATAGACTATTGGGAACTTGAAGCGGGTTGTCGTCGCGATCAGAGAAACCATCCACACGAACCACGTTTCCTTTTTCTATTTCCTTATCCAAACATTCAAATAAACCGCCATTCAAGAATGGGATTCCAGCAAAGAGCTTGAGTGCATTATCTGAATTCTTGAAATATCGTTTGTAACGATAAAAATTCGACATCAGATAATCAGGGTCTTGTCCCTTGGCATTCTCGCGTCTGAACTCACGTCCTGCACCCATTTCGGTGTTGAGAGTGGCAAAGAACAGGTTTTGCAGAATGGCTTTGTAATAGGTGCTTTCTTTCGGGTCAATAGAGTTGAGAATCTCGTTTAACCTGCGCTCATCAAACAAATCCTCGTGAACCAACCCCTTTTCCTTAATGAACCAAACGAAAATCAGCCGCGTGATGAGGCGGATGACCCCGGTAGCATTGCGTGTGGCTTGGTCCTTCTCGGCATCCTCCGGGAACTTAACTGTTTTGACCGCCCAAAAATACCAGTTGGCAATCTCTTTGTAGAATTTCTTATTAAGTTCGTTAGTATCGAGGACTTTTTCCCACGCGATCTGCAAATCAGCAAAGTTATTTAATTCATGCTTCTCTTGCAATTCTTCCACTGAAAGATCGGCCAAAATCTCAAGGTGAGCACGATGTGGGCTGGCAACAGAAATGTCTTTGATCAGTGTAACCTTCTGAAGTACATCTCTGGTTTCATCACGTTTGTTCAATCGTCTTGCGATAACGGCAAGGCTGAGGGCATCGCCGTGCTTATAGATCATCATAACAGGCATGGGAAACAATTTATTGATTTCACGCGTAGCACCAGCCAATTGCGCGCGAGAGTATTGCCTTTCTTTCAGATCCACAGAAAACAGCAGATAGGAACGAATATCTGTATCGTGTATCTTTTTTGCACTAAAAAGTTGACCTTGTTCTTTAAGAGCTTCCTGTATTTCAGCATCCGTTAATTGAAATAATAAATCAACCGAGAGCCATTCATCCAATAGTGCAGAGCCTTCATTTAGGCTTGCATTCGGGTCAAACTGAATCCGAAACTGTTTTGCATTGTTTGGCTTCAACTCCAACGCGCGCTCACTTCGATATCCGAGCGCGTGAAAAAACCCTAATGCAGCTTCCCGCATGGGTTTTTTCTTAAAATCCTTGATCGAACTCGAAATAAGGGCTGTCGGTTCAGTTTTTGCCATATTGCCTCAGTTACTTAATAACCAGCCATGTGATCAATTCAAAATCAGTTTTATCGCTTACTTGCTCTTCAATCCCAGGCAGAACGGCACTGCGTCCATCCAGGAGTTTACCCGCGATACGTTTGCGATATGAACTTTCAATTCCAGTAACAGCTTGTTTAAGCAGGTTATTGTAAATGGTCATATCATTTCCATTTTGTGTTTGCTCATTAAATAAACTGCATAACACTTCGTAAGGCGCTTTTTTGCCGCTGCAAAGTCCGCGATAGATTTCAAGAATCTGTTTAGGGCTTGTGAAGTTATAACGCACTACACCATCATCGTGAATGTAAACAAGAAAATAAGGTTGTGTCGGATTGACTGTATTTCCGCTAGTTGTATCGTTCTGCTTAAGGCAGTAAATCTGTCCTGGTCGGACTGCTGGATAAGCAGGGTCAGTTGGAACGATGGTATACAACCCAAGCGGTGCGTCCTTCAAGGTCTGACGGTTGGCTTCAATGAAGCGGTCTAGTTCAGCACGGAAATCGTCCAGTGTAAAATCGGTTAGGCTGATACTTTCATCGAAGTCTTCCAAGTCTAGCACTTCTTCACGCAAGCGTTTCAATTGGCGATCACGGTATCGTAAGTCTTCAGTAATCAATTCTTCGATTTCTTCTGTATTAAGCAGGTTGTCATCCGCAGTCGCAGATAAATCTACTAATGCCATGCGTGATTCAACTCGAGTCTTGAGTGAAATGTACTTATCCAAATCCTGTGTCGGCCAGAAGTTAATCAGATGTACTTTCGAGTTCAGGCTTCCAATACGATCAATACGCCCAAAGCGTTGAATCACCCGCACAGGGTTCCAATGAATATCGTAATTGACGAGGTAATCACAATCCTGCAAATTTTGACCTTCAGAAATACAGTCGGTTGCGATCAGCAGGTCAATTTCGGCATCCTGCGGCATCTCTTTCATCTTGTCACGGTTTTTAGAGATAGGCGAGAAGTTAGTTAATATTTTATTGAAGTCGTTTTTACCGAACGTGGTTTTGTTCTCAGTGGAACCGCCAGAGACGAGCGCCACATGTATTCCCAATTCATTTTGCGCCCAATCTTTAACACTCTCATGCAGGTAGGATGCTGTATCTGCAAAAGCGGTAAACACAAGCACTTTACGATTTGCCTTGCCATTCTTGTTGGTCGTGGGATTCTTTACTTTTACTGCAATTAGCCTTTTGAGTTCAGCTAGTTTTGCATCGCGTTCAGGGGTGACTTCGCTGGCGAATAGTTCAAGTCCGTGCAGCTTATCGCGGTCGTCCTTTAACGCCTTCTTCCATTTGTCGACATCAAGATGAGCCATTTTGATCTTTGCCTTGCTCACTTCAAAGGCTGCCTGCAAATCTTCGTCATCCGCATCTTCGATCTGCAACTCATCCCAATCGACATCTGGGTTTTCCTGCTGGTATTTCTTGAAGCGGTCAATGCGTTTGATCAGATCGTCGATCTTTCCAATGGTTCGTTCGAGCGTCAAGTCAAATGAATGAACTGAACTTTCCAGGCGTTTGAGAAAATTTACTTTCATCATGCCGATCAGGAATTTTTCACGGTTTGCCTGGGTGAACGCAGCCACCTTTTTTGGCTCGTACTGACTCAGAAATTCAGGTTTGATATATGCGGACGGTTTGAATAACGAAAGTTGATATGTGCTTATTTCGTCATTCAGGCGATCATAAGACATGAACTCATTTTTTGTGTCTGTTTTTGGGTAAAGCGATATAGGTTTTTCGCGTTCTGGAAAACCGCCCAAAGCTGCAACGGTATCCGCATAATAAGCCTTTACATGTTTTCGCGAACGTGCAATGGTCAAGCCATCCAGTAATTTGAAAAAACCTGAACTTAGTTTATCAAGCAAATCCCTTGTTTTGCGATCGCGGTTGTCTTTTGCCCAGTTATTGAATGTAATTTGGGCAGCACGCAAAGTCTCTTGAATACTTTCAATACCAAGCGAATCCTGCAGAGCGCTGTCCATATTTTCTTTCTCGCTACCCGTTATAAAATAGATTTGATTTCGCAAATCTTTCAAAGTGTTATTAACAGGTGTAGCCGATAGTAGAAGTACTTTTGTCTTTATCCCTTTTTGAATAATGTCTTCCATCAGGCGTTCGTAACGGCTTCTACGAACAACCTCTCCGTTTTCATCCCGTTTACCCGGCGTGTTGTTACGAAAGTTGTGGCTTTCGTCTATCACAACAAGGTCATAATTTCCCCAATTTAGGTTCTCGAGGTCAACGTCACCTGTGTAGCCGCCATCACGACTTAAATCTGTATGACTTAGAACAGTATAGGCAAACCTGTCCCGCACGAAGGGATTTAACTCACTGTTGTTTTGTGCCTGATAAACAGTCCAGTTTTCGCGCAATTTCTTGGGGCAAAGCACAAGCACACGAGCATTCTTTAATTCAAAGTATTTAATCACTGCCAGTGCTTCAAATGTTTTGCCTAAACCGACGCTATCTGCAAGAATACAACCGTTGTAGGCTTCGAGTTTCTTGATGGCGCCTTTTACACCATCTTTTTGAAACTCAAACAACACTTTCCAAATTTCAGCATCCACGACCTGATTTTGAAGAATTGCAAGTCCACCTTTGGCTTCATCGGAAAGATAGTCTTCAAAGATGTGATAGAGAGTCTTGAAGTAAACAAACTCGGGTGAGTTATCCTGATATAACTGTTCGAGATAGTTGAGTACATCCCCTTTCACATCCTCCACCAGGCCTTCGTCATTCCAAAGCGCGTCAAACCAACTTTTTAAATCCTTGCGGTCACGATTACTGTCTACAATCAAGTTAAGCTCAATATTACTTGTGTTTTCTGCTTCACCTAGCCCGCTGACTGTGAAATTGGAACTTCCCATAATGGCATCTTCCACGCCGCCATTGGCAATGTGATACATCTTTCCATGTAATAGATTTGATTTGCGAATGGATTTGATTTCCACTTTGTTTTTAATCCATTCTGAACATTCAAGGGCCGCCCTGCGTTGCGACAAACGATTGGATAAACTAAGTCCTTCATCTTCAATCTTATATGCTTTTTTGTCTGTTTTGTTGGGATCAAGTGACTTTACAAATCGGGGTTCGCCAAATAGAAATTGAAGGTTTTCAACGCCATCAAGCTTATTTTTCAAAGCCTCGTATGCATAAATTGTAAAATAGGCTGAAACAATGGATAGTTTCGATCCATTCTGAATTGTCTCACGCAAAAAATCCCCGACTTTGCCGTGAATGTGATTGTCGCGAATACCCGATTCTAGGTTAGGTTTTTTTTCTTCCAAAGCAAACCCCTTCTACTAAAGAACAGATTGTTCCAAGCATACCCGAAAAATCACTGCTTGGGCAGACGCCAATCGGCCTCGCCAACGGCAAAATCCCCATCCATTGCCGTCAATTCATGCCTAGCCGGGAACTAACTCGCCAGGGTGCTATGCCGGTATATACCTTGGGCTTGCTTTGTTAACTAAGTGGTTTGAAGCTGGGAACAAGGGTCGAAATGGTTTCAAAACTGTGGACACAATGGATGACAATTACCTTTGGCAATGTTATCTTCACATCGTTAGGCTGCATTGTTTCTTGACAGATTTAGTGTTTT
>WNFL01342336.1_pt1 | contig 16995 bp, 11 predicted proteins | sample 5400361 | NCBI WGS metagenome assembly WNFL01 (sample SAMN13153351, study PRJNA577476) | soil metagenome | isolation source: 40 cm soil on Douglas fir-dominated hillslope | place: USA:California | collected 2013-09-17 | reverse complement strand
GCCTTCTGGTGGCTCGCGACGGCGAAGGCATCCTGGTCCTCGCGCGACACCTTCCATTGCTGCGCGACCTTCTCGGCCGTGATGCCCATCCCGTAGGCGATGGCGACGTTCTCGTTGTTGGCGAACACCGCGTCGTTGAGCGCGACCTTGTGGCCCATCATCGGCACCATCGACATCGACTCGGTGCCCGCGGCGATCACGACATCGTCGTCGCCGGTGCGGATGCGATCGGCGGCGAGCGCCACGGCCTGCACGCCCGAGGAGCAGAAGCGGTTGATGGTCATCGCGGGAACCGTGTCCGGCAGCCCCGCGAGCAGCACGCCGATGCGCGCGACGTTCATGCCCTGCTCGCCCTCGGGCATCGCGCAGCCGACGATGACGTCCGCGATGTCGTGGGGATCGAGCCCGGGGACGCGCGCGATGGCGGCCCTGAGCACGTGCGCCAGCATGTCGTCGGGCCGCACGTTCCTGAACATGCCGCGCGGCGCCTTGCCGACCGGCGTACGCACCGCGGCGACGATGTAGGCGTCCTGGATCTGCTTGGTCATGGCTCTCTCCTGTATGGGCGCAATCAGCGCACCAGCGTGAAAATCAGCGGCACCACCTCGATCGCGACGATGAAGCACACGACGGCGATGACGATCTTCCTGGGATTCGGTTTGAAGCGCAGGACTTTCGCCAGGGCCGCCTGTTGCTTCGGCGTCATCTGCGCGAGGGCCTGCCGTTGCTGCGCGTCGAGGCGCGCCGGATTGACGGCGCCCAGCGCCTGCTCGAGCGCCGGATCGATGTGCACCGGCGTTTCGGGGATTGGGGCGTGCGGCGCATCGAAGAGGGCCGGCGCCATCGTGATGGCTTGGCGGTAGGGCACGACCATGCGGCTCTTCTTCGGTTCCAGCTCGACGCGCCAGCGATGGGTGAGCGCCTTCTCGTCGTCGTCGTCGGTGGCCGGGATTCCGGCGGGTGCCTCCAGGCGGAAAGGAACGCGAACGCCTGCCGGAGACTGCATCGCCTTCACATCGACAGCCTTCGTCCAATGCGGGGCAATGGTGGTCCCGTTGCCGGTACGCGTCGTGCGCTCGCAGACCAGGCGCGCGGTGAACGAATCGCCCGGGCGCACGCCGCGGGCGAACTCGAAGCTTCCCTCGACGGGCGCCCCGACGCGCGGATTGGAGGTCGCGAGCTTGAAGCTCGCGCGGCCGCGGCGAAGCGCCGAGACCGTGGCCGAAATCGCGCCCCAGAGGACGAGCACGCCGATCAGCGGAAAGATGAGGACGAAGAGGAGCGGCCACTCGCCGCTCGCGATCGCCTGCGGGACCGCGAGCGCGGCGGCCGGGAAGGAGATCGCGTTCCAGACGATCGCGAAGAGCCAGAGGCCGCCGACGCCGCTCATCGCCGAATCCATGGGCGCGGCCGATACCCCCACCGCGCTTCGCCGCTTTCCGCCCTTGGTCGTCGCCGGTTCGCGCACGATCTTGTAGAGGAACCACAAGGCCCCCACACCAACTCCGCCGAACGCGAGCGCGAACGGCGTGAGGAAGAGGAGGAAGGTCCAGCGGATGGTGCGATCGACCATGGACTCCGAGGGCTTGTCCGGATTCACGAACACGGTGATCGGCCGCTTCTCCTCGCGCCCCACCGCCAGGATCGATGCCACGCGCTCGTCGAAATCGTCCACGTCGCTCGTGCCGCCCAGGCGCAGCGTACCGAGCCGGTCGTTCGTGTAGGCCTGGCCGTTGAACGTATAACGGTAGCTCGCCTGCCCGACGACGTCGGCCTTCACGAGAACCCAATCCTGCGCGCGCAGGCCGTCGTAGATCATCGTCGCGAAGGCCCATGTCGCTCCCGCGCCCACGCCGCCGAACGGCAGCGCGAAAGCCAGGCAGAAAAGCGCGGCGCCGAGCTTTCCCTTCACGCCTTCAGTTCCTCAGCGGCTTGCCATTTTCGAGCATGTGGGCGATGCGCTCCTGCGTCTTCGGCGTCTTCGCGAGCTCGACGAAGTGCCGGCGCTCGAGGTCGAGGAGCCATTTCTCGTCGACGAGGCTGCCCGGCTCGATCGCCCCTCCGCAAAGCACTTCGGCGATGCGCGAGCTGATCTCGTAGTCGTGCGCGGAGATGAAGCCGCCCTCCTTCATGTTGACGAGCATCATCTTGAGCGTCGCGATTCCGGTATCGCCCGCCACCGGGATCTGCGACGCGAGTTGCGGGCGCGCCCCGGACTCGGCCATGGCGCGCGCTTGCTCCTTCGCGACATGGAGAAGCTCCGCCGGATTGAACACGACGATGTCGCCGGGACGCATGAAGCCCATCTCGCGCGCGTTTTCCGCGCTCTTCGAGACTTCGCCCATCGCCATCAGCTTGAAGGCGCGCTGCAGCTCGGGAAAGAGATCCCCGCCCTTCGCCCACGCGGCGATCTTTCCCGCCGATTCCTTGAGTCCGCCCCCGGCGGGGATCAATCCGACGCCCACCTCGACCTGGCCGAAATAGCTCTCGAGCGCGGCGACGATACGCTGGCAATGCATCGCGAATTCGCAACCGCCGCCGAACGCTATGCCTTCGACCGCCGCGACCGTCGGCACCAGGCTGTACTTGAGGCGCTGCGACGTCTGCTGGAAGAGCGCGACCATCGCCTCGAACTCGTCGAAGCGCCCGGCCTTGAGCGATTCGAGCGCTGCCTTGAGGTTCGCGCCGACGGCGAACGGCGCTTCGTGCCAGATCACCAGCGCGTCGAAGTGGCTCTCGGCCTCGTCGATCGCGCGGTTGAGTCCCTCGAGCACCTCGACGCCGAGCGAGTGCATCTTGCTCTTGAACGAGACGATGGCGATGCCGTCGCCCTGGTGCCACAGGCGCACGCCCTTGTCCTCGAAGACCGTGGTGCCGCGCTCGGCCCAGGTTTCACCGAGCACGAGCTCGGGGAAAAGCTGGCGCGAATAAACCGGAAGCTTCGAGCGCGCCACCATCTTGCCCGTGGTGGGCGAATACGAGCCCTCGTGCGCATGCACGCCCTGCCGGCCGTCCGTGACCCACTTGGGCAGCGGCGCCTTCGCCATGGCCTTGCCCGCGGCGATGTCTTCCTCGATCCATTTCGCGACCTGCTGCCAGCCCGCGGCCTGCCATGACTCGAAGGGGCCCAGCTTCCAGCCGAATCCCCAGCGCACCGCGAAATCGAGGTCGCGCGCGCAGTGCGCGATCTCGGCGAGGTGCACGGCGCTGTAATGGAACACGTCGCGGAAGACCGCCCACAGGAATTGCGCCTGCGGATGCGGCGAGGCGCGCAGCTTCGCGAGCTGCTGCGCGGGGCTCTTCTCCTTCAGGATGGCCTGCACTTCTTCGGCGATCGCGCCGGCTTGCGCGCGGTAGTCCTGCTTCGCCACGTCGAGGACGAGGATGTCCTTGCCCTTCTTCATGTAGAAGCCGGCCTTGGTCTTCTGGCCGAGCGCTCCCTTGGCCACGAGGGCGGCGAGCCACGGCGGCGGCTGGTAATGCGGATGCCACGGGTCGTCGGGCAGCGTGTCGGAGAGGGTCTTCACGACGTGCGCCATGGTGTCGAGCCCGACCACGTCGGCGGTGCGGTAGGTCGCGCTCTTTCCCCGGCCGATCGCCGGCCCCGTCAGCGCGTCGACCTCGTCGAAGCCGAGCTTGAAGGCGCTCGTGTGATGCATCGTCGCGAGCATGGAGAAGACGCCGACGCGATTGGCGACGAAGTTCGGCGTGTCCTTGGCGCGGATCACGCCCTTGCCGAGCGTCGTGGTGAGAAAGGTCTCGAGCTGGTCGAGCATCGCCGGATCGGTTTCGGCGGTGGGGATGATCTCCACGAGCCGCATGTAGCGCGGCGGATTGAAGAAGTGGATACCGCAGAAGCGCTTGCGGAGCTCCGGGGGCAGCGTGTTCGAGAGCTCCGTGATCGAAAGGCCGGAGGTGTTCGATGCGAAGATCGCGTTCGCCCCCAGGTGCGGAGCGATCTTCGCGAAGAGCGCCTTCTTCCAGTCCATGCGCTCGCTGATCGCCTCGATCACCAGGTCGCACTCGCCGAGGAGGGCGAGGTGTTCGTCGTAGTTCGCCGCGACGATCTGCTTCAGCGCCGCGGCAGTCGCGAGCGGGCTGGGACTGAGCTTCGCGAGGCCGTCGATCGCCTTCCTCACGTTGGCGTTCTTGTCCTTCCCATCGGCCGCGAGCTCGAAGAGGATCGGCTGCACATTGGCGTTCGCCAGGTGCGCGGCGATCTGCGCCCCCATGACGCCGGCCCCGAGCACCGCGGCCTTGCGGACCAGGAACCTGCCCGAGTGATCGGCGGCGCCGCGCTCGCTCTGGCGCCGGCCCGAAACGTTGGCGGCTGCTTGTCGAAGGGCCGCATCCAGGATTTCACTCATCTCACACCTCCACTAATCTGTTTCAGTCTCGACGGTTTCAATGGCGGGCAGAGGACAGGGCTTGCGCTCCTTGTCGACCGCCACGTATGTGAGTTGGGCTTCGGTCACCTTGACGCCCTGCGAGCGTCCCAGGCGGCCGCGCTGCGCGTACACCTCGACATCGACGGTCACCGAGGTGCGGCCGACCCTGCAGACGCGCGCATAGAAGCTCACCAGGTCGCCGACGAATACCGGCTCCTTGAAGACGAAGGAATTCACCGCGACGGTCACCACCGGTCCGTTCGCGCGCTCGTAAGCGGGGATGCTGCCGGCGATGTCGACCTGCGCCATGACCCAACCGCCGAAGATTGTGCCGTGCGCGTTGGTGTCGGCGGGCATCGGAACGATGCGCAAGACGGGCTGCTCGCCTTGGGGCAAAGAGGTCGTCATGGGAGTGATAATAGCCATTATGGACGAGCTTGAACTGCGCCACCTGATTCGCGAAGTCGGCGGTGGCAGGATGTCGCGCCGCGGCTTTCTCGAGACGATGGCGGGGCTCGGTCTCACCGCGCCGATGGCCGCCCAGATGCTCGCGCATTCGGGCATCGCACGCGCCGCGGCGCTGCCCGCCTACAGGCCCACGAAGCGCGGCGGCGGCGGCACGCTGCGATTGCTGTGGTGGCAGGGCCCTACCCTGCTCAATCCCCATTTCGCCACCGGAACGAAGGATCAGGACGGGTCGCGCCTTTTCTACGAGCCGCTCGCGGCCTGGGATCCCGACGCCGAAATGGTGCCGATCCTCGCAGAGTCCATCCCGACGCTCCAGAATGGCCTGGTCGCCGCGGACGGCCGGAGCGTCACATGGAGGCTCAAGCGCAACGTGCAATGGCACGACGGCAAGCCGTTCACGGCCGACGATGTCGTATTCACGTGGGAGTACGTGAGCGATCCGGCCACCGCGGCGGTGACCTCCGGCGGCTATCGCGACATGATCGCCGACAAAATCGATTCCCACACGGTGCGCATCACGTTCAGGGAGCCGCGCCCGTTCTGGGCCGATCCGTTCGTGGGCTCGAACGGCCAGATCCTTCCGAAGCACCTCTTTGCCCCGTTCAAGGGCGCGAATTCGCGCGATGCGCCCGCGAACCTCAAGCCCGTGGGAACCGGTCCTTATGTGTTCGTCGATTTCAAGCCGGGCGACATGCTCCGCGGCCGGATCAACACGAATTACCACGAGGCCAATCGGCCCTTCTTCGACGCGGTGGAGATGAAAGGCGGCGGTGACGCGGTCTCGGCGGCGCGGGCCGTGCTGCAGACCGGCGAGTTCGACCACGCGTGGAACGTGCTCGTCGAGGACGAGATCCTCAAGCGGCTCGAGCAGGGCGGCAAGGGACGCGTCGTGATCGTGCCGCAGGGCTCGATCGAGCATATCCAGCTCAACAACTCGGACCCGTGGACCGAGGTGGACGGCGAACGCTCGAACCCCAAGACGCGCCATCCGGTGCTCACGGACCGTGCGGTTCGCGATGCGTTGAACCTCCTCGTGGACCGGGACGGCATCCAGCAGCACATCTTCGGCCGCCTCGGCATCGCGACGCGCAACTTCCTCAACGTCCCCGAGCGATTCAGCTCGCCGAACCGCAAGTTCGAGTTCAACCCCACCAAAGCGAACCAGGTCCTCGACGCCGCGGGATGGGTGCGCGCATCCGATGGCGTGCGCGCGCGCGACGGCAAGAAATTGAAGCTCGTATTCCAGACCTCCACCAACGCGCCACGCCAGAAAGCGCAGCAGGTCATCAAGCAGGCGTGCCAGAAGGCGGGCTTCGACCTGGAGCTCAAGTCCGTCGCCCCGTCGGTCTATTTCTCGAGCGACGTGGGCAACGTCGACACGGCGAACAAGTTCTACTGCGACCTGCAGATGTACAACACGGGCATGGGCGGGCGCCCGGATCCCAATTTCCTCATGAGCCTCTTCTGCTCATGGGAGATCTCGTCGAAGGCGAACAAGTGGCAGGGCCGCAACGTCACCCGCTGGCGCAACGACGAGTACGATCGCCTCTATCGCGAGGCCGACCAGGAGATGGACCCGGTGAAACGCGCGGCGCTCTTCATCCGCATGAACGACCTCGTCATCGAAAACCGGGTGGTCATTCCGGTCGTCAACCGGCCGGGAGCGGCGGCGCGCTCGAATAAAATGCGCAGCCTCCTCAGCGGCTGGGACAACACCACGTGGCTCCTGAAGGACTGGTATCGGGAGGCGTAATTTCGGTTAGAGTCTCCGAAGAGAATCGTCAACCAAAGACGTACGGGGGAGCTATCCATGAACGAGAAAGACCTGCGCCGCCTCATCGGGAAGGTGAAGTCCGGCCGGATGTCCCGGCGCCGCTTTATCGAGGGCATGGTAGGCCTCGGCCTCACGGTGCCGATGGCGGGCCACCTGTTGATGCATTCGGGTGTGGCCAACGCCCAGTCGAAATTCAACTACAAGCCGACCAAGCGCGGCGGCGGCGGCGCGCTGAAGCTGCTCATGTGGCAGGCGCCGACGCTCCTGAATCCGCACTTCGCCATCGGCACCAAGGACCAATACGCTTGCCGCGTCTTCTACGAGCCGCTCGCCGGCTGGGATGAGGATGGCAACCTCATCGCCCAGCTCGCCACGGAGATCCCGAGCCTCAAGAACGGCGGTGTCGCGAAGGACGGCCTCTCGGTCACGTGGAAGCTGAAGAAGAACGTCACCTGGCACGACGGCAAGCCGCTCACCGCCGACGACGCAGTCTTCACGTGGGAGTACGCGGCGGATCCGGCGACTGCGGCCACCAGCATCGGCATCTACAAGGACATCAAGGTCGAGAAGATCGACGCCCAGACGATCAAGGTGATCTTCCAGAAGCCGACGCCGTTCTGGGCGGCGCCTTTCGTGGGGGTGTGGGGAATGATCATCCCGAAGCACCTCTTCGAGGGCTACAAGGGCGACAAGTCGCGCGACGCCCCGACCAATCTCAAGCCCGTCGGAACCGGCTGCTACAAGTTCGTGGACTTCAAGCCGGGCGACCTCCTCACGGGCGCGGCGAACATGAATTACCACGAGGCCAATCGTCCGTTCTTCGACACGATCGAGATGAAGGGGGGCGGCGACGCGGTCTCGGCCGCGCGCGCGGTCCTGCAGACTGGCGAATTCGACTACGCGTGGAACATGCAGGTCGAGGACGAGATCCTCAAGCGGCTGGAGGCGGGCGGCAAGGGACGCGTGAGTATCAGCCCCGCGGGCAGCCTCGAGCAGATCCAGCTCAACTACACCGACCCCTGGACCGAGGTCGACGGCGAGCGCTCGAGCGCGAAGACGAAGCACGCGATCCTCACCGACATGTCAGTACGCAAGGCCATGAACATGCTGGTCGACCGCAAGTCCATGCAGGACCACATCTACGGGCGCACGGGGATCGCCACGCGCAATTTCCTCAACAACCCCGCGACCTTCCGGCCCAAGAACGTGAAGTGGGAGTACGACATCGAGAAGGCGAAGAAGACGCTCGACGCGGCGGGCTGGAAGCCGGGCCCCGACGGCATCCGCACGAAGGACGGCAAGAAGCTTAAGTTCGTCTACCAGACGTCGATCAACGCGCCGCGCCAGAAGTGCCAGCAGGTCGTCAAGCAGGCGTGCCAGAAGGCGGGCATCGAAATCGAGCTCAAGTCGGTCGTTGCTTCCGTGTTCTTCTCATCCGATGTCGCGAACCCCGACACGTACACGAAGTTCTACTCCGACATGCAGATGTACAACACGACGATGACCGAGCCCGACCCGGAGATCTTCATCAAGCAGTACCTCTCGGCGGAGCTGGCGACGAAGGAGAACAAGTGGCAGGGGCGAAACATCACGCGCTACGTGAATGCGGACTTCGATAACCTCTACAAGGAGGCGCAGTCGGAGCTCGATCCGGTGAAGCGCGCCGCGCTCTTCGTCAGGATGAACGAGAACCTGATCGAGAACGTCGCCATCATCCCGCTGATGAACCGACCGATCGTGCGAGCGGTCTCCGCGAAGCTGCGCGCCCCGTTCTCGGGCTGGGACAACGACGTGTTCCTGCTGAAGGACTGGTACCGCGAAGCATGATTGTCGCCCCCGCGTAGGCGGGGGCCCAATCACTGGATCCCCGCCTGCGCGGGGATGACTCCAATGGGCAAGTACTTTCTCCGCCGTCTCCTCATCGCGATCCCGAGCCTCATCGGGATCAGCATCGTGCTGTTCACGGTTCTCGCGCTCGCGCCGGGCGACCCGTTCGAGGAGCTCGCCACCAACCCGAACGTGCCTCCCGAAGTGCGCGCGAACCTGCGCCAGAAGTTCGGGCTCGACGATCCGGTCGCCGTGCGCTACGTGCGCTGGGCGGGCTCGATGGCGAAGGGCGACTGGGGTTTTTCGTTCGCGAGCCGCGTGGATGTCGACAAGCTGATCATGCAGCGGCTGCCGACGACGCTTGCCGTCATCGGTCTTTCCCAACTCCTTGCGCTGCTGGTTGCGATCCCGGTGGGGGTGATCGCCGCGACACGGCCCTACTCGCTCTTCGACCAGGTCGCGAATACGTTCGCGTTCATCGGCTTCTCGCTGCCGACGTTCTTCACCGGGCTCCTCTTCATCCTTTTCTTCAGCATCTACCTCGACTGGCTGCCGTTCGTGTATCGCGCCGACCTCGCCGAGACCGGGTGGGCGTGGTGGTGGCAGCAGTTCAAGCAATCGATCATGCCGATCGCGGTGCTGGGCCTCTTCCAGGGCGCGTCATGGACGCGGTACGTGAGGGCGGCGGTGCTCGACGTGATCCGCCTCGACTACATCACGACCGCGCGCTCCAAGGGACTCGCGGAGCGTTGGGTCGTCGTAAAACACGCGCTGCGAAACGCGCTGATCCCGGTGGTGACGCTGGTCGCGTTGCAGATGCCCGCCATCTTCGGCGGCGCCATCGTGACCGAGCAGATCTTCCGCGTGCCCGGCATCGGCTCGCTCCTCATCGCCGCGATCCTCGCCAACGACACGCCCGTGATCATGGCGGTGACGTTCGTGTTCTCGTGCCTCGTGATCTTCTTCAACCTGCTCGCCGACCTGCTTTATGGCTGGCTCGACCCCCGCATCTCTTACCGCTGACTCGTCGGCACCGGCGACCGGCGGGCCGAAAAAGGCCAAGCTCACCTCGCCGTGGGGCGAGGCCTGGCGCCGCTTCCGCCGCCATCGCCTCGCGGTCGCGGGCCTCGCGATCCTCGCCGTGATCGTGCTCGCGGTCCTCGTCGGGCCGTGGCTCTATCCCGTGCCGATCAACGACATCGACTTCGAGGCGCGCCTCAAGGGCCCGATGTTCGGGCATCCCTTCGGGACCGACGACCTCGGGCAGGACCTGCTCGCGCGCATGCTGTACGGCGGGCGCATCTCGCTCGCGGTCGGGGTCATGGCGATGCTGATCGCGGTCGTGATCGGCACCCTCGTCGGCGCGATCGCCGGTATCTCGCGCGGCAGCGTCGACGCGGCGCTCATGTGGCTCACGGACCTGTTCCTGTCCTTGCCGCAACTGCCGCTCCTGCTCCTCATTATCTATCTCTTCCGCGACTCGCTGAAGGCGATCGTCGGCGTGGAAGCGGGCATCTTCATCATGATCGTAGCGGTCATCGGCGGATTCCGCTGGATGCCGGTCGCGCGCCTGGTGCGTGCGCAGTTCCTTTCGATCCGCGAGAAGGAATACGTGGAGGCGGCGCGCGCCCTCGGGGTATCGCCGTTGCGCCTGGTGGCGCGGCACATCCTGCCGAATTCCCTCGGCCCGGTGATCATCGCCGGCACCATCGACGTGGCTGTCGCGATCATCGCGGAATCGACGCTCTCCTTCCTCGGCCTCGGATTCCCGCCGGACATCCCGACCTGGGGACGCATCCTCTACGACGCCAAGGACTATCTCGACGTGGCGCCGCACTGGGCGATCTTCCCCGGCATGGCGATCTTCCTCACGGTGCTCTCGATCAACTACATCGGCGATGGGCTGCGAGACGCGATCGATCCGCGGAGAGTGATGTAGTGGCAGAGCGTCTACTGGAAGTTCGCGGGCTGAAGACTCACTTCGCGACCGACGACGGCATGGTGCACGCGGTCGACGGCGTGGACCTGCACATCGACGCCGGCGAGACGCTCGGGGTCGTAGGCGAATCGGGCTGCGGCAAGAGCGTGACGGCCTTCACGATCATGCGCCTGGTCCCGATCCCGCCGGGACGCATCGTCGCGGGCGAGATTCTCTGGCGCGGACGCGACCTCCTCAAGCTCGACGACGATGCGATGCGCGCGATTCGCGCGAAAGAGATCGCGATGGTGTTCCAGGAACCGATGACCTCGCTCAATCCCGTATACACCGTCGGTGAGCAGATCGCGGAAGTGCTGCGCTTGCACGAGGGGCTCGGACGCCGCGCGGCGCTCTCCCGCGCCGCCGAGATGCTCAAGGTCGTGCACATCCCCCACCCCGAGCGGCGCGTGAACGATTACCCGCACCAGTTTTCCGGTGGCATGCGCCAGCGCGTGATGATCGCGATGGCGCTTTCGTGCAATCCGAAGCTGCTCATCGCCGACGAGCCGACGACCGCGCTCGACGTCACGATCCAGGCGCAGATCCTCGACCTCCTCGGTGACCTGAAGGACCAGCTCGGCATGGCGGTGATGCTGATCACGCACGCGATGGGCGTGATCGCCGAGACCGCGCAGCGCGTGGTGGTGATGTATGCGGGGAAGGTGGTCGAGGAAGCGTCGGTGGAGGAGATCTTTCGCGCGCCGCGCCATCCCTACACGCAAGGGCTCATCAAGTCGATCCCTCGCCTCGACGAAGGCGATACGCACCGGCGGCTCGACGCGATCGCCGGCACGGTGCCGAGCCTGCTGAATCCCGCGGAGGGTTGCCGCTTCGCGGCGCGCTGCCCGTACGTGCGCGACGAATGCCGCGTGACCCCGCCGCTTCGCGAGATCGCGCCGGGGCACAAGGTCGCTTGCGTGCTGCCATGACCGAGCCGCTGCTCCGCGTCCGCGACCTGGTCAAGCACTTTCCGGTGAAGGGCGGCCTCTTCAAGCGCGAGGTGGAGCGCGTGCATGCGGTCGACGGCGTGAGCTTCGACCTCGCCAAGGGCGAGACCCTCTGATCGAGCCGACGTCGGGCGAAGTGTGGTTCGACGGCACCCGCGTGACGGCTCTCGAGCGCGGCGAGATGCGGCGGCTGCGGCGCGACATGCAGATCATCTTCCAGGACCCGTTCGCGTCGCTCAATCCGCGGATGACGGTGGGCGCGATCATCGGCGAGGCGCTCATCGTGCACAAGCTCGCGCGGAACGCCGCGGAGTTTCGCGATCGCGTCGCGAGCTTGCTCGAGGACGTGGGCCTGAATCCCGACTACATGCGCCGCTATCCGCACGAATTCTCCGGCGGGCAGCGCCAGCGGATCGGCATCGCGCGCGCGCTCGCGGTCTCGCCGAAGCTCATCATCTGCGACGAGCCGGTCTCCGCGCTCGACGTCTCGATCCAGGCGCAGGTGATTAATCTGTTGGAGGACCTGCAGAAGAAGTTCGACCTGACGTACCTCTTCATCGCGCACGACCTTTCGGTCGTGAAGCACATCAGCACGCGGGTGGCCGTGATGTACCTCGGGCGGATCGTCGAGATCGCCGATGCGCGCGAGCTCTACGCGCGGCCGCTGCATCCCTACACCGAGGCACTGCTCGCGGCCGTGCCGATTCCCGAGCCGTCGCGAAAGCGCGCGCGCATCGTGCTCCAGGGCGACGTCCCCAACCCGATCCATCCGCCGTCCGGTTGCCGTTTCCACACCCGCTGCCCGATCCGCGAGTTCCCGATCTGCAAGGAGCAGATCCCGCCGCTCGTGGACATGGGCGGCGGTCATTTCGTCGCTTGCCACGTCCGCGGCAAGCCTCCGACACCGTAAGATTCCCCTATGCCACGCGCCTCCAAACGACCCGCAGGTAAAGCCCGAGCCCCTTCGAAGAAAAAGGCGACCCTCCCCACGGCCGCAGCGAAGAGCATCCCCGTCGAGCGCAAGCTCGCGCAGCAGGCGAAAGCGCTGCAGGCCCTACGGGACCAGCTCGAGCAGCGCGCGAGCGAGCTCGCGGTCATCGATCGCATCCAGGAAGGCATGGCATCCGCGCTCGACTTCCAGGCCATCGTCGATCTCGTGGGCGACAAGATTCGGGAAGTGTTCAAGTCCGGCGACGTGACCATCGGATGGCGGGACACGAAGGACGGCCGGGTACACCCGCTCTATGCCTATGAGCATGGCAAGCGGCTCCAGCTTCCCGCGTACGCGCCGAGACGCAGCGGCGTGACCGCCAGGGTCCTCAAGGAGCGGCGCCCGGCGGTCGGAAACAATCGGTCCGAGCAAAAGGCCCTCGGAATGCGGTTGGTTCCCGGGACGGATCCATCCCAGTCGTGCGTGTTCGTGCCCATCCTCGGCAAGAACCGCGCCCTCGGCCTGATCTCGCTGGAGGACCACGAACGCGAGAATGCTTTCGGCGAGGCCGAGGTCCGTCTTCTCTCGACGGTTGCGGCGAGCATGGGTGTCGCGCTCGAGAACGCCCGACTCTTCGACGAGACGCAGCAGCGCAACGCCGAGCTCGCGGTCATCAACAGCATCCAGCACGGCATCGCTTCGAAGCTCGACTTCCAGGGGATCATCGACCTCGTCGGCGACAAGCTGCGCGAGGTATTCCACACAGGGGACCTTGCGATCCGCTGGTGGGACGAGAAGGCGGGCGTCACGCACTGGCTCTACTCCGTCGAGCACGGCAAGCACCTGCAGATCGAGCCCACGGAGCTTCCCCCGACCGGCCCCACTCGCCAAGCCATCACGACGCGGCAGGCCCAAGTCGCCAATACCCGCGACGTCGGGAGCACCGGCATTCCCGGCACCGACATGTCCCGGTGCATGGCGGTCATCCCGATCATCGGCAGCGATCGCGTCCTGGGAACGATCCAGCTCGAGAACCACGAGCGCGAGGACGCGTTCGGCGACGCGGAGGTGCGCCTGCTGACGACGGTCGCGGCGAGCATGGGTGTCGCACTCGAGAGCGCGCGCAACTTCGCAGAGACACAGCGCCTGCTCAAGGAAACCGCCCAGCGCAACGCCGAGCTCGCGGTCATCAACAGCATCCAGCATGGCGTGTCGGCGCAGCTCGATTTCCAGAAGATCATCGACCTGGTCGGCGACAAGCTGCGCGAGGTGTTCAACACCGGCGACATTTCCATCAGGTGGTGGGACGAAAAGGCGGCCCTGATCCACACGCCCTACGGCTATGAGCACGGCGTGCGGTTCCAGCTGGGGCCAAGGCCCGTCAAGCCCGATAGCCTGCCTGAACGCGTGCTGCGCGGGCGCGAGATCGGCCTCGTCAACACGGTGGCGGAAGCCAAGGCGCTGGGCATCAAGATCGTTCCGGGCACGGACACGCCGCTCAGCACGGTCCGCGTGCCGATCGTCGCGGGCGATCACGCGCTCGGCTACATCATGCTCGAGAACTACGAGCGCGAGTACGCGTTCGGCGAGGCCGAGATCCGGCTGCTTTCGACGGTCGCGAGCGGCATGGGCGTCGCGCTCGAGAACGCGCGCCTGTTCGACGAGACGCAGCGCCTGCTCAAGGAAACCGAGCAGCGCAATGCCGAGCTCGCGATCATCAACAGCGTGCAGGAAGGCCTCGCCTCGAAGCTCGAGATCGATGCGATCTACACGCTCGTGGGCGACAAGATCCGCGAGATCTTCGCCGCCGACACCACGTACATCGCCTACCACGATATCGCCCACAACGAGATTGCATTCCCCTACTACATCGATCGCGGAACCACACCCTCGTTCATCGCCGAGACCAAGGGTCGCCTTCCCTACCGGCGCGGTCTGTCGTCGGCCATCATCGAGTCCGGCAAGTCTCTGTTGCTTCCCACGCTGGCGGAGCAGTACGCCCATGGGGGCATCAAGGTCGCATCTCCCGGCACGACGGAGGACATGAACAGCACGTTCCTCGGCGTGCCCATCTTCCTCAACGGCAAGCCGTACGGCGTCGTCAGCGTGCAAAGCTACAAGGAGCACGCCTACGACGAAAATGATGTGAGGCTCCTCGGCACGCTCGCCCGCACCATGAGCGTCGCCCTCGAGAACGCGCGCCTCTTCGACGAGACGCAGCGGCTCTTCAAGGCGGAGCAGGAGCGCGTCGCCGAGCTTGCGGTCATCAACAGCATCCAGCAGGGAGTTGCCGGGTCGCTCGAGTTCCAGGCGATCGTGGACCTCGTCGGCGGAAAGCTGCGCGAAGTCCTGCACATCGACGAGATCGGCATCCGCTGGTACGACCACGAAGCCCAGCTGATCCATTACCTCTACGAATACGAGCACGGCTCCCGACTGACCGTGCCGCCCGGGCGCATCCGCGGCTCGCACGAACAAATCATCGCGACGCGCCAGCCGATCCTCCTTCGCAATCGCGCCGAGATGGAGGCCTCGGGCATGCAGATGGTGCCCGGCACCGACTCGAGCCTCTGCATCTTGATCGTGCCGATCATGGCAAGCGATCGCGTCCTCGGCAGCATCATCTTCGAGAACTTCCAGCGCGAGGACGCCTTCGGCGAGTCGGTCATCCGCCTGCTGCAAACGGTTGCCTCGTCGATGGGAGTCGCGCTCGAGAACGCGCGCCTCTACAAGGAGAGCGAGCAGCGCGCCGCGGAGCTCGCGATCATCAACAGCGTGCAGGAGGCCCTCGCCGCCGAGCTCAACATCCAGGGCATCTACGACGCGGTCGGCGACAAGATCCGCGAGATCTTCAACCAGGCCGACGTGGGGATCCGGCTCTACGAGCCGCAGACGGGCCTGGTTCATTTCCCCTACTTCTACGAAGGCGGAATCCGCATCCACCCCGATTCGATGCCGCTTCCCGCCAAGGGATTCGGACCCCATGTCTTTCGCACGCGGGAGACGCTGGTCATCAACTCGAACATGGCCGAGGCTTCGGAAAAGTACGGCTCCGGGTTCGTGCCCGGCACCACGAGGCAGGAGAAAGCCTCGGTATTCGTTCCCCTGGTTTCGGGAGACCAGGCGCGCGGCCTGATCCAGTTGACGGATATGGAGCGCGAGAACGCATTCAGCGAATCGGACGTGCGCCTGCTGCAGACGCTCGCCGGCGCGATGAGCGTGCGCCTCTACAAGGAGAGCGAGCAGCGCGCGGCGGAGCTCGCCATCATCAACAGCGTCCAGCAGGCGCTCGCCGCCGAGCTCAACATCCAGGGAATCTACGATGCGGTGGGCGACAAGGTGCGGGAGATCTTCCACCAGGCCGATATGGGCATCCGTGTTTACGACCCGCGGACGGGCTTGGTCCATTACCCATACGTATTCGAAAAGGGCCGCCGAATCAACGTCGATTCCCATCTCATTAGGGAGGCCGGCTTTGGCGGCCACGTCTTGCGCACTCGCGAGACGCTCGTCATCAACGAGAACATGGAGCAAGAATCCGTGAGGTACGGCAGCTCCCTCATGCCTGCGTCGTTTGCCGACCCGTCGGAAGTCTATGTGCCGCAGGCGACCAAGTCGGGCGTTTGGGTGCCGATGGTGGCCGGCGACCAGGCGCGCGGCTTGATCGAGCTGCACGACTACGAGCGCGAGCACGCCTTCAGCGATTCGGACGTGCGCTTGCTGCAGACGCTCGCCAACAGCATGAGCGTAGCGCTCGCCTCTACAAGGAGAGCGAGCAGCGCGCGGCGGAGCTCGCCATCATCAACAGCGTCCAGCAGGCGCTCGCCGCCGAGCTCAACATCCAGGGAATCTACAACGCGGTAGGCGACAAGATCCGCGAGATCTTCCACAAGGCGAACGTGGGCATCCGCGTCTACGATCCCGCGACCCAGTTGATTCACTACCCGTACTACTTCGAGGACGGCAAGCGCATCGCATTCGAATCCCAGCCGCTGGCCAACAACGGGTTCGGCCCGCACGTGCTGCGCACGCGCGAGACGCTGGTGATCAACGAGAACCTGGAACAGGAGATGGTGAAGTACGGCAGCACCAACCTGCCCGGAACCGGCATGTCGAAATCCATCGCCATGGTCCCGATGGTCGTCGGCGGCCAGGCGAGGGGGATCATCAACCTGGTCGACAACGACCATGAGCATGCGTTTACCGAGTCCGACGTGCGCCTGTTGGAGACCCTCGCCGGCACCATGAGCGTCGCGCTCGAGAACGCCCGCCTCTTCGGCGAGACGCAGCGCCTCTACAAGGAGAGCGAGGAGCGCGCAGCGGAGCTTGCGATCATCAACAGCGTGCAGCGCGCGCTCGCCGCCGAGCTCAATATCCAGGGAATCTACGATGCCGTGGGCGACAAGATCCGCGAGATCTTCCGCACCGCCGACGTCGGCATCCGCGTGATCGACGCGAAGGGCGGCACGATGCACTTTCCCTTCGCCTACGAGGAGGGCTGCCGCGTGCACATCGACCCGACGCCCGTGCGCGGATTCACGGAGCAGGTCGTGCGCGCGCGTGAGGTTCTCGTCATCAACGAAAACATGGCCGCGGAGATGGAGAAGTACGGCTCGAAGGTGTTGCCCGGCACCAAGCTGCCGAAGTCGCAGATCTTCGTGCCGGTGTTCACGGGCGACGAC
>WNFL01314367.1_pt1 | contig 16996 bp, 15 predicted proteins | sample 5400361 | NCBI WGS metagenome assembly WNFL01 (sample SAMN13153351, study PRJNA577476) | soil metagenome | isolation source: 40 cm soil on Douglas fir-dominated hillslope | place: USA:California | collected 2013-09-17 | reverse complement strand
CGCTGGGCGATCCGGATGTGCTCGAGCAGATGCCACGGCGTGTACGACACGTTCGGCGGCCGCGTGTTGATGTGCTTCATCGGGAAGTCGGCCACCACGTCGTCGAAGGTCATGTACGACGGGCCGTGGACCAGGTTCCGCAGCTCCGCGCGCACCGCGTCCTTCTTCATGCGGGGCTTCATCGCGCGCTCACGCGGACCAGGTGGGCCAGGTCGGGACGGGCGGGAACGTCTTCAGCGCCTCCTTGAACGCGGTCCACAGGAACACGTACGGGCCCATGCCCGGCCCGATCAGGTGCGGGCCGGAGATCCCGAGCTGCCTGGCGGCCACCTTCGACGCTTCCTGCAGATTCCCCAGCGCGCTGAAGGTGCCGTCGGCCTGACGGCGGCTCAGGGTGGGGGTCGGGGCCGCCGGCCCTCCGGCGAATCCGAGCAGGTATTCGGCGCCGTCGCTGCCCTCGACGAGAATGCCCTTCACGGTTCCCTGTGCTTTCATCGCGGTCCTCCCGGATCAGACACTACCCGCGCGACGCTGCGGTTGACAAGGTCGCCTCGCGGTCTAGACTCCCCACCAGGAGGCCACCGCCCATGACGACCGGGAACCCCTACGCCTTCCGCGTCCACCCCCACATGCGCCAGGGCCTGGTGTCCGAGCTGCCCCTCCCCACGCGCCTGGTCTCGAACGAGGAGTTCCCACCGCTGCCCCAGACGCCTGCCCAGCGCCGGGTCGAGGACCGCATCCTCGCCGAGGCCGCGCGGCTGGCGCCCCGGCTCGGGCTCAGCCGGCGCGACTTCCTCCGCACGAGCGGTGGGATGGCCACCTCGCTCCTGGCCATGAACGCGGTGTTCGGGCGCTTCTTCGACGTGCTGCCGGTGGAGGCCGCCGAGCCGGCCGCGTTCAAGGCGCGCACGGGGGACCAGTTCTTCATCTTCGACGTGCAGCTCCACTACGTGGGCGCGGGCTACGATCCGCAGAACGAGGAGGCCTCGCGCCGGGGCGTGTCGAAGACCGCGCTCCTCGGGCTCCGGCAGGGATCGAAGCGGCTGAACCCGAAGCTCGCCGCGGACCAGGGCACGCTCGCCGATCTCGCCTGGGCCAACATGGTCAAGGAGGTGTTCCTCGACAGCGAGACCGACATCGGGCTGATCTCGACGCCGCCCGGCCCCTACCCGCAGGAGGCGGTGGTGCCGCCCAAGGAGATGACCCACATCCGGGACGAGATCAACCGCGTCACCCAGTCGCGCCGGATGCTGGCCCACGGGCTCATCACGCCCCAGCTCGGACAGGCCGATCTCGACTTCATGGACCAGCAGGCGGCCACGCTCCAGGTGGACGCCTGGAAGGGCTATACCGGCGCCGCGCCCAAGGGCTTCGACCGCGGCTGGTTCGTGGACGACGAGAAGATCGCGTACCCGATGCTCGAGCGGGCGCGCAAGCTCGGGGTCAAGCGGATCTGCCTGCACAAGGGGCTGCCGCTGGGGCCGGTCGCCGACTACAACCACCCGCGCGACATGATCAAGGCCGCGCGCGACTTCCCGGACCTCGACTTCGTGCTCTACCACGCGGGGCTGCTCACCGTCCCGCGCACCCAGGCCGCCGATGTGCCGTGGACCACCGAGTTCTGCCAGATGCGGAAGAAGGAACCCGCGCTCACGAACATCTACATGGAGCTCGGCTCCACCTTCGGCCAGCTCGCGACCACGAACCCGACCGCGTGCGCCCATCTGCTGGGCCAGGTCATCGACGCCTTCGGCGCCGATCACGTGCTCTGGGGCACCGACTCCATCTGGTACGGCTCACCGCAGTGGCAGATCGAGGCCTTCCGCCGCTTCGAGATCCCGCCGGCCCTCATCGCGGCCCACGGCTACAAGCCGCTGACCCGCCAGGTCAAAGAGCAGATCTTCGGCCTCAACGCCGCGCGCCTCTTCAACGTGGACGTCGCGGCCAAGCGCAACGAGCTCCCCAAGGACTACCTCACCCGCATCAAGATGTCCTACCTCGACCAGGGCCCGTCGCCCAGCAACCGTTTCTACGGCTGGATCGCCGGCTAGTCCGGGGTCAGGTCTTGAAATACGACATTTCTAGATCTGGGGTCAGGTCTTACATTCCAACAAATGTCGTATTTCAAGACCTGACCCCGATCTAGACGCTGACCCCGATCTAGACGTAGACGCGGGGGATGCGGGTGTTGAGGTTGGTGAGGACCTCGTAGGGGATGGTGCCGGCCCATTCGGCCAGGTGCTCGCAGGTGATGAGCTCGTCGCCGTCGGATCCCAGGAGCGTGACGACGTCGCCGTTGTAGGCGGTCTCCCACTCGATGTTGACCATGATCTGGTCCATGCAGACGCGCCCCACCACCGGGTACTTGCGGCCGCGGATCAGCACGTGGGCCACGTTGGAGAGCGCGCGGAAGTAGCCGTCGCCGTAACCCACCGGCACCGTGACCACCCGCACCGGGTGGTCGGACTGCCACGTGGAGCCGTAGCTCACCGGATGCCCAGGCGTGACGACCTTGAAGTACACCACGCGCGAGCGCAGCGCCAGCGCCGGCTCGACCGGAATGGTCTGACGCACCTCGATCGACGGGTACACGCCGTAGAGCAGGATCCCCGGCCGCACCAGGTCGAGATGGCTCTCCCGAAGCTGGAGCACCGCGCCGGAGTTGGCCATGTGGCGGACCGGCGGCGTCACCCCCTGCTTGTCGTACCACTCGAGCACCTCGAGGAAGCGCGAGAGCTGTAGCCGCGCCGACGAGAGATCGAGCGCGTCCGCGTTGGCGAAGTGCGAGTAGATGCCCTCCACCCGCACGCGCCGGCAATCCGCCGCCCGCTCGAGCAGCCCGCGCGCGTTGTAGTAGTGCACGCCGATCCGCTCCATGCCGGTGTCGATCTTGAGGTGCACGGTGGCGGTGACCCCCATGCCGCCCGCGACCTCGTCGATCTGCCTGAGCTTGTCGATGGACGACGCGGTCAGGGTGAGCCCGTGACGCAGAAAGACCGGAATCTGGTCGCCGAAGATGCCGCCCATGACCAGGACGGGCACGGTGACGCCGGCCTCGCGCAGCGCCACCGCCTCTTCGAGAAAGGCCACGCCCAGCGAACGGGCCCCCAGCGCGACCAGGTGCCGGCCCACCGGCACGAGCCCGTGGCCGTAGGCATTGCCCTTGACGATCGGCATCACCGCGGCCGGCGCGACCGCCGCCTGGATCGCGCGGAAGTTCTCGGCGAGACGGGCGAGGCTGACCTCGACGACCGTCGGCCGCAGCGAGCCGGTGTCTTCCACCAGTCCAGGATACGCTACTTGGGCACCATGCCCTTGAAGCGGGGCATGACCTCCTTCGCGAGCAATTCCATCGAGTGCTGCCAGGCCTTGGGGTTCTCGCTGTAGTCGAAGCAGAACACGAGCAGCGTGCCGAACCCGCCGACCTCCTCGTAGAGGGCGTTGAGCTTGTCGGCCACGGTGGCCGGCGAGCCGATGAGCCAGTTGTGCTTGGCGCAGTACTCGGGGGTCACGTCCGAGTCGGGCACCGAGGGATCGTGCTTGAGGTACTCGGTGAAGCCGAACGCGCCGAGCAGGGGCAGGAAGTACTCGGTCATCATGCGGCCCATCATGCCGCCCGCGGAGAGGCGCATCGCCTCCGCGTCGGTGTCGGCCACGAAGACCTCGCGGACCATGCGCCAGTCCGACCGCTTGGCGGTGCGCTTGCCGCGCGCCGCGCCCTCCTCCACCGCGTCCCAGTGGCTGCCCACGTAGCCCGGGTTCAGGTTGAGGCTCATCGGCCAGAATCCGCGCTCGCCCGCGAGCTTGAGGGTGTCCGAGTTCTTGCTCAGCCCGGCGACCCCGATCGGCGGATGGGGCTTCTGGAGCGGGAAGATGTGGGGCTTGAGCGTGCCGAACATGGTTCCGGTCTTGGTCACGTGCCAGTACTTGCCCTTGTAGTCGAACTCGGGCTCGTCGCTCCAGAGGCGCAGGATGATGTCGAGGGACTCGCGCGTCATGTCGCGGTTCTGCCCGGACATGCCGTCCACGTTGAACATCGACCAGTCGCTCGGCAGCCCGCTCGCGGCCACTCCGAAGTTGAGCCGGCCCTGGGCCAGGTGATCGAGCATCGCCACCCGGTTCGCCAGCTCGGCCGGATGGTGATACGGCATCAGGAAGCCGCCGGGGCCGATGCGCATGCGCTTGGTCTGCATGAGGGCCTGGGCCACCAGCAGGTCCGGGGAGGGATGCGGCTCCCAGGGCGCGGTGTGGTGCTCGCCGATCCAGGCCTCGCTGAAGCCCAGCTCGTCCGCCCAGCGGAGCACCTGCAGGTCCCACTGGTGTCCGTCGAAGAGCTTCCGCTCCGGCGGGTGCGACGGCATCGTGAACAGTCCGTGGTCCATGACGTACCTCCTTGGCGGACTACAGGTCCTGCTCGAAGGGATAGAGCGGCCGCCGGCGGTTCCGGTAGGTGAAGAGCCGCAGGTCGGAGCTGGTCACGCCGTCGCCGTCGCAGAGGACGATGTGCCGGGCGATCGGCTCGAAGCCGGCCCGGAAATGCTGGCGTGACTTGATCAGGACGTACTTCTTGCGACGCGGGTCGATGCCACAGTGGGTGAAGACGCCGGTGTCGAACGGTTCGCTGCGGCCCTCCGAGACCACGATCTGCATGGCCCCGGTGTCGAGCACCGCGGTCTTGCCCATCCGCACGCGCGTGCCGGTGGCCATCGGCCCGGTGACGGTGAACTCGCCGTCGGTGATGCGCGTGACCTTACCGGTCACGTTGAACGGCTTGCCGGCGAGGTTGATCTGCGGCATGTCGATGCGCCCGCCCAGCGGCAGGGTGACGCCGGCCGCGGTGCCCGCCTCCACGAGGCGCCGCACCCCCGCGGGATCGCAGATGGGCCCGGCCGCCACGTCGGTCAGCCCCTGGCGCATGACCTCCTCGATCACGCTCATCACGTCCTGGGTGCCGCCGGAGGCGGTGTTGTCGCCGTGATCTACCAGCACGATCGGCCCGTCGCCCAGGGTGCGGGCGTGGGCGACCTGGCCGGCGAGCGGGGCGCCGCTGTAGAGATAGTCCGCGCGCCGCTCCCAGGCCATCGCGAGCAGCCGGTCGCGGAGGGCGCGGCCCGCGTCGGTTTGCCGATCGCAGACGATGACCGCGGAGAGGGAGATGTGCGGTATGTCGGAGTGCGGGAAGCCGCCGAACACGGAGGCGTTGAGCACCGCGCCCGAGGCCTCCGCGGCCATCGCCATGTCCATCACGTCCTTCATGGGCTGACGCGACGGGGTGTGGACCAGCGTGCTCGTCATCATGGGCAGCGAGCCCCACACCATCACCGGCTCGACCTCCCGGCGCAGCGCCCGCATCATGGTGCGCCCGGCGCGCTGGCCGGTGTCGCCCATGTCCACGTGGGGATAGGTGCAGTAGCCCGCGATGACGTTCGCGTTGTCCACCATCGCCGCGGTCATGTGCGAGTGGAAGTCGAGCCCCACCGCGATCGGCACCGTCGGGGCCACCGCGCGGATGCGGCGCAGCAGCTCGCCCTCGCCGTCGTCCACGTGCTCGGCCACCATCGCCCCGTGCAGCGCCAGGAACACCGCGTCGCAGTCCCCGCGCACCGCGCCCACGATGGCCTCGACCATCTCCTCGTAGGCCGCCCGCTCCACATAGCCGGACGGGTGCGCGCCCCCCGCCACCGGCAGGACGATCTCCGCGCCCGCCTGCTGGGCCACGTGCAGGAAGCCGCCGAGCTGGGTATTGGTCTCCTTGAACTCCGCGATCGCGGCCTCGCCCTGGAGCGGCCGGAACGACGCGAGCGGGGTGGGCACCGGCGAGAAGGTATTGGTCTCGTGCATCATCATCGCGAGGACGAGCTTGAGGCGGGCCATGCCGGGAGCATACTATCGCCCGGGAGATGACGCACCTGTACTTCACCGGCTTCGACTGTCTCGGGTGCCGCGCCGCGTACGCGCCGGACCAGGATCTCCTCCTCTGCCCGCGCTGCCACCAGCTCCTCGAGGCCCGCTACGATCTGGCCCGCTTCGGCCGCGAGGTGGACCGCGACGCGCTCGCCCGGCGCCCCGCCGGCGTGTGGCGCTGGCGCGAGCTGCTGCCCGTGCTCGCCCCGGGGCGCATCGTGACGCTCGGCGAGGGCGGCACGCCGTTCCTCCGGTCGGAGCGCATCGCCCAGGCCTGCGGGGTGCGCGAGCTGTGGCTCAAGTCCGACGCGGCCAATCCCACCGGCTCGCTCAAGGACCGCTCGATCACGGTGTCGGCGACCAAGGCGATGGAGTTCGGCTACGAGGTGCTCGCCTGCGACTCCACCGGCAACAAGGCGTCGTCCACCGCGGCCTACGCCGCGCGCGCGGGCCTCCGCAGCGTGGTGTTCTGCCCGAAGGACACCCCGGTGCCGAAGATGGCGCAGGCCGTCTTCTTCGGGGCCCGGCTCGTCCGCGTCGACGCCCACTACTCGCAGATCAACGCCATGTACCGGAAGCTGATCGCGAGCGGGCGCGTGAAATGGTACGACTGTGGCACCGACAACCCGTTCCGCTACGAGGGCAAGAAGACCTACGCCTACGAGATCGCCGAGGACCTGGGCTGGCGCGTGCCCGACCGCGTGCTCCATCCCTGTGCCGGCGGCATGTCGCTCGTGAAGACCTGGAAGGGCTTCAACGAGCTGCGCACGCTCGGCTGGATTGATCGGCTGCCCAAGATGACCGCGGTCCAGGCGGCCCGCTGCGCGCCCATCGTGGAGTCGTGGAAGAAGGGTCTCCCGCGCGTGGAGCCGGTGGAGCGGCAGCCCACCATCGCGAGCGCGGTGGCCGCCGCCGATCCCGGGCTGCTCGGCGATCAGTGCCTGGCCGCGGTGCGCGCCTCCGACGGCGACGCGCTCGCGGTGGAGGAGGCGGAGATCATCGAGGCGGTGCGCCTGCTCGCCGGGGAAGGCCTCATGATCGAGCCGAGCGGCGCGGTCACCGTCGCGGCGGTCCGCCGGGGCGTGCGGGACGGCCTCATCGACCGCGGCGAGTCGGTGGTCTGCGTGCTCACCGGCTCCGGCTTCAAGGACTTCGATCGCATCCTGGACCTGGTGGAGATTCCGCGCGACGTCGTCTCGGGCTACGAGGCGATGCTGGCGGAGGCGGAGAGGATCTGACGATGCCGGACGCGATGCGCATCGAGAAGAAGCTCGCCCGGCTCGGGCTCGAGCTGCCGCAGCCGCCGGTGCCGGTCGGCAACTACCTGCCCGCCGCGCGCGCCGGCCAGCTCGTCTTCACCTCGGGCCAGACCGCGCGGATCAACGGGGTGCGCCGCTACGTGGGCGTGGTCGGGCAGGAGGTCAGCCAGGCGGACGCCTACCTCTCCGCCCGCGACGCGACGCTCAACTGCCTGGCCTGCGTGAAGCAGGCGGTCGGCTCGCTCGACCGGGTGAAGCGCGTGGTCAAGGTGCTCGGCTTCGTGAACGCGGGGCGCGACTTCGACGCCCAGCCCGCGGCCATCAACGGCGCGTCCGATCTACTCGAGCGGCTCTTCGGCGAGGCCGGGCGCCACGCCCGCAGCGCGGTCGGCCTCTCCTCCCTGCCGTCCAACGTCTCGATCGAGATCGAGCTGATCGTGGAGGTCCGATAGATGCGCGCAGCCGTGATGCGGAACAAGCGACTCGTCGCCGCCGACCTGCCCCGCCCCGATCCGGGGCCGGGCGAGGTGCTGGTCAAGACCCTGGCCTGCGGCATCTGCGGCTCCGACCTCCACGCGCTCCGGCACGCCGAGCAGTTCGTGGCCGCCTCGCGCCGCGCGGGCAGCGTGTTCACGATGGATCTCGCGCGCGACGTGGTGATGGGCCACGAATTCTGCGCGGAGGTGGTCGAGCACGGGCCCGGGACCACCGGGACGCTCCGGCCCGGCACGCGCGTCTGCTCGCGGCCGAGCCTGATCCGCGCCGACGGCCCGCGCACGGTCGGCTACTCCAACGACACCCCCGGCGGGTACGCCGAGTACATGCGGCTCACCGAGGCGCTGCTCCTCCCGGTGCCGAACGGGCTCAGCACCGAGCACGCCGCGCTCACCGAGCCGATGGCGGTGGGTCTTCACGCGGTGGCCAAGGCGCGGCTGGAGCCCGACGACGCGCCGCTCGTGATCGGCTGCGGCCCGGTGGGCCTCGCGGTGATCGCGGCGCTGCGCCTGCACGGCGCGCGGCCCATCGTGGCCGCGGACTTCTCGGCCCGGCGCCGCGAGCTGGCGACCGCTCTGGGCGCCGACCTCGTGGTGGATCCCGCGACGACCACCCCGTGGCAGAGCTGGCGCGAGGCCGCGGTCTGGCGCGACGCGAGCCGCGCCCCGGCCCTGCCCCCCTGGATCAAGGGGCCGTCGGTCCGTCCGGCCGTCGTCTTCGAGTGCGTCGGGGTGCCGGGCGTGCTCGACCAGCTCATGGCCGCCTCCCCCCGCGGCACGCGCATCGTCGTGGTCGGCGTGTGCATGGAGGCGGACACGATCTACCCGATGCTCGGCATCAGCAAGGAGCTGAATCTCCAGTTCGTGCTGGGCTACACCCCGGACGAGTTCGCGGCCACCCTCGGCCACATCGCGGAGGGCCGCATCCCGGTCGCGCCGCTCATCACCGGCAAGGTGGGCGTCGAGGGCGTGGCCGGCGCGTTCGAGGCCCTCGCCTCCCCCGAGCGCCACGCCAAGATCCTCGTCGAGCCCTGGCGGGCTTGACCACCTTCGCGGCACTCCGCGAGCGCAACTACCGCTTCTACTGGATCGGCCTCGTGTTCTACGTGCTCGGCCACCGCGCCGAGTACGTGACCTTCGCGTGGCTGGTCTGGGAGGCCACCCACGACGCGCTTCACCTGGGCTACCTCGGGCTCGCCCAGGGCGTCCCGCTCGTCGTCTTCCAGCTCTGGGGCGGCGTGCTCGCGGATCGGGTGAACCGGCTGCGCCTGCTCCTCGCCACCCAGGTGCTCACCACCCTGACCCTGCTCGCCGCCTTCGGCCTCTCCGCCTTCGCGCTGATCCGCGTCGAGCACCTGCTGGTGCTGGCCGCGCTCAGCAATACGTTTCGCGCCTTCGACGAGCCCACCCGGATGTCCATGGTGCCGCAGATGGTCGGCCGCGAGCGGCTCGCCAACGCGGTCGCGCTCGGCTCGATCCCCTGGCAGGCCGGCCGCATGATCGGCCCCTCGATCACCGGCATCCTGATCGCGGCCTTCGGCGGCACCGTCGGCCTCGCCATCGCGGCGGTCGCGTCCGGACGCGCGGTCGGCCACCGCGCCGGTCGGTCACATGGGCACCCAGCTCCTCGAGGGCCTGAGCTTCGTCCGCCACAACTTCGTGTTCGCGGCGCTGATCTGTCTGGCCCTCTTCAACGCGGTCTTCGGCCTGTCCTACGTGACGCTGCTGCCGATCTACGCGGACGTGTACTTCCAGGCCGGCTCCGCCGGCTTCGGCCTGCTCAACGCCGCGCACGGCACCGGGGCGCTCGTGGGCACCCTCATCGTGGCCACGATGGCGACGCGCATCCGTCACCGCGGCCTCGTCATCCTGACCGGCGCGGCGGGCATGGGCCTGGGGCTCGCGATCTTCTCGCAGTCGCCCGGCCTCGGTCTCGCGATGCCGATGCTGGCCGCGGTCGGCTTCAGCAACACGTTCTATCTCACCCAGGTGAGCACGCATCTCCAGCAGGCGGTGCCCGATCACCTGCGCGGCCGCGTGATGAGCCTCTACGCGCTCTGCTGGAACCTGCTGCCGCTCGGCGGCCTGCTGGGCGGCGTGCTCGCGGCGGCGGTGGACGCCCGCTTCGCGGTGCTGGTGGGCGGGGCGATGGTCGCAGCCAACGCGCTCGTCCTGCTCGCGTCGCGGCGGCTCCGGCTGCTATAATCGCGGACGCGCGCATGCCCTCGTTCCCCACCCGCTCGAACCAAGGAGACCAATCATGGCCGACGTGCTCACGGTGATCGCGAAGATCCGGGCGGTGCAGGGCAAGGGCGACGCGCTGGCCGCGCTCCTCAAGGAGCAGGTGGCCGTCGTGACGAAGGCGGAGCCGGGCCTGTTGATCTACCGCCCGCATCGCTCCAGCAAGGACCCCGACCTCTTCATCTTCTACGAGCAGTACAAGGACGACGCCGCCTTCGAGCTGCACCGCAAGGCGCCGTACCTGGCCGCCTACCGGGAGCGCCGCGAGAAGGAAGGCCTGACCCAGGGGCCGGCCGAGGTCGAGATCTACCGCTCGCTGACCGACTAGCCCGCGCGCTCGGCGGCGAGCTCCTTGCGGAGCACGTCGGCGAGCCGGACGTACTGCTCGCGTTGGTTGTAGAGCTGGGCGGAGATGCGCACCAGGCGCCGCGGCGGGGCGGGCCAGCGGAAGATCGGCACCTCGATGCGGTGGCCGTCGAACAGCCGCGCCTTGAGCGGGTCGGGCACGCGCCACCCCGTCTCGGTCGCCACCCCGTCCGGCAGGATCACGCTCGCGAGCGTGCCGAGCATCTCGTCCGGGCAGGCCGGCGCCGTGCCGACCGCGGCGCACAGCAGCCGCCGCGCCTCGAGCGCGAGCGCCCGGTTGCGCGCCATCAGGGCGGGCCACCCGCCCGGCACCAGCCCGCCCAGGTACTCGATCGCCCTCGGCACGGTCAGCCACGCGGTCGGGTCCTGCGTGCCGGTCCAGTCGAACTCGAGGCGGAAGCGGGTCCGGCCGGGCCGCTCCCCGACCGCGCCGTGGCTGATCGTGAGCGGGTGAATGCTCGGCTGGCAATCCCGGCGCACCCACAGGAAGGCCGATCCCTTCGGGGTGCAGAGCCACTTGTGGCAGTTGGCGCTGTAGTAGGCGGCCCCGAGGCTCGTCAGGTCGAGCGGGATCATCCCGGGCACGTGCGCGCCGTCCACCAGGGACTCCACCCCGCGCCCGCGCAGCTCCGCGACCAAGCGCGACATGGGCAGGATCAGCCCGGTGGGGCTCGTGATGTGATCCAGCAGGGCCAGGCGCGTGCGCGCCGTCGCCTTCCCCAGCACCGCGGCCACGATCGCCTCCGGGGACGTGACCGGGAACGGCAGCGTGGCCACCACCACGCGGGCGCCGCTCCGCCGGGCGACGTAGTCGAGCGTGTTCTTGCAGGCCGCGTAGGCGTGATCGGTGGTGAGCAGCTCGTCGCCCGCCGCGAACTCGAGCGAGCGCAGCACCGCGTTGACCCCGCTGGTGGCGTTGCCGATGAACGCGAGGTCGTCCGGATCGGCGCCGACGAACGCGCCGAGCGCGGCGCGCGCGACGTCGAGGCGCCCTTCCAGGTCGCGGCCGAGGAATCGCACCGGTCCGGCCTCGAGCTCCGCGCGGAGCGCGCTCTGGTACGCGAGGATCTCGCTCGGGCAGGCGCCGTAGGAGCCATGGTTCAGGAACGCCACGGTGGGATCGAGCGGCCACAGGGCCGCCCACTCACGCTCGTCGATCGGCATGCTCAGAACCCCGGAGGCGGCCGGAAACCGCCGATCACGTCGGCGAGCCGGCCCGCCAGGTCGATGGGTGTCGCGTCCTCGAGATACGGGCCCACGATCTGGATGCCCACCGGCAGCCCGCCGCGCGTGAGGCCGACCGGCGCGGTCGTCGCGGGCAGGCCGGCCACCGACGCGAAGGAGATCCAGAAGCAGAGATCGGGATAGGGTCGCTCGCCGCGCGGGGTGGCGAGCACGCGCATGAGCGGCGTCCCGACCTGGTCGTGGGGGAACGCGGGCACCAGCGCGGTCGGCAGCAGGAAGGCGTCGTGGGTGCGGAAGTAGGCCTGCCAGACCCCGCGCGCGGCGCGGCGCCGGATATCCACCGTCCGCATGTGCGCGTCGGACGCGGTGATCGCGCGGGCGTACCGGGCGAGGTAGGAGGTGTCCGGGCTGGCCGCGAGCTGACGGAGGCCGGGCAGCTGATCCTCGCGCGCCGGCTGGGTGTATCGCGCGATGAGCAGCGCGTAGTAGGCGTCGAACTGCTCGTCCGCGTTCACGCCCGCCGGCCAACCCTCGGTGAGCTGCGCCCCGGCCTTTCGCAGCGCCTCGATCGTGGCCGCGAGCGCGTCGCCCACCTCCGGGGAGACCGGGGCCCCCGGATGATCGAGCACGTACCCGATCCGGTAGTCGGCCAGCCGGAGGCCGCGGGCGGGCGGCAGCGACCACCGCCAGGCTCGCGCCTCGTCGCCGTCGGGCCCGCCCAGCACCTCGAGGGCGGCGCGCAGATCGGCGGCGGAGCGCGCGAGCGGCCCGGCCACCGGCAGCGTCGAGGGCGGCGACGCCGGGGTTCCCGGCGGCGGCGGGATGTGGCCGCGCATCGGGACCACGTCGAGCGAGGGCTTGTGGCCGTAGACCCCGCAGAAGTGCGCGGGGATGCGGATCGACCCGGCGAGGTCGCTGCCCGGCTCGAGATACGTGAGCCCCGCCGCGAGCGCGGCGGCGCCCCCGCCCGTCGAGCCCCCGGGCGTGCGCGTGACGTCCCAGGGGTTGTTGGTCTGGCCGTAGACCGGGTTGTAGCTCTGCCAGTCGGCCGCGAACGTCGGGACGTTCGTCTTGCCCAGGATGATCATGCCCGCGCCCCGGAGCCGCGCCGCCACCACCGAGTCGCGCGCGGGCACGTGGGTCCGCAGCGTGGGCGAGCCGGAGGTGGTCGTGACCCCCGCCACCTCGAAGCTGTCCTTGATGGTGCACGGCACGCCGTGGAACGGGCCCCACCAGTCGCGCCGCGCTCGCGCCTCGTCGGCGGCCCGCGCCCGCTCCACCGCGTCGCCCGCGAGGGCAACGATGGCGTTGAGCTTGCCATTGTGCTGCTGGATCCGGTCCAGCATGCGGGTCGTCAGCTCGACCGCCGAGACCTGCCCGCTCCGGATCGCGCGCGCCGCCTCGAGCGCGGAGGCGAAGTCGAGATCGCTGGCGGCGGCGCGCGCCGCGCCCCGTGGCGCCAGCGCGGCGCCCGCGGCCGCGAGGCCGCCCGCGAGAAATGACCGGCGCGTGATGTCGTTCGCTTTCATCGCGTCTCTCCTCTCACGGCGCCTCGTCTCCCGGAGTGGGCATCGTCCGTGCGGTGGACGGACGGGCCGGAAACCGCGCGAGCGCCGCCTCGTCCAGCTCGATGCCGAGGCCGGGCCGCGCGGGCACCGCAACGTAGCCGTTCTTCACCTCGAACGGAGGGCGGGCGATCTCGCGGCCGCGGGCCTCGAAGTTCACGAAGTACTCGGTGATCAGGAAGTTGGGGATGGCGGCGGAGACGTGCAGGGTGGCGGCCAGGCCCACCGTGGTGCTGTTGTAGTTGTGGGGCGAGACCGCGACCAGGGAGGGCTCGGCCATCTGGGCGATCGCCCGCAGCTCCAGGATGCCGCCGCAGTTGCACACGTCGGGATTCACGATGTCGGCCGCGCGCAGCTCGAAGGCGCGCCGGAATTCGGCCCGAGTGTAGAGCTCCTCCCCGGTGACGATGGGGATCGCGATCTGCCGCCGGCACTCCGCGAGCGCCTCGAGGTTCGTGGAGGACACCGGCTCCTCGTACCAGAACGGCCGGAAGCGCTCCATCTCCCGCGCGATCCGCACCGCGTGCATCGGGGCGAGGCGCCGGTGCACCTCGATCAGCAGGTCGACCTCGGGTCCCACCGCCTCGCGGACCGCGGCCACGTTGGCCACCGCCTGCTCCTCGGCCGCGCGCGTGATGTGGGTGCGCCACGGGCCAGGGAACGGATCGAACTTCAGGGCGTCGAAGCCGCGGGCCACCGTGTCGCGCGCCCGCGCCGCGTACTCCCCCGGGGTCTTCGCGCCGCCGTACCAGCCGTTGGCGTAGACTCGCACGCGGTCGCGACACGGGCCGCCGAGCAGCTCGTGCACCGGGACCCCGTGCCGCTTGCCCGCGATGTCCCAGAGCGCCTGCTCGAGCCCGCTCACCGCGCTCCAGAAGTCCATCGCGCCGCGCTTGGCCGCGAAATCGTGGTAGGCCCAGTGCACGAAATGGGTGATGTGGCTCGCGTCGCGGCCGACGAGATAGCGACCGATCGCCTCCACGAGCGCCACGATGCTGGTGTCGCGGTCCGCCTGGGTGTAGCACTCGCCCCAGCCGTGCGGGCCGCCGTCGGTCTCGACCTTGACGAAGCACAGGTTCTTGCCGCCGCCGAGATCGACGAGAAACGGGGTGACGCGGCTCACGCGCATGACGATTGGTCGCTCCGGCCGCGATCGTATCAGAATCGAGCGGAACCGAGCGAGCGTGATACGATTCACCCGGTCCTCGACCGCTCATGCACGCCCTGACAGAGACGTCACGGCGCGGCTCGGTCCGCGTCAAGCTGATGGCTACGCTGTTCGTGGCCCAGGTCTGCGGCAGCACCGGCCACGCGATCGGCATGGCGGTCGGCAGCATCATGGCGGCCAGCATCACCGGTACCAATACCTGGTCGGGCCTGCCGATCGCGGTGGGCGCGCTCGGCACCGCGCTGGCGAGCTGGCCGCTGGCCCGCCTGATGGCGCGCTCGGGCCGCCGCCCGGGACTGGCGCTCGGCTACGCGCTCGCGATGATCGGCGCGGTGCTCGGCCTCTGGGGTGTGGCCGGCCGCAGCTTCACGCTGATGCTGATCGGCATGGCGCTGTTCGGTATCGCGAGCACCTCCAACCTGCTCGCCCGCTACGCGGCCGCCGACGTGAGCCTCCCCGCCCGGCGCGGCCGCGCGATGGGTCTGATCGTCTGGGGCTCCACGGTGGGCTCGATGATCGGCCCCAACCTGATGGCCCCCGCGCTCTCCATCGGCGCGCTGCTCGGGGTCCCGGCGACCGCGAGCGCGTTCCTGATCAGCGTGGCCAGCTACACCATCGCCGCGCTCCTGACCTTCTGCTTCCTGCGCCCGGATCCGCTCGCCATCGCCCGCCAGGAGCAGGAGGCCGCGGATGCAGGTCGGCCCGCCGGCGGCGCGCGCACGCTCGGCGCGATCCTCGCGGACGTGCGGGTGCAGGTGGCGCTCGCCACCCTGTCGGTCAGCCAGTTCGTGATGATCAGCACCACCGCCATCTCGCCGCTCTACCTCCACGACCAGGGCCACGCGGTCGGCATCATCGGGGTTGCGGTCTCCCTCCACCTGGCCGGCATGTACGTGGCCTCGCCGCTGTCCGGCTGGCTCGCCGACCGGCTCGGCCGGCTGCCGGTGATCGCGGCGGGCGCGCTCCTGCTGATCTTCGCGGTGGGCCTGGCCGGGATCGCGCCGGGCACCGAGGCGGTGCCGGTCATCCTCGCGCTCTTCCTGAACGGGGTCGGCTGGAATCTGGCGTTCGTGGCCGGCAGCGCCCTGCTCACCGACGCGCTCGTGCCGGCGGAGCGGGCGTCGGTGCAGGGCTTCGCGGACCTGCTCATGGGCTTGATGGGCGCGATCGGGGCGGTGGCGGGCGGCATGATCCTGGGGCTCTGGGGCTTCGCGATCCTGAACGTGGTGGGCGCGGTGCTGGTAGTGGGCCCGCTCGCGGTCACTTGGCTGAGACGACCCGCGCTCGCTTCCCTGTCGAGCCGGAGCTGATGCTCCGGCTGTTCCCCGACCTGCGTTACCTGGGCGCCGGCACCCTGCTCAGCTCCATCGGCATGATGGGCGAGCTCGTCGTGCTCGGCTGGCTCGCGCTCGAGCTGACCGACTCGCCCTTCCTGGTCGGCGCCGCGATGGGCGCGCGCGCCCTGCCCCTTTTCTTCGTGGGCGTGCCCGCCGGCGTGATCGCGGACCGCCTGCCACGCCACCGCCTGCTCATCGCCACCGGCGCGGGTCAGGCGGTGGCAACCGCGCTGATGGGCGTGCTGGCGCTGACCGGCGCGGTGAGCCTCGCCCAGCTCGTCCTGCTCACCTTCGTGGGCGGCATCCTGCGTGGCCTCGAGCACGCGGCGCGGCAGAGCTACGCGCACGACGTGGTCGGCGCCGCCGGCCTCGTGAGCGGCCTCGCGATCCTGGGGGTGGCCATGCGCACGGGCTGGCTGGTGGGCTCGCTCGTCGCGGGCGCGATCATCGCGCGCTACGGCTCGGGCCACGCCTATCTCTTCGTGGCCGCCGCCTACCTGGCGGGCGGGCTCGCGATGCTCCCGGCCCGCGCGGTGACCGCGGCCGCGCCGGCCGCGCCCGATTCGATGTGGCGGGGCATCACGAGCTTCGTCGACGCGGTGAACCGCGACCGCATGCTGCTGGTCCTGATGATGCTCACCGCGGGCGCCGAGGTGCTGGGCTTCGCGCACCAGGCGCTCCTGCCGAGCCTCGCCCGCGACGTCCTCCACACCGGCCCCGAGGGGCTCGGCGTGCTCAACGCGGCGCGCTCGGTGGGCGGCATCCTGGCGCTGCTCGCCTCCCTGCGCGGTTTCACCGCGGGCAGCGGCGCGCTCTTCGTGGCGGTGCTGGCGTCCTTCGGCGGGACCCTGATCGCCCTCGGGGTAGCCCCCTACGTGGTCGGCTTCGTCGGCGTGGCGCTCCTGGTGCTCCTCGCCAACGCGGCGGGCGCCCTGGCCGATCTGCTCGCGCAGAGCCTGCTCCAGCTCCGTGTCCCCGCGCATCTGCGCGGCCGGGCGGGCGGGGCCTGGGTGGTGGCCATCGGCTTGGCCCCGCTCGGGCAGATCCAGATCGGCGCGCTCGCCTCGCTGTTCGGGGTCAGCGCGGCGCTGGGCGCGAGCGGCCTCGGACTGGTGGCCCTCGCGGGCGCCACCGCGCTGCTCTATCCACGGCTGCGCGCGCTCTGAGCCCGGGGAACCCGGGTCGGGTTGCCGGAACCCGAACCCGCTGGTAGGCTTCTGGGAATGGCGCGCATGCGAGACGGCAGCGAGGGGCCAGGCCCGACCACGTCCGAGATGGCGCGGGACATCGTGGTCGCTCTCGTGGAGTCCGGGAAGATCCACCTCGACTCCGATCCGAAGAAGCAGGGCGAGTGGCTCGGCGATCTCTTCAAGACGCTCCACCAGAAGATCGTCGTGGAAGGCGCCCTCGAGATGCTCATCGAGGATCAGATCAAGAACTTCGATATCGAGGACCTCCGCCAGCTTCGCCAGCTCCT
>WNFL01061324.1_pt1 | contig 17005 bp, 17 predicted proteins | sample 5400361 | NCBI WGS metagenome assembly WNFL01 (sample SAMN13153351, study PRJNA577476) | soil metagenome | isolation source: 40 cm soil on Douglas fir-dominated hillslope | place: USA:California | collected 2013-09-17 | reverse complement strand
CTCCATTCCCGCTTCCCGAGTCGTCCGTTTTCTCATTTTGAGTTGTTATCCTGTCTTCATAATAATAAAAATGGCAGACACTGGGCTCAGTCCTTTTTATAAAACAGGGGCAGAATGCTACTAGCAGGTCCTCCCACGAACTCCATTCTCTTCTCGTCCGATTTTGAGCTCGATTTCTCACCCAATACCACGTAGTGAGAGAAGATTCTTAAGCTGCATGGTGTTGAGGGTCTTCAAGAAGCCCCATGGTATCGAGTATGGGCCAGAGGTGAACTTGCAAGCGTCATAATAATATTCGTGGTGTAGATGATATGAGCGAGTCCGGTGTTCGCTTTTCGGGGTCAGGCCTCAAGTGTGAGACGAGTTTGGTCACGATTTGGTTCCGTGGCCGCGCAGCACCTTCACTTCTGTAGGGTCCGCTGCATCGGCAATGACCACAACTGGCGGGGGCGGGGCGTGGAAAATCAAGGCGCAGTTGGACGGCCATGAAAGCCTACAATGCAGATACCGTATAAACAATGTATGCACGGATGTACGGCGACTGCGGTAGGTGTACTTGAGATGACCCAGTTGCTTTCGATGAAACACTGCCTGAGCCAGAATACGAATCTCTCGTGGAAGAATTCTGTGACGGAGACCTCGATACATGGTTGGGCCGATGGAATGGAGTGCGTTGCAGTTCTACACTTCATCAACTTTTACTCTAATAGCATTACTCGACAGTAACCTCAGGGTACCACTCATTCAAAATCAAGGTGTATATTTTAGAGTCAGAAACCTTGCTAGTCCTTTCTATTGGTCCTGAGCACTTGCACATAACCCGGAGCACTACGCCTCATTCACCCGAGCTCAGAAAGTGGTTGTGTTGTCGGTTTTACTTTTTTTTGTTTCAATATTTCAAAATGAATCGTCTATCATAAATGATGCATCCATCACTGATTTCAAGAAATCGTGGAATTTCTATCGACGCAAAGTCTAAGACATTATCTTAAATGCAAAACGAGTGGAAAGGATGAAACAAAATAAGCCGTACATTCCGACTAGATGAGTGGGAATCATACTCCACGCGCTTCCCCAGTCCCAAATCGAGCGTCGAGGCGTCCAGACCTGGATGTCTTCTACTAGTAGTGGATGGGTAATTGGTGACTGTTGTTCTGTCTCCTGTTTTCCTATCTGATAGGTTGAATTCGCGTCAGTGGACGTGATCCCGACGGCGTTCGACCCAGAAATTGTCGAAGGGATGGACAGTATGCTCTGTTTCTCTGCATCACCAGCATCACTAGAGACAAGGGTGGAGGTTTGCGACCACATTGGGGTTTTCACTCGTGTGAGAGGAATAACATCGGACGCTGAATCAGAGATCGGCGATGTGCGTTTTCGTTTGAAGCACAGCACCCCTGAGCGGATGATATCCTTCAGGGGGGTGTTTCGCCGTTTCTTTGCCTTTTTGGGATTTTCCAACTCTTCACGCGGACCATCGCCCCTAGCACCCGCATCCACGACTGTACGGTAGTCAGTACGCGCATGGTCCCAACAGATGGCAAGTTCAAGAGGAAGTTGAGTGAGGTAGAAGAACACCTTGGAGATAGTTGCCAATGGGTCATTGGTTGGATGAGTGAGGTCATTTGTGCTTGCGAAGGAAGCTATGCAGCGATAAATGAGGACCAAAAATATCATCATTGACTGTCGTTTGAAGGTTCGTGCAAGCTCGACTTTGAGAGAAGGGATTTCGCGTTCCGCGCGAATGCAGCTTAGTGCTAGAGATAGAGCGTATCCTGCACCAATAGCATGCCCCAGGAATCTTATGGGAGTATGTCAATTAATGATTGTTGGCTGAACAGTAATTTCCTTACCTGAGGGCCGTTAACCATATGATGGCACCCTGAGTGGTAGCCGCCAACGTAAACAGAGTAGGAACTGTCCATTGAATAGTTGTGGCTAAGATGAGAGTGCAACTGAACCAAAGTTTGGTTGACCTGATCTTCTTCCGCTCCGAAGCCCTCGGGCGGCCTTGATCCCCTCCAATACCTCGTTGCCTCCACTCATCATACGGTACATTCTCCCTCGTAGCAAAAAGACAGAGAGAATGCAGAAGCCATGATACCTCATCCAGAAGGGCGAGGGTAGAAATTCCTGTTGAAGCTTGGGTATACTCAACCATCGACCAGTTTTTCCTCGAATTCTCCCCTACTGTGTTGTCTATGCTCATGATAGCACGGAACGAGAGGATGACCATACGTTCAATGGGCACGAGCGTCGAGTTCATTGTCGCTACTGTGCGTTTGCCGGACGTGAAGGCTTTGCGGATGGCAAGGACAAATGGGGCGAGATAGCACGCGATAAAGAGAAGAGATGGGATGAAGTCAATGTGATTTGATATGCCGCCGATGGGGAGCGGAAAGTAGTACGGTGTTGGGAAGTCTTCAGGGGGGCTCATGGTACCAAGGTTGGGTTGGAGGTGAACCTGGAAGCGTTAATGCGGTATCCACGGTGTATGGAGATTGTCAAGTTCTGCGGAATTAGAGCGGTTTCGGTTCGGCGGTTCGGTGACAGGTGTCATAGGGCCGGTGACCGCAGCAAACCTTGGCACTTCAATTTTTGACAATTAAATAGGGTGATTCTGCTTGGGATAGGGATAGTTCAGGCATGATACCTTTGGCAGTTATCTATGGAGGCAGACGTCAGTCATCAGTGCCTGGGTCAGTGCCCATTGAATTACCGCGAATGTTGGGCTTTGCGGATGATGAGGACAAATGGAGCGAGATAGGACGCGATAAAGAGAAGGAATGGGATGAAGTTGTTGTGATCTGGTATGCTGCCGATGGCCAGCGGGAAGTTGTATGGTGTTGGAAAGTCTTCAGGAAGCCCGACGGTACTAAGGATCGGTGGGAGGCGAACCTGGAAGTGTTATAATAACATGCATGGTGTAGATGATATGAATGAGCCCGGTCTTTTGTGTTCGCTTTTCGGTGTCAGGCGTCAAGTGGGCCTTTGGCCGTTGGCTGTAGCAACAATCCGGAATTCCGGAAGTTCCAGTGACCAGCATTTAGGAAGCAGTGAAACATTACTAGTGGTTTGGTTTTTCCCTTGATATTGACACTTGCGGACAATCAGTTATGCCTATCTACATACGCCAAACTACCAACCACCAGTCACAGTAACCGGATCACCCTCTCTTTCTCCCGCAGTCATTGGAGAACCAAACCAAGGGTTGCTCCATTGAGGCTCCAATACAGGCCACCTGTGATTCATTGGGTGCATTACCCGGCCGGGCGACGAAACCAGTTGAGAAGGCAGTACTTAGTAATCAGACGGAGGACGGAGGACACAGCCAGCGCCAGTATGAGAGGAGGAAAACACTCGCGTGAGTCAGAAGTTGTGCCCCACTTTGCGTGTCAGACCGGCTGCAATTGTTGAGCTCTGCCTCTTGTAATGATCTTGAGCGCGTGCTTGCACCTTGAACCATCGACTTCTCCGCGGGTGAGCAAGGGCCCACCTCCAATTTCCTGTCATTCCACCGCTGTCCACGTGTCTTCCACGTTTTCAAACTTGACCTCAACCCTCAACCGAACCGAATCTCAGGACAATTTTGCCACAAGTATACATTTAGTATCACGCCTACATACTCGTTCAAGTAATTTAACGCCAAGTTCGCCAGGTTTGGAGCACAAATCGCATCAATCTCAAGCTGTTCACTCAAGCTGTTCACCACCTCACCTACCCTTATGCAGAGTATTAACGACACCGTACCAACCGAGCTCCTCTTCCAAATATTTCACCATCTCGATGTCGTTGACGGTCCTCTAGGACTCGGCGGAGCTCTCTTCGTTTGTCGCCTATGGAATGCAATTATCCTGAACGACAGCCATCTCTGGACGAATTTGGTCTTTAACCAGGTGTTTATTCAACAGCTCGTTCCCTCTCCGGCGAAGCTCCTCAATTATATTGAAAAATGCGGCGCTCTCAGTGGTGATCATTTTATACACATGTCGGTCGATATCGCCGCTTTCAATGATCACCTCCACCCGGATGAAACTAGAGCACAACAGGCCGTCGCCTCGCTGCAATTCTCGCTCTTAACAATCGCTCGCGCAATGGCACGAGCCGGATCTTTCAGGGGAAGAATCCGCACACTTGTTTTCTCAGGGGGACACGCCCCATCCTCACCACTACGAATAATCATCTCCGTAATGATCGACCTCGTGAAGGAGCGTCTTCGGCACCTTGAGCTGCGAAGATGCGGGGATAATGCCATCGCGAGCATCGCGAGCCTTCCTAGATCCCTCGAAACTGTGCTCCTTCTCGACCCAGATTGGGGGCCGTACAGTTACGCCCACATTAATGGACTAATTCCCGCGAGGCAACTTACATTCCAGCGGGTGAGTTCTTGGTGCGGTGAGGACTTAGCACACCTCGGCCAATATCAAAGCCTAACAGAGCTGCGTCTCGTTTGGAGCCCTATAATCGTCGACTATACCCCATCCGTAGTCGACAATTTGATCATCGGCGAGTTCACGAGACACTCCGTCCTCCTTCCTTCCGTCACTACGCTCTATATCAGAGGATCTGTTCCCTTCTTCATCCTTGATCCTTTGAATCTCCCCGCGTTGAACATGATTGAAGTCCAGAATCACGACTTCCTCCAACCACTGTTGACGGTCTGTTCGACAACGCTGCACCAGACTATCACGAAGCTCGCGGTTCGGTTTACTTCAGATACTTCCGACGAGTGGAGAGATGCCCTTGCCTCTGTCTTGGCTGGAGCCTCGCATCTACAGACCTTGGTCGTGTCGAGCTGGATGGAACGACATCTGTCGGTATCCGAAGGTGTTGAGATCGTACTGGTCTAGTGAGATCCGCAGAGCCATGTTACCCTGTCGGGTGTTAGGTTCGGCAATTCAAAGTGCCAACTGGTTGGCTTCGCTAACAGCGCTAGTGGGGAAGATTTGGGAAGGTCATTGGGGGTATTTAGACATTTTTTACTGGCTACGGTTCTTAAAGCATGAGAATAATCGGGTATACTATGAGGAGACCGCGGGAGAGAACGTCGTGTGGGGATTGACTACTTTTTAGTTGGCGGCTGGTGGTCACAAAGTACCCCGAGGCTGGTGCATGTACATACATCGACAATCACGGGCTGGTCCGATCCACTAAATTAATCCGATCCTATCATAACTAACAAATAGGCAAATCATATCGAGTCCCCGCTGAACGAAACGGGAATGCTGAGCGTTGATGAATCGAAACGGAATATACGGTTAGATTTGCGCACTGGTGTCGCAATCGGCGTCAGATGATGCGAGCTGAGAAGATTTTCGATCTGTTCTGCTGTATCCGGCGTTTTGATATGACCCTCTCCAACTAGGCAGGAGGCACGAAGTCGCTCAACAAGCTCAGCAGAGAGCGAACTTCGGGGCGCGGCTTCCAGTAGATTCTCCAATACATCAAGAATCTGCTTGATAGCATGCTCGGATGCTCCTGACTTGCCGCTCTCCCTGTCGATATCTAGTTTCCGGACCTCCTTGCTGTTAACCTCCTTCAAGCTGTTCCTTCGTTCGGGATAAATGCCCTTACAGACACCCATTAGTCCGTCCCAGGGCTGCTCAACCCTCTCTATCCGCACTTGCTTCAGCGATGGATCCATCACCTTCCTCCAAAGCGTCTCCATCCAGTCAAGTCCGCCCCAACTCTCCAGCCGTACAGAATGAGGGGCACCGCTACTCGTACCTTCGTCTGGCGGGTCCCTTGGTTCCCTCGAGGCTCCCGTGCTGGTCGGGTTTCGCAACTTGAGAAACTCGGACGAGAACGCCTGGCGCCACGGACCAGGAAGGTCATCCCATGAGCCGATAATTTGATCCTTCAGCAAACACCAGCCCTCAGAGAGATATGCGACAGTAAGATCCGGATTGAACGTAACTGGTATTGAGTTCTCAAGTGTGGGGTCGTAGGCAGCCCAGGCCGTTTGATGAGTGGACAAGAAGGCGGCCGAAGTCAAGAGACTTTTGATGTGGTAACCAAATGCTCGTCGAACCACAGAAAATGAGGCGGAGGTGAGGAATAGTTGAACAAGTGGAGCCTCGACTTCGACTGTACACAGGTCATAGAGATCCATACGATCGTGTGCTATGATATCGAGAGCAGGGTTATCGGACCATTGTAGTGTACGCAATGACCTCAGTTGTGCCTGCTGTAAAGTAACATTTGCAGCATGAAGGGCCAGCCAAGGATCGACCAAGTTTGAAGCCTCTGACCAGCACCGCCATCTTTCCACCGCCGGTACTTGGTTCATCCGGCGCGCACTGATCAGCTCCAGGACTTTGTGATCTACCTGGGCACCTGTGCGACTGAGATACCCGTCGTACTCAGACAAGAACTCTGACGCAAGAGACTGAGAATTGTTCCCCCCAGAGCCGTGGTCCATAAGTGAGCCTCTCATCAGGATTAACCCCAATGTTAAGGACACTTTGATATCCCCATCCCAGGTTTTCCCGGCTGTGTACGTGCTTAATGAAGATATCCAGTCCAACATCTCGTGGCGGACGATGTCTTTTATAGATCTGGCGTGTGGTAGGTAACGACCCGACTCTTGAAGGAAGAAGAGGAAAGAGAGTCCGAACTCGCGGTACTCAGGGGGTACGATATGAGATGGAGCGTCGCGGCGCATCTCGGAGAAGACGGACTCGAGGACAGAAGGCTTCCGAAGATAGTGTAGTTCCTGGTATCGCATATCGTGGTGACATGGAGCAAACAGCTCATCCTGCCTATAGAAATCCGAGGTTCGGAGCGCATAATGGTCCTCTCCAGCATTTTGGCATAGAATGACTAGAGCATTAACCATTGTGTCGACGATAGCATATTCGTCGTACGAGTCACGATTGTTGGTGAATCGGTTAAACTGTCTCCCAAAAAGCAGAGCAGCTAGGATACGAACGATGGTAGCGCGTTCCTGAGCATGAGTCGTAGAAACGCGCGGTATTTTCGTACGATGGAGGTCCCTCCAAGCTAGAATGAGAGAGTCGATCACAAGGTACGTTTGGTCCTGCGTAAGTCGCTTGGCTTGAATAGCGGAAAGGACTTTCGTCTCTTGTGCGACGATTGATGGCTCATACCCGTCATGGTCAGCCCGCACCATCACCAGGCTCGAGATGAGATGATCCCATGGTTGCGGAGATTCGGCTAGGAGGGTCGCTGCCATGGACGCCCACTGCGAATACGTCGCGCGGTGGCTGACAATAAACACAGCGCAGTTGCGATGCATCTAGCCTCTTCCAATGTCAGCTCAGAGAACTGAGGCGTGACTCTTCTAAAGATTTTTGCCCAATAACCAGGTGTGGCTCGATGAACTGTGCTTTCTGATTCCATGAACAAGGAGTAATGAACTTCAGGCCTCCTATCATGCTTAAAAAGCCAATTGAGCACTGCAGTTGATAGCTGAAGCTCCGTGACGTTGGCCCTATCACATTTGCTGCTCCCAGTGATATAATCTTCAGAATATGGTCGCCACCAAAGCACCCTCCGAATGAGATTTATGAGTCTCTGTAGGGGATGGTGGTTGGAGAATGAAGTAGCGATGGTGCGACGCCAACTTTCGCAAGGGAGGAAAGCATATACCTGCCGATAGGCCACACCAAGTGCTCTGGAGATGGGCGAACGGAAGGGAGCGGATGAGTCGAGAGTGGCTATGATCGTCGTGACTACATAGAAACTGGCGCCACACAGAAAGACTGCGAGTGCGACCACGCCAGATGGTTGGTGGATGTGGAAAAGGAAGATAACAAGCCCACTGGAGAACAGCAGGAGTGAGGTGTAGATGAGGATTGGAAGGAGAGCAATGACTTGAGGAAGCTTCCAAAATAAGAGACCTTGATTCCTATACTCTCTGACGAGCGCACGACGCTTTGAATCCGAGATGGCCTCCAAGCCCCTATCTAGCTCGCGTATCCAACTCCTGACAAGAATAGCAATGAACGCCGCAACTAGGATGACGGCTAGGCTGGAAAAGAAGAGGACGTTGACGGTAATGATGGAGGGTGGTGGAGTAAAAGGTTGAGGTACAAATGGTCCGAGTGTGTTGTTCCTCATCATCTGAGTTTGGTAAATTAGGACGTCGCGGACGGTTTCCGAAGGATCCTCCACTAAGCGGCCCAAAGTTTCAATGAGAAAAGCGCTAAGGAACGCAGCGAATAGCCCAGCCTAGGAGGTGTCAGAGAAGTGAAAAAACATACGACTAGGTGTACTTACAAAGATGAGTATCGTATCACTGTTCTCGACCACCTCCCGCTCACGCTCACTGTCGATGATTTCAGTGGCCTCAAGGTACCAATCCCATGCCGACTTGACTGTTTTCCACGCAACCCACACAGGCTTAGTTATTCATTGAAGTGCCGGGGGATTGCGGAATCCACTGACCTTCTTTGATGGGTTTTCGCCTCTCAATATCTTAGACCAGGAACGTCAGAAACGGGCTAGGAGGACTGGAATGAGTGAATCACCCTTGATACGCTGTCTATACAGGAACTTCGGAACCATCTTGCCCGTCTTAGCTCCCAACGTGCAGTGCAGCAGAAAAGAAGTCGCGAACAAAGAAACATGCTTCCCGTCGTGGACACTACTTACCGGACAAGGGGTTCTCCACCATGTTCATTAACCTACGTGTCGGCAGCTCTGTCGAGATGCCCCTTTGAACGAGCCACTCTACTAAAGGAAGGTACGGTTACATTCGTGCAATCCCAGACCATGCTACAACCAGTATAACATCAAAGTTTATTGGCTATGCTTCTTCCTTATTGTAGAGATAATATCTGGTGCCCAAATTTTGCATCGAGCGCAATTTGGTTTGCTTCTTCTCTACTGGCCCTTCACCGACTCCACCCACTACTTTATATCCGAGATGATTCTGCTATTGATTGGTCTCCTTGTCAAAGGCATTGCCGCCGACCCTCCGAACATCCAAAGCGTGAAACCAGTTCGCGTCTCGTTGAATGTGCAGCGGCAAGCTTGGACGTTTCAATCTTGTCGAGCGACTCTGTTTGGAACCCAAGGTCTGCTTACAGTTCTGAGGCCCTTTGTTCTTCCTTCTGGCTTGCAACCTTCATATATGGTCCACCACCCAATGAGGGGATTGCTCCCAGTGTTTCTTTTTCTATCAATGATAGAAAGTTAACCTCCATTGAACTGACTACTTTGTATGCCAACCCAGCATACAGGCGACCAAATACACCCAGACTGATACTTCAAGTCTGACGTCGAATGTGCTGAATTTGCTTCGGTCAAGAAGATGCTTCAAATTTTCACCCAGTGTGCCTCTATAGAATCGATCGCAGATACCGGGAAGTGCGTTGTTTCTTCCCCTCGGCGGCCGGCCACCGGAAGCCAAGTGGAAAAACGCACAAAAATTGCCACGCAAACCCAAGTCAATAAATGGGTAGCTAGATGCGAACCAGACAGTCAGGTCCACTTTGCCAATTATATAACAAACTGACTACATAGACAAACGGTAGCATATTTTGCACAGGGAACCCCATATCAATACATGGGCTCACATATGGGATTCGTGTGTATGAAATCCTGGAAGGCGTGCGATGTCTTCGAGTGGAATACTGGTCACCGGATCAGGGAAAGATGCCGGAGTGCCGCATCAAGAGGTTGATGCTAATCCTGACGAACGACAAGATTCGCCGTATCAGGAACTGAAGTCTGGGGCAAATGCGATAACATCTGGGGTGAAACCACAAATGTTCGCAGATTCAATGTGGATGTCAGGACAGCAGCGAGGTCAGAGGTCCACCAATGGGCTTCTCGACCAGCTATCAGAACTTCCAACTTTGCTACATTGTGATGTAATGTCGTATTCTGGAGGTGCCCCATAGAATGCCGGGAGCCATGATTTCGAATCTCAATCGCCACGAGCGCAGGCAGGTTCAAGGCGCCAAACATCTCATGGGGGATCTCTCCAGTGAGGGAGAGCGTATTGACGGAAGGAAGTAAAACAGAAGGATTATCAGGGGCCAGGTGAAGAAAGGCAGACGGTACATCACCAATAGGTGGCTTGGAAATCAGTCTAAGAGAGGTGAGAGATTGGTATGCTTCGAGAATCAGCAGATCTTCGAGGAACCAAGCCCAACTCTTTTGGAGAGAGAGGAGCTTCGTCTCCGTGTCGTGCTGTTTTGTTATTTCGGCTGACGTGAACGCCCAGATAGGATTAATAAAGGCTATGGAGGTGACCCACGGGATGCTGCGTGTCTTGCACTGAGCAGCACTCCTGTGGAGTTCGAGCCGTCGAACAGGGAATTTCCATCTATTGAGCATCAAGGTACCCATGATGCAATCCTTGGGCGTGATCCCATGAATGATGAGTGTGTCGAGCCTAGATGAGTTGCCATTGAAATGATGAATACCCATCATCGCATCGATTTTGACGCAGAGTGGACCTGTGTTTCCGGGGCTGCGAATTTTGCGTCTCCGGTTCCCCTTAGTGTGGAGTGATGTGGTGTTTATGAATATGTGGATGGGCAGGCGGCCGCTCCGGTTGACGCACTGCTGGGCGAATCGCCTTGCCGCCCTGGATGACATAGGGAACAAACGGGAGAGGAAAATGTTGTCAATTGATATCATCATCCAAAGGCGAGGCTCTTTGAGGGCGACGTTGTACCAGAGACGGCAAGCAAGCAAGACGCCGTGAAGCGCAAGGGCGCCGTGGTTTGCGGTGAGGTGATAAAATACCTCGGAGAGGATTTCGAGTGGGAGGATATCGTTGATAGTCGTCATCATACGCCTCGATCGCAAGACTCAAGGGATGCGATTGGAGCTTGGCCGAGTTGGGGCCAAAATATTGGCTAGTTTTGATCCGGTCAATTTGCCTTGCTCCAGAAATTCCAAGTGACTACACAGATTATACATACCATCCAGGCTGCGTATCATCATCTACTCCTGGTCTGGTATCCGGATTACGACCGACTCAACCGCTACATGCAGCTACGAGGATCTACTGTAAACCACCTAGGGTCGCTGGCTGTTCAAATGGACATGGATTGCATGAATGCCACACACCCTTTTGGGCTTTGGAGCAGAGAACCCACGGTCAGGTTGCCTTGATTGAATGGCCAGATCTCAGTCCCCGATACGGCGGAATGTACACAGCGAGTGAAGTGGTTTACAAAGGGTCAACCCGAGCGCTCATAATATTGATTGATGGATGGATGGATAATCCAGTGTTGGACCCTTGTGTGCAAGGGTCAACCATCCACTCAGACTTGCGATTTCTTTCGCAGATACTGTATCGCAAGCGTACAAGTGACATCCGTTGGCCGGCGATAGCCGTTGGAGGGTGGGGAGGTCACATTTAATGAAGCTCACAAGACTGAGAACACTGAGAACACGAGAACACTGAGAAGGATGGCAGAATACTTCGATCACAGAGGTCAGGAAGCAGGGGAATCACCTCTGTCCTAATACATAACACGGTAGTCAGTCTACCCGGAACCCGGGCTTGAGGCTTGATAGGATTGATAGCATCACACGAGTTGGTGGTTTATTGTGAGAAAGGGAAAACGATGCAAAGGGCCGGGTATGTATCCAAATATAGGTATCTAAATATAAATATAGGTATAGATAACGATATAGATAGCGACAAGATTACACTAATGACCTTGAAAGTTCAAGTTCAAGTTCAAGTTCAAGGTTAGCTCCGGGACGATAAAAAGCGGTATATCGAGTCGTGAAAAAAAAAGGGGAATATAGTGATGAACACCATGATGCAATTCATGAGCTGATGTCGTGATGTCGAGTGTCCAGTATGGCTTGGGGCCTGGGGCTTGGGGCTTGGAGACGAACGCGAACGCGGTGGTACTTAGTTTCTGACCACTTGACGCCACTGGACGCGCTCGTTGGGAATGGCCTCTTCGTCGCAGTGAGTACTACATCCACCGTACGAGGGCCGTCGTGTGAGGTCGCTGACGGTTTCTTGGTGGGAATCTAGGACGAACACGATCAAATTGACTGGTACGTCCTTTGAGAGACTGCCCGGTTGCTCGCTGCCGTCGAGGTCCCCGGATAGTGGTTGTGAAAGTACTTACAAACCCTATTCTGCAGTCGTTGCCGCGCACGGTCTCATCAAACGGGACGTGTTCCGCCTCCCCGATCCTGTCGCCTACCTCAGCGTGGACAACGTGCACGTCGCAACGTCTACCACGATAAAAAAGACGCTGAGTCCAAATTGGAACGAATCCTTTGATCTGTTCGTCCCCATTGCGTCCCACTATCGCCCGCTTGGTGCTTACCAAGTTCTGGTCCTCGCCACCACATCTGATTTACTCCAGGGCGGTCGACGAGTCGAGTGTAATCAGCGTCCAGATACACGACGCATCCAAGCTCAGCAAGAAGAAGGATCTAGCCTTCCTCGGCATCGTAACCGTCCACGTCGCCGAGTGCGCCCTCACTAATCACGGTCAGTCACAAGCCTCGAGAACGGACCCGACTTCTGGTCTTCGCTCGATGCGTGCTCCCCCGATCATCTATTGGAGATCCGTGTCCCTTTCCCTTTCCCTTTCCAGAACAGCTAGCTCGGCACCGAATATAATGCTTACGGCGAATTCGAATTCGAATACCCACATCCCCCGCTTCCCCGCAGAGGCTTGACGTGGGTCAATGGCCTGGGCCCAAGAGCCAGCGCCAGCGCCAGTTGTCGGAGCCTTTGTTGCCACGACGGTTTTGCCTCCACGTCACGTATACGTATGCGTATATGTCTAGTTGCTGTCCGAGATGGCCCAGACAGTTGCTGATATTTATTCATTGACCACAACTGCAAGCGCCACGGGCATCGGAGACGCCTACGCCTGGCACATGGGCACCTGGGCACTCCCACTCACTCACTCACTCACTCACTCACTCTTCTACAGAAGTTCTCACCTTTGACCTAAAGAAAACCGGCGACAACCACCTCGTCAACGGCCGCCTCGCGCTCCAGATCCTCGGCAACAACAACGCCAACGCCAACGCCATCGCCAACGCCAACACCAACGCCAACGCCAACAACTCGGGCTCTTCACCGACTACCCATCATCTCCCTGTCATTAACATCGGCTCTCTCGAAGACAGTGTTCGCGCCGTCGACCTCTCCGCCTCGTCCTCGACTGCCGGTACATCCCCAGTGAGCACAATGTCCCAACGCCCCTACAAGCACATACCTCCCGGCCAAGGGCCAATCCCAATGGGACCAGGAGTCGGCAGCCCGTGGAGCCCAAACGGCCCAATGTCAATGGGTGGTGGACTTCCACTCGCTTTCCCCACTCCGCACGTTGCCCCGCGCCCCGCGACTGTCTTGCCACCACCGCAACCGCAACCGATCCAACCTCCGCCGCAACACGTCCACCCACATTCTAATCCTCAGCCCGTCTTGACTCTCCCGGGCCAGGGTCCCACCGCCGGTTTCGCGACGCACACAGATGAGTACGGGCCTCTGCCCCCGGGCTGGGAGAGACGACAAGACCACCTAGGACGGAATTACTACGTCGACCATGCTTCGCGTACGACCACATGGCATCGCCCGAGCTTTAACCAGGTCGTGAACAACGTCGAACAGCAAGCCGAGACGACCCAGGCAAGGGATCACCACAATCGTCGCCAGCTCGTCGATGAGGCGCTTGGCGACCCTGATTCCTCCGCACAGATCTCGCGGAGTTCGAGTTCGATGGGCCAGGTTGCGCCTCCACAGCAGCCCCCGAGTTCGGACCCGCTTGGACCATTGCCTGCTGGGTGGGAGGAGAGGAGGACACCTGAGGGTAGAGTTTACTTCGTCGATCGTAGGTCCAGTCTTGAACACATGGCCTGGTACAAACGCAAATGCGTACTAATACTTCTTGTCGCCTCATAGACAACACTCGCTCGACGACTTGGGTAGACCCTCGTCGACCACGTGCCCCAACCACCCAGGGACAAGCGCGTACCACTGCACCGGGGTCACACCTCGGTCCTCTCCCATCTGGATGGGAGATGCGCCTCACCTCGACCTCACGCATCTACTTCGTCGACCACAACACAAAAACAACGACGTGGGACGACCCACGTCTGCCGTCCTCGCTCGACGCTAACGTCCCGCAGTACAAGCGCGATTTCCGCCGCAAGTTGATTTACTTCCGCTCTCAACCAGCTATGCGCGGTCCCGCTGGGAATGTGCATATTAAAGTCCGACGAAATTATATCTTTGAGGATGCTTACGCAGAGGTGATGCGCCAGAGCCCCAATGACCTCAAGAAGAGGTTGATGATCACGTTCGAGGGCGAACCTGGGTTGGATTATGGTGGCGTTTCGAGGTGCGCCGGCCCCGTGCATGAACCTGCAGGGACCTTCTAACGTACCAACAGAGAGTTCTTCTTCCTCCTCTCCCACGAGATGTTCAACCCATTCTACTGCCTGTTCGAGTACTCTGCGCACGACAACTACACCCTCCAGATCTCTCCTGCGTCAAGTGTGAACCCAGAGCACCTCAACTACTTCAAATTCATCGGGCGAATCGTCGGCTTGTCCATCTTCCACCGCCGATTCCTTGATGCCTATTTCATCTCTAGCTTCTACAAGATGGTCGTCGCAAAAAAGATATCGCTCATTGACCTTGAGAGCGTCGATGCCGAGCTCCATAGGAGTATGAAATGGATGTTGGAGAATGATATCACGGACATCATTGAAGAGACATTCTCCGTCCAGGAAGAGCGGTTTGGAGAGCTTGTGACAATTGAGTTGAAACCTGGTGGGGTGGACAGCGATGTTACGGAGGAGAACAAGCACGAGTTTGTAGAGTGAGTACTGATCTGGGTGCTCCATACTGGGTTGAGTGCTGAGGGGTTGCATGCTAGTCTGATGGTTGAGTACCGCACGACCAAGCGTATCCAAGAACAGTACACCGCGTTCATGGAAGGCTTCAACGAGCTCATCCCGCAGGAGCTCATCAATGTTTTCGATGAGCGCGAGCTCGAGCTCCTCATTGGTGGTATTTCTGAGAGTACGTTCCGCTCCCTCCATATCACCTCCCCCCTAAAAACTCACTTACCTCTCCCTGCAGTTGACGTCGATGACTGGGTCAAGTTCACCGACTACCGTGGGTACTCGACGGATGACCAGGTCATCAAGTGGTTCTGGCAGTGCATCCGCTCCTGGCCCGCCGAGCGCAAGTCACGCCTATTGCAATTCGTTACCGGCACGAGTCGGATCCCCGTCAACGGGTTTAAGGACTTGCAAGGATCTGACGGGCCCCGCCGGTTTACGATTGAGAAGAGCGGGGACCCGAGTCAGTTGCCGAAGAGCCATACGTGCTTTAACCGAGTGAGTAGTCTCAACACAAGCGAGGTAGATTGATGCTGATGCACCCACTTGTGCAGATCGACTTACCACCATATACTGATTACGCGAGCCTAGAACAGAAACTTACAATTGCGGTCGAGTACGCCTTCATCGCTGCTCGCTATTTACGTATACTGATGCTATTACATCTGCAGGGAGACTGTTGGATTTGGTCAGGAGTAGAGCATATCTCGTCTACCTTGACACCATTCGCCCCTTCCAATTTTCTACCTCTGATCATGTTCGGACGCTCGTCTTCCCTCTCATGTCTCCCGCGCCTGCTTCCAGTGCTTGCCTCGTCTCCCGTCGGTGTGCTGTAACCCCATGTTCACGATGCCTCGATTTCTTTCATCAATTTTCGGCTAGGCTCGGATACTACAGCATATCTTGTGGATTACTACTTATGTGCAACCAAAGCTTGAGTTACGAATCTCTTCTAGACTTTCCAAAACCGTTGTCGTAGGGTGTTGGTTGAGTCCTTCCTCTAAGAGCAAGCCCTAGTCTCTTACTCCCCCCATGCGTGCGAGTGTTGTCCTAACTTCGAATCGAGGACCATCCGGGAAGGACCATTATACGAAACCCGCCGTACTCCGTTTACCCTAGATCAATTTCAATGTCCATACCTTTGATTATGTTTGATTCTGCCACGTATCTTCTGCTCTGGAATGAAACGAACTTCGAGCGACCTCGAGCCTTGTAGTGGTGTCTATCTACATAGACTATTCCATGACACAGTACTTTTTAATCCGTTCAGGCTTTATGCACTGCCCCCAATTCCGGTTTCCTTCTACTTTCCGCCATTAAACGAGCTCCTATTCAGCGGTGAGTTTCAGCATCTCTAGCATGCATAGATTTACACCCCTAATGCTTTCCATTCAGTCAGATGAGCGTTTCTCGATCGCACATAGAGCTGGCAAGCCCACCAAGCTCAGTAGCTGCTCACCGCTTCGTTCGAGAACGAGCGATGACGAGTATAAACTATATTCTTCCACCCGAGATCCTCTTGGAGGTATTTTATCACGCCACGGCGACACATGGCGCCCTTGGGCTCCAGGGTGTCTTGCTGGCATGCCGTCTCTGGTATACCCTCGCCTTCAATGAACCCCGTCTTTGGACATGCATCTCACTTGATACAATACTTGCTTCTCTTATTCATCGCCTCGAACCCGCCGCAGCAAAGCTTTTCGCCTGGCAGTGTGTCAACCGCAGCGGCCGCCTGCCGATGCACTTCATCATCAACATCGATGCATACGACACTCTAGAGAGACCGCGGGTTCTCTCTGAATATGCTCATGCACGTACAATCATGGCCAAAGTCAATGTAATGATGGACATCAGGCATTTTAAGTGCCCCGAATCCAGGCTTGAAACACTTTTCATTCACCAGCAAGACGGATTGATGAAAGTGGGGCTGGGTTCATTTTATTATACGCTCCTTTTATGGAAAATCCCGGTTCGACGGCTCGTGCTCCAAAACTGCCATGTGCCACTTGGTAACTGGAGGACAAAACGCATCCCGTCGCTCACCTCCATAGTCCTTATCGACCCTTCCTGGATGTCCTCACACGATATGACACTACTCCGCGACATCTCGGCGACACAGCTCACCCTCGAGAAGTGTGCTGCTTGGAGTTTCGATGAACTACTGATTCTCAGAATATACCGAGTTCTC
>WNFL01283421.1_pt4 | contig 17006 bp, 13 predicted proteins | sample 5400361 | NCBI WGS metagenome assembly WNFL01 (sample SAMN13153351, study PRJNA577476) | soil metagenome | isolation source: 40 cm soil on Douglas fir-dominated hillslope | place: USA:California | collected 2013-09-17 | reverse complement strand
CTGATCGAGGTGGCGCTCAATGCCTATGTGCTCTGGGTGAATCGCGATGCGCTCCCAAAAATCTGGAAGCGTGTGGCCCCGATCGTCGTCGGCCTCCTGCCGGGCGTGATTGTCGGCACGATGATCGTGACGAGAGTGAGTCCCGCATGGCTGAAGCTGGGGACGTACCTCGTGCTCCTGCCGTTGATTCTTTTCCAGGCGGCCGGATTCCGGCGGCCGATCAAAGCAGAAAAGGCCATCGGCGTCCCGTTTGGCCTGGGCCTTGGCGTGCTGTATTCCGTGACGACGATTTCAGGACCGCCGCTCGCCCTGCTCCTCAACAACCAGGGGCTCGACAAGCGGGAGTTCCGCGCGGCGCTCGGGTTCATCCGGCTGGCCGAATCGAGCTTCACCGCTATCGCCTATTTGACGGCCGGACTGATCACCACGCAGTCAAACCTGCTGATCCCACAGATCCTGCCGAGCGTGCTGATTGGCGTGCCGATTGGCGCGGCGCTCATCCGGCAGATGAAGGTCGAAACGTTCCGCCGGATATGCATGAGTTTCGACGCGTGGATCGTCGGATTCGGCGTGTCGACGGTTCTTCAAGACACCAACACCGTCCGGGGGGCCGCGGCGTACCTCTTTCTCGTCGCGGTCATCGTCATCGACGGCGTCCTGCTCTACCGCTTCTTCTCGGCGCACCGCCGGATTTGACTTGGCGCGGACAAGCTGAGCATACTTAACGGGTTAATGCCCGTAGTCATCAGTCGTCAGTCTCCAGTCATCAGTCAGCCTGGTGTCAGGAGTGCGGCCTGCGCGTGTTGTTGCGCATGTACATGGACCATAAACAGGTCCCCGCGCCCTCGATCCGCTGTATAGCTGTTAGCCGAGACACTCGTTCACAGCGCTTGAAGATCGAAGCCCGGGATGACCTCCCGGGCTTTTGCTTTTTTGGTCCGCCTGCAGGCGGACACTACGTGGGGAACCCCGATGGCATTGGTCGCCTTTCAACGAAACGCCGCTCCCGCCCCTCGCCTGGATCACCTCAGGGCGCTGGAGGCCGAGAGCATTCACATCATGCGGGAGGTGGTCGCCGAGTTCGAGCGGCCCGTCATGCTCTACTCGATCGGCAAGGATTCCTCGTGCCTGCTCCGGCTCGCACAGAAGGCCTTCCATCCCGGCCCTATTCCGTTTCCGCTCCTGCACGTCGACACCACGTACAAGTTCAGAGAGATGATCGAGTTCCGCGATCAGTACACCAAGGAGATCGGCGCCCGGCTCATCGTCCATACGAACGAAGAGGCGATCACGGACGGCACGCAGCCCTTCCTTGTGGGCACGCAGCGTTGCTGCGGGTTGCTGAAAACCAAGTCGCTGCTCGACGCGCTCGAAGCCGGCAATTTCGACGCGGCGTTCGGGGGCGCCCGACGCGACGAAGAGCGTTCGCGGGCGAAGGAGCGCATCTTCTCGCTCCGCGATGCCAAGGGCCAGTGGGACCCCAAGAACCAGCGGCCCGAGCTCTGGTCGCTGCTGAACAGCCGCATCCGGACCGGCGAGAGCATCCGCGTGTTCCCCCTCTCGAACTGGACCGAGCTCGACGTCTGGCAATACATCAAGGTCGAAAACATCCCCATTGTCCCGCTCTACTTCGCGAAGGAACGCGAAGTGATCGTCCGCGGCAACTCACTCATCATGAAGGAGCAGCCGTTCGTGCCGCTCCTTCCCGGCGAGAGCACGCAAGTCATCAAGTGCCGCATGCGATCGCTTGGTTGCTCGCCCTGCACCGGCGCGATTCGATCCGACGCCGACACGGTGGACAAGATCATCAGCGAACTGGTCGTGACGAAGCACTCCGAACGCCAGCTGCGCATCATCGACCACGATCAGGACGGGTCGATGGAGCTCAAGAAGCGCGAAGGCTATTTCTAATGTCCGGGTTGCTCAGAATCTGCACGGCGGGCAGCGTCGACGATGGGAAGAGCACGCTGATCGGGCGGCTGCTCTACGACTCGCGCGCGGTGTATGAGGATCAGGTGGCGTCGGTCGAGAAGGCGTCGAAGAATCGCGTCGCCGGACCGATCGACTTCTCGCTGTTCACCGACGGCCTGAAAGCCGAGCGCGAACAGGGCATCACGATCGACGTGGCCTACCGTTACTTCGCGACGGCACGCCGGAAGTTCATCCTCGCCGATACGCCAGGTCACGAACAGTACACGCGCAACATGGCGACCGGCGCCTCGACGGCCGACGTGGCCGTGCTGCTGGTGGACGCGCGAAACGGCGTGCGCACGCAGTCGCGCCGCCACGCGCGTATCGCACGGCTTCTCGGCATCAACGATTTCGTCCTCGCGATCAACAAGATGGACCTGATCGATTTCGACCGCGGCGTCTTCGACGGCATCGTCGACGACTTCGAAGACCTGCTGCGGGGGTCGAACTACCACCCGATTCCGATCAGCGCGCTGCACGGCGACAACGTCATCACCGGCAGCGACAGGACGCCCTGGTTCGACGGGAAGAGCCTGCTCGAGTTTCTGGAAACCGTCGAGGTCGACCGGAACGCGACGGGGAAGCCGTTCCGGATGCCGGTGCAGCTCGTCTCGCGGCCCGACGACACATTCCGCGGCTACGCCGGCCAGATTGCGTCGGGCATCATCAAGCCGGGCGACACGGTGACGGCGCTGCCGTCGGGACGCAAGAGCAAGGTCAAGCGGATTGTCACGTGGGACGGCGATCTGGAGATGGCTCACGCGCCGATGTCGGTGACGCTGACGCTCGAGGACGAGATCGACATCTCACGCGGCGACGTGCTGGCCGCCGACTCCCAGCCCGCGGCCCTCAGCTATGACCCGTCGGTCGAGAAGCGCTTCGAGGCCGAGATGGTGTGGATGGACGAGCGTCCGCTCGATCCCGCGCGCGCCTATCTGCTCAAGCAGGGCACCCGCGTCGTCTCGGCGGAGGTCAACCGCGGACTCGTCATGAACCAGATTGGGTCCGTCACGGTGACGACCTCGCGCCCGCTTGTATTCGATCGCTACACCGACAACCGGTTTACCGGCAGCTTCATCCTGATCGATCCCTCGACGAACTTCACGGCTGGAGCGGGCATGATCACGGCAGCCGTCCAGGAGCGGACGGCCGGGCACGCCAGGCCGAGCGCCGCCGAACGTCTCGCGCAGATCGCGCGTAGCGCCGCGAGCGAGGCTGAAGCCGTCGAGCTCGTCCGGCTTGCCCTCGAGGACATCCTCAAATGAGTGATACCAATGACTCGGGACTCGGGGCTCGGGACTCGGGACTCGATCTCGTCGAGCAAGCGACCGACCTCATCAACGAGCAGCTGAAGGACGCCGTGAACCCGGCGATCACGTCGAGCTTCCAGTCGGAATGCGTCGTCCTGACCGATCTGCTGCGTCAGGTGCGTCCGGATATTCCCGTACTGTTCCTCGACACGTTTCATCATTTTGCGCAGACGCTCGAGTACCGCGACGAGATGACGAAGCGCTACAACCTGAACCTGATTAACCTGCGGGCGGCCGAACCACAGGTCGGTTTGTGGGAGAAAGAAGGCACCGAGGCGTGCTGCGCGCGGCACAAGGTGGGGCCGCTTTTTTCGTCGCTCGAAGGCTACGACGTGTGGTTCACCGCTCTTCGGCGCGATCAGTCGCCGAGCCGCGCGAACCTGAAAGAGATTGAGCCGTTCAAGCTGCCGAGCGGAAATGCCATTCGCAAGGTCGCTCCCCTTGCCGCGTGGACCGCGCGCGACGTGTGGCGGTATGCGAAAGACCACGACATCCCGCTGCTCAAGCTCTACCAGCTCGGCTACACCAGCATCGGCTGCGAGCCGTGCACGTCGCTTCCTCCCGATCCCAACGATCCGCGTTCAGGCCGCTGGCAGGGCCAGAAGCTCGAGTGCGGGATACATATAGAAGCGAAATAAAGGTTCCAAGGGTTCCAGAGTTCCACGGGTTCCAAAGGTACCGAGCGCTGCCTGGCGGCTTCGCACAACCGATGGGTTACGCGAGCGACCTCACGACCTGAGATGGGAGACACATCCCCTCTGAAAAACCCTTGGAACCCTTGGAACCCCGGGAACCCTCAGTGTGCGATCGCTGCGACGAGTTCTTTCGCCTTGGGAAGACTAACCGGGCAGGTGGGATCGTCGACTCTGCAGCGCGCGAGCGTCTGGTTGCAGCCGCAGGTGCACGGCTCGTCGTTGAGCTTGGTGATGGCGGCGACGCGCTGTTCCTTGGTCATCTTCGAAAGATCGATTCCTGGAATTGACGTCACCTGAAGCGCGTTCGCGAGCTTGGCGGGCTTGTCGTCCTTATCGATTTCCTCGATCGATGCGTTCACCGGCAGTCCGGCGAGATGCCGCGTTTCAGCTTCGGTGGTCGCCGCAGTCAGCATGCCGACATGACGCATCACGAGGCGTGACTCCCGATTCACGATGAACGACGTCGGGAGCGCGCTGACGCCGACAAACACTTTCCGCAGCTCGGGCGTCGACATCACGATCGGATAGTTCATCTTGTGCTCGACCGCCCACCGCTTGACCATCTCCGGCGGATCTTCATCGTCGGAGATGCCGATGATCAGGAGCTGATCCCGGTACTTATCCTGCAGCGCGACCAGATCCGGGATTTCCGCACGGCACGGCGGGCACCAGGTGGCCCAGAAGTTGACGATCAAGACCTTGCCTTTGAGATCCGAACTCGAGAGCTTGCGGCCGTCGATATCGGTCATGGTGATATTGCTGACCGGCGACGGAACGCGGTAGAACTGAAGCGCGATCTTCTCATCGCTCGCGGCGGCCCGATCCAGCGCCCGGGTGGCTGCGGGTGCCTGGTCGCCACCGCCGGCACCTTCGGGACCACGTGCAGGCCGCGCCACCATCCACACGGCCGCAACCAGGGCCACCACAGAGATCACGCCAACAAGCCCGAGCGATTTCTTCGAGTCCATTAGATTCATTTTACGCGACCCGTCATCGCACGGCCATCGCGCGATTCCAGACAAACACTGAGCTTCCCGCGGTGTCAGTCTTCAACAGCTCGAGTTCGCCAACGGCGGCGTTTAGCCCCGCTCCACTCATAACACCGGCGCCAATCATTCCATTCCTGGCGCTTTCGATGTTGCCGATGATGTTCTGCACACAGGCGACGAAATCCGGCGACCCGAACCAGTGGACTTCAGGCTGCAGCGACAGTTGAATATCGACAAAGCCCGCACCGCGAAACAGGCGGTAGAGCCGGCGGCCGATCAGCGCGTCGCCGCCGAGCGCCGCCTGAAACCGGATGAACGCGTCCCACGCGCGTTCGAACGCGGGACAAGGCGGATCGAATCGCAGCAGACTGACATCGTTCTCGCAGACGGCGACGCGGCCGCCTGGCTTCGTCACACGCCACATTTCGCGAAGGACGCGCTGGGGATGGGCCACGTGTTCGAGAAGATATCGCGCGTACACCAGATCGAAGCTCGCGTCGGGAAACTCGAGAGTATGCGCGTCGCCCTGTTTGAAAGTCAGGTGAGGGTGCGACGACGCGGCGGCAATCTGCGCCGCCGACAACTCCACGCCGACGACCTCGACGCCGGCCGACGCCACGTCAGCGGCAAGAATGCCCAGCCCGCTGCCGACTTCCAGCACATGCGTACCAGGCTCGACGTTCAGGAACTCAACGAACGCCGCGTTGGTCATCCGGTTCAAACCGGCGAGGCGCTCCTGTTCACTGGGCTCCGTGCCGTGGATGTAAATGTCTGACATCGGTGGCCTGCGGTCGGTGGTCGGTGGTCGGTCTTATGGTACTCTGCGCCGCATGATTCGACGGAGCGTCCTCCTGCTGCTGCTCCTCTTCGCCGCGCCGGCCATGGCGCAGACGCCTGAACAGGCGCCCGATGGGAACGCGTTGTTTCGGCAGGTGTGCGTGCAGTGCCATATGGGCAACGTCAATCGCGCGCCCGACATGGACTCGCTGCGCGCGATGTCGGCCGACCGTGTCCTCGCCGCGCTCGAAACCGGTCCGATGATCTCGATGGCCACGGGCCGCAGCGCCGCAGACCGCCGCGCCATCGCCGAAGCGGCAACCGGCAAGAAACTGCGCAACACGCTCGACATCGCGCCGCTGCCGAAGGCGATGTGCGCGGGATCGACGGCCAGCGCGCCGTTCAATCCCGGAAGCGGTCCTTCCTGGAGCGGCTGGGGCGGCGTGAGCACGTCGAACACGCGCTTCCAGAGCGCGAGCGCGGCCGGGCTCACCGCGGCCGACGTACCGAAGCTGAAGCTGAAATGGGCCTTCGGCTTTCCGGGCGACCTGCAGTCGAACGCGCAGGCGACGATGTACGGCGGCCGCGTGTTCGTCGGCAGCCCCGGCGGCGGCGTGTATGCGCTCAGCGCCTCGACGGGTTGCATCCACTGGTTTTACCAGGCGTCGGCGGGCGTGCGTTCGGCGTTCAGCATCGCCCGCGTCGGCGCACGCGACCTCGCGTTTTTCGGCGACCAGTCAGGCAACGCCTACGCCCTCGACGCGGCGACCGGCGCGGTCGTCTGGAAGACACGCGTCGAAGACTTTCCTGTCACGCGCATCTCCGGCTCGCCCGCGTTCTACAAAGACCGGGTCTACTTCCCCGCCGCCTCCGGCGAAGAAGCCGCGGGATCCTTGCCCGCCTATGAGTGCTGCCGCTTTCGCGGCAGCGTCAGCGCCTTCGATGCGGCGACGGGCAAACGCATCTGGAAAACGTACATGATCGCGGAAGAGCCGAAGCCGACGACGAGGAACAAGGTTGGCACGCAGCTGTGGGGCCCCTCAGGTTCGCCGGTATGGGCCAGCCCCGCGATCGACACGCGCCGCAACGCGCTGTACGTCACCACCGGAAACAGCTACAGCGATCCGGCCACCGACACAAGCGACTCGTTCGTCGCGCTCGATCTCGACACGGGAAAGATGCTCTGGCACCGGCAGATGACGCAGAGCGACGCTTACATCTCGGCGTGCCGGCTCCCCGACAGGACGAACTGCCCGAGTGTGAACGGCCCGGATTTCGACTTTTCCTCGTCGCCGATTCTCGTCACGCTGGCGAACGGCCGCCGGCTGATCGTCGCCGGCCAGAAATCGGGAATGGTCCACGCGGTCGATCCTGACAAGAACGGCGAGATCGTCTGGCAGACGCGCGTCGGCCTGGGCGGAACGATGGGCGGCGTCCAGTGGGGATCGGCGGCGGATGCGCAGAACGTCTACGTCGCGAACTCCGACATCGGCCGCATCATGCTGACCTATTCCAACTTCACGGACGCCGACACGAAACGTGGCGGCGGCATGTATGCGCTGAAGCTCGAGACCGGCGAAAAGGTCTGGTTCGCCGCGCCGTCTGACTGCGGCACCCGTCTGCGCTGCAGTCCGGCGCAATCGGCGGCGGTGTCGGCGTTCCCGGGCATCGCATTTTCCGGATCCGTTGACGGCCACATGCGCGCGTATTCAACAGCCGACGGCAAAGTGCTGTGGGACTACGACACGGAGCGGCCGTACGAAACGGTCAACGGCGTCGAAGCTCGGGGCGGATCGATCGACGGCCCCGGCCCGGCCATCGGCGGCGGCATGGTCTTCTTCAACTCCGGCTATCCCACTGCCGGCGGACAACCCGGCAATGTGCTGCTTGCGTTTTCCGTCGACGGAAAATGATCGGGCGTAGCGCGTAGCGTCCGGCCCTGGCCGGACGGATGCTGGTCCCCGCGATCTGCCCCCCGGCCAGAAACTTGGCCGTTGGTGAGCCCCTCTTCCCCTACTTGTCGCGTTAACAGGCGAGGAGGGCTCCAACAATGACAATCGCCGAGCAAATCGACGACACCATCGTCACGATCCATCTGGAGGGAAGGCTCACGGCCGAGACGCTGGAGCCATTCCAGCTGGCCGTCGCCCAACGCCTGAAAGCAGGCGGCTGCGGGTTCGTGATCGATCTGCAGAACGTCGACTACATCGACAGCGAGGGGCTGGGCTCGCTGATTCAGGCCTACACGTCGTGCCGGAAACGCGGCGCGCCGATCGTGTTCGTGCACGTGTTCGGCAGGAATCTGCAGTTGCTGAAGACGACGAAGCTGCTGACCGTGTTCGACATCTACAGCAACGCGCTCGACGCTCAGCGGGCCGCGGCGGCGATGACGTCCGCGGCTTTCTCCGCAATCATGTAGATCGAGCTGACGATGAAAAAACCGGGAATGCGCGGGAACACCGACGCGTCGACGACGCGAAGGCCGCTGGTGCCGTGCACACGGAAATCGCTCGTCAGGACGCCGCCGTTCTCGCGCGCGCCGATCGGGCACGTGCACGACGCGTGGTGTCCCCACGCGTGGTCGCGTGCGAACTGCTTGAGCTGCTCGTCTGTCTGAACACCGTCTCCCGGCAGCTCTTCCTGTTTGATTAGCCCCTGCTCTTTCAGAGGGGCCGCCAGCTTCCGGACGAACTTGATGCCCTCGACAACGGAATCAAGATCCTGCCCCGACGTGTCGTTGCTTTCGTCGAAGTACCGGAAGTTCACGATCGGCGTGTCGCGCGGATCCGCCGAGCGCAGCGTCACCTCGCCGGCCGTGTTGTTGGTGTGTGCCTTGAGCACGGCCCACGTGAGGACGTTGAGGTTCCTGGCGAAGTCGGCCGAGTAATTCGGAACGTAGCCCCTGAAGAGGCCGAGCAGCGCGAAACAGAACAGGTCCGGCAGCGGACGCTGGGAATTCGATCGTCTGATCACCGCCAGGACGGCGCCGTTGGTGGTGTAGATGCCTTCGCGGCGGCTGGCCCACTCCTGGTACGCACCGTCGCCACGGGCGAACTGCACGTTCTCGAGAACATTCCATCTGGGGAAGTTCATGCGATTCACGACCCCGACCTCGTAGCGATCCTGAAGGTTCTGGCCGACGCCGGCCAGATCGACGCGCACCGGGACCTGACAGCGATTCAACGTCGCCGCCGGACCGACACCGGAGAGCATCAGCAGCTGCGGCGTGTTGAACGCGCCGCCTGCGAGAATCACTTCCCGTCCGGCCGTCGCGCGCCGGATGTCGCCGCTCGTGTCGCTCGGCCTCGCGTGCGCCCGATACAGACGTGCGCCCTTCTGATACTCGACGCCGATGGCGCGCTGCCGATCGTCGAAGAGCACGCGCGTCGCCAGCGCGTCGGTCTCGATCCGCAGGCGATCGGGATGCTTCGCCTGAACTTCGAGCAGGCGCTCCCGGGTGCCCATCCGCTGATGGTTGCGGGTCGTCAGCGGCGTGTAGCGAATGCCCGCGGCGCTATCGCGCACGCTTCGCTCGTCGTTCGGATCCGACTTCGTTTCAAACAGCGACTTGATCTGCGCGAACTTCTCACCCGTGTCCACGAGGGCAGCGTGCACCGAGTCGAGTAGCGTGCGGACGAGATCGCGATCGCCCAGCGCGGCCAGCGGAACCGCTTTCTCCGTATGAAGCCAGCCGCGCCAGCCATGACCGCTCGGGTTGATGCCGAACAGGCTCAGGAACCGATCGAACCCCCGGTGATGGCAGGCCTCGAGCCGCTCGAAGTACTTCCGCATCTCCGACGACCGCCAGGACCGGTCGCCGGTCAGCTCCGCGATGTAGTCCCAGTCCGCGTCGTGCGGATAGACGAGGATCATCGCGTTGTGGGCCGTGCAGCCGCCGAGCGTGCCGGCGCGCGGATATAAGACGCCGTCGACTTGCTTGCCGTCGTACGTCTCGTAATACTTCTTATCGAGCTTCGCCAGCCACTTGATCGCTTCGTTCTCGGTCGACTGCGGATGAAACACGGGGACGTCGTAATCGTCGGGCAGACGATTGCCCGTCGGATCCTGAGCGTCGCCGCCCTGCAGCTTGCGCGGATCGCCGCCGGCCTCGAGGAGCAGCACGCGGAATCCGCGCTCGGCAAGACGCGCTGCCACCGTTCCGCCGCCGGCGCCCGAGCCGACGACGATGTAGTCGGCGTCGGCGACTGGGCGGGACGGTGCTGGCTGTCCCGACGGCGCCGGTCTGGGCGCAGCGGGACTCCGCTCTTCCGCACGAACGCCTCGGCCAAGGCCTTTGAACCAGGCGGCAATCAGCAACAATGTCTTAAGCAGATCACGTCGATTCATCGGAACTCCTCAGCTCTAGCCGCATCTCCATTCACGAAGGCACGAAGCTCCACGAAGCTTCTTCTCAAGAACAGAATTCGTGACCTTCGTGTCTTCGTGATGAACAGGCGTTCGAACAACGACCTGCTTCAAAATGTTTTGAGAAACGCAATGAGCGCGCGCTTGTCGCCGTCAGTGAGGCCCGGCTCTTCGGAGAAATAAGACGTCCCGAAATAGTGGCCCTTGTTCGTGACGTAGTCACGGCACTTGCTGAGCGCCTGCAGATCCGGCCCGAGGTTTCTATACGCCTCGATGTTGTGGTTGTCCTTCTTGAGATCGTGCTTGGCCTTGATGAGCAGGTCGAGCAGCCTCTTCTGGTGTTTGAGACGCTCCCCGAACGACTCGTCGGCCGCGAGCATATCGAGGTTGCCGAGCATGCTCGTCGGCACGCCTTTCGGAATCGGCCCGATCCTGACGTCGCCGTTGTAGAAGAGGAACGGAAGCAATCGACGCCCGATGCCGACGAGCGGGCGCAGACCGGTGGGAACATAGCCCTCCGGGACCCAGATGTAGCTCTCGGCGGTCGTGCGATCGATGTGCCCGACGCCGGGACGATTCTCGTTCCCGAACACCGCATCCTTGTCGCGCCGCTCCGGCCAGAGCATCTGCTCGATCGAGGCTTGAAACACGCGCATCCGCGCTTCGACCGACGGACTCTGATCGAACGGGCCGACGCTGTTGTTCAGCAGAAACGGCGCGGTTGACCATGCGCTGATGAGCGATGGGACGCGCGTGACGCCGCGGCCCCCGCCCTTCAGCTCGTAGTCGACTTCTTTCGGCTGGGCCGGATCCTGCTCGGACAGCGGATTCCAGACTTTGATGGTGCCGACCGACGGCAGCGTCTTGTACGACTCGGACGAGAAGTTGTCCCAGATGTTGTCGCGGATCGCGTTGGTGGCCAGCGGGCTGCAGGCGTTCGTCTGGAGCAGCGTGAGGGGCACGCGCATGTCGGTCGACAAGTAGTTGCCGTCGAGGAAGTCGCCGGCGCGGACGATCGAACGCATCTGGTTCTTGAATTCACCGGTCTTCGTCCAGGCCCAGTACTTGTCCCAGCACGTCAGGTAGTCCTTGCCGTTGCAGTTCTCGAGATCGAGATCCGGCGGGAGCGACGGCCCCTTGCTCGAGTGGCACCGCGCGCAGCGCTCGGCAAACACCGTCTTGCCCTGATCGAGCGTGGCGGCATCCTCGGCCAGGTACTGCGCGCCGCCGGGGGCATCGCGCAGATGGTGTGGTTCCGTGCTCTTCAGGAAGAACAGCGCCATGCCCGGCGACTGCTTCGCGGTGGCGTTCCAGTAAGAGGAATTCTTCCGCGCGACGCCGATCTCGATCGGCGAAATCGCCTGGCCGCCAATGAGCGGGCGGAAATGCAGCAGCCACTCTTCGCTGAACAACCCGATATTGATGAACACGCGATTGAGCGCGCCGAGCGCGCCGACCGAATCCGCGCCGTCCTTGAGCACGCGCGGCGTCCACACCGTCGCTGGCGGCGTGAAGTACTGCGTGAGCGGGTTGCCAACGGGCACGTAGCTGTTCAACTGGCTGTTGTTCAGGCTGCCGCCGGCGAGTGTCTCCTTGCCGAGGCGCTTCGCGAGGCCAAGACGGGGACCCAGCAGGTAAACCGCGTTCATTGTCCGCGGGTTGTCGATGTTGTCGGTCGAGACGAGCGACGTATCGAGCGTCCCGGGCCTCGACGTGTGCAGCACCTGGAAGAAGAAGCTGTCGGCGCTGCGATCGCCACGCCAACTGAACACGCGATCGAACCAGAAGAACTGCGCGCCGACAGCGGAACTGAGGTTCTCCCAGCGAGGGTTTACGGGATCGGCCGGAGGCTTCACCGGGTTCGGGCCGACGTGGCAGAACCCGCATGCCATCCCGACGCGGTACGGACGGACGAGATCCTTCGAGAAGTAGTACTTCGGATCGGAGTAGTACCGTTCGGCGTTCCATTTCTTTCTCGCCGACTCGTCGAAGGCCGGATTCGGGAACAGGCGCAGTCCGACGATGCCGCTCGGTTCGCCGTAGTAGGAACCGACCGGGACTGTCTTGCCGCGCGCGCCGACGGCCACGCCGGGATATTTCGCCGCGTTGGCAAACGGATCCGGCGGGCAGGCCGGATCGCGCACGTCGAGCCACAAGCCGAACCGATTCGGATCCGGCGCGGTGGGCCGCTTCATGCACGGTTCGTTGACGAGTCCCAGATACGACCACCGCGTGTCGCGCGTGTACGGGAGCGGCGACTCACGATCGTACGGCCGGTCCGGCAGCGACGAGACGGTCTTCAGCAGGTCGAGCGATCCGAAGCTCGCCGCCGCGAGCGTGTCCCAGAGATGATCGTTGCCGCCGGTCCAGACGATCCAGGTGTTGCGGCCCTGGACTTCGGCGACGTCGAGCGGAACCCCGCCGTCCATGTCGCGGAAGTAGTTTTCGTCGGCCGCCTGAAACGATTCCGCCATTCGATGGGCCTGCATGGCCTCGTCGAGCACCGTCCCCGGCTGCGGCTGATTGGTGCTGCAGCCGGCGAAAGTTACTCCGACAACGGCCGCCGCGACGGCCAGCGATAGCCAGGCAGTCCTCATAAGCTGCTCCACACCATATTCGAACGCGCAGATCTTATCGGCTTCGGGTCATGAATCTGCACAAAGTTGCGGAGCGGAAGCTCGGCAGGTGGTTCGAATGCGGTGACTCGGCTGTCGCGTCAGGGCGGCTTATGGCTGCGCTCTGACGCGTCGCACGTCTGCAAGGTCAATCGGGTCGCCAACCGCGAGGCCGTGATCGGCAGCAAACCCGGCAACCACTTCAATGCAGTAGCTCGCCACGCCGACCGGGTTCGGCGGCCAGTAACGCGGGCACGGACAGGGTGGAGCCGCAAACTTGCTTCCAGAGGCCAGCCGATCAGCCACAGCGGAACCCGACGAATCCGTTCTTCAGAGCATCGAACGCCTCGGGCTTAAGCTCGAGGCGCGTCGAATGCCGATCGAGCAAATCGTCATCGATCATCTAGACACACTCCCGACGCCAGACTGACCTCAAGCATTTGCACAGTCGACCTCCGCACGACTTCGATCAATTTGCCAACGCCAGTAGATCGACTACGAGGGAATAACTTCGGTGGAGCTCTGTCGTCGCCGAAAACCTAGAAGTCGATGCGCTGTTGAAGTCAGTCGCCTTGAACGATCCCATGACAGCGATCTCTTCGAAATTGAAGGTCACCAGGCGTGAGAGCTTACCCTTCCATCCGGACTCCGCGCCGAGGAACCTTAGAGGCGTTATTGCAACGCTGAACGGAGTCAGCGTCAATGAATGCACCGACTGGTTTAGATTGGGACCGTTCAACGCGATGAATCCAAGCCCAGCGCCAATTGCAACCGCCGGCATCACGCGATGCATCACGAGGACTTGGAGTGTGTGGGCCGTCAGCTTTCCCTTCAGCTCGTCGGGCCTGTCGTTGAACAGCGGTTGATCATCCGCTGTGGTCGCTCGAACGTACCGGACGTCGACATACCCAGACACCGAGTCGGGGTCTTTTGTTAGGCAAGGATAGTGCGTTACTTCTTTCTCCTTTTCTTTCACCTTTTCTTCATGGGTCAACCACATCCACGCTCCAGCTTTCTTCGGAAAGCAGCCCAGTCGGACATCGATCACGCCGCCATTGCTGAAGGGACCCGGTCCACTGAATTGTTCGAGCGTGTCCCACCAACCTCCCTGCGCATGTGCAACGCCTGGAAGCGCTGCAAACAGGAGGGCCAAAACACAGAGTCGAAGCTTCGTCATGACAGTCCTCTCAGTCAACGAGACTTATCCGGGGCAGTGAAGATACTTTCGAAGACGCCGGAGCGTCGCCACGAGGGCTCACCAACCTTGACAATGCGATTCCGAGGAGGCTTCTTGTCCGGGCAATAGGCCAGCACCTGGTCATCAGATTGTCCGATCGCATAGCAGCGATCCGCTTCGACGGCGATCCGTTCAAACTTGTTGCGCCACATGAGTCGATACGGCAATTCCGCCATCAGGATCGAGAGCGTGAGCATCAGGACAACGACGGCCAGCGATCCGGTTCCACGGCGGGCCCAGTGTCGAGCGCGCAAACGCAGAATCTGAAATATGCCGAAACTCAGAACCAGGACGAGCATGTCAACAAGAAGTCGGTACCATCTGACATCGCCTGTGCTGTCGGGGCGAAGCGGCCCCAGGAGCGCCTCCGCGTTCGGATTTGTTGGGAGAGTCACGACCACTGCCAGGAGCACACTCTGAAAACGCCACACAATCAGCGACAGCGCAACCAGTCCTATCAATGAAAACGCCTGACCGAGCACGGCAGGGTCGTCGAGCCTGAGTCTCAAGGAAAGGTTCTTCGTTTGTGTCATTCCTGTCGTGAGCAAGATATCTACTCGCTTGGACAGACTGAGCATGCGAACGACAAAACGAACCGCCCATATCGAAAAGAAGACTGCTCCGGGCCAGATGACGAGCGTGACAATAGATCGGAAGCCCATTTCCAGCCACACTGTCGCGGGCTCAGTCGAAAACGGCGGCACGCGGTCGAGCGCGTTATTGAAGAATGCAGTTGTCAGAAAGCCCAAGACAACGACAGTTGCCGGAATAGTTGCAACAACCAATGTTTTCTTCAAGACACTTAACGTTCTTGAAGCAAGCGAGACAGGAACCGGCGTCACCCCTGCCAGCTCCGGCGTCATGAGTGCGACGAGCGCAGCCTCCACGTCCGCCGCCTTCTGATAGCGCTGATCGAGTTCCACCGCCAGCATCTTGCCAATGACGTCGTTCACGTCCTCCGGCAGATGCGTTTCCGCGCCGGTCGGACGCAGTAGATTGCGGCTGAGCGCCAACACCACGTCGAGCGGATCGTCCGTCGAGTACGGACGATGGCCCGTCGACATCTCGTAGAGAATCACGCCCAGGCTGTAGATGTCGGAGCGCCCGTCGATCGGCTTGCCGAACATCTGCTCAGGAGACATGTACGCCGGCGTGCCGGGATGCCTGATGCCGCCGCGCTCAGTCCGCAACGTCGCCGTCGTCGACAAGGGAACCGGCATCGCCGTGGTCGTGCCGCTCGGCGGATCCATGTCGGCCAGCGCCATCGCCTGCGCGACGCCGAAGTCGAGGATCTTCACCGACCCGTCGGGCATGACCTGGATGTTCGCGGGCTTCAGATCGCGGTGGATGATGCCCTTCGCGTGCGCGGCCGTCAGCGCTGACGCGAGCTGTCGGCCGATCGCGAGAATCTTCTCGAGCGGCGGCCGCTCCTTGCGCAGCGCCTGCGCGAGGTTCTCGCCCTCGACGTACTCCATCACCAGAAACGGCCGGCCGTCGTGTTCGATGATGTCGTGCGTGACGGCGATGTTGGGATGGTTGATGCGCGCGGCCGCGCGCGCCTCGTGTAGCACGCGCGACTTCACGTCGACGGCGGAGGCCGACGCAATCAGGCACTTCAGCGCCACTTTGCGCTGCAGCCGCGCGTCGTCGCACAGGAAGACGTGGCCCATGCCGCCGACGCCGAGCCGCGTGATCACCGTGTACGGTCCGATGTGCTCGCCGGAATTCACCTCCGGCGCCTCTTCCACATCGTCGGCGGACGTCGCGTGCTCGAATGTGTACGACGCCGTGATGGCGCTTTCGAGAAAGCTGTCTTCGTACTGATTCAGCAGGTCGTGGACTTCGCGGCGCAACGACGGATCCGCGCAGCGCGCGGCGACGAGCGCGTCACGATCGGCCGGCGCGCACAGAAGCGCCGCCTCGAGCACGCTCTTCGCCTCACGCCAGACATCGGCATTCATGACAGGTACTCGGTACTGGGTACTGGGTACTAGGTACTGGGTCCTAGGTACTCGAAAGCTTAGAGGCCGCGCATTTGCCGGCGCAGCCACATCTTCGCGGTCGCCCAGTCGCGCTTCACGGTTGCGGTGGAGATCTCCAGGACTTCCCCGATTTCTTCGACGGTCAAGCCGGCGAAAAACCGCATCTCCACGATCTCGGCCTGACGCGGATCGAGCTCGGCGAGCGACGAGAGCGCGGTATTCAGCGCGAGGACATCAATCGGGTCTGCTTCACGCGCAGGCGACGGCACGCCGGAAATCGACACAGGCTCGCCCGGACCCGCGTCGCGCTTGATCGCCTTCCTGCGCCGCGCATGGTCGACGAGCACGCGGCGCATCATCTTCGCGGCGATGCCGAAGAAATGGGCGCGGTTCTCCCACGACACCCCGCGCTGCGGGATCAGCCGCATGTACGCCTCGTTGACGACGGCCGTGGGCTGCAGCGTCCTGCCGGCGCGCTCGCGCCGCATGTAGCCGGCCGCAAGACGGCGCAGTTCGTCGTGGACGCGCTCCATCAGCGCCGCTTCGGCTTCGCGCGAACCTTTCCTCCATCGCTTCAGCAACTGGGTCACGTCGTTGCCAGACGTGACATGGGTGCCTGGCGGAGGCTCGATTTGACTCAAGGGAACGGCGATAGAGTAATGGGACGACTGGGAAATATCCATAGAAACTACCTTTCTCGAACGTCCGCCTGAAGGCGGACACTACACGCGATTCATCGAAGCCCCGGCGGCGGAACCCGCCGCTTTGTTACACGTTCGAACGCATAGGCCAGGGCCAGAAGACGCGGTTCGCTGCACGCCCGCCCCGCGAAGCTGACGCCGTAGGGCGCCGGCTTCGCGTCGAAACCCGCCGGAAACGGTGGCGTCGGCGCGTTCGGTACGGTCCCGAAGGGCACGATGACCGTCGGGTACCCCACCCGCGCCGAAATGCCGGCCCCGCTCGGCCCCGGAAACACGATGGCGTCCAGCCGCTCGGCGCTCATGACTTCGTCGATGCCGTGGGTGCCTGCGAGGCGAATGTCCTTCGCCCGGTCCGCCTCGTAGC
>WNFL01435366.1_pt1 | contig 17015 bp, 14 predicted proteins | sample 5400361 | NCBI WGS metagenome assembly WNFL01 (sample SAMN13153351, study PRJNA577476) | soil metagenome | isolation source: 40 cm soil on Douglas fir-dominated hillslope | place: USA:California | collected 2013-09-17 | reverse complement strand
GCGGGCGCGGGGCGTTCTTCGCTCGCGCTCGCGGCGGCGGGCTGGTCGGACTGCAGCAGCGGGATGTTGGCCTCGCGGAGCGGGCGGCCGACGTGGTCGCGGATCCACTTGCCGTCCCACCACTCGACCGGCGTGACCGAGACGCCCTGGATGAGCACCTCGAAGTGCAGGTGATCGCCCAGGGCCAGGCCGGTGGCGCCGCTCTTGCCGAGCTCCTGGCCCTTCTTCACCTCGTCGCCTTCCTTCACCTCGATGCTGGAGAGGTGGCCGTAGAGCGTCTGGAGCCCCCAGCCGTGGTCGATCACCACCGTGTTGCCGTAGATGTTGAGCGGCGCCGCGTAGACGACCACGCCCGCGTTGGCCGCGGGGATCGGGCTGTTCTTCAGTGACGCGAGGTCGTAGCCCAGGTGCACCTGGGTGTCCACGTCCTTGCCCTGGTAGCGGTAGGTGCGCGTCTCCGCGAAGTTGGAGAACACCTTCGTGTTCCGCGGCTGGATGAAGGCGCCCTCGAAGAGCGGGGTGGGCTTGCTCTTCTGCGCGAGCTTCCTCTTCATCTCCTCGGCTTCCTTCCGCTTGTCGCGGTTCACGATCAGGAAGGCGGCGAGGAGCTGATCGGGCGGGATCTGGCCGCGCTCGGGCAGCAGCTCCGGCATCTTGCTCGCGAGGAACTGCTCGCCCACGTCGATGGTGTCCATCGGGAACCGGCGCGGGCGGATGTCCACCGCGAGGGCGCGCGAGACCGCGTTGCCCGCCTCGTCCTGGGCGGTCGCGGTGACCGGGGCGTTGGGGGCCAGGTTCCACGGCAGCGCGTAGAGCACCGCGTGCAGGCCGGTGTCCGGCGCGCCCGCGGCGAAGCCGGGGAAGAACATGTCGCCCACGTTGACCCCGACGCGCGCGGCGCCCTTGGCGCGCACCGCCACCAGCCCGCCGCCGCCGCGGGAGAGATAGCGCGTGGAGGCCAGGATCTCGAGGGTGGGCGGCGTGAAGTCGAGCATGATCGGCACGTTCGCGATCATCCGGTCGTCCACGCGGATGGGCCGCCAGAAGCCGTCGCGCGCCCGCACCTCCAGGTTCGCCGCCCCCTCGCGCAGGCCGAGGGTGCCGCCGGCCACGATGAGCTGCACGCGCTGCTCGTTGCCGGCGGGGCCGCCGGAGAAGGTCTGCTGCGCCACGTTGACGCGGGTGCCGCCCTGGTTGAGCCGGATGTCCACCGACTCCACCCCGCCGCGGCTGGCCCGCAGGACGAGCGTGATCGGCGTGCGCGCCCCGATGAACTGCGGCACCGGCTGGAACTCGGCGCGCACCGCGGGCACGCTCTGCCGCCACGCGAGATATCCGACCGCCCCCAGGACGAGCAGGATGGGGAGGCCGAGCAAGATAGACCACAGGCGGACGTTGGAGCGCGCCACGCCGCCATGTTAGCAGTCGCGCACGTCCAAGCCCAAGTTTTGCGCGTAGAATCACGCGCGTGGCCACCGGCCGGGATTGGGGAAGGATCTCCCGCATCGCCGCCACCGCGGGCTTCGCGGCCAGCGCCGTGCTCCACCTCGCCACCTTCACCCCGCTCCCGCCCGATCGCGCGGCCGCCGTCGCCCTGGTGCTGTTCGCGGGTGCCTTCGCGCTGCTGGCCGCCCTGATCGTGCGCCTCCGCGAGGCGGGCGCTCCCGCGCGCGGCCGGGGCGCGATCCGGATGCTGGAGTGGCGGACGCTCCTGGTCCTGATCCCGGAGGGACCGCGGCGCGCCGCGATGGGGGTGATCGCCTACGTGCTCTTGAACCTGGTGCTCTCGCTCCTCCTGCTGGGCGACGACGGCGTCGGGAGCGTGCGGTTGCTCTCCGGCCATCTACTCCTCTTCTACTTGATTCCGCTGATGTATTTCCGCTTCGTGGAGCCGCGGCTGCGCGACGGCGGCGGCCCGTCGCGTCCTTGACACCCTGATCCCTTTCCCTTAGAGTGATGCGGGTTTGCACCCGAAACCACACCCATGTCACGACTCGTCTGGCTGATCCCGCTGTTCCCGCTGATCGGCTCCCTCTTCAACGTGCTCTTCGGGCGGGCCGTCGGTCCCAAGGCGCACTGGATCTCGGTGCCGGCGCTCTTCGCCTCGTTCGTGACGTCGTGCATGGTCTTCGCGCGGGTCTGGAACGGCGAGACGTGGACGGGGGATCTCTTCACCTGGGTGGTCGCGGGCGCCTTCAAGACCGCGGTCACCGCTCAGGTGGACCAGCTCTCCGCGGTGATGCTGATGGTGGTGACGGGGGTGGGTTTCCTCATCCACCTGTACTCCATCGGCTACATGCACGACGATCCGGGCTACGCGCGCTTCTTCACCTACCTGAACATGTTCGTGTTCTCGATGGTGATGCTGGTGCTCGCCGGCAACTTCCTCGTCCTCTACGTGTTCTGGGAAGCGGTGGGCCTCTGCTCCTACCTCCTGATCGGCTTCTGGTACGAGAAGAAGGCGGCCTCCGACGCGGGCAAGAAGGCGTTCATCGTCAACCGGGTGGGCGACTTCGGCTTCGGCCTCGGCATCATGCTGATCTGGGTGACCTTCGGCACGCTCAACTACGGCGAGGTCTTTGCCAAGGCTGACGCGAGCGTGAGCACCAACGTCTACCTCGCGATCGCGCTCCTCCTCTTCATGGGCGCGTGCGGCAAGTCGGCGCAGCTCCCGCTCTTCACCTGGCTGCCCGACGCGATGGAGGGCCCGACCCCGGTCTCCGCCCTCATCCACGCCGCCACCATGGTGACCGCGGGCGTGTACATGGTCGCGCGCTGCCACAAGCTGTTCGAGATGGCGCCGATGAGCCTCGAGATCGTCGCGTGGGTGGGCGGCCTCACCGCGGTGTTCGCGGCGACCATCGGCCTCGTGCAGACCGACATCAAGCGCGTGCTCGCGTACTCCACCATCAGCCAGCTCGGCTACATGTTCGTGGGGGTGGGGGTGGGCGCGTACGCCGCGGGTATCTTCCACCTCGTGACCCACGCCTTCTTCAAGGCCCTGCTCTTCCTGGGGGCGGGCAGCGTGATCCACGGCCTCGGCGGCGAGCAAGACCTGCGCAAGATGGGCGGGCTCGCCCCGCGCATGATGACCACGACGGTCACGTTCCTGATCGGGGCTTTCGGTCTGGCCGGAGTGCCCCCGCTGGCCGGCTTCTTCTCCAAGGACGAGATCCTCGCCTCCGTGTTCCACGAGCACCACTACGTGCTGTGGGTGCTCCTGCTCGTGGGGGCGTTCATGACCGCGTTCTACACGTTCCGGCTCGTGTTCCTCGCGTTCTTCGGGGCGCCCCGCATGTCCAAGGACGTGGCGCACCACATCCACGAGTCGCCCGCGAGCATGACGATCCCTCTGATCATCCTCGCGGTCGCCACCGTCGTGGCGGGGCTCGCCTTCGGCATCCCGTCCTCCACCGGCACCCCGTTCGCGCGCTTCCTGGCCCCGGTGCTGCCGATCGAGGGGGGCGAGCACGGCGCGGGCATCGCGTTCACCCTGCTGCTGCTCTCTGCGGTGATCGCGATCGCGGGGGTCGCGCTCGCCTGGTACGTCTACGCGCGCTCGCCGGTACGGGCCGCCTCGATCGGGATGCCGCGCAACCCGCTGCACAAGCTGCTGCTCGAGAAGTACTACGTGGACGAGATCTACGACTTCCTGTTCGTGCGCCCGATCTACCACCTCTCCCTCTGGCTCGCCCGGGTGTTCGATCCCCGCGTCGTCGACGGCCTCGTGAACGGGACCGCGACCGCGACGCTCGCCTGGGCGCGCGGCCTGCGCCTGGTCCAGACCGGTTACGTGATGAACTACGCGCTCGGCATCCTGCTGGGCGCGGTGGCCGTGGTCGCCTACCTCCTGGCCCGCCGGTAGCCCGCATGGCCCACCTGCTCTCGCTCGTCACCTTCCTGCCGGTGGTGGGCGCGGTGCTCGTCCTCCTGCTGCCTCGCCGCCAGGAGCAGGTGACCAAGCTGGCGACGCTGGGGGCTACCCTCGTCACCTTCGTGGTCTCGCTCCCGCTCTACTTCCGGTTCGACGCGACCTCCGCGGACTACCAGTTCGTGGAGCAGGCGGGGTGGATCCCCTCGCTGGGGGTGAGCTATCACCTGGGGGTGGACGGCATCAGCGTGCTGCTGGTGCTGCTGACCACGTTCCTGATGCCGCTGGTGATCCTGTCCTCGTGGACGTCGATCGAGTCGCGCTGGAAGGAGTTCGCGGTCACCATGCTGCTGCTCGAGGCGGGGATGATCGGGGTCTTCGTGTCCCTCGACCTCTTCCTCTTCTACGTCTTCTGGGAGGCGATGCTGATCCCGATGTACCTCATCATCGGGGTCTGGGGCGGCCACAACCGGATCTACGCGGCGGTCAAGTTCATCCTCTATACGCTGGCCGGCTCGCTCCTGATGCTGGTGGCCATCCTCGCCCTCTACTTCCAGCACGGGGCCGCCACCAACGTCTACACCTTCGACCTGCCGGTGCTCGCGCGGTACGTGCTGCCCAGCGGGCGCGCGCAGGACCTGATGTTCTTCGCCTTCGCGCTCGCCTTCGCGATCAAGGTGCCGATGTTCCCGTTCCACACGTGGTTGCCGGACGCCCACGTGGAGGCGCCTACCGCGGGCAGCGTGATCCTGGCCGGCGTGCTCCTGAAGATGGGCACCTACGGCTTCCTGCGCTTCTGCCTGCCCCTCTTCCCGGACGCGAGCCTGCACTACGCCCCGTGGATGTTCGTGCTCTCGGTCATCGGCATCATCTACGGGGCGTGGGTCTCCACCGTGCAGCCCGACATCAAGAAGCTGGTGGCCTACTCCAGCGTGAGCCACCTGGGCTTCGTGGTGCTCGGGCTCTTCACCCTCACCGCGCAGGGGATGGTGGGCGGCCTCATCCAGATGGTGAGCCACGGGCTCAGCACCGGCGCGCTCTTCCTCATGGTCGGGATGATCTACGAGCGCCGTCACACCCGGCTCATCGCCGACTTCGGCGGGCTGTGGAAGGTGATCCCCGCCTTCAGCGTGGTCTTCCTGGTGGTCTGCCTGTCCTCGGTGGGGCTGCCGGGGCTCAACGGCTTCGTGGGCGAGTTCCTCATCCTGGTGGGCGCCTTCCAGGTGGACCGGCTCGCCGCGGTGCTCGCCACCTCCGGCATCATCTTCGCCGCGGTCTATCTCCTGTGGATGTACCAGCGCGTGTGCTTCGGGGAAGTCACCCAAGAGGCGAACCGCCGGCTGACCGATCTGAATCTGCGGGAGTGGGCGGTGCTGCTGCCGGTGCTCCTCTTCATCTTCTGGATCGGGGTGTACCCGACCACCTTCACCGCGATGACCGAGCCGAGCGTGCAGGCCCTGATCGCCCAGGTGCAGAGCAAGGCCCAGGCGACCGCGGCCGCGATGGTGACGCGGTGAACCCGGCGCTCGTGCTGCCGGTGGTGGACCTGCGGCCGCTCCTGCCGATGCTGGTGCTCGCCGCGACCGCGGTGCTCGTGATCCTGCTCGACCTGCTCCCCCCGCGGGAGCGCAAGGACCACCTGGGCTTCGTGAGCGCGCTCGGGGTGGTGCTCGCCCTGATCATGACCTACTGGATGACGTTCTCGATCGGAGGCGGCGAGCTGCGCGGGTTCCGGGGCATGGTGGTGCTCGATCCCTTCGCGCTCTTCTTCAACGTGGTGATCGGCTACGCCACCGGCCTCGTCATCCTGCTCTCGATGGACTACATCCGCCGCGAGGGCCAGGAGGCGGGCGAGTTCTACATCTTGGTCCTGCTCTCCTCGCTCGGCATGATGCTGATGGCCTCCGCGGGCGACCTGATCATCGTCTTCCTCGGGCTCGAGACGATGTCCATCGCGCTCTACGTGCTCACCGGCTTCTTCCGCCACCGCCTCGAGGCGGGCGAGGCCTCCCTGAAGTACTTCCTCATGGGCGCGTTCGCCTCCGGCTTCTTCCTCTACGGCATCGCGCTCATCTTCGGGGCCACCGGGACGACCAACCTCGACCGCATCGCCAACGCGGTGGCCGCGGGGGCGGGGCGAGACCCGATGCTCGCGATCGGCTTCGGCCTCCTGCTGGTCGGCTTCGGCTTCAAGATCTCCTCGGTGCCGTTCCACATGTGGGCGCCCGACGCCTACGAGGGCGCGCCGACCTCGATCACCGCGCTGATCGCCACCGGCTCCAAGGCGGCCGCCTTCGCCGCGCTGCTGCGCGTGCTGTTGACCTCCCTGCGGGGAGCGCCGCTCGACTGGCCGATGTTGATGTGGGGCATGGCCGCGCTCACCATGACGGTGGGCAACGTGGTGGCGCTGGCCCAGCAGAACCTCAAGCGCATGCTCGCCTACTCCTCGATCGCGCACGTGGGCTACATGCTGGTGGGGGTGGTGGCGGGGGGCTCGCTGGGCAACGGCGCCGTGCTCTTCTACCTGCTCGTGTACACCTTCACCACCGCGGGGGCCTTCGGGGCGGTGCTGCTGCTCGAGCGCAACGGCCGCGAGGCGGTGCAGCTCGCGGACTACGGCGGGCTCGCCACGCGGCATCCGATGCTGGCGGTGGCCCTGTCGGTGTTCCTGCTTTCCCTGATCGGCATCCCGCCCACCGCCGGCTTCGTGGGCAAGTTCTACCTCTTCGGCGCCGCGGTGAAGTCCGGCTACGTGTGGCTGGCCGTGATCGGCGTGCTGAACTCCGCGGTCGCCGCCTACTACTACCTGCGCCTGATCGTGTTCATGTACATGCGGGAGCCCGAGGGCGCGCCCACCGTGATGGCCCCCTCGCTCTCCGGCGCGCTGGCCCTGGTGGTGGCCCTCTGGGGCGTGGTGCAGCTCGGCGTCGCCCCCGGCCCCCTGTTCGACCTGGCCCAGGCCGCCGTCATCCCGCTTCTCCGTTGATCTCTCTCCCCTCAGGGGAGAGGGCCGGGTGAGGGGATGCGCCCCAAGCTGCCCTATCGCGGCTGGCTCTTCGACCTCGACGGCACCGTCTACCTGGGCGACCGCCTGATCCCGGGCGCGGCCGAGTGCCTCGCGGCCCTGCGCGCGGCCGGCCGGCGCATCGCGTTCCTCACCAACAAGCCGCTCCAGACCCGCACCGAGTACGCGGCCAAGCTCACGCGCCTGGGCGTGCCCGCCGCGCCCGACGACGTCATCAACTCCTCGCTGGTGCTCGCGCGCCACCTGCGCGACCGCGACCCCGGCGCGCCGGTCTTCGTGATCGGGGAGCCGCCGATGCGGGACGAGATGCGCGCCCACGGCTTCGAGGTGCGGGACGACGAGCGCGTGCGCTGGGTGGTGATCGCCTTCGATCGCACCTTCGACTACGCCAAGCTCAACACCGCGCTGCAGGCGGTGAAGCAGGGCGCGCGGCTCATCGCCACCAATCCCGATCGCACGTGCCCGGTGGAGGGCGGCGAGATCCCGGACTGCGCGGGCATGATCGCGGCGGTGGAGGCGGTGACCGATCGGAGGGTGGAAACGATCGTGGGCAAGCCGTCGCCGATCATCCTGGAGGTCGCGCTCGCCGCCCTCGGGGTCCCCGCGGGCGAGGCGGTGATGGTCGGCGACCGCATCGACACCGACATCGTGATGGGCCGGCGGCTCGGGCTCGGCACCGTGCTCGTGCTGAGCGGCGTCACGCGCGCGGACGACCCCCGAATCGCCGCGGTGGCTCCGGACCACGTGGTACGATCCATTCGGGACTTGGTGGAGTGAAACAGAGCGCGCCCGCGACTCGACTGGAAGGGCTTGACGGCGCCGCGCTGGACGCCGTGGTGATCGGCGGCGGCATGGCGGGGGCGGGAGTGGCGCGCGATCTGGCCCTGCGCGGCGCCTCGGTCGCGCTGTTCGAGAAGGGCGACTTCGCCTCCGGCACCTCGTCGAAGTCCTCCAAGCTCATCCACGGCGGCCTTCGCTACCTGGAGCTGGGCGACTTCAAGCTGGTCCGCGAGTCGCTGCGCGAGAAGAAGACGCTCGAGCGCCTCGCCCCGCACCTGGTTCGCCCGCTGCCGTTCCTGGTGCCGGTGTACCGCGGCGCCTCGCGCGGTCTCATCAAGGTGCGCCTGGGCATGTGGCTCTACGACCTGCTCACCCCCGGCAAGAACAGCGAGCGCTATCGCGTGCTGCGGCCCGAGGCCGCGCTCGCGATGGAGCCGAACGTGCAGGCCGAGGATCTCCGGGGGGCCGGCTACTACTTCGACGACCTCCTGCTCTTTCCGGAGCGCCTCTGCCTCGAGAATGTGCTCTCGGCGGCGCGCCACGGGGCCCGCGTCCTCAACTACTGCCAGGTCGAGGCGTTCATTCCGGGCGCCCGCGGGCTCGACGGGGTGCAGGTGCGCGACCTCCTCTCGGGCCAGGTGCAGGCGGTCAAGGCGCGCACCATCGTGAACTGCGCGGGGCCGTGGGTGGACCGCCTGCGCGTCCTCGCGGGCGTGGCCGATCGGACCCCGCGCCTGCTGCGGACCACCAAGGGCATCCACTGCCTGCTGCCGCGGATGACCGACCGCGCGGTCTACCTGCCGACCCACGACGAGCGGATGATCTTCGTCATCCCGTGGCACGGCTTCTCGCTGGTGGGGACCACCGACACCGACTTCGACGGCGATCCCGACCGCCTTTGGGCGACCCGCGAGGAGGTGACCTACCTGCTCGACGAGGTCGCCAAGGTGCTGCCGGACACCCGCGTGGCCTTCGAGAACGTGGTCTACACCTACGCGGGGGTGCGGCCGCTCTCCTTCGAGCCGGGCCGCTCCGCCTCCGCGGTCTCGCGCGAGCACCGGGTGATCCCGGAGGGGCCGGAGGGGCGCTTCCTCTCGGTCACCGGCACCAAGCTGACGTGCTTCCGCAGCCTGGCCGAGGACGTGGGGGACCGGGTGATGCGCGTGCTGGGCCGCCGGGAAGCCTCGCGGACCGCGCGCGCCGCGCTCGACGGCACCGACGAGGAGGCCGGCCGGATCGAGGTGCGCGCGTGGATGGACGTCTCCGAAGAAATGGCGTCGACCGGGCTCTCCCGTGCGACGCTCAAGACCTTGGTGGAGACCTACGGCCGGGCGTTTCCGCGCGTGCTCGAGCTGGGGCGCAAGCTGCCCGACGGCTTCGAGCGCCTCTGCCCGAGCAATCCCGAGATCGTGGCCCAGCTCCACCACGCGGTGCGCGAGGAGCTGGCGGTGTCGCTGCAGGACGTGCTGTTGCGCCGCACCGGCATCGGCCAGAGCCGCTGCCAGGGCCTCGACTGCGCGGAGCCCATCGCCGCGCGCATGGCCGAGCTGGCGGGCTGGACGCCGCGCCGGCTCGACGCCGAGCTCGAGGCCTACTCCCAGCACGTGGAGCAGAGCCGGCGGTTCCGGCACCGGTGATGGCGCGTCTCGCCCGCGCTCTCGCGTTGCTCCTCACGGTGGTGCTGGGCCTCGGGCCCGTCGCGCCCGCGCGCGCGGCCGACGACGCGTGGCTGCTCGGGCGCTGGGAGCTGATGCGCTCGCCGGACGGGGACAAGAAGGACTGGCTCGAGTTCGCCCCGGACGGGCGCATGACCACGATCACGTCGGACGGCCGGCGCCTGGGCGGCCAGTACTCTGTCGCCGGGCAAGAGGTCCAGCTCAACTACAAGATCGGCAACCAGTCCATCCTGATCACGCTCACCTACGGGACCGACAAGGCGCAGCTCTACGCGCGCTCGGCCCGGACCGGGAACACCGCGGTCTACGAGAAGCGGCCGTAGCCGGCCCAACAGTGCTATATTCCGTGCGCTCGCGGGCCGTTGCGTCGCGGGCCGATACGGAAACGTGATTCGGCCGCAACCCGGCCGAGATGCCTGATCGATAGCCTCAGATCTTACGGCTCACAACAACACTGGAGGTCGTGCATGCCAAAGACGGTGAAGTCCTGGGGATGGATCGCGCTGGCGCTCGTGCTGGTCGGGTCGGCAACGCTCGGACACCACGTTCAGCCCGCGCGGGCCCAGTCACCCCGGGTGACGGTGGAGTTCTGGCACGGGCTCGCCATGCCGCTCGGCGGGATCCTCGAGAAGATCGTCACCGACTTCAACGAGTCGCAGACCCAGTACCAGGTCAACGCCACCTTCAAGGGCTCGTATCCCGAGACCATGGTGGCGGCGGTCGCCGCGTTCCGGGCGGGCAACGCGCCGCACATCGTGCAGATGTTCGAAGTGGGCACCGCGACCATGATGTCGGCGCGGGGGGCGATCAAGCCGGTGCACGAGCTGATGAAGGAGACCGGAGTGGCCTTCGATCCCGCCGCGTACCTCCCCTCGGTGGCCGGCTACTACAGCCTGCCCGACGGCCGGATGATGGCGATGCCGTTCAACAGCTCGACCACGATCATGTTCTACAACAAGGACGCCTTCAAGAAAGCGGGGCTCGATCCGAGCAAGCCGCCCCAGACCTGGACGGATCTGCGGGCCGCCGCCCAGAAGATCCGGGCCGCCAACGCGAGCCCGTGCGGCTTCACCACCGCGTGGCCGACGTGGGCGCAGTTCGAGCAGTTCAGCGCGATCCACAACGTGCCGCTCGCCACCAAGGCCAACGGCCTCGGCGGCCTCGACACCGAGCTCAAGATCAACAGCCCGCTGCACGTGCGCCACGTGCAGACCCTGATGGACATGCAGAAGGAGGGCAGCTTCAAGTACGGCGGGCGCGACGCGGCGGCCGACGCGCTCTTCCCCTCCGGGGAGTGCGCGATCATCCACGCCTCGTCCGGGCTGCGCGCGCGCATCGCGCGCGAGGCCAAGTTCGAGTGGGGCGCGGCCATGCTGCCCTACTACCCGGGCACGCCCGACGCGCCCAAGAACTCCATCATCGGGGGCGCCGCTTTCTGGGTGATGACCTCGCCGACCCGCAAGCCCGAGGAGTACAAGGCGGTGGCCGAGTTCTTCCGCTTCATCAGCCGCCCCGAGGTGGTGGCCAAGTGGCACACCGACACCGGCTTCCTCCCGGTCACCTTCGCGGGCTACGAGCGGGTGAAGGCCTCCGGCTTCTACCAGCAGAATCCCGGCACCGACATCCCGTTCCTCCAGATGACCCGGACCACGCCCACCGAGAACTCGAAGGGCCTGCGGCTCGGCAACATGCCGGAGATCCGGAACATCATCCAGGAGGAGCTGGAGAAGGCGTTCCAGGGTCAGCAGTCGGCGCAGCAGGCGCTCGACAACGCGGTGCAGCGGGGCAACACCGTCCTGCGCAACTTCGAGCGGGCGAACCGCTCCTAGCCGGAGCGGAGTCGCGGCCGCCGACCGGCCATGCAGCGCCGCGTCGTCTTCGACGGCAAGGTCCTGCCGTACCTGCTCGTGGCGCCGCAGCTGCTGGTCACGATCGTCTTCTTCTTCTGGCCGGCCGGGCAGGCGGTCTACCAGTCGTTCCACCTGCAGGACGCTTTCGGCCTGCGCCAGAACTTCGTCTGGTTCGATAACTACCGGGTCGTCCTCACCGATCCGCTGTACCGGGGGGCGGCCGCGCGCACGCTCGTCTTCACGATCGCGGTGACCGTGCTGTCCATGGCCCCCGCGCTGCTGCTCGCGGTGATGGCCGACAAGCGGATCCGTGGGGCCACCGCCTACAAGACCCTGCTGATCTGGCCCTACGCGGTGGCCCCCGCGGTGGCCGCGGTGCTCTGGCTCTTCATCTTCCACCCGTCCATCGGGGTGCTGGGGCAGGCGGTGCGCCGGTGGGGCGTCGTCTGGGACTACAAGCTCAACGGGGTGCAGGCGATGTTCCTGGTGGTGCTCGCCGCGAGCTGGAAGCAGGTGAGCTACAACTTCCTCTTCTTCCTGGCCGGGCTGCAGGCCATCCAGAAGCCGGTGATCGAGGCCGCGGCGATCGACGGGGCGGGTCCGACCCGGCGCTTCTGGAGCATCATCTTCCCGCTGCTCTCTCCGACGACCTTCTTTCTCCTGGTGGTCAACATCGTGTACGTCTTCTTCGACACGTTCGGGGTCATCCACGCGCTGACCGGCGGCGGGCCCGGGAAGGCCACCGAGACCCTCATCTACAAGGTCTACGTGGACGGGGTGGTCAACCTGGACCTGGGCGGATCGGCGGCCCAGTCGGTCATCCTGATGGTCTTCGTCATCGCGGTCACCGCGGTGCAGTTCCGCTTCGTGGAGCGGCGGGTCCACTACTGATGGTCGAGCGCCGGTCCCGCGCCTCGTGGCTTCCCCACGCGCTCCTGTTCGCCGGGGTGCTCGTCTTCGCCTTCCCCATCTACACCGCGCTGATCGGCTCGACCCACGACGCGGCGACGATCGGGCGCGGCGACCTGCCGCTCTACCCGGGCTCGCACGGCGTGGAGAACTACACGCAGGCGTGGTCGCAGGGGAGCGGGCAGCGGGTCAAGGCGTCGCCGGTGGCGAAGATGATGGTCAACAGCTTCGTGATGGCGATCGTGATCGCGGTGGGCAAGATCGCGGTCTCGCTGATCTCCGCCTACGCGGTGGTGTTCTTCAGGTTCCCGCTCCGCATGTTCTTCTTCTGGATGATCTTCATCACCCTGATGCTGCCGGTGGAGGTGCGGATCATCCCGACCTTCAAGGTGGTCTCCGACCTGCACCTGATCAACACCTTCGGCGGGCTCACCATTCCCCTGATCGCGTCCGCCACCGCGACCCTGCTCTTCCGCCAGTTCTTCATGACCATCCCGGACGAGCTGGTGGAGGCGGCCAAGATCGACGGGGCCGGGCCGCTGCGCTTCTTCCGCCACATCCTGCTGCCGCTGTCCCGGACCAACATCGCGGCCCTGTTCGTCATCCTCTTCCTCTACGGCTGGAACCAGTACCTGTGGCCGCTCCTCATCACCACGAGCAGCGGCATGGACACCATCGTCATCGGCATCACCAAGATGATCGGGACCGGGGACGCCCAGACCGACTGGAACCTGATCATGTCCACCGCGGTGCTCGCCATGCTGCCGCCGGTGGCGGTCATCCTCCTCATGCAGCGGTGGTTCGTGAAGGGCCTGGTGGAGACCGAGAAGTGAGGGGCCCGCTGCTGCTCGCGCTGGGCCTGGTGGCGGTGAGCGCAGTGGTGGGCTCCGTCACCGCGGCCGCCCAGGGCATGATCGCCCCGCTCTTCGCCGCGCACCGGGGCGGCGCGCTGCTCTGGGCGGAGAACAGCCTGCTCGCCTTCCGCAACGCGCTCGCCCTCGGCGCCGACTTCCTCGAGCTGGACGTGCATCTCACCCGCGACGGCGAGGTGGTGGTGATCCACGACGCCACCCTCGAGCGCACCACCACCGGCGCCGGCCCGGTGCGCGAACGGACGCTCGCCGAGCTGGGCGCGGTGCGGCTCAAGGACCGGCACGGAGCGGTGCTCGAGGAGGGCATCCCCACGCTCGACCAGGTGGTGGCGCTCGCCGCGGCGGGGAAGCGGCAGCTCCTGCTCGAGATCAAGACCGACGAGCGGCGCCGGCGCTACCCGGAGATCGAGGAGAAGGTGTTCGCGGTGCTCGACCGGCACCGGTTCACGCCGTTCACGGTGGTGATGGCCTTCGAGGCCGCGACCTGGCGCCGGCTGCGCCAGCTCCGCCCCGACGCGCGGGTGGCCGCGCTCTACTCGGCGCGGATGCTGCGCGCCGCCGACGTCACCGCGGAGCTCGAGGCGCTGCGCCAGGCCGGGGTGGGCTTCGTCGGGCTCGACCAGGCCCGCGTCAACGCCGATGTGGCGAGGCAGGCGCGGCTGGCCGGCCTCACCCTCGGGGTGTGGACGGTGAACGAGCGCGAGGCGATCGGGCGCTTCATCGACCAGGGTGTGGGTGTGGTCATCACCGACCGCCCGGACGTGGCCAAGGAGCTCCTCGGCCGGTGAGCGCGCGTCGCTTCGTCCTCGCGCTCGACCAGGGGACGACCGGGTCCACCGCGCTCGTGATCGATCCGGACGGTGGTGTGCGGGCGCGCGGCTACGCGGAGCTGCCCCAGCACTACCCGCAGCCGGGCTGGGTGGAGCACGATCCCGCGCAGATCTGGGCCACCACCGTGCAGGCGGTCGGCCAGGCGGTGGCCGCCTCCGGGATCACGCCGGCCGAGATCGCGGCGGTCGGCATCACCAACCAGCGCGAGACCACCATCCTCTGGGAGCGCGCCTCCGGCCGCCCGGTCGGCAACGCCATCGTCTGGCAGTGCCGGCGGACCGCCGCGTTCTGCGAGCGGCTGAAGGCCGACGGGGCCGAGCCCGAGATCCGGCGGAAGACCGGGCTGGTGGTGGACGCGTACTTCTCGGGTACCAAGATCCGCTGGATGCTCGACCACGACGAGGCGCTGCGCCCGCGCGCGGAGCGTGGGGAGCTGTGCTTCGGAACCGTGGACGCGTGGCTGCTCTGGCAGCTCACCGGCGGTGCGGTGCACGCCACCGACCCGTCGAATGCCTCGCGCACGCTCTGCTACGACATCCACCGCCGGGCGTGGGACGAGGGCCTGTGCCGCATCCTGGGCGTGCCGATGGCGCTGCTGCCCACCGTGAAGGCGTCGGCGGGCGTGTTCGGGGAGACCGCGAAAGGCGCTGGGCTGCCGCCGGGTATTCCGGTGGCGGGGATCGCGGGGGATCAGCAGGCCGCGCTCTTCGGCCAGGCCTGCGTCGAGCCCGGCATGGCGAAGAACACCTACGGCACCGGCTGCTTCGCGCTGCTGAACACGGGCGAGCGCGCGGTCGCCTCCGGCGAGGGCCTGCTGACCACGGTGGCGTGGACGGTGGAGGGGAGCACGGCCTACGCGCTCGAGGGCGCGGTGTTCATCGCGGGCGCGGCCGTGCAGTGGCTGCGCGACGGCCTCGGTATCATCAAGCAGGCCGCCGAGACCCAGGCCCTGGCCGCGTCGGTCCCGGACACCGGCGGCGTCTATCTCGTGCCCGCCTTCGTGGGGCTGGGTGCGCCCTACTGGGATCCCTACGCGCGCGGGACCGTGGTCGGCATCACGCGCGGCACCACCGGCGCCCACCTGGCCCGCGCGGCGCTCGAGGCCATCGCCTACCAGAGCCGCGACGTGCTCGACACCATGAAGCGCGAGGCCGGCGTGCCGCTCACCACGCTCCGCGTGGACGGCGGGGCGGCCGCGAACGATTTTCTCTGCCAGTTCCAGGCCGACATGCTGGGGGTGGAGGTGCTGCGGCCATCGGTGACCGAGACCACCGGGCTCGGCGCGGCCTACCTGGCCGGGGTGGGGGTGGGGCTCTGGAAGAGCGGGGAGCTGGCCACCCGCTGGAAGCTCGAACGGAAGTTCACCCCCGCGATGGCCGACGGCGCGCGCGAGGCGGCCTACGGCGGCTGGCGTCGGGCGGTCGAGCGGTCGCGGGGCTGGATCGAACCCGAGAGGAGGAATGCATGATGGTGCGATCGCCCATGTTGCTTCGATCCCCCATGTTGTCTCGATCGGTGATCACCCTGGCCGTCACCGCGCTGCTGGCGGTGGGGGCGTTCCCGGCCCCGGCCCGCGCGCAGGCGCCCATCGAGAGCGAGCTGACCCTGATCACGCCGGTCTCGAAGTTCATCCACGACGCGGCCCTGAAGGCCTTCGCGGACTACGCCAAGGAGAAGTGGAACGTCACGGTCAAGGTGAACGCGATCCCCGCGGGCACGCCGGTGGCCTACGGGCGCATCACCGAGTGGAAGGGCCGGCCCGACGTGGACATCTTCTGGGGCGGGGAATCCGCGCTCTTCGAGAAGCTGGCCGAGCAGAAGCTGCTGCAGAAGGTCGAGATCTCGAAGGAGGCGTGGGACAGCATTCCCGCGTCCATCGGCAAGCCCAAGCCGATCCCGCTGAAGGACAAGGACGGCTTCTGGGTGGGGACCGCGCTCGAGCCCTACGGGCTCGTGTACAACCCCAAGCGCGTGCAGCGCCTGGGCGTGGGCGCGCCGAAGGACTGGGACGACCTGCTGAACCCGAAGCTGAAGGGCGAGGTGGCGCAGTGCGCGCCGACCCGCTCGTCGTCCTCCAACGCCACCTATGAGGTGATGCTCTCGCTCCACGGCGAGGACAAGGGCTGGGACTGGCTGCGGAAGCTCGCGGCCAACACCGGCCACTTCACCGCGCGGAGCCGGGACGTGCCCACCGTGGTGGCCAAGGGCGAGTTCGCGGCCGGCTTCGCGGTGCCGTCCTACATGGCCTTCGAGGAGAAGCTGGCCGGCTTCGACATCAAGTTCGTGGCGCCGAGGAACGCCTTCGTCACCCCCGAGCCCATGGCGATCCTCGCGGGGGCGCGCAATCCGAAGGCGGCGCGCGCCTTCATCGAGTTCCTCCTGACCGAGCGCGGCCAGAAGGTATTCATGGAGCGCGGGCTCTTCCCGGTCACCCCGAAGTACAAGGTGCAGGGCGCGCCGGGCTCGACCGCGGAGCTCGCGGTCGAGTTCACCGGCGGGGTGCGCTCGTACTTCGAGGCCGACGTGGCCAACGTCTACGACGAGACGGTGGCGGCCAAGCGGTCGGAGGCGCTCAAGACCCGGTTCCGCTCCGAGATCGAGGCCAGGTGGGACGAGCTGAAGAAGTAGCGGCGGCGCGGCGCCGCCCGGCATGATCATCGAGATCCAGGGCGTCACCAAGCGTTTCGGCGCGGTGACCGCGGTGGATCGCGTGGATCTCACCGTGGCGGACGGCGAGCTCTTCACGCTGCTCGGCCCCTCCGGCTGCGGCAAGACCAGCCTGCTCCGGCTCCTGGCCGGCTTCTATCAGCCGGACGCGGGGACCATCCGCTTCGGCGATCGGGTGGTCAATGGGCTGCCGCCCTACGAGCGCCGTATCGGCATGGTGTTCCAGAACTACGCGCTCTGGCCGCACATGACGGTGGCCGACAATATCTCGTACGGGCTCCGCCTCCGGAAGCTGTCCCCTCCCGAGGTGCAGGCGCGACTCGGGGAAGGGTTGCGCAAGGTCAACCTGACCGGCTTCGAGGCGCGCTACCCGGGCCAGCTCTCCGGCGGCCAGCAGCAGCGGGTGGCGCTGGCGCGGGCGCTCGTGCTCAACCCGGACATCCTGCTGCTGGACGAGCCGCTGTCGAACCTCGACGCCAAGATCCGCATCCAGGTGCGCGCGGAGATCCGGCGGCTGCAGCAGGAGCTCCGCAT
>WNFL01446166.1_pt7 | contig 17016 bp, 17 predicted proteins | sample 5400361 | NCBI WGS metagenome assembly WNFL01 (sample SAMN13153351, study PRJNA577476) | soil metagenome | isolation source: 40 cm soil on Douglas fir-dominated hillslope | place: USA:California | collected 2013-09-17 | reverse complement strand
GCAATAGCCCTCGCGCACGGCGATTTTCAACCGGTCGAAAATCTCTTTGCGCTTGAGATCGTAGCGCTCCAGCATCCGCGGGGTGAGAGCTTCGGCGCGGAGGATCTTGTCCGTTTCGGCCCTGAGCAGGCGAATGTCGCCCTCGACGCTTTCCGCCGGCGGCAGGCCCGGGCGCTCGCGCTCGGCCGCTTCTCTCATGGGAGGCGTCTCTCCCGCGCCGGAAATCTGCTCTTGGGAAAGCTCTTGTCCAGGACCATCTGGGAATAGAACGCGGCGAGGACGTTGAAAAACCCCGCTCGCAGCGAAATCCGTCGAAGCGCTCTCCAAAGGCCGATTAAAAACACGATGGAGCCTCCCGGACTAGGCGCCGCGCCGGAGCGAAGAAATCCGCGCCGGGCGATAACCGTTGAGCGCCCGCCGCGCCTGCGGCACGGCGGCGAGCCCCTTGCGGCAGCAGGCGATGCATTCTTCGAGCTTTTGCATGAGCCGCCGGTCCCTTTCGAGCACGGCGGCGATGAGCTCGCGGAGCTCCGCCTGCTCCCCCGCTCGCTTCGAGGCCGGCAAAAACCTCGCCGCGCAGGCGGCCATAGCCTTCCCATGCCGCGGCGTCGGGCTCGGCACACGCCAGCAGCCTTTCGGTTTCTTGGAGGAGAGCGGAGAGCTCTCGCACGAAAAGGGTGTCCACTTATAAAAGCCCTTTCTGGCGCGCCTGAATCACCGCCCCCTGCCATCCCTCTTTCAGCGTCTCGAGGAGGCTCGCGACCTCGTCGAGCGGCCTCGCGTCGTTGCCGACGTGCGCCTGCATGAGCTGGTCGAGCATGAAGCGGTAAAGATCTTCCAGCTTGCGCGAGAGGTCGCCCCCCACCTCGTGATTCAAGCTGCTGATAAACTCGCTGATGATCGCGTGCGTTTTGGAGATGTAGACGCCTTTTCCCGCCACGTCGCCCGCGCCCAGCCGCTCTTTCGCTTTCTTCAGGAAATCGATCGCTCCCTGATACAGCATGAGCAGCACCGTCCCCTTGTCCGCGGTGTAGTATTGATTGCGCTTGTAGACGTCCACCTGAGATTGGTAAGCCGGGTTCATGTGGGGGAAACCTCCGTTAGCCTATTCTGGGCAGACTGGCGAGCTGCTGTTCGAGATATTGTCCCTGGGACTTGAGCTGGCTCACCAGCGCTTCGAGCGCGGCGAAGCGGCGCGTCAGGTCCTCCTGAAAGGTCTCCAGATTGGCCTCTTTTTTCGTGATCCGGTCGGCGAGGTCGTCGATATTGTTCTGCGCGCCGTCGATGCGGGCCGTGAGGATGCCGGTGCCGAAGTGCGTGAGAGCGTCCACGTTGGCCATGATTTTTTGCGCCACGCCGGCGGTGGCGTCGAGGAAGACGTTGCTCGCGCCGGCCGGGCTGGCCGTGAGGGCGCTGTCGAGCTTGGCGTCGTCCACCAACAGCGTGTTGTCGCTCTGGGTCTTGATGCCGAGGTCCGCGAGAGTCGCGGGGTTCCCGGACACGATGCTGCCGATCGAAGTGCGCAGCATCGTTTGCACGATCTGGAGCGTCGAATCGCCGATCAGCGGCGCGGCCGTCTTGTTCTCGGCGTCGTATTTGGTTTCGTCGCGGATGAACGACAGCACCGCGTTATAAGCGCCGACGAAATCGTTGATCTGGGTCTTGATCGCGGCGGTGTCGTTGGCGACCGTGACCTGAAGCTGGGAGGCCGACGAGCTTTTGAGGTCGAGCGTCACGCCGGCAATCACGTCGGAGATCGAATTGGTCGAGCGGCTGACCGCGATCCCGTCGACGGTGAGCGTGGCGTCCTGGGCCGCCTGCGTGACGCCGAACCCCGGCAGCGGGTCGGTCCCCGTCGTGAGGCCGGTCTCGTCGAGCGCCACCGCGTTCGCCGTGCCGCTGTTTTTTCCGCTGACCACCAGACGGTAATTGCTCGCGTCGATTTGCACGATCGAGGCCGTGACCTGGGCGCCCGAGGCGTTGATGGCGTCGCGGAGCCCCGCGAGCGTGTTGTTGGTGCCGTCGACGGTGACGTTGGTCGTGGCGGCGCCCACCGTGATCGCCAGCGTCCCCTGGCGGACCGGGCTCGTCGTCGAAGCGAAGTTGGCCGAGGCCTCGGTCGTGCCGCGGGCGAGCGAGCCGACGGTGACCGTATGGTTGCCGGCGACCGCGTTGGAGCCCGCCGTGGCGAGGAGGACGTCCTGGTTCGAGCTCGTCGCCTTGTTGACGAAAAAACCCGCCGCGGTGGAAAGTTTTTCCGCGGCGGTATTCAGCGCGGCGAGCTTGCTCTTGAGCTGGTTGAAAAGGGAGAGCTTGTTCTCGAGGCCGGCCTGCTGGCGCTGCAGCAGATCGATCGGCCGGTGCTCGATTTTGACCAGCGCGTCGATCATCGCGCCGGTATCGATGCCGGTGGCCAGGCCCGAAAAATTGATCGGCGGTAAGCTCATGATTTTGTCGACAGCAAAAGGCCCTTGAGGGCGCGCAGACTCTGCATCACGTTTAAAAGCTCTTCCGGCGGAACCTGCCGGACGACTTCGCCGGTCCGTTTATCGATCACCCGGACGACCCTCTCTCCGGTCGCCGGGTCGGTGCCGAACTGGAGCCCGACGTCGGCGCCGTTGATCCCGGCCGGCTCGACGATCGACTCCGAAGGCCGCTCGATGCCGGAGGTGCCGTGGACCCGGACGACTTTGTGAAGCGCGCTTTCCGTCACGCTGCCGGCCTTTTCGATGTTGATCGCCGCCGGAGCGGCGGCTGAATTCGGTTGGATGTTCATCGTTCCAGATCAAAGAAGCGGAGGGGCCGCCGCGCGGCGGCCCCTCCTTGCCTCGTTTTTAACTCACCTCATTAATGACCCAAGAGCGTGAGCGCCAGAGACGGCAGCTGGTTGGCCTGGGCGAGAACCGAAGTGCCCGCCTGAACCAGGATCTGGTTCCGGACCAACGTAGACGTCTCCTCCGCGACATCGACGTCCATGATGCGCGATTTCGCGGCCGAGAGGTTCTCGACCGAGATGGTCAGGTTCCGCGACCGCGACTCCAGGTCGTTCTGCGCGGCGCCGAGAGAGGCGCGGCTGGAGTTGAGGTTGTTGAGAACCGTGTCCACCGTCGAGATCGCCAGCTGGGCGTTGCTCTGCGACGTGATGATGTACTGCGTCGCGCCGCTGGTCAGGTCGGTCGCGCTGCTCGTGAACGAGCTGGCCTTCAGCGAGTAGAGCGTGACGCTGATCTGGTCCTGCGCGCCCACCGTGTAGGCGACCGTGCCCATGCCGACCTGGAAGACGATCGTGTTGCCCGCGCTGTTGTTCAGCAACGTGACGTTGTTGAACTGCGTCGAGTTCGCGATACCGGAGATCTCGACGACCAGCCGGTCGGCTTCCGTCTGGAGCGAGGTGCGGTCGGTCGTGGAGAGGGTGCCGTTGGCCGCCTCGACCGCCAGCTCACGGAGCCGGACGAGAATGTTGCCGATCTCGTTGTAGGACCCTTCCGCCACCTGGACCAAGCTGATGCCGTCCATCGAGTTGCGGTTCGCCTGCGTCAGCGAGCGGATCTGGGCCTCCATCCTCTTGGAAACCGCCATGCCCGCCGCGTCGTCCGCCGCATGGTTGATGCGCACGCCGGAAGCGAGGCGCTCCATCGACGCGCTCAGGGCGTCGCTGTTGATCCCCAAGCTGCGCTGGGCGACCAGCGATGCCATATTTGTATTTACGACAATACCCATAACTGAAATCCTCCTTGAGTTTTTTTTGGGCTTCCCTGCCCTTTTAGGAGAGCGGCTTTTAAGAGAACAGCGCGCGCTTGATCTCTTTGCCTCTCTGAAAAGTTGAATCGCCGGGATCGGAGGAAACTTTAGCGGACGCCGGAGCGAAAGGAGAAAAAGCCGGGAGGAGCGGGGACGGCCGGGCGAGCGGCGGCAAATAGACCCCGGCCTTCGGCCGGCGTTCTTTGCCGGCGGCTGAAAGCTCAGGGTCGAGAGCCCACGTACGCTTTAATCGGCGGGTAGAGGAGAAACTTTAGTCTCTTGAGGCAAGGTTTGCCGGTAAAGCTCGGTCAGCGCCTTGTGGTCCAGGCCGTCCTCGCGCCAGTACTTTTGCACGTCGGGCCAGAGCGAGCCTATCCATTGGGCATGGAGGCGCAGCCGGTCCGATTGGGCGGGCTCGGCGTCCGGGATCAGGCGATAAAACAGGGCCTCCGGGGTGTAGAGGGTTTTCCGCCCCGCCGCCCCGGCCCGAAAACAAAAGTCGATATCGTAGAGGGCCGCGGCGTACCCCTCGTCGAAGCCGTTCAGGGCGAGAAAGAAAGCCCGCGGGATCAAAAGACAGCCCGCCACCGCGCGCATCTCCCGCGCCCGGTTCGAGCCGGGGAACGCGGCCGGCAGCAGATGATAAAGCGGCGCCGGGTTGAAGTTCACGTCGAGCGCGACGCCGGCATGGGCGAGGAGGCCGTCGGCATAGACGATCTTGCCTCCGACGACGCCGGCGTCCGGCTCGTTTTCAGCCGCGGCGACAAGGGCTTCGAGCCAGCCCGGCCGGGACACCATGCCCGGGAGCAAAAAACACAAGTAGCGCCCTTTGGCCTGTTCGGCCGCGAGATTCGCCAGCGCCGGTATCGATTGCCCGGGCCGGGCGATCAGCCGGAGGTCGCCGCCGGCGAATTCTTCCAGACGGCGGTTCTCTTCCGGCGCAGCCCCGCTGGCGAGAAGGCATTCGTAGGAGCCGGAAGTATGGGCGGCGATAGCGCCGAGCGTCTCGGCCACGCCTTCGGCGGAGTTGAAAGGCAGGATAATCGACGCGTCGAACTCCACGGCGCCGGCCTCGATTTTTTTTTGGCCGAACGATCGGGCCGACGACAGCCGCTCGTCCTGCCCCGCGCGGTTCTCCAGCGCCTGCTCGATCAGGCCGACGGTCCGCTCGGTGCTTTTACCGTCGAGGTAGTGGAGATTGTGGATCAGGTATTCTTCGACCTTCTTTTTACGCCCGGGGGGCACGCCGTTTTTCAGCATCGCTTCCGCCGCGGCCGGAAGCTCCGCCAGGCCGGCGACCGGATCGGCCACTCCGAGGGCCGCGAACGAATACCGCTGCCCCTCGACCTTGACCTCGATCAGCGGTTTGCCGAAGGCGAGCGCCTCGAGCCCGGTCGTCGTATTGCCGAACACCGCGCAGAGATCGCTCGCCGCCAGGATCTTATAGGTGTCGTACTGCTGGAGCGAGAGCGTGTTGGGGACGCTCTGGATGCGGGCGACGATCTCGTCGATGATCTGCTTGCTGTTGAAGGGGTGCCATTTGAAGATCACGGTCAGATCTTTTTGCCCGCGGATCCAATCGAGGAGCGGCTGGGGGAAGCGCCAATCCCGCGGATACCCGAGGCCGCCCATCAGGATCGTGAAGACGCGGTTCTTTTCCTTGAGCTTGAGCTCGCGCCGGACCTCCGCGATCGCGGCCGGCTGATTCAGCTCTTCGACGACCGGCGAGAGATGGGTGTTGCCCACGAGATAGATCTTCTCCGCCGCGCTGCCCGAGCCGACAAGCACCTGGCGGGCCGACTCCCCCCAGGCGAGGCAGGCGGTCGAGTATTCGGTGTGGTAGCGGTAGACGCCCGTGGGCCCCCAATAGAGGCCCTCCTGAAAGGTGATGAAGGGGACGCGAAACTCGTGGCAGAGGTAGCCGAGGATTTTGCCCCAGCTGTTGAGCTCGTGCGGCGCCAGGACGACGTCGGGGCGCTCGACTTCGAACATGCGGCGGAAAAGATAAAAGTTCTCCACGTGCATGCGCAGCGCCTTGTCCTGAATCGAGAGCGGAAAATAGTGCAGGAGCGAGCTTTCCATGAAACGCTCGCGCCAGATTCCTTTGATCTCCCGGTAATGGCCTTCGATCTCGGCCGCGAGATCGGGAGTCAGATAGGAAAAGGCGTGGTTGTACGAAAGGCCTTCGTCGAGCATCGTTATCTCGAAGGGGCTCTCGGCCTGCGCGGTGGGATAAAGGACCTGCATCCCCCGCTCTTCGAGGGCGCGGGTCACGGGAAAGAGAAAACGGCCGTGGTGCTTGAGCGCGATGAAGCAGAACGCCTTCTTGCCTTTAAGCTCCATGCGCGGCCTCCCCTGGCTCCATCGCCCGATCCCCCTCGAGCGCCAGGCCGACGATCGAGCCCAGGCGCCGCTGGTGCGACCGCCGCTGCTCCACCCAGCTCTCGATCATGCGGACCGCCTGGTCCGGATCGGGCTCCAGGAACAGGTTCTCCCCCAGCCATTTTTTTTCGCCGAAGGTCTGGGTCACGATGCTGAGCTTGCCGTAAAACGAGGCCATCTCGGAATAGACCGAGCAGACCGGCCCCCAGACCACGTCCGAGAGAAACATCGTCCAGAGCCAGCCCTCCTCCTGGTTGACCACGAGGTTGGGCAGCGCGCGGATCTCGTCCCGATAGCACTTTTCAGCGATCTCCCGCTCGTTCAGGCTGTGGCGCGTGACCGACCCGGTGACGTTCAAAAAAATCGCCGCCGGGTGGCGCAGCCGCTTCAAGCTTTTTAAGATCTCGCGGATCTCGAAAACAAACGCGACGTTGTGCGGAATGAAAATCACGATGGGGCCTTCGGGCGCCCGGATCCGCTCGCGCGCCGACGCCTCCTGCTTGAAAAATTCGTCCAGCACCGGGTCGCTCCGGCACGTGAGGAGATAGTTCTCCTCCGGCGGCAGCACGAAGATCCGGTCCGCCGCGGCCACGCCGCGGTCGATCAGGAAAGAGCGCGAGTAGTCCGTCTTCACGGCGTAGTAGTCGGCCAGCGTGGCGGCGAAGGTCTGCCGGTTGGTGAGCGGCGAGACCTCGACGCCCAAGACCGGCGCCCCGGCCTTTTTCGCCTCCGCCAGCATCACGGTATAAAAATAAGAGGAAGCGGTCGTGCTGTTGTCGATGCCGATCAAAGGATAGACGAGGAGGTCGGGGCGGACCGGCAGCCGGCCGGGCGGCTCCCAGAGGTCGAGACAGCCCTGATAGTCGTCCATGGCGATCGCTTTCCACAGGGGAAAGCGGCTGCCCGGAAAATGGATGTCCTGGGTGAGGCGTATCATCAGATCCGTCATCGCGATCGCCTGCTCCGGAACGTAGGGAAGGCTCTTCCCGGGAAAGCAGAATGTTTTTATCCCGAGCGGCTTGAAAGCGTCGCAGATCTCTTGCGTGTGGCTCGCGACGCACACTTCCCACCGCCCGCCGGCCCGCGCTCGTTCGACGAGCGAGCGGAATTTTTCCTGGGTATATCTCCACTCGACTTCGCCGACGGCGAAAAGAACCACGGGTTTTTTCATTTTAAGCAGGAGCCTCCGATAGATATAAGGACTCGCTCCCGGCGCAACAGCAAGAAACATGCCCGGGACGGCGGGAAATTCTTGCCGCTTCCTCCCTCGCGAAATCCCGCTAAAGACTCCCCGCTCCGGACCGATAAAGATTACAGCACGCGGAGGATCGTCATGAGAGCGCAGCCGAAATATCGCCGTTGGGAAGCCGCTTCGCCGGAAACCGATCCGCTCGAGGACCGGCCGGATCTCCTGTCTTCGAACAAGGGCGGCCTGTTCGCCTATCTGGCGGCGGTGCTTTCCAACATGGCCCAGGAGCTGTCGCTCCATCCGAAAAAAGACTCCACCTGCGCCATCTGCTCCGACGCGATCCATTCCACTCAGGTCGAAAGCGAAGACGACGGCAAGCCGGTCCACGCCGTGTGCCTGGAGATGAAATCGCGCAAGAGCGCTCTCCTCGAGAGCGCGCGCGCCCAGGGCCACGGCTGCTCGCTGTGCGGGCAAAAAGTGCCTCCGAAGGGCATCTTTTTCCACGAGGGCGGAGTGACGCTGTCCTATGCCTGCGTCGAGCCGGCGCACGACGAGCCGAATCGCTTCTCGTTGCCGGTGGCCACCGACGAGAGCAGGCGCGTCGGCAGGTGGGAGGCGCGGTTGCGCGTGAGATTGAAAGAGAAAGGCTACGTCCGCTGCTGCGAGTGCGGCCGGCTGATCCGCGCCGAAGCGTCGCAGCTCCTGGGCCAGGGTTGGCACTATTGCGGCTGCCTGCCGGAGCTCTGGAGAACGGGACCCTAATCGGCCGCGGCAAAAAGAAAGGCCAATGGCTGTGTACCTCTCCGTCCTGCTTCACGAGATCGCGCGCTGGGTGGTCCCCCTCCTCCAGGTGCCGCCCGAAATCCAACAGCGCGCCGCGGCCGGCCTCCTGACGCCCGCCGATTGCCGGCTGATCGCCGAGAAGCTCGACGCGCTCGGCCGCGGCCTGGCGGCCCCCGCCGACGTCGAGGAAGCGCGGCGCCTGGGGCGCGAGACGGTCGAGATCATTCGGCTCGCGGAAGAGGACGGCGAGCTCAGAGAGTGCCTTAAAAACCTTCACCGTTTTCCCGAAGCCAGGCCCCGCCGGGCCTACCTCGGTTATTTCCTGTCCCGCGCCCTCGGCAATCAGAAGGCGCATTAAGCGCCGTCGCGAGCGCGCGCCAGCGAGTGCGCCCGCTCGCCCAACTCCCCGGCCAGCGAGGCCGCGTCGGCGTAGAATTTCTCCGCCGCGGTGAAGTCCTTTCCAACATCCGCTTCTACGGCTTGCCGCGCCGCCTGGACCAGATCGCGCTGCAGATCGACGAGGTAGCCTTCGCTGTCCCAGGCGGCCGGCCGCTCGGCGAGACCGAGCGCGTGGACCCGGTTGATGGCGGCTAACTCCGGACGGCGCGCGAGGAGGCGGAGAATGTCGGCTTGATGAAAAATCTCCCCCGGGCGATAGAGACGGCGATAGACCTCCCGGACGAAAGCCAGGTCTTCGGGATAATCGAGCGTCCAGCGGAGCGCGGCGAGGTTGGTCTCGTTTTCGAAGTTTTTGATTTTGAATTCGCCGCGGTGCCGGTGAAAATAGGCCGAGAGGTGATGGCGCTCGGCCGGCAGGCGCGCTTCCTCGCACGCGCGGGCGAGCGCGGAGCGGGAGAAGACCTGCACGTCGAGGCCGCTCGGAAAAGTCTGGACGAGCGTGTTGGTCGCGTAATCGAAGGGGCCGGAGAAATAGACCTCGAGCGCGCGCTCGACGACCGCGGGGTCGGCGAACGGGCAGTCGCCGCCGACGTGGACGACGGCGTCCGCGCGGTATTCCCGCGCGGCCTGATGGACGCGGTCGAGCACGTCCTCGCCGCTGCCGGCAAAAGCCCCGGCGCCGAAGGCGCGCGCAGCCGCGAGCAGCGGCTCGTCTTCCCGATTTTTAGTCGTGGCGAGAACGACGGCGCCGATGCCGCGGCTTTTTTTGACCCGCTCGATGATATGGCCGATCATCGGCTTCCCCGCCACCTCGGCGAGCGCCTTCCCCGGGAGCCGCGTCGAGCCCTGCCGCGCGACGACGACGAGAGCTATCCGAGCGGGCTGCATGGCGGCTCGTCGACGCAGGCGCGAAACCAGAGCTCGAGGTTGACGAGCTGCCAGAGGAACATCATGTGATTTTCCTGCCGGCGGCCGGAAGTCACGATGTCGTAATGCTCGCCGACGATCCGCTCGACCTCCTCCGCGCGATAGACCCCGCGGTCGCGAAAGCGGCGCGAGCGGACGAGATCGAGCAGCGGCTCGCGGTGCTCGACGGCGAACCAGAGGTGCGCCGGCGCGTTCCAACCGGTCTTTTTGACGCGCGCGCGCGTCGCTTCGGGCAGGATGCCCCGCATCGCCTCGCGCAGCAGGCGCTTGGTGACGCCGTCGCGGATCTTGTGGCGTCCCGGCACGCGAAACATGAGCTCGACCAGCCGGTAGTCCAGGAACGGATCGAAGTGATCGAGGCCGAAGGCCGCCGACTGGCGGTCCTCGGCGCGCAGACAACAGGGCGTCGTCTCGCGCGTCAGGTCCTGATAGGCGCGGTTCTTGAGATAGCTCCGGAACGGATGCTCCATCACGGCGGTGAAATCTTTCAGCGAATAATAATCGGGCTCGAGCGCGCCGTAATAGCGGGTGAGGCGCCCGGGCTCGGGGAGACAGACGCCCGGGCGGGCGGGATCGACCATGCGCTTGAGCCCGTCCTCCATCGCCGCGTAGCTCTTCCGGTAGATCGGGTGATCGTGATAGCGCGCCCAGAGCTCGACCTCGCGCCGGAGCTCTTCCTCGCGGCCGGCGGCGCGCAGGTCGGCGAAATGGAAGTAATAATATTCGTACTCGCCGGCGTTGAGCTCGTCGCCGCCGAGACCGCCGAAAAGGCTCCGGTGGCCGCGCCGGGCGACTTCGCCGCACAAGAGGTAATGCGACAGCCAGGTCGCGGTCGCCACCGGCTCGTGATGGGCGGCGACCATTTTACCGATGACGTCGAAGAGGTCCGCGGGCTCGATCCTGACCGCCGTCCAGGGGTCGGCCGCGGCTTCGACCATGCTTTGAATCTCTTCCGTCTCGTCGAAAGTCTTATCCGAGTAGACGCTGGAAAAGGCCGGCAGCCGTTTTCCGCCGATCCGGACCGCCGAGGCGAGCACGGAAGAGGAATCCATGCCGCCGGAAAGCGTGAAGGCCGGACGGCCCGCGCGCGCGAGGCGCACGCGCACCGCGTCGATCAGCAGCTCGCGATACCTCTCGGCCAGCTCGCTTTCCCCGCCTTCGTAGTCGGCCAGCTCTTCGAGCCGCCAGTAGCGCGAGAGCGTCTGCCTGCCGTCGCGCCACTCGAGGATCGAGGCCGCCGGCAGCTGGGCGACGCCGGCGAAAGGCGAAGCTTCCGGATCGTTGTCGAAATAGCGGTAATGGGAGGCGGCGAACAGCGCCACGAACTTGGGGTTGGCCGCGCGCGCGGCGCCGGGCAGGTGTAAGAGCGCGCCCGGCTGCGACGCGAAGGCGAAAGCGCCGGGCGAAGCGGAATAGTAAAGCGGCTTGACGCCCGCGCGGTCGCGCGCGAGCCGCAGCGTGCCGTCGCGAAAATCGTAAAGCGCCAGGGCGAAGTCGCCGTTGATTCTTTCCAGCGCGCCGGCGAGCCCACACTGCAAGTAGAGCTCCGCGAGCAGCTCGGCGTCGCTTTTTTTGGCCCGGGTCGCGCCGTTGAAATCCTCGCGGTTGTAGATCGCGCCGTCGAAGACGACAGAAAGCGTGGGCAGCTCGCGCCCGGCCACCGAGCGGCGCGAAAAATAGGCGCTGCCGCTGCGGCCGATCGAGCCCAGGACCGCGGGCGCCCGGCTGTCGCAGACGAACTCCCCCGCAACTCCCGGCCCCATCGCCATCAGCATGTCGCCGACGAGGCCGGAGCTGTCCTGAAGATTTCTGGCGCTGGCGATGCCCGCGATTCTGGACATGGTTTTTTTGCCTTTTTACTTTTGCCTTTTTACTTCACCGCGTACACGATCCACATGCTCTGGAGATACTCGGCGTAGCCGCGCCGCTCGGCGTCCTCTTTCGGCAGGTAGTAGGCGGCCGGGCACGGATCGACCACCGAAAAGCCCGGCAGCAGATCGTAAAACTCGTCGCTGGAGAAAAAATGCGCCAGGCCGATGTTGGTGAGATAGTAGCCGGACCGGTTGTCCTGGAGCATCAGCGTGCCGGGATCGCCGGCGAGCTGCTCGGCCATTTTTTCCTGAAAGGTCGTGTGGCCCTGATTGAGCATGTAGCCGACGAAGACCCCGCCGGGCTTTAAGAGACGGCCGACTTCCGCGAACGCCTGGCGCCGGTCTTCGCGGTCGAGGTGCTGAAAAACGCACGACTCCAAAATGCCGTCGAACGAGCCGTCGGAAAACGGCGCGTCGGTCACCGAGCCGCGCACCAGCCGGTCGATCCGGTTGGCGAGGCCGGAGCCGTAGAGGTTCTTCTGGCACAGCTTGAGCGCGGTCTCGGAGATGTCGATGCCGCTGACGCGAATCCCCTTCTCGGCCAGCCAGACGAGGTTCGGTCCCGCGCCGCAGCCCATTTCGAGAAAGGCCAAGTCCTGCATCGCCGCCTGGGTGTACCGGGAGCGCAGGTAATAGGCCGTGGTCCGGACCAGCGCCTCGACCGGCGCGGTGTTGTAAGCCTGATCGGCGACCTGCGCCGCGAACGACCGCTCCCAGATCTCTTTCATCGCCTCTGCTCGTGCCGTGTTCATAAATCCCTCCCGATTTATTTTTGCTGGAGAAAAGCCCTGAGCGTGTATTTGCCGCTCGGCTCCCGCACCCGCTCCAGGAGCGCAGCCGCGAATCCCGCCCTGGCCGCGAGCAGGCCGAGCGAGCACAGGCTGAATACGTGCTGGTGCTCGATAAAAAACTCTTCGCGCCCGGGCCCTTCCCCGGCCGCCGATTCGCCGTCCGGCACTTCGACGTACGCGACGCCGCCGGGACGGAGGTATTGCCGGCTTTTCCCGAGCATCGCGGCCGGATCGCCGACGTGCTCCAAAACCTTGTTGAACGTGATCAGGTCGAACGAGCCGATGCCGTTCGCCTCCATGAAGTCGCCGAGCGCCGCCTCGACGCCGACGACGGCGCGCGCATGCTCGACCGCAGCGGGATCGGGATCGAGCGCCGTGCAGTGCCAGCCCGCGTCTTTCATTTTTTTGAGGAAGACGCAGAGGCCCGAGCCGACGTCGAGCACCGCGGGCTTCCGCCCGTCGGCGCGGCCGCCGCACATCCCCGGGACCATCTCCAGAAGCCGCTCCACGCGCCGGCAGTTGTCGGACTTCTCGGGCGCGAGCGCCATGACCCTCTCATAGGAGCGGCGCATCCCGCCCGCGCCGTAAGTCGCGTCGACGTAAGCGCCCTGGTAAATCCGGGCGAGGTCCATTTGATGGAGATTCAGATAATGGCCGCAGCCCGCGCACCGCCGGATCTCGCGATAATATTTTCCCGAGCGCGAGCACTCGAAGAGCGTTTCTCCCTCGGGCGGCTCATCGTAGGCAAAAACGGGGTCCAGCCGATTCCCGCCGCACATCGGACAGGATAATAGTTTCGAGTTCGGAGTTTCGAGTTTCGCGGGAAGAGCGGCCGGTGCCCGGGCCGCTTCGTGAGCCGCCCCCTCATTCAGCCATTGAACGACTTCCATCCGGTTGGCCGCGAGGTAGGCGTGAAATTCCTCCTCCTTCCCCGCTTCCACGAGCAGGAGATAAAGGCGGTCGCCGCTCCGGACCAGCGCCGGCTTAAGACCGAGCCGGGGCAGGCGGTGGTTGAGCGACGGCGTCGCGTAGTAGCCCCACGACTTCCGCGCCACGTCGTACTCGCTCCCCGACGGCGTCACGAAGGTGACCTGCTCGTCGGGCTCGAGCTCCAGCCGGCCGCAATCTTTGAGCTCGATCTCCCGATTGTGGCCGACGGTAAAGATGCGGGGCGGCTCCATGCTTTGAAACTTCATCGGCCTGCTTCTAGCTCCATTCCCAATCGGGGATCAGAAAATCCTCGATCCGCCATACGCCGCCGCGCCGCGTCCAGATCTCCGGATTGCGGAACTTTTCGATGAGCGAGAAAAAATGCGCCGCGGTGATGCCGGTGAAGGCGCAGAATTTCTCGATGTCCGCGCGCGGCGTCTGGTCGCCCGCGGCGCGGACGATCGCGATCGCTTCGTCCCGGCTGATCCGGCCGTTGCGGATCTCGAGCGACAGGTTGTCGAACAGTCGGGTGAAGCCGAACTTGTACCATTTGAGATAATGGTGGATCGAGATGAAGTCGTCGTCGATATCGGCGTAGTTATAGTAGCCGGTCTTCGGCCCCTCCGCGCGCGCCTGGAAGCCGTGCGCCGAGGCGACGCGGAGGCTCTCCTGCGGGTCCCAGGGAAAATAGTAGCCCAGGAAAACCGCCAGGACTTTTTTATCGTCGAGCTCGCGCTCGCTCGGGCCGAAATAGGGGGTGAGGTCTTTTTCGGTTAAATCGCCGGAGATCCAGTCGCGGGCGGTCGTGCCGCCGGTCACCCCGTATTTCTTGAGCCACCTCTCGTCGAGCCGAAAGCCCATGCGCTCGTCCGCCGCGCCGCCGTACTCGAAGGCCGAGTTCTCGCCCCAGACGACGAGCGGGATGTCGAACCGGACCGCGATCTTGAGCGGGATGTTGAACAGCGCCAGGTGCATCGGGATCGCCGTGCTGCCCGAGCGCGCGAGCCCCTCCAGGAGAAACTTTCTTTCGACTATGGGGCTCACCTGATAATCGATGTGATCGACGCCGAGGCGGACGAGGTTTTCGAGGTTCCGCGCGCCCAGCTCGGTCCGGGCGGGCGTCTTCCAGGTGACGGCCAGCGGCTTGAGGCCGTATTCGAGACAGCGGACCACCTGCCAGGTGCTGTCCTTGCCGCCGCTCACCGGGACCAGGCAATCGTAGCCGCGGCTCCGCGATTGGGCGTTGGCAACCACGGCGCGGAACGCTTTCTCGCGCGCGCTCCAATCGATCCCCTGTTTGAGATTGTGCGACGCGCAGGCGTTGCAGACGCCGCGCGCGTCGAGCTCGATGTTCGGGCGCGTCGAGGGCGTGACGCAGCGCGCGCAGTAGCGCATCTTGGGGATGGGATAGGAAACCGCGGCCTGGCTCATGCCTGGAACTCCTCGAGAAACATCTTGCCGGTCAAAAAATAGAACAAAAATTTGCTTTCGCTGTTGGGAAGGTCGGGCTTGGCGATCAGCCGCTCGATCATCTCCCGCCGCACGTGGTCGAAGATCGGGCTCCGGTCCAACAGCGCGCTCCGCACCTCCGGGTCGCCGACGTCGAGGAAGGAGAAGATCGGCGCGTTGAAGCCGACTTTTCTCGGATTGGCGATGATCTTTTCCGGCGCGATGCCGCGCACGGCGTCGCGGAGAACCGCCTTGGCGTAGCCGTCGCGGATCAGATGGCGCGTGGGAATCCGGTGGCAGAACTCGAACAGCCTCCGGTCGAGAAAGGGCGAGCGGTTCTCGATCGAAAAGTACATCGCGTTCAAATCGTCCTCGTGGAGGATGACCGGCACCGCCTCGTGAAAGATCTCGTTCAGCATGCGGTTGCGCAGCAGGCTGTCGGTGTAGCGCGTCTCGGTGAAAGGCTCGCTCCAGTCGGTTTTAAGGTAGCGGCCGAAGCCGTCGGCGTTGAGAAAGATGTGATCGCGCAGCGCCGGGTTGGCGATAAAGGCGTCGGGGTCGCTCAAATAGGGGTTGCGCACGATCGGCCGGATCTTCTCCATCCACGCCCGCCGCGCCGCCGGGTAGAGGTCCGCGTCGCCGTGGACCTCGTAGAGATAGGCCAGATGGTGGTCGAAGTAGCCGGTGAACAGCTCGTCGGCGCCGGTGCCGCTGACCGAGATGCGGTAGCCGCGCTCGGCGATCGCCTCCATGAGCAGCCAGTGGGCGAAATAGGTGATCGTGTAGACCGGCGCGTCGTGGTAGCGGACCAGCTCCCGGAGCTTGGCGAGGAATCCGCCGGTATCGACGGGGATCGTCGTGTGGCGGATGCCCAGCTCGGCGACCGCGTGCTCGACCAGCTCCTGCTCTTCGTAGCGCGCGTCGGAGTTGGCGATCGTGAAGCCGTGGACGTCGTAGCCGAAGATGTTCTTGGCGATGCTGATGAGCGCGTTGGAATCGACGCCGCCGCTCATGCAGAACGCGAGCGGGACGTCGGCCCGGAGCCGGAGCTTCACCGACTCGATCAGCCGCTCGTGCGCTCCGGCGACGGCGTCCGCGTAGCTCATCGAGTCGTCGCGGCGGATCTCGGGCTCCCAGTAGCGGCGGCGCTCTTCGCGCCCCAGGGCGTCCAGGCAGAGCACCGTGCCGGGCGCGAGCTCTTCCAGGCCCTGGAAAAAGGCATACCCGTTCCCTCGACCGGGCTCGGGACAGGCTTTATAGAGCGACTTGTAGCCGTTGACCAGATAGCGATAGAGGTGGTCGAAATCGATTTCCAGCCTGCGCCCGAGGAGCGCCGCGATGCATTTGACCTCCGAGGCGAAATAAAGCCCGCCTCGCTCCCGATAGAGGAACAGCGGCTTCTCGCCGAAGCGGTCGCGCCCGAGCAGGAGCGAGCCGTCGTCCGAGTTGTAGAGGCCGAAGGCCCACATGCCCTCGCCCTTGTCCAATCCCCGCCAGCCGAACTCCGCCAGGCACGCGAGCAGCACCTCGGTGTCCGACTCGGTGGCGAAGCGCCGCCCGCGCGCGGCGAGCTCCCGCTTGAGCTCCGTGTAATTATAAAGCTCGCCGTTGTAGACGAGCGCCCGCGGTCCCATGCGGAACGGCTGGTTCGCGCGCTCGTCCAGGTCGATGATGCCGAGCCGGCTGTGGAGGAGATAGGCGTTCCGCCCGGCCCGGCTGTGATGGAACATCGCCGCGTGGTCCGGCCCGCGCCGGCGCATCAGGCCGAGACACCGGTCCAATCGCTCTCGGCCGATCTCTTCGCCGCCGATATATCCCGCAATGCCGCACATATTAATCCGTTTCGGGTTTCGAGTTCCGAGTTCTTACTACCGCCTACGGCCTATCGCCTACCGCCTCTGCAAAATGTTTCTCCAGCACCAGCTCGTGCCTTTTCAGCGGCGCGGCCAGAGTGCGGCCGACGAGATATCGGGCCGCCGCGGGCGGCAGGCCGCCCGCCGGCCGGACGCAGTCGAGATCGGCGGGCGTCAAGCGGGCGCCGGCCGGGAGATCGCGCGCGGCGACCACGCTGCGGCGCGCCGCGGTCAAGGCGCCGCGCTCCGCGGCGGCCGGTCTTTTATTGCCGTCTCCCATCATGTCGTCGAGCGAGCGCAGGACCTCGGCCAGCCGGCCGAGGTCGGCGGGGTCGGCCGAGAGCGCGTGATCGCGGAACGTGGCGCGGCTCTTGTCCAGCGTGAAATGCTTCTCGATGATGCGCGCCCCCAGGCAGGCGGCGACGATCGCCGCCTCGATGCCGAGCGTGTGGTCCGAATAGCCGGCGGTCAGGCCGAAGGCGGCGGCGAGGTTTTCAATCGTATTTAAATTGACCGCATCGAGCGGCGCCGGATAGGCGGTGACGCAGTGCAGCAGCGCGAGCGAGTCGAAGAGACTGTTTTTCTCCGGCAGGTGGAGCGCCACGGTCGCCACCGCCCGCTCGACGTCTTCGAGCGTGGCCATGCCGGTGGAGAGAATCATCGGCTTGCCGGACGCCGCGGCGGCGGCCAGAAGCTGCGTG
>WNFL01448732.1_pt2 | contig 17017 bp, 22 predicted proteins | sample 5400361 | NCBI WGS metagenome assembly WNFL01 (sample SAMN13153351, study PRJNA577476) | soil metagenome | isolation source: 40 cm soil on Douglas fir-dominated hillslope | place: USA:California | collected 2013-09-17 | reverse complement strand
GGCGGCGATCGGCGCGATGCCGCAGGTCATGGCGTAGGTGACGGTGTGGAAGATCGGTCCGGAGTGCGTCGCGCAGCAGGCGAAGAAGGTGAGCGCGAGCACGATGAACGGCGCTGAAAGAAGCGCTCTACCCAAAGATATTTCCTCTCCCACCGCGGTATTCGTGGATTCCGATGGAAAAGGCGTAGTCGGCGGCCGGCGCGCGAACAGCGCTGCCGGGACGAGCGTCGCCCACACGAGCACCGCCAGCACGACCTGCGCGGCGCGCCAGTCCATCTGCGTGACGAGCCACGCGGCGAAGGGCGACATGGTCATCGGCGCGACGCCGACCCCGACCGAGACGAGCGACACCGCGAGGCCGCGATGCGAGGTCATCCAACCCATGACCGCGGCGATCATCGGCGAGAAGAAGCTGCCGATGGCGATGCCGACCAGCAGGCCGAACGCGAGCTGGAACTGGAGCGGGGTCTGCGCGCGGCTCGCGAGGAACAGGCCGAGCCCGAGCGGTCGCTGAGCGCGCCCCAGCCGAACCCCGCCGCGCCCATCGCCAGGAAGCCGATCGTCATGGCGCTCGACACCTCCGTGTGCGACCAGCCCGTCGCCTTAGTGATCGGCTGCAGGAACACCGCGAGCGAGAACATGGCGCCGATCGCGATGCACGTCATGAAGGCGCCGATCGCGACCATGATCCAGCCATAGCGGTTATTCATCGGAGAGTCTCCTCTGTGAAATCAGGATTTGGCCGGATCGGCGGCCACGTCGCCTTGCAGGGAAGCCGCCTGCTTTCCGGCGCGCAGAAGCACGGCGCAGAGTAACGCCGCCGCGGCCGCGAAGACGGCGCCGACCGCGAAGGCGGCGTGATAACCGCCGTTGAGCGCGGCCGCGCTCGCCGCGCCCGCCGCGAGCAGGCTCTCGGTGCGGGCCGCCGCCAGGCTGGCGAGGACCGCGAGGCCGAGCGCCCCGCCCATCATGAACGCGGTGTTGACGACGCCCGAGGCGAGGCCGGATTCGCCCTGCTCGACGTCGCTCATGGCGACGAGCAGCACCGGGTTCATCGCCATGCCGCAGCCGATCCCCAGCAGCGTCATGCCGGGCAGCACGTGCAGGGCGAAGCCGCCGTCGACCGGCGACAGCGCGAACAGCGCGAGTCCGGCGGCGGTGAGCAGAAGGCCCGCCGCGAGCGGCAGGCGCGTGCCGAAGCGCATCACCATCTTCGCCGAGATGCCGAGCGAGAACGCCGCCATGATCAGGTTGGACGGAAGAAAGGCAAGCCCGACCTGCATCGGGCTGTATCCGAGGACCAGCTGCATGTAGAGCGCCGAGACGAAGAACCACGCGAACATCGCCGCGGACCAGAGAATGCCGACCACGTTGGCGGTCGCGAGGCTTCGCACCCGGAACAGACGCAGCGGCATCAGCGGGTCGCGCACCCACGTCTCGATCGCGAGGAAGAGCGCGAGCAGCAGCGCCGCGGCGCCGAGCAGGCCGAGCGTGCGCGCGGAGGTCCAGCCCGCCTCGTTGCCGTTGACGATCGCATAGACCGCGAGCATGAGCGACGCCGTCACCGTCACGGCGCCGCCGACGTCGAGGCGCGCCGCGGCCGGCGCGCGGCTTTCCTTCAGCAGGATCGCGGAGAGCCAGTAGACGGCGGCGCCGATCGGCAGGTTGACGAGGAAGATCCAGTGAGCAGGCCGCCGGCGAGCACGCCGATGCTGCCGCCGCCGGCGCAGACGAAGCCGAAGATGCCCATCGCCTTCGCGCGCTCGCCCGGCTCGGTGAAGATGTTCATCATGAGCGAGAGCGCGATCGACGACACGACGGCGCCGCCGAGGCCCTGCACCGCCCGCGCCGCGATCAGCAGCCCCTGGGAATTCGACACGCCGCAAACGACCGAGGCGAGCGTGAAGAGCGCGATGCCGGCGAGGAAGAGCCGGCGTTGGCCGAAGAGATCGCCCAGCCGCCCGCCGAGCAGCAGGAAGCCCCCATAGGTGAGCATGTACGCGTTCACCACCCAGACCAGCGAAGTCTCGGTGAAGCGCAGCGATTCCCGGATCGAGGGCAGCGCGACGTTCACGATCGTCGTATCGAGCACGATCATCAGCTCGCCCGCGCACAGCACGTAGAGCGCCAGCCAGCGCTTGTCCTTAGCGATCACTCATATCTCCTTGAAATCAAAGGCTCACACCCACTAGTCGATCGGCAAGCGGCCGGATCGACATTCGCGCCGGATTTATTTTCTTACGGCCTGGCCTCCTTACTTTTCCGTGACTGCTTTCAGATTGGCGAGGCCGGCCTCGAAGTCCTTGCCGACCATGCTGTCCATGTCCATGAACACGTGCACGATCTTGGCCATGTACGGCACCGCGCCCTGCATCGCCCAGTTGACCTCCGTCGCGTCACCCTTGGGCGCCAGGGTGAAGACGACCTTGTTGTGGGCTTCGAACGGCTTGAGGAAGTCGAGGTCCAGCGCGACGCGCGAAGGGCTGGCGTCGGTGATCTCCATGCGGCCCTGGCCGACTTTGCTGTTGCCTTCCCAGGCGTACACCGCGCCCTTGCCTTTCTCCGCGCCGCTAAAGCTGCGCTTCATCGCCGGGTCCATCCTTTCCCACGGCGACCAGGCCTGCCAGCCGTGGAAATCACCGAGGACCGCGGCGATCTTCTCGGGCGGCGCCTTGATGCTCGCCGAGCGCTGGACGCGGAAGGTATCGGGCCTGGTCGCAGCGAAGATCAGCACGCCTGCGATCAGTACGACCACTGCAATGGAAATTTTCTTGAGCATGTCGTTTGTTTCCCTGTGGTTGACTACTTCAGAAGCGCTTCCAGGCGCTCGATGCTCTGGCTCCAGCCTGCTTCCATTCCTTTGAGGTAGGCGTCGGCGCCGGCGGTCTTGTTGACGACTTGCGCGCGCACCTTAAGCAAGGTTTTGCCGCCTTGCTCCGCAAAGGTCACGGTGTTCAGCACCTCGAAAAGCGGCTTGCCTTTTGCGTCCAGCGCAGAGACGGTGAAGACGAGCCGCTCCGGCGCGACGACCTCCCGGTAGAGGCCCGTCATTGGATAGACGGTGCCGTCGGGTCCGCGCATGTCGATGCGGATGGCTCCCCCCGGGCGCACATCTGCCTCGCACACCGGGTTCGTGAAGCCTGCCGGACCCCACCAGCGCGCGAGCTGCCTCGTGTCGGTCCAGGCCTTCCAGACCCGCCCGCGCGGTGCGTTGAAGACCCGCGTCAAGACGAGCTCTTTTTCTTTCACCGTCATTTCGCTCGCGCCAGATGAGAGGCGAGCTGCTCCATGGTCCCGCCCCAGCCCTGCTTCATGCTGTCGCGGCCTTCGTCGAAGGTCTTGCACTCGAGCTCGCTCGAGGAGTCGGCGGGGACCCAATGCACGATGACCTTCGTCTTGCCGGCGCCCTGCTTTTTCGGGCTGCTTCGCTGCTCTTTCGGGCCACTTCCCACCTCGTCGAATGTGATCGTCGACAGCATTTCCAGCGGCCACGTCTGGTGCCAGGGGTGCCGTGTCACGCCGCCTTTCGGGTCCGAGAACGAATTGATGAAGACGAGTTTTTTCGGCGCTTCGATTTCGCGGTAGGCCATTTTCCCCCACATGTCGCCGCCGTCGGGCGCGGTCATGCCGTAAAGGAAAATACCGCCGGGGCGCAGGTCGACCTTGCAGGTGTGCACCTTGAAGCCCGCCGGGCCCCACCATTTCTTCAGGCGCTCGGCTTCGGTCCAGGCCTTCCATACCTGCTCGCGCGGCGAGTCGAAGACGCGCGAGATGACGAAGGGCTGGGTGGCTGTGGTCATGCGATTCTCCCTGATCTCAGAGGTCGATGACGACCTTGAAGCCGCCGAAGATCATGCGCTTGCCGTCGAACGGCATCGTCTTCGGATCCATCATGTCTTTCAGGCGCGGATCGGACATCACCTTCTTCATGACCCGGTCGCGGTGCGCGCGGTTCTTGTAGACGATGTACGAGAACCACACCACCTCGTCCTTCTTCAGCTTCACCGCCTGCGGGAACGAAGTCCACTTTCCCGGCTTCACGTCGTCGGCGATGCACTCCTTGTAGTCGAGCGCGCCATGGTCGCGCCAGACCTTCCTGGCCGTGCGCGCCATCTTCACGTACGCCTCGCGCTTCTTCTTCGGTACCGGCAATACGAACCCGTCCACGTAAGCCATGGCTTTTCCTTTCGAAAAAAAATTATTTATCAAGCAAAAACGTCTCGAGCTTGGCGAGCGATTCGGTCCAGCCGCGCTTGTGGCCGTCGCGCACCGCCTCGTCGAAGAGCTGCTCGTGCCGGAGCTCGAGCTGCGTCCCTGCGCCCGACGCCTTGAAGACGATGGTCACCAGGGACTCGCGCTCGGGGGTGCTGTTGGGCCAGGTCCAGGTGAACACCAGCTTCCCGATAGTCTTGAGAGTCGGGGGCACCACCTCTTTGTACGTGCCCTGCACTTCGTGTTCATTACCTTTCGGGCCGCCGAACACGATGCGAAAGCGCCCGCCGACGCGCACGTCGAGCTGCGCGAGCGATACCTGGTCGCCGACGGCTTTGGGCCCCCACCAGCGCTTCAGCGCTTGCGGGTCGGTCCACGCGCGCCAGACTTTCTCCGGCCCGACGGGGTAGCTGCGGTCGAGGGCGAGGAAGGGCTTTTCGCCGAGCCCGGCTTGTTCCTGGAGTTGGGATCTTTCCTGAAGTTGCGGTCTTTCCATGATGGGTGCAGCTCCTCTTGCTGATAGAGATAACGGGCGAGCGAGTCGAGCTTCTCGGTCCAGAACTTCTCGTAGCGCGACATCCAGACCGAAGCCGCCTGCATCGGCGCGGCGGAGAGCTCGCAGCTCACCACCCTTCCCTCCTTCGAGCGCGCGACCAGGCCGGCGTTCTCGAGCACGCGCAGGTGTTTCATGAAGCCGGGCAGCGACATGTCGTGCGGCGCCGCCAGCTCGGAGACTGCAAGATCGCCGCCGTGGCTCAGCGTCTCGAGAATGCCGCGGCGCGTCGAGTCCGCGAGGGCGGCGAACAGGGTGTCGAGCTCGCTGTCCTGGGTCTTAACCACGGTGTCGGGTCTTAACCACGATGTTTATACTTAACCATAAGGTTTAGTATCAGGCGAAGCGAGCGGGCTTGTCAAGCTCGCTTTTTAAACGGAGGCTAAAGGCTTACTTCGAAAGGACTACTTCTTCGGCGGCGCCTTGGCGGCGGGCTTGTCGTCCTGCGGCCAGTAGTAGTTCGCGGCGAACGAGTACGGCGGGAACATGTAGCGCTTCGCCGGCACCACCTTCGAGGCGTACTCGCGCTGCGAGTCGTACACCTTCTTGAAGGTCGGGCTCTTCGCCGAATTCTCCGCCGCGACTTCGTCCCAGGCCTTCAGCGAGCCGATGAGGATGTCGGGCGGGGTGCGCCGGATCTGCACGCCGTGCTTCTTCACCAGCTCCTCGATCGCGTCGGCGTTCTGCTTCTGCCAGCGGGTGAGCCACAGGATGAAGGTGTCGCGCACCGCCGAGTCCACCGCGTCCTGCTGCGCCGGCGTGAACGTCTTCCACACGTCGAGGTTGAAGCCGAGCTCGCCGACGGAGTTGTTCTCGTGCATCCCCGGCGTGTAGTGGTACTTGAACACGCTGTGCAGCCCGAGGCGCAGGTCCTCGACGCCGCCGACCCATTCCGCGCAGTCGATCACGCCGCGCTGCGCCGCCGGCACGATCTCGCCGCCGGCCATGTTGACCACGCTCATGCCCATCTTGGTATAGACCTCGGCGTTGAGGCCGGTCTGCCGGCATTTCAGGCCCTTCAGGTCCGCCACGCTGCGCAGCGGCTTCTTGAACCAGCCGAAGGCCTGCGGGCTCGACGGATGCGCGGGCCACACGATCACGTTCAGCTTGAGCTCGTTCTGGTAGAAGTCGCGCCACATCTGCAGGCCGCCGCCGACATACAGCCAGCCCAGCCAGTCCATGTGGTCCATGCCGAAGGGGCCGCCCGGGGGCGCCGAGAACAGCGCCGCGGTCGGGCTCTTGCCGACCCAGTAGTAGGAGATCGCGTGCCAGCCGTCGAGCACCTTCTTGTTGGTCGCATCCAGCACCTCGAAGGCCGGGACGATCTGCCCGGCGGGCATCGCCTCGATCTTGATCCCGCCCTGGGTAAGCTTGTCGACGCGCTCGGCGAAGGTCTTGAAATGCTCCTGCAGCGTGTTGCTCGCAGGCCAGGTCGATTGCATCTTGATCGCGCGGGACGCCGGCTGCTGCGCTTGCGCGCCGAAGGCCAGCAATGCCGCGGCGAGCGCCGTAGTCGTTGAAGCGAACGTCCTGGATCTCATCGTCTTCTCCCCGGGTGGATGCCTGTGGGGAGGATAGTAGGCGTCTCCCGCGGCCCACCTCAACTGATTTTTGAAAAGCTTGACCTGGGTCAGGCCGGCGCACCATCGCGGCGCAGCATGCACCGCAACCGCGCTGGGCTAGACTTCGCTGGCGGGCATCGGGCCCCTACGAGCGGGAGAAGCGCATGGTTTCCGGGAAGTGGCTGGCGGCGGCGATGGCCGCGACGATCCCTGCGTTCGCGCAGGCGCAAACAGGTACAGGGCAAGGTCCAGCGCAGGGCGCGGAGCACAAGCGCTTCCACGCCATCTACAAGGAGCTGGTGGAAACCAACACCAGCCATTCGGTCGGCGACAACACGCTTGCCGCGAGGCGCATGGCGAAGCACCTGAAGGACGCGGGCTTCGCCGACGCGGACATGCAGATCCTCGAGCCCTTCCCGAAGAAGGGCAACCTGGTCGCGCGCTACAGGGGCGACGGCAGCCGCAAGCCGCTGCTCCTGCTCGCGCACCTCGACGTCGTCGAGGCCCTGCGCGGGGACTGGAAGACCGATCCGTTCGTGCTGCAGGAGACCGACGGCTACTTCACGGCGCGCGGCTCGATCGACGACAAGGCGATGGCCGCGGCCTTCGTCTCGATCCTCGCGCAGCTCAGGCGCGAAGGCTTCCGGCCGAAGCGCGACATCATCCTCGCGCTCACCGCGGACGAGGAGCGCGGCGACGTGCCCTCGAACGGCGTCTACTGGCTGGTGAACAACAAGCGCGAGCTGCTCGAGGCGGAGCTCGGCCTGAACGAGGGCGGCGGCGGCGAGCTGAAGGACGGCCGGCCGTCCATCCTGCGCCTGCAGGTCGCCGAGAAGATGTACACCACGTACCAGTTCATGGTGCGCAATCCCGGCGGCCACAGCTCGCTGCCGACGCAGGAGAACGCGATCTACGTGCTCGCGGAAGCCCTCGGCCGCGTCGGCGGCCACAAGTTCCCGGTCAAGCTCTCGGAGGGCACGCGCAGCTACTTCGAGAAGAGCGCGAAGGTCTCGAGCGGCCAGCTCGCGGACGACATGCGCGCCGTCGCGAGCGGCGAGGCGGACGACAAGGCGATCGAGCGCCTGTCCGCCAGCCCGTTCTACAACGCGCAGCTGCGCACCACCTGCGTGGCGACGCGCGTGCAGGCCGGCCACGCCGACAACGCGCTGCCGCAGTCGGCGAGCGCCACGGTAAACTGCCGCATCCTGCCGCACGACGACGCAAGAGCGATCGACGCGGAAGTGCAGCGCCTTGCCGGCTCGAAGGTCGAGGTGAAGCAGGTCAACCCGCCGCTCGCGAGCCCGCCCTCGCCGCTGCGGCCCGACGTCGTGAAGCTGGTGGAGGCGCTGACGAACGAGATGTGGCCGGGCGTCGTGGTGATCCCGTCCATGAGCACCGGCGCGACCGACAGCCGCTTCATGCGCAACCTCGGCATGCCGGTCTACGGAGTTTCGGGGCTCTTCACCGACCCGGCGGACTACCGCATACACGGGCTCGACGAGCGCATCACGCAGAAGGCGCTCTACGAAGGGCGCGAATTCATGTACCGCCTGGTAAAGCGCCTCGCGCAGTAGCGGCCGCAAAAGCAGCGGCCGCAAAGCAGCATGCTCTCGCTCGAGGGGCGCAGCGTTTCGCGGGTCCTCGAGGACACGGGCACAACGCGGCTCGGCAAGGCGATTTCTCCACGGGTCGAGGCGCATCCCGGGCTCTCCGGAATTCATCCGCTGGACGACCCGCACGACGCATTCGCCGCGCGGGTGCTGCTCGCGCGGGCCGCCGAGCGCTCGCTCGACGTCCAGTACTACATCTGGCACAAGGACCTCTCGGGCACGCTGCTGCTCAAGGCGCTGCGCGACGCGGCCGACCGCGGGGTGCGCGTGCGGCTGCTGCTCGACGACAACAACACCTCCGGGCTCGACGCCGCGCTCGCCGCGCTGGACGCCCATCCGAATATCGAGGTGCGGCTGTTCAACCCGTTCAAGTTGTTCCGCGGCCCGCGCGCGCTCGGCTACCTGACCGACTTCTCCCGGCTGAACCGGCGCATGCACAACAAGTCGTTCACGGCGGACAACCAGGCCACGATCATAGGCGGCCGCAATGTCGGGGATGAGTACTTCGGCACCACTTCGGCGAGCGTCCTGTTCGTGGATCTCGACGTCCTGGCGGTCGGCCCGGCGGTCAGGGCGGTGTCGGACGACTTCGACCGCTACTGGGCATGCGAATCGGCGTATCCCGCGGATCGCGTGCTGGCGCCGGTCGATGCGAGCCAGGCCGCGGAGTTGACGGCGGCCGTGGCGCGGATCGAGCGCGATCCCGCCGCCATGGCGTACATGGGCGCGCTGCGGGATTCTCCTTTCGTGCGCGAGCTCATCGAGGGCCGGCTCCCGCTGGAATGGGCCGCGACGCGCCTGGTCAGCGACGATCCGGCGAAAGGCCTCGGCCGGGCCGCGCCCGAAGCGTCGCTGCCCGCCAAGCTCAGGGAGATCATCGGCGAGCCCGCGTCGAACGTGGAGCTCGTCTCCGCCTATTTCGTGCCTACGCCCGCCGGCGCAGCCTCGCTCGCCGGACTGGCCCGGCGCGGCGTGAAGATCCGCGTTCTCACCAACTCCCTGGAAGCGACCGACGTGCCACCGGTCCACGCCGGCTACGCGAAGCGGCGCAAAGCCCTTCTCGAGGCCGGCATCGTCCTCTATGAGCTGCGGCGCCTCATGCCGCGCGCCGCGCGGAACAAGAGCGCCGGCCCGCTGGGAAGCTCGAGCGCGAGCCTGCACGCGAAAACATTCGCCGTGGACCGCGCGCGCGGTTTCGTCGGCTCGTTCAACTTCGACCCGCGCTCGGCGCAGCTCAACACCGAGATGGGCTTCGTCATCGACAGCCCGGCGCTCGCGCGGAGGATCGAAACCGATTTCGAGCAACGCATTCCCGAAAACGCCTATGAGGTGCGGCTGTCCGAAAGCGGCGCACTGTATTGGATTGAGCGCCGTGATGGGCAGCTGCTGCGGCACGACAGCGAGCCGGGCGCGAGCCTCTGGCGGCGCGCGGGCGTCCGGCTTCTTTCGCTGCTGCCGATCGAATGGCTGCTGTAGCGCTCAGGCCGGAACGGGCGAGGCCCCGCCCGCGTGTCCGCGCTGGCGCGGCGGGCTCTCGTCCATCAGCCACTGCAGCGCGAAGGCGGCGACGCCGATCGCGATGAGCGCGCCCCAGGCGAAGTTGTAGTTGCCGGCGAGGTCGAACACCACGCCGCCCATCCAGGCGCCGAAGAACGAGCCGACCTGGTGGCTGAGGAACACCACGCCGAAGAGCGAATTGAAGTGCGCCAGGCCGAACACGCGCGCGATGATGCCGGTGACCAGCGGGGTGACGCCGAGCCACAGGAAGCCCATCGCGGAAGCGAAGATCAGCGTGGAGGCGGCGCTGATGGGCGCGATGAGGAACAGCGCGATGAACAGCGTGCGCAGAAGGTAAATGAGCGCGAGCAGGTGCTTCTGGCTGTAGCGCGCGCCGAGCTGGCCGAAGATGAAGGTGCCGATGGCGTTGAACAGACCGATCAGGCCGAGCGCGGTCGCGCCCACGCCGGGCGCGACGCCGCAGAGCGCGAGGTACGACGGCAGGTGGGTGGTGAGGAACACGAGCTGGAAGCCGCAGGCGAAGAAAGCGAGCGTCATGAAGAGGAAGCCGCGGTGGCCGATCGCCTCGCGCAGGGCTTCACCCAATTTGGTTTTCTTGCCAAGAGAATTTTCCTGCGGAACTTCCCTGATGGGCAGCGCGAGCAGCGCCATCGAAGCTCCCAGCGCCGCGAACACCACGATCGCCGTCTGCCAGCCCGAGGCGCCGATCAGCCAGCCGCCGAACGGCGCGAGCACCATCGTGCCGAGCGAGCCCGCGGCCGCGACGAGGCCCACGGTCTGGCTGCGCTTCTCGGGCGGCGTGCGCCGCGAGATGGCGCCGTAGAGCGTGCTGAAGCCGGTGGTGCCGAATCCGAGGAGGAAGCCCGCGAGCAGCAGCCCGCCCGGGAAGCTGCGCGAGAAAATGAGCATCAGCAGGCCGGCGCTGAAGAGCAGCGCCGTCACGACGATTACCGGGCGCGGGCCGTAGCGGTCGGCCAGCGCGCCGGCGAAGGGCTGCGACACGCCCCACACGATATTCTGCAGCGCGATGGAAAAGGGTCGACGCCCATCGGCTGCATGAACAGCCCCAGGCTCTGGCGCAGGCCCATGCACAGCGAGATGATCATCCCGCTCAGAACGATGAGGACGAGCATGGGGCGGCGGTCGGGGCTTTGCGTGTTCATGGATTTGTTACACAGGTCGGTGTACGAGCACTTTCCATCATGCTTTATACTCTGTCAACATGAAAGTACACCGACCGGTGTAATAAACGATGGCGTTTCACAAAGCCGCGCCCGCGCGCCCCGCCGAGCGCATCCTCGCCGCCGCCGACAAGCTCTTCTATGCGCAGGGAATTCGTGCGGTGGGGGTCGACACGGTCGCCGCCGAGGCGGGCGTCAGCAAGCGCACGCTGTACAACCACTACCCTTCCAAGGACGCGCTGATCGCCGCGTACCTGACGGCGCGCTTCAAGCACATCTCGCCCTCCGACGCGCCCGCGCGCGAGCAGATCCTCGCCAGCTTCGACCGGCTCGAGCGGCTTTTCGCCGGCGACGGCTTCCGCGGCTGCCCCTACGTCAACGCCGTGACCGAGCTCGGCGATCCGAAGCACGCCGCCGCCAAGATCGCGGTGCAGTTCAAGGAGCAGCGCCGCGCCTGGTATCGCACCCTGCTCGAGCTGCTCGACGTAAAGGACCCGGACGGCCTCGCCACGCAGCTGCAGATCCTGACTGAAGGCGCCCTCGTCGGCGCCCTCGTGCGCCGCGACCCGGCGATCGCGCGCTCGGCGCGCGCGGCGGCCGAAGTGCTGCTGGACGCCGCAGGGGCGCGTGCGGTAAAAAAGAAATGATGGAAACCATCACCCACGAGCGCTCGGGCCACCGCGGCGCCTTCGTCTGGCTGCAGGACGGCAAGCGCCTGGCGGAAATGACCTATACGGTGGCGGGAACGCGCGTCATCATCGATCACACGACGGTCGACGATGCGCTGCGCGGCAAAGGCGCCGGCGCGCAGCTCGTCAAGGCCGCCGTGGAATGGGCGCGCGCCGAGAACGCGCGGCTCATGCCGCTCTGCCCCTTTGCTAGCTCAGTATTCGCGAAGAATCCGGAATACGACGACGTACTAGCTAAATAGTGCGATAGCGCGACTAAAGTTGCCGATTCACGTAGTGAATTGGATCTGATTTGTTTTCGTTATGCGGGATCGCGGAAGTTGATTTCCCAGTGCGAGCCGTCGCAGAACGGCTTGTTCTTCGAGGCGCCGCAGCGGCACAGGGTGTAGTGCTCCGTCGATGCGCCCTCGCCGAATTTCACGCCGAGGAGCTCGATGCCGCCGGTCACCGCGTAAGGCCCGTTGTCGGTCACGGTGACCATCGGCGCGCGCGAAGGCGGCGCGGCCTCCACGCCGTCGATCGCGTAGCTCAGCGCGCCGGAGGGACATTTGCGGATCGTCTCGACGATCTCGCGCACCGCCGCGCCGTCGGGATCGATCCACGGCTCCTCGCGCATGCGGAACACGGCCTTCAGGCCGTCGGTGCAGTAGCCCGCGTGCGCGCAGATTCCGCGATTGTCGAAGATGGTGATGCCTTTGCCGGCGTAGCTCTCGCGCCGGTCCTTGCCGCCGTCGGAGATTTTGCGGTCGCTGAAGCCGATGGTGCTGTGCGTGCCATCGCAGAACGGCTTGTTCTTCGAGCCGCCGCAGCGGCACAGCGCCACGCCGCGCGCCGTGGCGCAGGCGTCCCCTGACGCGCGGCGCAGATTCGGCACCGGCGCGGGCGCCGGATCGTTCAGCAGATAGTACGGCCCGTTCGGCAGGCAGGCGATCTTCGGCTTCGCGGCCATCGCCCGATATTACGCCAGCGAAGTGAAATCGGGGTCAGGCTCCGATTTTTCCCGGTTTTGTTTTACCGGTGCCTGACCCCGATTTCACGCAGCCACCGCTCGCTCGCCTCGCCGACCTCGGCGTCGATCTGCGCGTCGGTCCTCCCCGACGACTTCAGCACGTGGAAGGAGTGATCGGCGCCCTCGAGCCAGCGCATCTCCCAGGGCGCCGTCACATTGGCGAGCGCGCGCTCCATCAGCTCGCGCGTGCACAGCGCGTCGCGCGTGCCGTTGAAGCACAGCACCGGGCAGCGGATCTGCGCGAGGTGCGCGTCGCGCAGCTTCTCCGGCCTGCCCGCCGGGTGCAGCGGATACGCGGCAAGCAGGAGGCCGTCGCAGGCGAAGCCTTCGGCCGCGAGCATCGAGGCCACCCGCCCGCCCATGGAGCGCCCGCCGATGATCAGCGGTCTGCCCTTCGCGCGGACCTTTTCGACCGCCGAAATGAAGCTTTGCTTCAGCACCGGCATCGGATCGATCCGCTTCGAGCCCGCCTCCCGGTACGGGAAATTGAAGCGCTCCACGTCGAAGCCGCGCGCCTCCAGCGCCCCGGCGAGGCGCAGCATGCTCCGATCGTCCTTGTGCCCGCCGGCGCCGTGGGCGCAGACGAACAGCGCGCGCGCAGTCATCGCACGGGTAAATTTACCGCCAAATTCTCAGAGTGAGGGTAAGAAGCCTGCCACTTAGTGGAATACACGCGCGCGGCGGCCTGTTACCCTACGTCGTCACTTTAGAGGAGGGACACCCCGTGAACCGCAGATTCGTGATCGCCGCCGCGCTAGTGCTGGCATCCGCACCGGCCCTGGCGCAGGCCCCGCAGCGCCCGCAGTTCTCGACCACCAAGGTCGAAGGCACCGACAACGTCTACATCTTCCGCTACGGCAACCACCAGTCGATGTTCGTGGTGACGAGCGCCGGCGTGATCGCCACCGACCCGATCGGCTACGGCCGGCCGCAGGCGGTGACCACCTACATCGACGAGATCAAGAAGGTCACCGACCAGCCGATCAAGTACCTCATCTACAGCCACCACCACTACGACCACATCACCGGCGGCCAGCCGTTCAAGGACGCGGGCGCGAAGATCGTCGCCCACAAGAAGGCGAAGGAGCGCCTCGCGGTGCTGAAGGACCCGGCCACGCCGCTGCCCGACGAGACGATGGAGAAAAGCAGGACCATCAAGCTCGGCGGCACCACGCTCGAGCTCACTTACGTCGGCCTCAACCATTCCGACAGCACGATCGTCATGCGCCTGCCGAAGGAGAAGGTCCTGTTCGCGGTCGACTTCATCCCGGTCGGCCAGGTCCCCGGCCGCGGCATGATCGACTTCTATCCGCTCGAGGCGGAGGAGTCGATCAAGCGGGTGCTGAGCATGGACTGGGAGAAGCTCATCCCCGGCCATCCCGGCGTCGGCGATCGCCTCGGCACCAAGCAGGATGCGCAGGACCAGCTCACCTTCCTGCAGGACGCTTCCGCCGCCGTGAAGGTCGCCGCGCGCGAGGGCAAGTGCTGGGAGCCGGCGGAAAAGGAAGTGAAGCTGCCGAAGTACGAGAAGTGGCCCGGCTACGAGAACAATCTGCAGTTCGTCACGCGCCGCTACTGCGGCCTCTGGGGCCGCGGGACATAAGAGGCAGGGACTTAAATGCAGGGCCGCGGCACCTGAAGGCAGGCGCTTGAAAGCAGGGACGCGGGCCCGGGCTCCCGGGAGCGCGTCCCTTTTTCTTCAGCCGCAGGCGGCGAGCGCGACGACTTCTTCCATCATCGTCATCTCGACCGGCTTGACGAGATGCAACATGCATCCGGCGGCAAAGGAGCGGCGGCGGTCCTCGTCGCCGGCGCGCGCGGTCACGGCGACGATCTGCGCGACGAAGCCGGCCAGCTGTTTCAGGCGGCGCGCGGTCTCGCAGCCGTCCATGTCGGGCAGGCCCATGTCGAGCAGCACGAGGTGCGGATGAAAGTCCGACGCCGCCTCGAGCGCGGCATGGCCGTTGATCGCGAACCGGATCTCATGCCTCGGGCCGCGCAGGAGCGCGGCGAGCGTGTGAAGGTAGTCGACGTCGTCGTCCACGACCAGGATGCGGCAAATGAGCGCGGGTCGCAGCACCGCCACCTCCGGATAAAAACCTGGGCGGGGCGGGCCGGAAGGATTTCCGGTTTGGGCGGCGCGAAGGAATCGCTTATCGTGGCGCCGCCCCGAGGCGACGCTGCGTATGTCCGTACGCTTACGAAGACAGTACGCTTGCGGACATATAAGGTCAACCGAAATCGCGCGGGTATGGTGACGATTCGCACGCACTTGCCGGCCTTCTTATCGCTGCGTCGACGACGCCGACGTTTCCGGTAAGGGTTATCCTCTCAGAGTCATCAAAGCCGCGAGACGAACCATGCCCTCCCCCCTTACCGGCGGCTGCCTTTGCGGGGCCGTCCGGTACGCCATCTCCGTGCAGGTAACGGAGCTGCGCGCCTGCCACTGCGCCAACTGCCAGAAGTCGTCCGGCACGGCGGGCAGCGTCAACGCGGTCATCCCGACCGGCGCCTTCAGGATCACGAAGGGCGCGACGCGGCGCTACGACGATTCCGCCACGCACAGCGGCCGCACGCTGAGCCGCCACTTCTGCGGCGATTGCGGCTCGCCGATCTACAGCCAGCGCAATCCGGACATCGGCATCCTCGCCTTGCGCGCGGGCACGCTCGACGACTCGAGCGGGATGAAGATCACGCGCAACATCTGGACCGCGAGCGCGCGGCCCTGGGCGCACATCGATCGCACGACCGAGTGCCTGCCGGGCAACGCGCCGACGCCGCCGCCCGCGGCCGGCTGACCCGCCTTACTCGACCTTCGCTCCGGACGAAGTGACCACCTTCGCCCACTTCGCGGTTTCGGCCGCGATGACCTTGCCGAAGTCCTCCGGCGTGCCCTTGATGGGCTTGCCTCCCAGCTCGGCGAGGCGCTCCAGCATTTTCGGATCGGACAGCGCGCGATTCATCTCGGCGTTCACCTTCTCGACGACATCGCGCGGCGTTCCCTTCGGCATGCCGATGCCGAACCACGCGGTCGCCTCGTAACCGGGCACGGTCTCGGCGACGGTCGGGACGCCGGGCAGCGAGGAATCGCGCTCGGCCGACGTGACCGCCAGCGCGCGCAGCTTCCCGCCTTTGATGTGGCCGATGGACGAAGGCAGGTTGTCGAAGATCACGTCGACCTGGCCGGCGATGAGATCGGCGAGCGCCGGGCCGGCGCCCTTGTAGGGCACGTGCAGCATGTTGCAGCCGGTCATCGACTTGAAGAGCTCCCCCGAGAGGTGCACCGAGGTGCCGCTGCCGGAGGAGGCCATGTTGATCTTGCCGGGCATCGTCTTGCAGCGGGCGATGAACTCGGCGACGGTCTTCGCCGGAAACGCGGCGTTCACCACCATCACGTTCGGCGTCCTCACGATCCCCGCGACCGGGGCGATGTCGCGGATGAAGTTGAAGGGCAGGTTCTTGTAGAGCGTCGTGTTGATCCCGTTGGCGGGATTCACGAGGAGCATCGTGTAGCCGTCGGCCGGCGCGTTGACGACGAGCTCGACGCCGATGTTGTTGCCGCCGCCGGGCTTGTTCTCGATCAGGAACGGCTGCCCCATTTTCTCGGAGAGCCATTGCGCCACGATCCGCGCCAGGACGTCGGTGGTGCCGCCGGGCGGATAGGGCACGACCCATTTAACCGGGTGGGTCGGATAGTCGGCGGCGGCGGGGCCGCTGGCAAGGGAACCGATGCAGGCGAGTGCGGCGAGCAGCGCGAGGACGGCGGTACGGATGGCGCGAATCACGGGCTTCCTCCAGGAAAGTACGAATCGGTAACCGAATCCTAGCCGATGGCGCGGTCGAGATTGTTCCAGGCGCGCAGCGCGTAATAGACCGGCGCGTGGTCCGCGAGCGGCCGCGGCAGAGGGAGATCGGATGGCGCTCGCGGGTCCCGGGCGAACGCGAGAAGCGCCTGCAGATCGGGGCCGACGGACGCGAGCACCTCGCCCAGTCCGAAGGAATGCTCCTCCGGCGCGATGCCCTGCGCGTTCCCGGTGGCGTCGAACCGGAGCAGCTTCCCCGCGTGCCGGTAGAACAGCTCCGGCGGCAGGTGCGGCACCAGGTCGGCGTTGTTCACCACGCGCAGCATATTCTGCGCGAGCCCGCCCTCCTCGAGCCCCTCCACGAAGGCGGCGTCGCCCACACGCGGCGCGCCGAAGGTGCACAGGCCGCGAACGTCGAATGCCCTTTCCGCGATCGCCCAGCGGGCGGCGAGCGTCGCGAGCGCTCCGCCGAGGCTGTGGCCCGTCAGCAGCACCGGCCCCGTGCCGCGTAGCGACCGCACTAGAGCCTCCCAGACCGGCTCGAGCGCGTCGAGGAACCCGGAATGCGCGCGCCCGCCGCCGCGCAGGTCCGCCTTGGGCACCAGCATCGCGTCGGTGGCGAAATCCGCCAGCGCGTCGAAGAACGAAACGAGCTGCGTCCCCCGAAAGCTCACCACCGCGACCTCCGCGCCGCGCAGTACGAAGTAGCCGGTACGGCGGCCCGACAGGCGCGGCTCGGCGCGAAACCCGGCGCGGGCAAGCGGCGAGCCCGCGACCGCGGCTTCGACGTTCGCGTCGGTGTCGTAGGCGAGCAGCGCCGCCTCGGCGAGGCTCCAGGCGTTTTTCGGGCCGAAGGCCGCCTCGGGCGCGAGCCAGCCCG
>WNFL01136808.1_pt1 | contig 17021 bp, 13 predicted proteins | sample 5400361 | NCBI WGS metagenome assembly WNFL01 (sample SAMN13153351, study PRJNA577476) | soil metagenome | isolation source: 40 cm soil on Douglas fir-dominated hillslope | place: USA:California | collected 2013-09-17 | reverse complement strand
GCCGTGGTCGAGCTCGAGGTGGCCGTGGCCGCCCAGCCGAGGTGATCGGCGAGTATCGAAGCCGTCGCCTCGGGCCGCTCGAAGAGGACGGAGTGGCCGCAGTCGGCAACGCTCCGGATGCGCGAGCGATCGACGGTGTGCCTGAGCCGCGCCGCGGCGCGCATGAACGCGGCGTCGTCCTCACCGGCAACGAACGTGCACGGCAGGGCGATCGCATGGAGCTCATCCCAGAGCGGCTCCATCGCGCCCACGCCCATGCCCCTGAGGGACGCGGCGAGGCCATCGGCCTGGTTGCCCGTGCGCAGCCGGTGGAGCCAGGCCGCGAAGTCAGGTCCGCGACGCTTGATGCCGGCAAACATGGGCAGCGATTCCCAGTGCTGGACGAAGGCTTCGACCCCCTCGTGCTCGATTCGCTGGGCCAACGTCTCATCGGCCACGCGTCGCGTCGCGCGAGCTTCGTCAGCGAGGCCGGCGTGTGCGCCAATTGTCAGCAATGATCGAGTTCGCTCGGGTAGTCTGACCGCCACGTGCAGCGCGAGCCGGCCGCCCATCGAGTAACCGACGACGTGGCTACGTTCGATTCCGAGTCGGTCCCACAGCGCCACGAGGTCCTCGGCGCAGTCATCCATCGTGGCGGGCGAGGTCGTGGCGCCGCCGTGGCCACGGAGGTCGGGCGCGATCCACTTCCAGTCGTCGGGCATCTGCGCGACCAGCTCGTCCCAGCTCGCGCCGTTGAGCGTGAAGCCGTGCAGGAGCGTCACTACCTCGTCCACGAGATAAGCCTATGGACGTAGCGCAGTCGTTCGCGGCCACGTTCGTGGACGAGCTCGCGGTGCAGGGCGTCGAGTACGCGTGCGTGTCGCCCGGCTCGCGATCCGCAGCGCTCGCGATGGCTCTGCAGCGGCATCCGAAGACAAACGTCTTCATGCAGATCGACGAGCGATCCGGCTCGTTCTTCGGCGTCGGTCTTGCCAAAGCCACAGGCAGACCGGTGGTGCTGCTCTCGACGTCGGGTACCGCGGCAGCGGAGTTTCATCCCGCGGTCGTCGAGGCGTTCCACTCGCGCACGCCGCTCATCGTGATCACCGCGGACAGGCCGCCCGAGCTGCGCGATGTCGGGGCCAACCAGGCAATCGATCAGCAGCGGCTGTTCGGCACAGCTGTGCGCTGGTTCTTCGACCCGGGGCCGCCAATCGAAGCCCCGAACGCTGCGCGGCTCTGGCGGCGCCTCGCGGCGCGCGCGTACGCCGAAGCGCTGAACGGACCAGTGCACCTGAACCTCCCGTTTCGCGAGCCGCTCGTACCGCCGCCCGGGCAGGTGCCGACCCCGCTCGGCGAGTCACCGCAGTCGATGACCGCCGGCCTGCTGATGCCGACCTCTGACCAGATCGCCTCGGTGGCTTCGGCGCTGCGGAACGCGAAGCGGCCGCTGGTGGTCGCCGGCGAGATGCGCGACGGCGCAAGGCTGGCTGCCGGCCTCAATCGGCTGGGGGTGCCGCTGTTGGCCGAGCCGAGCTCACAGCTGCGGCGTCAGGAATCGGGCGCGGCGATCGAGTCCTACGAGGCGCTGCTGCGCGCGGGTTGGTCGCTGCAGCACGGACCGGACCTCGTGATCCGGCTCGGCGGCACGCCGACGTCGAAGGTGATGAACGCATGGCTCGCCGCCGCTGCGGCGCCGACCTTCCTCATCGATCCGGACCGGATGTGGCGCGACGAGGACCAGGTCGCGAGCAACGTTCTGGTTTGCGATCCCCAGCCGCTCGTTGAGAGCCTGCCGCCGGCCGACGTCGGTGCGTGGCGCGACGAGTGGGTGAGCGCCGGCAGGAAGGCGACCGCTGCCATGGCCGCAACACTGGTTTCCACGCCGGTGTACGAAGGCCATATCGTGCGCGCGCTCGCGGCGAAAACCCCGGAGACGGCGCAGGTTTTCGTGGGCTCGAGCATGCCCATTCGAGCTGCGGACAGCTTCTGGCCCTACGCGCGAGCGGGTCAGACGTTCTATGGCAACCGCGGCGCGAGCGGAATCGACGGACTTGTGTCGACCGGTCTTGGCATCGCCGCGGCGCGGCCCTCGAATCCGACAGTGCTTCTGCTCGGAGACCTCTCCGTCTATCACGACATGAATGGACTGTGGTCGATGCGCCGTCACGGCATCAAGGCCACGATCATCGTCTGCGACAACAACGGCGGGGGCGTCTTCAACTTCCTCCCGCAGGCGCAGCACACCGACGTTTTCGAAGAGATCTTCGCGACGCCGCTGGGGCTCGACTTCGCGCAGGTCGCCCGGCTTTACGGGTTGGTCTACAGCCCCGTCACCGACCGCTCAGGCCTCGAGCCGGCGATCACCGATGCGTTGGGCGCACAGACGTCGACGATGGTGGTCGTGCGCTACAAGCGCGAGGACAGCGTCAACGGCCACCGTGTGTGCTGGGAGGCAGCAGCCGCAGCGCTCCGCGCGTAGTTACGTCAGCGCTGACAGCAGAGCCTTGAACTTCAGATCGGTTTCGTCGAGCTCGCGTGCCGGATCCGAGTCGGGCATCACGCCGACGCCGGCGTAGAGGCGCGCGCCGTCCTCCCACAGCAGGCCGCAGCGCAGCGCGACGGCGAACTCCCCGTCGCCATTGGCATCCGTCCAACCGACAGCGCCCGCGTACCAGCCGCGCTCCATCAATTCGAGGTCGTCGATGATGCGGTCGGCCGCCGCACGTGGCCAGCCGCCGACGGCGGGGGTGGGGTGGAGGGCGGCAGCGAGGTCGAGCGCGTCAGCCGCCGGCGCGGTGAGCTCCGCGTCGACCGAGGTCGCGAGGTGCTGGATGTTGGTCAAGCGCACGACCTCCGGCGGTCGAGCGGCCACGCTGCGCGAGAAGGGTCGCAGTGCGTCGACCACAAACCTCGACACCAGGTCGTGCTCGGCGGCGTCCTTGCGACTGGAGCGCAGCTGCTCGGCGAGGCGCTCGTCCTCCGCCTCGGTGTAGCCGCGCGCGACAGAGCCGGCCATCGGCTCCGCGTGGGCGTACGACCCGACGCGCCTGATAAGCAGCTCCGGTGAGGCGCCGGCAAATGCAGTGCCGTCGGCTCCCGTGATGAGGTACGTGAAGCAGGACGGATATGCGGACCGCAGCGATCGCGCGACCATGCCGGCCGGCATCACACCGTCACCGCGCACGATGACCTCGCGCGCGAGGACCACCTTCGACGCCTCGCCTGCGCGAAGGCGGGCCGCGGCGGACTCGATCGCCGCGGCCCAGGCCACGGGATTGCGCACCGGCGTCACCTGGAGTGTGCGCGCGAGCGGAACGCGGACCGTCGATGGCTCGACGTCAAGGAGCTCCTCGGCTTCGGGAGTCGAGCAAGTGATGAAGGTGCGGCCGCGCACACGCGCCACGGCGAGCGCCGGCACGCGCAGCAGCAGCGATGGGAACCCCGACCAGGGACCGGACGGATCGCGGTCTGTGCGATACGCAAAGCCGCCGATCGCGACGGGTCCCGCGCCGGGCGGCAGCGCGCCTGCGTCGTGCGCTCGCAGCATCTCGCGCAAACGCCGCCACAAGCGGGCCGCAGCCAGCACGCGGTCGTGTCCTGCCTCGCGGTCCAGAACCGCGCCGCTCGAGTCTTCGAGCACGACACCGTCAGGCGCGGCCACTATCTCGTAAGCGGTGCCGATTCCCGCGACGCTCACCGCGTCGGGCATGGGTCGCTCGATGAGCAGCACCTCATGGCCCGCGTCGCGCGCCGCGCCCGCGAGCTCGACCAGGTCCGGCGTGCGGTCCAGCTCGCGCACGGTCAGGGCGGTGACCGCCAGCTTCATGACTTCTTTTCGATGTGCTCGCGGGCCGCGCGGAGCAGCGTGCGCTGGAAGTGATGCCTCACCAGCAGGCCGCTTGCGTCCAGCAGTTCGTTGAAAAGCTCGAGCAGCCGTCGCTCGGCGGCCTCGGTTTCCCCGCCCTCCGACTGGATGCGCTCGCGCACGTGTGTGTCGAACAGGTCGACGGCCTTCCTCGCCACGCGCTCGGTCGCATCGGCGTACTCGCTCGCCAGCTCGATCAGCGGACCGAGCGGCACGCCGGCCGCGATGAGCTTCATCCCGGCGGCGATCGCGTCCAGGTCGTCGGTGGGGTACAGGGGCTCATCGCCGCCCTCGACCGGCACCAAAAGCCCAGCCTGCTCGAGGTTCTTGAGTAGGGGCACCGCCACCCCGCTGCGCTCGGCCAGCTCGTCGAGGGTGAGGGTCTGCGGCGAGCTCGGCCGCGTCACCGCCGCGACGAGCGACTCGTCGGAGGGCTCGAGCTCGCCCTCGAGGAAGCGCCGGATGACGGTGAGTGTGAAGCCCCGCCGCTGCAGGTCGCGGATGCGGCGCAGCCGCTCGAGGTGGCTCTCGCCGTACCAGGTGACGCGGCCCGCGCGGCGAGGGGCGTCGAGGAGGCCCTTGCCCTGGTAGAAACGGATCGTGTCGACGGCCATCCCGGAGGCCCGGGCCAACTGTTCGATCCGGTACTCCACGAGTAGATACTCGCACAGTGGGTGCGAGGTCTACATACGCGGCACCGCCGCCTGGGCGATGGCCAGCTCGGCCGCCTCTTGCTGTGCTTTGTCGACGCTGGGCCACGAAGCGGTGATCGTCAGGGCCCGGCTGCCTTTCTTGACGTCCAGCTCGGCTTCGGGAAAGTCGCCCCCCACAGCGGCGAAAAAGGCCGCATCGCCCAGATTCGGGATTGGAGTGACACCCGCCCCGTTGTGGCCCTGAAGTCCGTACGGAAGCTTGCCGACTGAAGCCGGGTCGGTAGCGGCGATCGTCGCGCCCCCGGCGTCGGCGGCGGTCCAGGTGCAGCTCGGCGCGTTGACGCCCGACGGCACGCCGGCGGGAACGCTTCTGCCGATGGCTGCTCCGACCTGGGCGGATGTGGCGAGAGCGCAAAGCTGCGCCGCGGTGAAGCCATTGCCCGTCTGGCTTTGGTCGGTGGACGTGGAAGACGAGGCACAACCACTGACGACGAGCAGGAGGACGGCGCCGGCGAATGCGTGTTTCATCGGTCGATAGTGTGAGGCCGAGTTGTCAGCCCGACGTGTTCCAGTAGTAGAAGCGGTCGAGCCAGGCCGGGTCGTCGCGGACGGCGCGGGCGAAGAACTCGACGGCGTCGACGTAGTCGTAGTCCAGGTTGTAGTGGAAGATGGCCGTCCGCATGTCGCCCGGGGCGCCGTAGTGGACCAGGTACCGCGCCGCGGCCATGATCGCGTCGTGCGGGTCGTTGATGTTGCCGCCCTGGCCCCAGTTCGCCCACGTGCCCGGCAGGAACTGCATCGGACCGAGCGCGCCCGCTGACGACGGGCCGTTGTTGCGGCCGAACGAGCTCTCGATGAAGTTGATCGACGCGAGGTAGCTCGCGTTCACGCCGTACTTGCGCTGGGCCTCGAGGTAGTAGCCACGCAGCGCATCCACGGGCGCACCGTTCGAATACGGGAACACGAAGTGCGCGTGCACGAGGTAGTACTGGTCGAAGCCGGCGAGCGCGTAAAGGGAGTGCAGGCCCGCGATCGCATCCGAGACCGGCCGCGAGACGGATCTCGGCAGGAGCGGGACGACCTGGCCCTCGATGCTCGCGTAGCTCGCCAGCTCGTAGACGCGCAGCTCCTCCTGGCGTACGGCGGTGCGGTAGTTGAAGTCGGCCGCAGCCATCGCCATGTCGAAACGCACACGGTCCATCAGCGATGCCGGTGCGGGCGCGCTCAGCAGCTGCTTGCGCTGCGCGAGCGCGGCGCTCATCGCCATCTCCGCGCTCATCAGTCGTGCCGCCTCATGGCGCGGGCTGACAGGGGCGAACGGATCCTGGGCTCGAGCCGATTGCGCTGGGAGCGTCAGCAGCAGCGCTCCCAGCGCGGCGGCAACCAGCCGGATCAGGCGCTCTCCGACTCGGGGACGACCTCGGGCCGCATGTCCGGGACCATTGGCATCTCCGGTGGATAAGGGTCGGCGGCTGTAGGCTCGCGGAGCCCGACCGAGTCGAGAAGGCCGGCGATCTCGTCTCCCACGAGCTCGCCCTGTGCGATGAGCGCTTCCGCGGCCTGGTCGATGGCTTCCTTGTTCACGTACATCAGGCGCCAGTCGTCGATGTACGCGTGACCGAGCAACTGAGCGGCGGTTCGTCGCGCGCGTGGATTGTTGAGGACTGCTCCGGAAAATGTGCCCTGCACGTGAGCTCCCTGCGTCGCCTGGACGACAGAAATCAGCTGCTCACCGATGTTGGCGGCTCTGGTTGACATATCCGGGTCGAGCCTGTCGGCGCCCATCCCAACGATGCCGATCATCGTCGTGGCGACGCCCGTAGCCTGGATCAGATCTCCCGTCACGCCAGTTGTGTTTTCTCCGTAGAAAACATGCTCTGAGGCGATAGCGCCCAGCATGGCCCGAAGGCGAGCCGCCAGCTGGGAGCGGAATGTCAGCCACTCGTCCTCGGCGGGCAGCGATTTGTGATAACCGCCGATCTCTCCTCCCGCCTTCGGATCAGCCCGCCGGCGAATCGAGAGGCGGACGTGCGATCTGTCCCTTTCAAAGAAGTGAGAGGCCACGGCATGCCCAAGCTCGTGACGCGCCACCGCAATCCGGTCACGCTCTGTGTACTCGACAGGAATCAACAAGCCTGCCTCGACGTTGCCCATCGCTTCGCGGATGTCCTTCCAGACGAACGTATCCCGGCCATCCTCGAAGGCATACAGCAGAGCAAGCGACAGCACTTGCTCGATGTCCGCAGGCGAGTAATCCTCAGTGACGCGAGCAAACTCGTCACGGCGCTCGGGCGTGTCCAGTGACGGATCGTGCTGCTTCTTGTCGAAGTACAGAGCGGCGATGTCCTTCCGAGCCTCACGGTTCGGCGTGAGGAAGACGATCTGCCGCCCGAACCGCCCGGGTCGGATCACCGCCTCGTCGAGAACGCTGGGCCGGTTGGTCGCGCCGATGAACAGGATGTTGGAGCTGGGCGCCTTGAGAGGGGGTATGCGGAGATTCAAAGTGGTGCCGTTGGCGCCAACCTTCCGTGGGAGGAAAAGGCCGTCAAGAGTGAGGTTCACGAGGCCGCGCAGCTGGCGGGCGAAGAACCCAGGATTGTCGATGCCGTCCATCAGGACGAGGAGCATGTTCAACCCCATCATTCCGCCCCCGCCCATCATCCCGCCCATCATTCCGCCCATCATTCCGCCGCCCATTCCGCCACGCCGCTGGGCGAGGGCGTCGATCTCGTCGATGAAGATGATGCAGCCGCCCCACACCTTTGCCTTGCGGCGCGCTGAGCGCACCATCAGGTACACGCTGATCGCGTCGATTCCCATGAACAACATGGCGAACGATCCACCGTTGGCGACGTAGATGGGCACATGCAGCGAAGAGGCGATTGCCTTGGCCAGCATTGTCTTGCCAGTGCCCGGAGGGCCGACCATCAGCACTCCGCGCTCGCGCTTGCCGCCAGCCTTGACGTAGAGGCGGCCGTGCTCGATCAGGCTCAGGATCCGGCGCATCTCGGTCACGGCCGATTTCTGACCACGCACGTCTTCCATGCTCACGCCGAACCGAGCGTCGTCAGGGTTCATCATCGTCTTGCCGATGCGCGAGAGCAGGTAGAACGGTCCGAGGAACAGGATGGAGTTCGCGATGAGCAGGAAGAACAGATAGACCAGCTGCGTGAGCGCGGTCTGGAGAAACTGCGGTAGCGCTGCTATGGCGTCCTCCGGCGCCAGGCCGAAGAGCTCATAAGCAGCCAGGAAATAGGCTATCGGCACCACGGCCAAGTACAGAGCCCGCTTCCAGAAGATTGCGCGGTTCGTCTCGACTGTCCGCTGCAGGACATCGGTCTCGGGCGTGATCCTCTCGCGGATGATGAGGGACCGCCGGACAATGCTGAGCATGCCTCTGGTGAGGAGCATCGCCAGTACGGCGTAGCCCAGTGACCAGCCGACGCCGACCTGCAGAAATATGTAGGCGAAAGAGAACGCAGAGCTGCCTACGAAGACGGTGAAGATCCAGAAGATGATCACGGCGGGCTACTCCCTAATCACGGGTTTTGGTTGCGTCCAGCTTAGTAGCTGATGCTGGGGAATGCCTTGTAACGGCAAAGGCGACGATGCCGAGCCCGATTCCGATCACCGCGTCGCCAGGGCTGAACACGCCGCCCAGCCAGCCGGGAACCTGAACCCAGTCGGCGAGCCACGACAGCCTGGTGCTCGAGTCCATGACCGTGTACTGGCCGTGCGAGCCGAGCTCGACGAGCCGCCCGGCCGCCGACTGGACGACGGGCATACGAAAGTCGTTCGCCACGATGACGATCAGGTTGATCGTGGATCCGACGCTGACCAGCCAGATTCCAAAGAGTCTGTCGGCGTTCCACAACGTCCACGCGATCAGCGCCACCAACGAAGCGACGTACACGTAGCGGAGCCAGTCGACGCGTCCCAGCGGAGTGCCGGCCACGCCGACCCGGATCAGCAGAGCCAGGATCACCACCCATGGCCATCGGAGGCTGATCGCCGACCAGTTGCTGAGCTTTCCACCGAGAGCCACGCCCGCGAGACAACCAAGGATGAGCGGGCCGAGGATGACCAACGGGTTACCGGCTCAGCCGGCGGCGATTCGGGCCGCGGCCCCAGCCATGAGTCTCACCCCGAGCGGGAACGCCGACTCGTCGATCTTGAATCCTGGCGAGTGATGCGCCGGTGGCTTGTCGCCCTCGGGCCGTGCGCCGAGCATGAAGTAGCAGCCCGGGATGTGGGTCAGGAACTCGGCGAAGTCGTCGCTCACCGTCAGTGGCTTGCCGAGAAGGCTCGCCCTGTCGCCGGCGATCGAGGTGGCCACCTCCATCACGGTGCGCGTCACGTTGGGCTCGTTCATGATCGGCACGGTGCCGTGCACCAGCTGCAGCTCCGAGCTGACCTCGAACTCCGTGTCCGTTTCTTTCAAAAGGTCGCCCAGCCGGCCGAGCGCTTCCTCCCGAAGCGGCGCATTGAACGTGCGCACGCTGCCCTTGATGTGCACGCCGCGCGGGACGATGTTCCACGCGCCGTCGCTGATGACGTTGCCGACGGTCGTGTGGCAAGCGGCACCCTCGTGCTCGAGCCCGTCGACGACCGTGTGCAGCCGCTCGATGAGGAAGGCCTGAGCCGCGAGCACGTTGCCCGCGCGACCCATCATGCCGCCGTGGCCGCCGGGTCCCTTGATGCCGATCTCGAAAGCGTCCGAGCCCGCCCACAGGAGGCCCGGCTTGGTGACGATGGTTCCGGATTCGATGAAGCTCGCGATGTGCAGCCCCAGCACCGCGTCGGGGTGATGCGATTCGAGGAGCCCGCCGGCGATCATCGCCTTCGCGCCGCTCACGATCTCCTCGGCGGGCTGGAACACGAACAGGAAGCGGCCGTTCAGGTCCCAGATGTGATCCACCAGCGTGCGTGCGGTGCCGAGCATCATCGCGGTGTGCGTGTCGTGGCCGCACGCATGCATGTTGCCCTCGGACTCGGACTCGAATTCCACGCCTGACTCCTCGAGGATCGGCAGCGCGTCGATGTCTGCGCGGAGCATCACCGTCTTGCCGGGCCTGCCCGTGTCGAGCACGGCGACAGCGCCCGTCTCAGTTGGACACGGCTGCACCTCGAGGCCCAGCTCCCGGAGCCGGTCCGAGATCTTCACGCTGGTCTGCTGCTCGCTGAAGCTCACCTCGGGATGGCGGTGGAAATGACGACGGAGCTCCACCACCTCGTCCATCACGGATTTCGACGGAACCGGGAGCTCTTTCTGCTCAGCCATCAGACGCGAACCAGGCTATAGCCGCGGGCAGACGCCTGCAGCAACCCCGTGCCCAGGCCGGGCTGGAGCTCGTCGAGCCGCCGGCGCAGCGTCAGCATCGCCGAGTGCACGGTGGAGTGCGCGGCGTCGGTGCGGAACAGGCCGGCCTCGATGAGGTCGCGCGCGGTGGCGGGCTTCGACCCTTGCGCCAGGTGCAGCACGAGCGCCGTCTGCTGGGGCGTGAGCCTTACCTCGCCTGTCCCCGTACGGACCGTGCGACGTGTCGGGTCGAACTCCACGCTGCCGAAGTTGTATGTCCCCGGCCGCCCCGTGCCGCGTTCGATGAGACGCGCCGCCAGGTCGGAGTAGATGTGGGCCATGGGCACGTTGCCCTTCACGAAATAGGAGCTGGCGCCAAGCTCGTAGGCCTTGCGAATCGCGGCCGAGTTCACCTGCGCCGCGGACAGCACGATGACCGGAAGCCCGGGGTGGCGGCTACGGATCCATGCCAGCAGGTCGAAGCCCGAGTCCTCGCCTTCATCCAGCACCAGGTCGAGCAGGATGCCGGCGACGCGCTCCTGTTCGAGCAGCGCCATCGCGTCGGGCGCGGACGAAGCGACCAGGGCGCGGTAGCCGAGGTCCTGGAGGTCGATCCGCAGCTGCTGCAGCATCGCCGACTCGTCCTCCACGACCAGCACGGCCGAGCCCAAAACCTCGGGCGGCCGGTAGACCTCCAGGCCCGGCGGCAGCGGGGGAAGCCTCGCCTCCCGATTTCCCCGCGTCGAGCCTCTAGTCGTTCGTTTTTCCAAGGGCCGTCCTAAATGACTCTTAACGATTATTCACGCGGTGCACACACTCAAATTCGACTGTCCCGGAGCATACTCACTCCGGGCCTGGTTATTTAGGGAATTTCCAAGGGGTGAATTCGATGACGTGGCAAGTCAAGGTTGTTCGTGGTGCCTTGGCGCTGGGGGTTGTCGCAACGCTTGCGATGGCAGCCGGTGCTTGGGGCTGGGTCGACTATTTCTCCTGGTGGTGGTAGTCGTCTAAGTAGATCCGTTCGCCCGGCGCTCACGGGAGCGCCGGATCGCCGCCGGCAGCAGGGCGTAAAGGTCGGCTCGGTCGACGGCCTTGCTCATGTAACCCACAACGTCCGGATCGTCCGTCCCTGACGGGAAGACCGGATACGCCGTATAGAAGATCACGGGCAGCGTCTGCCCGCGCGTCCGCAGCGCGTTCAGAAGGCCCCAGCCATCCATGGGCTCGGGCAGCATCAGGTCGATGATCGCGACTTCGGGGCTCTCCGTTCCTGCTCGCTCGAGCGCCTGGTCGGCATCCTCGGCCATGCTGACCTTGTAGCCGATCATTCGCAGGTCGGTTTCGAGGATCACGCGCCACGATCGCTCGTCGTCGACCACCAGCACTTTCGCCCCCCGCAGGTCATCCGGCGCCGGAGAGATCGGCTTCGGGGCGGTGAAAGGCACCGGCTGTCTCTAGGCCCTCGCCGAGAGGATTCGGCCGCCACGGCCGCGAAGATGCAAGGAACTTCGAGGGCGGGCCACTAGGCGCAGTATATCTGTGCCCATGGCGACTCCAGCACGCCGCGCTCACTCGCCCGCGCGCGTTTCCGCGAGCAAACGCGGCGTAACCGAGCTGCCCCGCGTCAAGGCCAAATCCAACCTCCGGAGCGCCAACGGCGACCCCCGCAAGAAGGCCCCGCTGCGATATAGCCCGGCGGCGCTCATCCACGAGCTCAGCACCTGCGCCACCGAGGCCGACATCGTCCAGGTCCTCTTCTACGGCCTGCAGCCGCTCTTCAGGTACGACGTGGTACTGCTTCACGTGCTCGAACGAGAGGGCTGGTACCACTCTCAGCCCGTCGACTCCGGTGTGCTCCAGAACATGCGCCGCCGGCCTCTGGTGAGCTCGGCGTTTGCTCAGCACTACTCGGCGCCGCGGGCGACCGTCGTCCCCCTCGATCCGCAGCGGATGGAGCAGGGCACGGGTCCCGGCGCGGGACGGTTCGCCAAGTTCGCGATCTTCGTACCGGTCACGCATCAGGGCCGGATCATCGGCGCGGTCATCTACCAGTCGTATCGCAACCGCCGCGTCGCACCGGCGGAGATCGACTTCCTGGAAGAAGTGCACAAGCGACTCGGAGTTCAGCTGGCCAACGCATCCCTGAACGAGCTGACACGAAACCAGGCGCGCCGGCTCGACGCGCTCAACAGCATCGGCCGCGCGATCGCAGCGAGCCTTGACGTCGCCAGCATCCTCTCCGCCCTGCGCGCGACCCTGAGCGAGCTGCTGCCGGTAGACGAGCTGAAGATGGTCTCGCTCCTGCCGGAGCAATCCGATCGCGCACGCCTGATGCACGTGCCGTCAGACGCTGTGCCGACGTCCCGGCTCATCGCCACGCGCGCCGCGCAGCTGGCTCCTGCGAGGCAGGTCATCGGCTCCGCGCAGTCGGTCATCTACCACGAGCCCGAGTCGCAGCTGTGGGTGCCGATGAAGGAAGGCGGCTCGGTCCGTGGCGCGCTGGGCATCACGAGCAAGCAGACCTACGCGTATGAGGAGTCGACGGCCGCGTTCCTCGAGCTTGTCGCCGATGAGGTGACGCTGGCGCTCGGCAACGCGCGCAGCTTCGAAGCCATCCAGGAGCAGCGGCGAAGGCTCGAGCTCGTCAACTCGATCGGCCGGCGCCTCGCGTCAAGCCTCGACCGCTGGGCGATCATGCGCACGCTGCGCGAGGAGCTGGCGGCGTTTCTCGACTTCGACGGCTTCATCCTCGCCACGATCACGAAGTCCCCGGAGGGCCCGGTGGCCGAGGGCTACCAGTACGTCGCCGGCGTGGAGGAGATCGTGCCCCCGGTCGCGCTTGCGGTCACAGGCCCGTCACGCGAGGCCTACGAGACCGGCCGGCCGGTGCTGGTGCGCAACTCTCCGTGGGCGAGCTCGTTCGAGCGCAGCGGGCTGGAGCGCGAGCGCTGGACGGTCGGTCACGGCGCCGCCGTGTTCGTGTCCGGTCCGCCTGAAGAGCAGCCGCACGTGTCGCGATCGTTCGTGTGGGTGCCGGTCGTCAGCGGCGACAGCATCACCGCCATGCTCTCGCTCCAGTCCTATCACGAGGAGGCCTTTAGCGACTGGCATGTGCAGCTGCTGCAGGACCTCGCGCCGCACGTGACCCTTGCCCTCGCCAACGCAGAGCACTTCGCGCAGGCCCAGACCGAGCGGGCGCGACTCGAGCGCCTGCATGTGCTCGAGCTGGGGGTGGCGCGCGCCTCCGACGAGCGCCAGCTCGCGGATGCGATCTTCGACGGTGTCGGTCGCTACATCGAGGCTTCGCACATGTTGCTGGCGTACATCGACGTCGCCGGCAACGTGGTGGGCTTCACCGGCGAGCGCGACGTCCCCACCGGCTTCCTCGGTCCCGTCCCTCTCTCTGAGGCGCCCTTCTTTCGACGGCTGATCGAGCTGGGCGGCACTGTTGCGGAGGCGGAGCTGGAGAACGAGGAGGAGGTCCTTGGCCCCGTCGGCCAGTACATCTTCTCGCGCTCACCCAGCCATGTCGTGTGGGTGCCGATCACGCAGGACGAACGCGTCGTGGGCGGCATTGCGGCGCTCCGCACCGACGGGGGGCGCTTTCTGCTCGACCATCTGAAGCTGCTCGAGCCCGCGGCGACCGTCGTCGGCATCGCCTTGCGGACCATGCGCCTGCACCACGCGAACCAGCTCGCGCTGGCGCAGTCGGTGCGCATCCAGGAGCTGGCCGCGCTCGCCGGCCACGAGCTGATGAGCGTTGTCGCCAACATTGCCGACCAGGCGCGGACGATGCTCGAGAGCGCAGGCGTCGTGTGCTGGGCCTTCGACACAGAAGGTCGCATCAGCGCGACGCGTGGCAGCGGCGACGCCGCAGCGGAGAGCGTGCTCGCCTGGGCAGGCCTGAACTCCGAAGAGTCGTGGCGCGACGCGCCGACCGGCGTCCTTTCGGGCACCACGGGCGAGCAGGGCTGGAGCCTCATCCCGCTCTGGTACGGCGACCGCCTGGTCGGCGCGATCGGTGCGGTCCACGCATCGACGGTCGTGGCCGAGCCGACGACCGCGGCCCTCGACTTCGCGCGTCACGCCGCCGTCGCCATCGAAAACTCCCGACTGGTCGCCGAGACTCGCGGCCGGATCCGCACGCTCGAGGCGGTGGCTGCGTTCACCGAGCTCGACCCGACGCAGCCCGAGCGGGCGCGGGCGGAGATCGGGCGCATTGTGGAGCGAGCACTGACCGCAACGCAGGGCGCGCTGTGGCTGCTGGAAGACGGCCACCTCGTCCGCCGCTCCCCCGATGGCGACGAGCTGCCCATGGTCCCCGTCACCGACAGCGCCGAGCTGCTGCGGCTCCTGGTCTCGCCGACTGGCAGCCGGCGCATGCGCGCGCTGCTCGATCTGCTCGGATCGCCGCCAGACGCGTTCGCGATCCCGATCCAGGTGGAAGGGCGGCTCGCGGGGCTGCTCGTAGCGCGCATGACGGCTGGTGCGTCCGAGACACGGAGGCTCGCCGCGGTGCTTGCGGGCCAGGCGGCGGTGCTCGTCGGCCAGCTCGAGCTCGTCGACCAGCTCGACCGCGAGCGCCGGATGATGCAGGCCATCCTCCGCCACTCGCCGGTGGGCGTGATGCTGGAGGACGACGACGGCCGGATCGTCTACGCCAACCCCGAGGTGGAGGCCATCTACCGGCTGAAGGCGGCGGACATGCCGGGCCAGACGCTCGCGGAGATCTATGCGTCCGCGGGCGCCGAGCGCAGCGAGGACGGCGAGGCCGAAGGCAACGCCGAGCTGCGCATGAAGAACCCGAACCGCATCGTCCATGTGCGGCGCGTCGAGATCCCCGGCCTCGAGGGCGAGCCTGCCGGCATCCTCACCCTGCACGAGGACGTGACCGCGCAGCGTCTGGCACTGGAGGCGAAAGACCTGATGCTCCGCGCCATCGGCCACGAGGTGCGAAGCCCGGCGGCCGCGATGAAGACGACGCTCGCCGGCATCATGCAGTGGGACGAGACCATCGACAACAGGGGCCGCCGTGAGCTGCTGCAGGAGGCCTACGAGTCGTCCGACCGATTGCTGAGCCTGGTCGAGAGCCAGCTGATCATCGCGAAGCTCGAGACCAAGCACTTCGAGCCCAACCCCGAGCCGATCGAGCTGAAGCCGGCGTTGGACGGCGTGATAAGCGTGCTCGCCCACCGTTATGCAGATCGGATCGACGCTGTGGATGTGAAGCTGCACGAAGGCCTGCCTCGCGCGTTCTGCGAGCCGACGCACCTCCAGCAGGTGCTGACCAACCTCATCGGCAACGCGCTCGAGTACACGTTGAGCCAGGTGAAGGTGAAGGCCCGCACCATCGACTCGGGGTGGCTCGAGATCACGATCGCCGACGGGGGACCCGGCCTTCCGCCTGGCAGCCTGCAGGACCTGTTCGAGAAAACCGGGCCGGCGGGGCGCAACCGCTCGCAGGGCGGCCTGGGCCTGGGCCTGTACCTGTGCCGGCTGGTCGTGGAGCGCTCGTTCGGGGGCCGCATCTGGGTGGCCTCCAGCAACCGGGAAGGGACGACCTTCAGATTCACGGTGCCGGCATTTCCCTCGTGACGGCAATCGGTACCGAATCGAAGATGTGGGTGCGGGTCGGCGGCGGCATGGAATCGGTGCCCGACCGCAAACGACATGGGCCGGCCGATGCAGCATTCCCACCTCCGGGCGGACCCTGGGAGCCGCTCGCTCTGGGGGGGCGGCTCGTGGGGTGGGCCGAGCACGGCGGGCTTGCGACCGCGCGGCGCAGCGCCGAGATGGGTGCTCGTCTCGCGGAAGAAGAGCGCACCTACCTGGTCGGGCGTCTCGGCCACAAGCTGCGATCGGCCGTGCTGGCGCTGCAGGAGTCGGCGCGACAGGCGGCGTTCGGCCGGCCCGAGCTCATGGAGACCGTTTTCGAGCAGGCCCAGGAGGTTGGCCGCCGAGCCGCCGCCCTCGAAGCGGCCGCGACCGCTCCCAAAGAGCGCCCTCGTGGTGTCGTGCTCGGGGCCGTGCTCAACGGCGCCATGCCTTTCGCGAACCGACGCATGCCCGCCGACGCGGCGGTGCTTGGCTCCGAGCCGGCGTTGGTCGAGGCCTTCACGCGCCTGCGCGATTGGCTCGGCGGCGGCAAGCTCGACGTTGATGCGGAGGCGGTCGGCGCCTGGTGGAAGGTCACCGTGTGCTCGGAACCCTCGCCCGCGCCACTGCCGGTGCCCGAGATGGGTGAGCCCTTGATCCGCCTCATAGTCGACACGCACCTCAACGGCTGGCTGGATGTCGGCTCGGATCGGTGCGCGGACGTGTACCTCCCGGCTTACGCAGGTCGCTGACCCCATGGCCGTGGTCAGGCGCGTGGTCGCGCCGAATCCCGGTCCTTACACGGGGCCCGGTACCAACACCTGGCTGATCGACGCCGGAACCGTGACCGTCGTCATCGACCCCGGCCCTGACGACGATGCTCATCTCGCGGCCATCGATCGTGCACTGAAGGGATCGACCGTCTCCGTCGTGCTGGTGACCCACTCGCACTCCGATCACCTGCCCCTGGCGGAGCGCTTCGCGTCGAAGCACCGCGCATCGGTTCGCAGGTTTCCCGAGCTCGCCGATGGGGACGTGGTGCGGGCGGGCAACGTGAACATCACCGCGCTCCACACGCCGGGCCACAGCGCTGACCACCTGGCGTTCTGGGTGCCAGCCGACCGCGCCCTGTTCACAGGAGATCTGGTGCTCGGGCGCGGCAGCTCGATGGTCACCTACCCGGAGGGCGACGTGGCCGCGTACCTTCGCTCGCTGACGCGTCTCGCCGCCCTCAACCCCGCGATCCTGTTCCCCGGCCACTGGGACCCGGTGACCGAGGCGGTCGCGAAGCTGGAGGAATACCGCGCGCATCGCCTCGACCGCGAGGCGCAGGTGCGAGCGGCGCTCGCGCACGGGCCAGGCAGCCTGAGCGAGCTGACGCAGCGTGTGTACGGCACCGAGCTGGGCGATGAGCTCACGCGCGCGGCGGAGATGACGACACGTGCGCATCTGCAGAAGCTGGTCGACGAGGGCGCGGCGCGCATCCGGCATGCGCGACCCGAGGACATCTTCGAATCCGTATCGTGACGGCGATGTCCGACCCGAAGCCCGCACTGCTCTCCGTGCCGGCCGCCGACCTCGACCAGTGGTTCGCGACGCACGACGCGGCCCCCTACCGGCGTGGTCA
>WNFL01356287.1_pt2 | contig 17022 bp, 12 predicted proteins | sample 5400361 | NCBI WGS metagenome assembly WNFL01 (sample SAMN13153351, study PRJNA577476) | soil metagenome | isolation source: 40 cm soil on Douglas fir-dominated hillslope | place: USA:California | collected 2013-09-17 | reverse complement strand
CCGAGCGCATCTTCGACATCCTCGACACGCACGCGACCCTTGAGGGTGAGAAAACCAGCCCGCCTGGATTCTCAACCCGCGAGCCGCTGCGCGGCCACGTGCGCTTCGACAAGGTCTCCTTCTCCTACGCGGCGGGCAGCGAAGTGCTGCACGAGCTCTCGTTCGAGATCCGCCCGGGCGAGACGGTCGCGGTCGTCGGCGCGACCGGTGCGGGCAAGAGCACGCTGGTCAACCTGCTCTTGCGCTTCTACGCGCCGAACTCGGGCAAGGTCTCGATCGACGGCCACGACCTCGCCGAGCTCGACCCCGCGCGCCTGCGCCGCGCGATCGGCCTCGTGCTCCAGGAAGACTTCCTCTTCGCCGGCACGGTCGAGGAGAACCTCGTGCTCGAGCGCGAGAGCGTGACCGACGAGTCGCTCGAGCTGGCCCTCGAGGCCAGCCGCGCCGACGAGCTGATCGCGCGCCTGCCGGGCGGCCTCGCGCACCCGGTGGCCGAGCGCGGCGCGACGTTCTCGACCGGCGAGCGCCAGCTGCTGGCGATCGCGCGCGCGCTCGCGGGCGACCCGCGCATCGTCGTGCTCGACGAGGCGACCGCCAGCGTCGACTCGAACACCGAGGCCCAGATCGAGGTCGCGACGCGCAAGCTGCTCGAGGGCCGCAGCGCGCTGGTGGTCGCGCACCGGCTCTCGACCGTGCGCCGCGCCGACCGGATCCTGGTCTTGCACCGCGGCAGGCTGCGCGAGCAGGGCACGCACGCCGAGCTCTTGGCCCAGAACGGCATCTACGCGCGGCTGCACAAGCTGCAGTTCGCCGACGCGATCGCCTAGAGCTGCCGCAAGCAGGCCGGCAGGAGTCGTTCGACGGTCAACGTCGAGTTGTCCGCGTCCGGCCGGTAGGAGCAGTAGTCCGCACTGGTGCTCTGCACCTTCTCGCCCAGGCCGTAGAGCTCGATCTCCGCTGCCGACGTCGGCGCAAAGAAGGCCACGATGCGCCGGTCGAGCGCCACCGCCATGTGCAGCGCGAGGCTGTCGCTCGTCACGAGCAGCGTGCAGAGCTCGACGCGCGCGGCGAAGTCGAGCAGCGCGTGGTCCGTCCCGGCGTCGACGAAGGCCGGCCGCGCCGGATGCGCGCGCAAGCCGGCGACGATGGCGCGGTTGCGCTCGGCCTCGGCCTGCCCGCCGAGCACCAGGAACCGGACCTTGCCCTGCCTCTCCCTGGAGATGGCTCCGGCCAGCTCGACCGTGCGCTCGACGGGGAGCTGCTTGCCCACCCAGCGCCCGCCGGCGCCCGTGTTGAGCCCGACGAACGGGACGTCCCCCGCCAACGCGCGCGCACCGGCGCGTGCGGCCTCGGGCAGCGCCAGCGCGGGCTTGCCCATCTCGATCCCGAGCATCTCGGCGTAGATCTGCGGCTGGCTCTTCTGGTTGACGAGCTTGAGCCGGTCGGCCTCCTGCTTGCCGTGGACCGAGAGCAGGCCCATGTCGAACCAGGCCGCGACGTCCGGGGTGTAGGCGCGCTTTCCGTCCGCCCGCAGGTAGGCGCCGCTGAGCCTTGCGCTGCTGAGCCGCGAAGCCAGCGCGCACAGCGGCTCCTCGTCGTCGAGCGAGATCACCCACTCCCATTGCCGGGCGGCGAGGATCGACGGGGAGTTCGCGTCGAGCGCGACGACCTCCGCGACACGCGGATGCGTCCGGACGAGGTCGACGGCCTCCGGGGCGGTGGCCCAGGTGATCGCGGCCGACGGGTGGCGCTTCGCGAGCCCGGGCAGGATCGACGTCGTGCGCAGCACGTCCCCCAGCGCCGCGGTCTTGAGAATCAGGATCCCGGGGTGTTGCATGCAGCCGCGGTCGGGCGCAAGAGCATACGATCTGCGGACGGGGAATCGTGTACGGCTCGATCAAGATCGGCAGCGTCCTGGGCATCACGCTGCGGCTGCACGTGCTGCTGCTGGTGCTGTTCGGGGTCCTGATCGTCAAGGACGAGAGCCCACTGGTGTTCGCGGTCCTGTTCGGCTGCGTGCTGCTGCACGAACTCGGCCACAGCCTGGTCGCGCTGGCCTTCGGCGTGCGGGTCGTGGACATCACGCTCTGGCCGCTGGGCGGCATCGCGCGCATGACCCAGATCCCCGAGTCCTCGCGGATCGAGGCGCTGATCGCCCTCGCCGGGCCGACGGTCAACTTCCTGCTCGCGGGCCTGGCGTACCTGGTCGGGATGCCGGGGAACGGGGCCTTCGTCCTCTGGAACCTGGGCATGGGCCTCCTCAACCTGCTGCCGGCCTTCCCGCTGGACGGCGGCCGGGTCCTGCGCGCGTTCCTCGGCCGCAAGGGCGACTGGCTCGCCGCCACGGAGCACGCGGTCTGGATCGGGCGCTGGTTCGCGCTCGCCCTGTTCCTGCTCGGGTTCACCGGGCTGCTCGCCCTGCCGCTGGTCGGCCTGTTCATCTGGTGGAGCGGCAACCAGGAGCTCGCCAGCGTGCGCGCCCGCCACGCACCGGCGCCGGTGCCGCGCGCCGAGCGCTCGGGCTTCAGCGCCGAGGAGATCGCCGCGCTCGAGCGCTTCCGCGGACGGCTCGCGGACTCGCATCCCGACGAGCGCTGAGCCTTTCGTGTCTCGTACAGAGAAAGCCTTCCGGGCCGGCGCAGGGCCGGACATACTACCGCGGTAGTAGTCGGCAGCGGGAGGAACCCATCATGCGCGCATTCGTGCTCGCGCTCGCGCTCTGCGCGGCGCCCATGCAGGACAAGGCCGAGGAGCAGTACGCCTACGTCGCGGCGCTGGCGGAGAAGGGGCTCAGCGAGCGCGTCGTGCGCGAGGCGCAGAGCTTCCTCAACGAGCACGCCGACCATCCCAAGGCGGACAGCGTGCGCTACCGCCTGGGCTGCGCGCTCTTCGAGCTGCACCGCGAGAAGGACGCCACGCCCGTCTTCCGCGAGCTCGCGCGCAAGCAGGACTTCGAGTTCGCGGCCGAGGTCCAGTTCCGCCTGGGCCAGTGCCTGCTCGCGGCCGGCGAGCGCGAGGCCGCCGAGAAGTCGCTCGCGAGGCTGCTCTCCTCGAAGAAGGAGTACCTGCTGGCGCCCGCGCTGGCGCTGCTCGCCCAGTCCGAGCTCGCGCGCAAGGACCACGAGCACGCGCTGGCGCACTTCGATCAGCTGCTCGCGCGCAAGGACGCCGGCGAGTACGCCGCCGACGCGCGCTGCAGCCGCGCCTGGTGCCTGCGCGGCCTCGGCCGTGCGGCCGAGGCCGCGCAGGCAGCAGGTGCCGCTCTTGTGGGCGCGCCTCCGGCGCGCCGGGGCGAGATGTCCTTCCTCCTCGGCGAGTGCCTGCTCGACGCGCACGACGCGCGCGGCGCGCTGGAGGCCTATTCCGCCGTGCGCGAAGGCAGCTACGCCGACGCGGCGCTGCGCGGCTCGGGCTTCGCGCGCGTCGAGCTCGGCGACCAGGCCGGCGCGGCGAAGGACTTCGGCGCGCTGCTCGAGCGCTTCCCCCAGAGCCCGCTGCGGCCCGAGTGCGCGCTGCAGCGCGGCGTGGCGCTCCTGCGCGCCGGTGATGCGCGCGCGGCGCTGGCGGCCTTCGCCTCTCCCGACTGCCCGGCCGACGCCGAGACGCTGGGCTGGCGCGCGCGCGCCGAGGAGGCCGCGGGCGACAAGCGCGCGGCGCTCTCGAGCGTCGAGCGCGCGCTGGGGATGCACCCCGCGCCCGAGAGCGAGCAGCGCCTGGCGCTGCAGCGCGCCGAGCTCCTCTCCGCGCTCGGCCGCGGCGCCGAGGCGCAGCGCATCTGGGAGGGCGTGGGCAACGACCGCGCGCTGCTCGCGGCCGCGGTCGCGGGCCTCGCGGACAAGCGCTACGACGAAGCCGCGCGCCTCGCCGCCATGCTGCTCGAGCGTTTCCCGCAGAGCCCGCTGCGCGCCGATGCGCTGCTCGCGCAGGCCGAGGCCTGCTACGGCGCCAAGCGCTGGAAGGAGGCCGAGCAGGCCTTCGCGACCGCCGCGCAGGAGGACAAGGACGCCGCGCGCGTCCTGAAAGCGCGCTCGCGCGCCGCCTGGTGCGCCTACCAGGCCGGCGACTTCGCGCGCGCCGGAGATCGAGGAAGCCGCCTTCATGGCGGCGCGCTCGCGCGAGGACGCGGCCGACGCGACCGCGGCGGAGTCCTACGACCGCTTCGTGGCGCGCTTCCAGAAGGGTGCGCACCGCGACGAGGCCGAGCTGCGCTGCGCGCTGCTCTGCGGTCCCGAGGCGGGCCGCGCGCGCCTGGAGAAGCTGCTCGGGCGCCTCGGCCAGGGCCCGCTCGCCGCGCGGGCGCGCTTCGAGATCGCCGAACGCCTCTCGCAGAGCGGCCACGGAACCGACGCGATCCCCCACTACCGCGGCGCGCTCGCCGATCCCGCGATCGGCGAGTACGGCCCGCGCGCGAGCTACGGGCTCGCCTGGTGCCTCTACCAGCAGAAGCAGTACTCCGAGTCCGCGGCCGAGCTCGAGCGGCTGCTGGCGCAAGGCGGACTCGAGCCGAAGCTCCAGCAGGCGGCCTCCGAGCTCGCGGTCTGGAGCACGCTGCAGGGCGGCGACCTCGATCGCGCGCTGCGCGGCTGGAACGCGCTGGTCAAGTCGGGCTGCGACGAGGAACGCTGCGGCCCGCTGCTGCACGCGCTCTGCACGGCGCTCGGAAAGGAGAAACGCGCCGGCGACGCGCGCGCGGCGGTCGACGGCTTCGAGCGCGCCGCGCGCTCGCCGCGCGGCCACGCCAAGGCGGCCGTCGAGCGCGCGCTGCTGCTCGCCAACGCCGACAAGACCGACGAGGCCCGGCGCGAGATCGAGAAGCTGCGCGCGCAGGGCGTCCAGGATCCCGTGCTCTCCGAGGCGCTCTTCCGCCTGGGCGAGAACTGCTACGCCAAGGGCGCCGACGCGCAGGCGATCCCGCTCTACGACGCCGCCGCCAGCGAGGCCTCGGCGCCGATCGTCGACCGCGCGCTCTACAAGGCCGGCTTCGCGCGCATGCGCTCGAACGACGTGGCCGGCGCGGAGAAGAGCTTCCAGAAGCTGGTCGACGAGCACCCGCAGAGCGAGCTCTTCCACGAGACGCTCTTCCTGCTCGGCGAGGCGCAGTTCCGCCAGCGCCACTTCGAGGCCGCGGCGAAGAACCTCGAGCGCGTGCGGCGCGAGGCCCCGCGCCACGCGGTGCTGCCCAAGGCGCTCTTCCGCCTGGGTCTCACGCTGGGCGAGCTGCAGCGCTGGAAGGAATCGGCCGAGGTGCTCGCTGCGCTGGTCAAGGCCAACCCCGACTTCCCGAACCTCGCGGAGGCCGAGCTCGGCCGCGGACGCGCGCTGGCGGAGTCCGGCGACGTGCGCGCAGGGCGCGCCGCGCTCGAGCGCGTGCTGGCGCTCGACAAGGGCCTGCTCTCGGCCCAGGCGCACCTCGAGCTCGGGCGCCTCTCGTACGGCGCCAACGACCTCGACGGCGCGCTCTCGGAGTTCCTCAAGGTCGCCGTGCTCTACGACGGCGACGAGGAGGTGGCCGAGGCGCTGGTGCTCGCCGGGCGCGTGCTCGAGGAGCAGAAGCAGCTCGACAAGGCGCTGGCCCAGTACAAGGAAGCGCTCGAGAAGCACCCCAAGGCGCGCTACGCCGGCGAGGCGCAGAAGCGACTCTCCGAGCTCGGCAGTCACTAGCCAGGAGCACGAACCATGGCACGCTCGCGCGGGAAGATGCTGGTCATGCTCGCGGCGCTCGCGGGCGCGCTCGGCTACACGGTCGTGGAGCGCGCGCGCTCGTTCGCCGAGGGCCAGGGACTGCTCTCCGACGGCTCGTCGCTGCGCCTCGCGCTCGACGCGCCCGGGCTGCGGCACGTCGTCTGGGACGCGCCGCAGGCGCTGGGCGGCTCGGTCGAGGGACTCGGCGGCGAGGAACGTCCGGCGCTCTCGCTCGACGGAAGCTGGCTGGCGTTCGCCTCGGGCGAGCGCGGCCTGAACTGCGAGCTCTACCTGTGCGAGCTCGTCGGCGGCGTGCCCGGCGAGCCGCGGCGGATCCAGGCCCTCGACGGGCCGGGCGACGATCTCGCGCCGGCCTTCTCGAACGACTACCTCTACTTCGCCTCGGACCGCCCGGGCGGAGCCGGCGGCCTCGACCTCTACCGCGCGCGCTTCCACGAGGGCCTGTGCGAGGCACCCGAGCGCCTCGACGACGCGCTCCAGTCCGCGGCGGACGACACCGACCCGGCGCCCTCCGCCGACGACGGGCTGCTGGTCTTCGCCAGCGCGCGCGGCGGCGACTTCGACCTCTACGAGGCCAGCTCCGGCGCGCCGCGGCGCATCGCGGCGCTCGCGACGCGCGATTCCGAGCGCGAACCGGCGCTCGCGCGCGACGGCCACGCACTCTACTTCTCCTCCGACCGCGGCGGCCGCTTCGAGATCTTCCGCAGCCTCCTCGAGCGCGAGAGTTGGCAAGCTCCGCGCGCGCTGGAGCTCACCCCGGAACCGGGCGACCGCCGCGGTCCCTGCCTGTCCGCGACCGGCTTCGAGCTCTGCTTCTCGCACGCGGCCGAGGGCCAGGCGGCGCACCTTTCGCGCGCCGTCTCGCGCGAGGTCTACGTGCTGCCCGGCCTGGCCTGGACCTGGTACGACAACGCGGTCGTCGGTTCGCTGCTCCTGCTGGCGCTCGCGGCCTACCTCGCGCAGCGCTGGACCGGGCTGAGCCTGGCGTACAAGTGCGTGCTCGCCTCGGTGATCGTCCACCTGATCCTGCTCTTCCTGCTGCGCTACGTGATCATCGGCGGCGGCGCCGCACCCGCGGGCCCCGAACCCGGACCTCCGAGCTCGTCGCAACCGGACTTCCAGATGATGCCGACCGTGCGCGCGGCGCCCTCGCCGGGCCGCGAGCGCGCGGGCTCGCTCGAGAACGGCAACGGCCTGGAGGAGCAGGCCTCGGCCCAGCCGACCGAACTGCCCGCGAGCGAGGCGCCGGCGACGCCGGGCGAGATCGCCGGCCTCGCGCCGACGCAGGTCGAGTCGCGGCCGAGCGCGCCCGAGCGCGGCTCGTTCGAGCCCGAGCCCGTCGCCGCCGCCGGCACGGCGGAGGTCGCGCTCGAGCGGCCGAGCGAGCCGATCGAGCGCCGCGGCGCACAGGCGCCCGAGCTCGCGCTCGCGGCCGACCCCTCGACCAGCTCCGGCGCGTCGGCGAGCTCGCTGCGCGCGCAGCCGGCGCAGTTCAGCTCCGGCCGCTCCAGCGCGGCGGCGCCCGCGGGCGTGGCCCTCGCGCGCGCAGCGGCGGAGACGCCGAGCTCGCCCGAGCGCTCGCCCGGCGCGGCGGCGCCCGCGCCGATCCCGATGAGCGCCGACGTCTCGGTCGCCGCGCCGCGCGGAGACGTCGCCAAGGTGCACGGCTCCGCGGCGCCGGGCCTCGCGCTCGCGAGCGCGCCGCTCGCCGAGTCCATGCCCGCCGGCGTGAGCGGTCCGGGCTATCTCGAACGCAGCGCCGCGCGCGGCGAGGGCGGTGCGCCGGCCGCGCCCGCACCCCTCGCGCCGCTCGCGGTCGGCCCGAGCGCCGGCGAGGCGGCACCGCCGCGCCGCCCCGAAGGAGCCGCGCCCGAGGGCGGCCCACCGAGCGCCTTGCCCGGCGTCGCGCTCGCGGCACCGAAGGATGGACCGACGCGACAAGGTGGCGCTGCGAGCGCGGCTCCCGGTCTCGACCTCGGCAGCGGTGCGGTCTCCAGCCCCGGCGGCGCCGGTGCGAGCGCGGAGCGCGCCTCGATCGCGTCCGCCGACGCACCCGCGCGCGGCGCTGCGAGCGCAGCCGGACCGTTGAGACTCTCGGCGCCGGCGAGCGGAGCGCTCGACGGTCCGGCGCCCGCGCGCGCCGCGGGCGCCGCGGCACCGGCGGCGCAGTCGCCCACGGTCGGCGTCGAGCTCGCCGACAAGGGCGCGGCGCCTGCGCGCCGCGGCGGCGGCGGCGGAACGCAGGCCCCGGACCTGCTCTCCGACCTCGGCTCGAGCGGCTCGGGCCCCGGTGCTGCGAGCAGCGCGAACGCGCCGCTGGCGCCGAGCTTCGCCGTGCCGGCCGACAGCGCCCGGCCGAGCGAGAAGTCCAGCGGCTCGCTGGTGCGCGCGCCCCAGAGCCCGCGCGAGGAGCCGAAGATCGAGCGCAAGAGCTGGGACCACACGCCCTACGAGAACCGCGCGCCCGAGCAGAAGGCGCGCGCGCTCGAGCTGCACGGCGGCGACGAGCACACCGAGGAGGCGGTCGCGCGCGGGCTCGACTACCTCGCGCGGATCCAGCAGCGCGCCGGGAACTGGGGCAAGCTCGACGGTTTCGACAACAAGTACGGCCAGGTCGCGGTGGGCAAGACGGGCCTCGCGCTGCTCGCCTTCCTCGGCGCGGGAAACACGCAGAGCTCGAACACCAGGCACTCCGCGGTCGTCGCGCGCGCGGTCGACGCGCTGATCGCGCTGCAGGATCCCGGGACCGGCCACTTCGGGCGCTCGGACGCCTACAGCCACGGCATCGCGACCTACGCGCTGGCCGAGGACCTCGCCATGACCGGCGATGCGCGCGTGCGCGCCGCGCTCGAGCCCGCGCTGCGCCACATCCTGGCCGAGCAGAACACGGCGGAGGATCCGCGCCTCTCTGGCGGCTGGAGCTACTACTTCCCCGACGGCCACGTCTTCGACCGCTGGCCGCGCACGGCGATCAGCGCCTGGCAGGTGATGGCGCTCGAGTCGGCGCGCTTGTCCGGGCTGACGGTGCCCGACGCGACCTTCGAGGCCGCGCGGCGCTTCCTCGAGAACGCGCGCAACCCGGAGCAGGGCAACTGGCTCTACAACCACGACCCGCAGCGGCTCAACTCGGATTACTCGACGCTGCCGGCCTCCACGCCCGCGGCGATGTTCGCGCTGGCGCTGCTGGGCGACGACCTCGCCTCGCAGGAATACGCGCCCGCGCGCGCCTACGTGCTCACGCGCGCGCCCAGCGGCTACCGCTTCACCAGCGAGGACGACTTCGTCGCGCGCGGCACGGGCAACCTCTACTTCTGGTACTACGGCACGCTGGCCATGTTCCGCGCCGGCGGCGCCGACTGGACGCGCTGGAACGAGGCCATGAAGCGCACGCTCCTGCCCGCGCAGGCGCGCGACGGCTCGTGGGAGCCGATCGATCCCTACGCGCGCTACGCGCAGGACTCCGCGAGCGACAAGAGCTACACCAGCGCGCTGTGCGTGCTCTCGCTCGAGGTCTACTACCGCTACTACCTGCCGCTCTTGAAGGTGCGCTGAGCAGGCTCGTCAGTCGATGATGTACCAGCGCCAGCCACGGAAGGAGTGGTCGTACTCTTCGAGCCCTGTGCCGGCGCTGCTCACTCCGTGCGCGTAGTCCTGCGAGCGCAAGTAGGCGATCTCCGCGAGTGGACACATGCTGGCTAGTCCGTGCATCAGGTACGCCTCGCCTTCGAGTCGCCAATCCCGACCCAAGCGGTCGTAGCGCAACTCGATGGGCGTGTCGAGCACCTCGGGCCGCGGGATCCGGGGCAGGTAGCGCGGCACGAGTTCGAGCAGTCCTTCTGGAGCTCGACCGTGGTCGACCTCGAATCTCCGGATCGCATGCACGACCGGGTCGAACTCGGCGATCAGCGCCTCGACGGCCTGATCGTTGCCGTAGCTGAGCCGCTCGTCGATCGCCGGAGCGAGCGCGATCGCTCCCGCGTACCCGAGCAGCGCCGATCCGCTCGCGAACACCAGCCACGCCATCAGCCTTCGCAAGTCGGGCCGGAGCACGGCGGAAAATGCGGCGCAGAAACCGCCCAGGATCCAGAGACCCAGCGCGCACAGCCCAAGGAGCGTGAGGATCAGCTTGAGGAAGCCCATCTTGTGAACGATCTCGAGCGACTCCATCGAGCGCGAGAGCAGCGCTCCCACGGCGAACACACACACGAGCACGGCCGCGGTTGCCGGCGCTGCCAGCGCAGCAGCCCACCAAGCCCAGGGCGAGGCCATCACGGATCGAGCTCGGGCCTCGAACAGCACCTCAGGCCCGCCTCTGCGTGCGCTGAGCGGTCTCGAGCGCCTGGCCGGGCTGCATCTCGCGCAGGAAGAGGTACAGCTCGCGCAGCACGACGCGCGCGTCGTCGAAGCGCTCGACGCCCACGCGCGCGCCGAACTCGCGCGCGGCCTCGACGTACAGCCGCCGGCGCGCCGCCGGATCGAGGTCGGATTGCACCGCGGGCTCGCCGCGCGCGAGCAGGCTGCGCAGGTAGGCGACGTCCGCGCGCGTGAAGCGCGCCGCGAGCGCCGGCGCGAGCGGCAGGACGCGCGCCTGCAGCGCCGACCAGCGCTCGCCCGGCCAGGGCTCGCGCTGGGCCGGCCTGGCGCGCGGCAGGCGCACGACCATCGTGCCGGCCGCGAGGTCGCCCAGGCGCTGGGAGAGCGGCGTGGCGGCGATGAGCAGGAAGCCCAGCGGCAGCGGCAGCAGCAGCAGGAGGTCGACCAGCACGAACGCGCCGCGCAGCAGCACCTGCAGCGGCTGGACCGGCCCGCCGTCGAGGCTGCGCACCTGCAGCCGCAACAGGCGCTTGCCCGGCGTCTGCCCGCCCCAGAAGAGCTCGAACACGATCCAGTACGCGACCAGGAACAGGAACACGCCGCCGAGCACGAGCCCGAGCAGGAACCCGCCTGCGCCCGAGCCGTCGAACGAGGCCGTCAGCGTCAGCACGAAGAGCGTCGTCAGCAGCAGCACCAGCACGATCGCGAGGTCGAAGGCTGCCGCGAGCGCGCGGCTGCCCGCGCCCGCCAGATCCTGGCGCAGGTCGACACCCTCGGCCGTGTGCGTGATCCAGACCGCCACGCGGGCATGATCGGGACGAGCCCCGTGCAGCGCAAGCGCGCGCCGTGGACAAGGCCGCGCCCGGGTGCGCAGAATGCACGCCATGACCAGCCCGCCCCGCGACGAGCCGGAAAAGGCGCTCTCCCGGCTCTCGGCGCTGGTCCGGCGCGTGCGCAGCGGCGGCTGGCGCGCGCTCTCCGACGAGGAGCTCGCGCTCTTCCCGCAACTCTACCGGCGCGTCTCGACGCTCGTGGCCGAGGAACAGACCGCCGGCCAGGATCCGGCCGAGCTGCTCCGCCGCCGCGGCCTGCTGCTCCAGGCCCACGCCCTCCAGCGCTCGCGCCGAAGCGGCGCGCGTGCCTTCCTGCGCACGCTCTGGCGGCTCTACATGATCGAGGTGCCGCGCGCGGTGCGGGCGGAATGGCGGCTCGTCGCCTGTTCGTTCGCGATCGTCTACGGCCTGGCGCTGGGCTCGGGCCTGCTCGTCCGCCACGACCTCGAGTTGGCCTTCTCGCTCAGCTCGCAGGACATGATCGGCACCGAGATCTCGCAGCTCTCGAAGGCCGGCGAGGGCGAGGACTTCCGCGGCAACTTCACGTTCGGCATCGGCAAGTCGCCCGCGACGGCCGGCGTGATCATGGCCCACAACATGGGCGTCGGCGTCTTGTTCTTCGCGTCCGGGCTCGTGCCGCCGCTCTTCCTCCTGCTCCTGGCGATCAACGGCCTGATGCTCGGCTGCTACACGGCCGTGGCGATGCACTGGGGCCAGGGCTGGCAGATCTCCTCGATCCTCTGGTGCCACGGCATGCTCGAGATCCAGGCGCTCCTGCTCGCGGGAGCGGGCGGGCTGGTGCTCGTGCGCGGCTGGATCGCGCCGGGGCCGTGGAGTCGGCGGCACGCGCTGACGATGGGGTCTGCGCGCGCGCTGAGGCTGCTCGCGCCGGTCTTCCCGATGCTCTTCTGCGCCGGGACGATCGAGGCCTTCGTCAGCCCGCACGCGCCGCTCGGTGTGCGCGTCGCGGTGTCGATCACGAGCCTGGTGCTGATGATCCTCTGGTTCGGCTTCGGCGGCCGCGGCGAGGACGACTAGCCCCCGCGGCGCATCGACAACCATGCCGCCAAGAGCGGCGCCGCCGCCTCGGCCGGCAGCGCGTCGAGCACGCGCACGCCCGGCGCCGACAGCTCGCGCAGGCTCGTCGCGCGCTCCCCCATCAGCTCGACTGCGGCCGCGCGCAGCAGCGGATCGGCCGGAATGCTGCCCTGCGCCGCCGCGCGCAGCGCCGGGTCGTCGAGTGCCGCAAAGAGCACCTTATGCCGGCGCGAGGCCGCGCGCAGCGCGCGCTGCTGGCGCGCGATCGAGAGCGGATCGGCGACGTCCGAGAGGATCACGACGTACGCGCGCCGCCTGTGCCTGAGCCCGAGCTCGCGCAGCGCGCGCTCGAGGTCGGTCTCCTCGGGGCTCGCCTCGAGGTCGAAGAGCGCGTCGCGCAAGCGCTCCTGCTGTGCCGCGCTGCGCATGGGCGGGATCCAGCGCAAGACTCGGCTGTCGAAGGCCAGCGCGCCGACGCGGTCGCCCTGGCGCAGCGCCACGGCCGCGATCTGCAGCCCGGCGTCGAGCGCGTGGTCGAGCTTGGCGCCGGCCGGCGTCGAACATCAGGATCAGCTCCTGGCCGCGCTCCTCCTGGAACTGGCGCACGATCGGCCGGCCGCGCTTGGCGAAGGCCTTCCAGTCGACGAGCCGCAGGTCGTCGCCGTGCACGTGCTCGCGCAGCGACTCGAACTCCGAGAGCCCGCCGCGGCGGCGCAGCTTGCGCACGCCCGGGTCGCGCCAGCGCTCGCTCTCGGCGAGCTGCAGCGTGCGCCGCAGGCCGGTGAGCGGCGGCTCGATCTCGATCGTCTGTTCGCCGGCCAGGCGCTCCTGGCGCCACCAGAATCCCCAGGGGCTCGAGATGCGCACGCGCACGTCGCCGACGCGGTGCACGCCGCGCAGGCGCGAGCGGTAGGTGCGCACGAGCTCGAGCACGCCGCTCTCGGGCAGGCGCGCCGCGTCGGGCCCGCCGCTCGGGTCCGTGCCGGCCGCGGGCGAGCGCACCTCGAGGTCCTGCCCGAATTCCTCGTCGACCTCGAGCGCCAGGCCGGCCGCGCGCCGGACGGGTGAGGCGAGGCGGATCCGGCGCACGAAGTCGAGGCCCAGTCCCGCGCGCGAGGGCAGCGTGCGCTCGAGCTGCAGCGTGCGCGGCCGCGGGGTGCGCGCGAGGTCGATCCAGCACAGGCCGAACAGGAGCGCGTCGAGCGCCAGCGCCAGCAGGCGCCCGCGCGTGTCGAAGGCGCCCCAGCCGGCCGCGGCGAGCGCCAGCGCGAGGCACCCCGACAAGCGCGCGCGCGGGATCATGCGCCCCTGCTCAGCGCGGGACCTCGACCGCGTCGAGGATCCGCTTCAACGCGTCCTCGCTCGTGCCGCCCTCGAGCTCCTCGGCCGGGTCGAGCAGCACCCGGTGGCGCAGCGCCGGGACGAAGACCGCCTTGAGGTCGTCGGGCGTGACGAAGGCGCGCCCGTCGAGCGCCGCGCGCGCCTTGGCGGCGGCGATCAGCATCACGCCCGCGCGCGGGCTGCCGCCGAGCACGAACGAGGCATCGCTGCGCGTCGCGCGCAGGAGGCGCACGACGTAGGCCGGCAGGTCCTCGCGCACCGCGACCGCGAGCACGCCCGCGCGCAGGGCCAGGATCTCCGCCGGCGAGGAGACGGCGCTGACGCCCAGCTCCTCGGGCGTCGCGTTGGGTGCGCGCCGGTGGCCGGCGTCGATCAGGCGCGCCTCGACCTCGGGCGCGGGGTAGTCCACGACGAGCTTGAACAGGAAGCGGTCGAGCTGCGCCTCGGGCAGCGGGTAGGTGCCCTCGTGCTCGATCGGGTTCTGCGTGGCGAAGACGCAGAAGGGGGCGGGCAGCGCGTGGCGCGCGCCGTCGGCCGTGACCGAACCCTCCTGCATCGCCTCGAGCAGCGCCGACTGCGTCTTGGCCGGCGCGCGGTTGATCTCGTCGCAGAGCAGGAAGTGGGCGAAGATCGGCCCCTCCTGGAAACGGAAGGCGGACTCGGAGGGGCGCCAGATGCTCGTGCCCGTGACGTCGGCCGGCATCAGGTCGGGCGTGAACTGCACGCGCGAGTACTCGCCGCCCAGCGCGCGCGCGAGCGTGCGCACGAGCAGCGTCTTGGCGACCCCCGGCGGGCCCTCGAGCAGCACGTGGCCGCCGGCCAGGAGCGCCACCAGGCAGTGCTCGATCTCGCTCTCGAGCCCGACCAGCACGCGCGCGGCCTCGGTTCGCACCCGCTGGGCCAGATCGCGCGCGGGGGACGCCGTTGTGGGTGTGTCGCTGCTCTCCATGCGCAGAGCATCCGGATCGGGACGGGTGCGTGTCAACCGCGCGCGGCGGGAGGCGCCTCGATCTGGCGCGCGAGCGCCTCGAGCTCGGCCGCGGTCGACTTGCGCACGCGCTTCTCCTGCGCCGCGTGCCGCAGCGCGCGCGCGGCCAGCTGCAGCCGGCCGCTGCCCCTCCAGATGCGCGCCAGCGACTCGGCGCGTTCGAGCGGCGAGGCGGCCAAGAGCGGCGGCGGGTCGCGCGGGAAGGCCCGCGCGAAGGAGCGCGCCCAGACGAAAAGCAGCAGCAACGCCAGCGCGTGCGCGCTGAGCAGGAAGACGCGCGCCGAGGCCGTCAGCGCCAGCGCGCTCTCGGGCTGCCAGTCGCCCAGGCAGTACTCGTCGAAGAGGAGCTGGCCGCCGCGGGTGAGCTGCTCGAGCAGGCGCACGCCGGCCAGCGCGTGCTGACCCTTGGCGATGGCGCCGTTGTCGAGGAAGGCGTCCTCGCTGAGCAGCACGACGCGCCCCGCGCCGCAGGAGGACTCGACCGCCACGAGGTTCTCCCCGCCCTGCTCGCCGGTCTTGTGCTCGAGCATCCAGAGCTCGCGCCAGGCGGAGCCGGCCTCGAGCGGGCGCAGCACCGCGGCGACGTCGAGCTCGAGCCCGAGCTGCTCGCCGCTGTCCAGGCGCACCTGGCGCAGCTCGCGCTCGCCGCTGCCGAGGAGTGCCAGGCTCGCGGCCGCCGGCAGGCCGAAGTCGTCCTTCAGGAACGCGAGCATGCCCTCGCCCAGCGGCGCGACCAGCGTGCCGCCCTCCTCGACGAAGCGCCGGTAGTTCAGGAGTGCGTGGCCCGGGAGCAGGTTGGGCTGCGCCGCGTCCGGTCCCTCGACGTGCGAGTTCGGACTCCAGGGCGTGGGGCGCTCGGGCAGCCAGAGCACGTGTTCCCCGCGCGGCAGCTCGCCCGGCGCGCGGCGCCACTCGACCGGGGCGAAGCCGAGCTCCTGCGCGAGCAGGTAGAATCCGCGCCGGCCGTCCTCCGCCGTGCTGGTCACGCTGTGCTCGTGCGCCTCGGGATCCTCGTGCAGGCCCTGCGCGACCAGGGCCAGCCCGATCACGAGCAGCAGCACGAGCAGCGAGAACCAGCCCTCGATGCGCCGGCGCTTCATGCGACCGCTCCCAGGAGCTCGCGGCAGACCGCGGCGACGCGCGCGCTGTCCTCGGCGCCGCAGGGTTCCATGCCGAAGCTCTTGCCGTCGATCTCGCGCACCAGCGGCGCGAGGCGCGCGTGCACCTCGGCGCCCGCGCGCCCGCGCTCGAGCATCTCGCGCGCCGTCCAGGCGTCGCGGTAGGCGAGCTCGCCCTTCTGCGAGAGGCCCACGACCAGCGCCCAGAAGTAGAGCCGCAGCGCGCGCAGGTGGTCGCCGGCCAGATCGGCCGCACGCGCCTCGGCCAGGAGCCGCGCGAGGCGCGCAGCGAGCGTCTCGGGCGGCGGCGGCAGCGCGGCCCGGGCCCGCGCACGGGCGGCGCGGGCGTCGAGGATCGAGCGCGCCACCAGCCAGACCAGCCAGGCGATCAGCAGGCCGAGCAGGACGTAGAGCAGTGTCGCGAACGTGCCGCTGACCGCCGCGGCCTTGATGTCGAGCAGGTCGCCCAGCCAGTCGAAGAAGCGCTCGAACATGCGCGCGAGCCAGCTCCGCTGCCCGGGCGCGAAGCCCGTGCGGCCCATGACCCTCTCCAGCGCCTGCGCGACCTGTTCGGCGTCGGCCGGCGCACGGCCCTGCAGCCCGAGGGCGATCACGCCGGCCTCCCCGCTGCGCCGAGCTGCGCGCGCTGCGCCTCGAGGTCCGCACCCTCGCGCCGCACGCGGCAGTCGGCGTAGTAGACCGTCAGCAACGCCGAATGCAGCGCGATCGCGACCCCGAGCAGCAGGGAACTCACCAGCACGAAGACGATGTCGTAGCTCGTGCCCGAGAGCCCGCTCCAGGCCAGCGCCTGCGCGCGCGCGCCGGCCAAGTCGGCCAGGGCCGTGATGCCGGTGAAGGGCATGCCGATCAGCACGACGCACAGCCAGAGGAACAGCCAGCGGCCGAATCCCCGGCGCGTCAGGAGCCAGCTGCGCGCCAGGCTGTCGCGCAGGCCCTGGCCCTCGATCACGCAGGCCATCGGGGCTGCGGAGAGCTTCCAGGCGAGCAGGATCCCGGGCACGAAGCAGGCGCAGGTCCCCGCGACCGACGCGAGCGCCGTGACCAGCGCCACGCCGATGACCACGTGCAGGCGCACGAGCACGGTGCGCAACAGCGGCAGCAGCGCCACTTCGCGGCCCTCGAGCGCGGCGTGCACGACGCGCGCGAGCAGCGCGGCGGCGAAGCACTGCGCCAGCGCCGCGCTGCCCGTGTTGACCAGGCCCGAGAGGACCGGGCCGATCATCGCGCCGCTGCCGATGCTGTCCTCCCAGACGTGCGCGCCGATGAACGGCTGCAAGAGCCGCACCGGCAGCCAGGCCAGCGCTCCCAGGCCGACCATCAGCGCGAAGTGCTCGCGCAGGATCGCGATCCCGAGGTCGAGCATCTCGAGCACGCCGCGCCCGCCCACGGCCGGCCCCCGCGCGGCATCGCGCGCGTGTGCCCCGCCGCCGCGCGCCTGACGCGCGGGCTCCTGCCCCAGCTCGTCGAGCGGGCGCAGAGTCACCACCGAGACCGAGGCGTGCGGCATGGTCGCGGGAGCTTAGCGAAGCCGGGCGCGCCTTTTCCGGGCTTTTCTGGGACGATCGCGCCCGCGAGTGCATCGGTCCCCGCGCGATGAGCCCCGCACGCCATTCACCAGAGATCGAGACGCTGCTCGCCGACGCCGGCTGGGTCCGCCGTCTCGCCC
>WNFL01031156.1_pt1 | contig 17028 bp, 16 predicted proteins | sample 5400361 | NCBI WGS metagenome assembly WNFL01 (sample SAMN13153351, study PRJNA577476) | soil metagenome | isolation source: 40 cm soil on Douglas fir-dominated hillslope | place: USA:California | collected 2013-09-17 | reverse complement strand
GGGTTCAGCACCAGGCAGTTCTCCGCGCCGCGCTCCGACAGGGCCAGGATGCGCAGCTGCGGAAGCTGCACGCGGATCGTGGGGATCGCGGCGTCGCGGTTCTGGGCGGGAAGGTTCAGCGACAGCACCAGCACGTCCGGCGCCAGGGCGCGGCACTGCTGGATGGTCTCCTCGACGGTCGCGGACTCCCCCACCACCTCGAGATCGCGCTCCTTCTCGAGCAGCCCGACGATCCCGCCGCGATCGATCGCCTGATGGTCGGCCACGACGATGCGGATGCCGGAGGGTGCGGCCGGGCCCAGCCCGCGCGTGGGACGCGGATCGGGGCGGCGCGCCGCCGGCACGCGCGCGCCGCGCGTCACCGGCTTCGTTCGGGAGGAGGGGTGCGACCGCTTCATGGGGCTCCGATCGGTTCGTCGAGCCGTGGAGGGGACGCCAGAGGACCATGCGGCCGCCTTCCTCCGTCCCGTAGCGATGAGCCGGCGCCCCGGCCGATCCTGGAACCGACGTCAGGAACCGAGGAGGAGCCGGATGAAGATCCTGATCGCCGTGGACGATTCGCCGCAGGCCGGGCGTGCGGCCCGGTTCGTCGCCGGGATGCGCTGGCCGGCCGGCAGCCGGGTGATCGTCGCGGCCGTGGTGCGCGCCGCCACACCTGCCCCGGGCATGGCAGGCGGGGTCGAGGCCGCCGACGCGATCGCGGATCTCCACCAGCGGTTCTCGTCCGCGCTGCATCGCGCGCGCGATCTGCTTCGGGCCGCCGGCCTCTCCACCGAGGAGCGGCTGGTGCAGGGCGACGCGCGCGAGCGGCTGCTCGAGATGGTGGAGGCCGAGCGCGTGGATCTGCTGGTGCTCGGGTCGCGGGGTCACAACCGGCTTCTCCGGCTGCTGCTCGGAAGCGTATCGAGCCACGCGGTGACGCACGCGCGCTGCTCGGTGCTGGTCATGAAAGGGAACCGCCACCGGACCGGAGCGGGCGGATGAGGCGCTCGCACTGGCCGCACTGCTCCCAACGGACCATCCTCTCACCGCCCACCGTCCCATATCGCGCGCGACCGGCCGGAGCGATCCTGTTCATGGAGGGACAGGAGCAACGGTCATCGCAGAGAGGAGGGGGCCATGAAGATCCTGATCGGGGTGGATGATTCCCCCCATTCCAAAGCCGCGGTGGAGTTCGTTCGCCGCATGGCGTGGCCGGTGCCGACGCACGTGATCGTGATGTCGGTGGTGCAGTCCAGCGCGATCGTCTACGCCGACGCCTATGTCCCCGCGGGACGGGGATCGCAGTCGGTCGAGGAGATGGTGCGCGCCCATCAGGCGATCGCCGCCGGCGCCGAGCGCGCGCTGCGTGTCGAACATCTCGGGACCGAGGCCAAGGTGCTCGAGGGCGACCCACGGACCGCCCTGGTCCAGGCTGCGAAGGAGGAGAACGCGGACCTGATCGTGGTCGGTTCCCATGGCCGCACCGGGATCGCGAAGCTGCTGATGGGCAGCGTGGCGAGCCACGTGGTGACCCACGCCCCGTGCAGCGTGCTGGTGGTGAAGATGGAGCGGCGGTGACGGGCCGACCAGGAGAACGCCATGACCTCGATGACGACTGACATCGACACCTGCGCGGTCCCGCGCAGGCCTGCTGCATCGACGCGGCGCACCATGAAGGCCGCAGTGTTCGTCGCTCCTGGCCGCATCGAGCTGCAGGAGCGCGCGGTTCCGGAGATCGGCTTCAACGACGCCCTGGTGCGGGTCACCACCACGACGATCTGCGGGACCGATGTACACATCCTCAAGGGGGAATACCCGGTCGCCCCCGGACGGATCATCGGCCACGAGCCGGTGGGCGTGATCGAGGCCCTCGGCATCGCAGTGTCGGGTTACCGGGTCGGACAGCGCGTGATCGCCGGCGCGATCACGCCGTGCGGCCAGTGCCACTCGTGCCTCGACGGCCATCCCGCGCAGTGCGGGGGCCACGCGATCGGCGGCTGGAAGTTCGGCAACACCATCGACGGCTGCCAGGCGGAGTTCGTGCGGGTGCCGAACGCGATGGCGAACCTGGCGCCGATCCCCGACGGGCTGACCGACGAGCAGGTGCTCATGTGTCCGGACATCCTGAGCACGGGCTTCGGCGGGGCCGAGAGCGGGAACATCCGGATCGGCGACACGGTCGCGGTGTTCGCCCAGGGCCCGATCGGCCTGTGCGCCACCGCCGGAGCGAAGCTGCGCGGGGCGACGCTCGTGATTAGAGTGGACGCGGTGCCGACGCGACTGGCCCAGGCTCGCCAGCTGGGCGCCGACGTCGTCGTGGATTTCCGCGCCGAGGATCCGGTGGCCCGGATTCTGGACCTCACCGGGGGTCGGGGCGTGGACGTCGCCATCGAGGCCCTCGGCACCCAGGCCACCTTCGAGAGCTGCCTGCGCGTGCTGCGCCCCGGCGGCACGCTCTCGAGCCTCGGCGTCTACTCCGGGAAGCTCGAGCTGCCGCTGGGCCCGTTCGCGGCCGGGCTCGGCGACCACCACCTCGTCACCACGCTCTGCCCCGGCGGCAAGGAACGCATGCGCCGGCTGATGAACATCGTCGGCTCGGGCCGCGTGGACCTGAAGCCGCTGGTCACCCATCGCTTCACGCTCGACCAGATCGAGCAGGCGTACGAGTTGTTCGCCTCGCAGCGGGACGGCGTCCTCAAAGTCGCCATCACGCCCTGAGGACGGAGGACATGTCATGGCCACTTCACTCGATGTCGCCACACACGACCCGTCGGCCCCGGGGATTGCCCATCGGGGACTCGATGCCCTCTTCCGGCCGCGCTCGATCGCGGTGATCGGCGCCTCGCGTCATCGCGGGACGATCGGCGCGGAGATCTTCCACAACCTGCTGGGGTTCGGGTTCACCGGTCCGGTGTATCCGATCCACCCGCACGCGGTCGCGATCCAGGGCGTGCGTGCCTACCCCACGATCCGCGACGTTCCCGATCCGGTGGACCTCGCCGTGATCGTGGTCGCCGCCGGCCAGGTCGAGGGCGTGCTCGAGGACTGCGGCCGCAAGGGAGTGCGGGCCGCGGTCGTGATCAGCGCGGGATTCAAGGAGATCGGCGCCGAAGGCCTCGCCCGCGAGCGCCGCCTGCTCGAGGTCGCAGGCCGCCACGGCATGCACCTGGTGGGACCCAACTGCCTGGGCGTGCTCAACACGGAGAGCGGCGTGCGCATGAACGCCACGTTCGCCCCGAGCGTGCCGGCCGCAGGAGCGGTGGCCTTCTCGTCCCAGAGCGGGGCCCTCGGGCTCGCGATCCTCGACCTGGCGAACAAGCTCGGCATCGGCTTCTCGCAGTTCGTCAGCGTCGGGAACAAGGCCGACGTGTCGGGCAACGACCTGCTCGAGTACTGGGAGGGCGACCCGGGCACCCGGCTGATCCTGCTCTACCTCGAGTCGTTCGGGAATCCGCGCCGCTTCCTGGAGCTGGCACGGCGCATCGGCCGCGACAAGCCGATCGTCGCGGTGAAGAGCGGCCGCACCTCGGCCGGGATCCGCGCCGCGTCCTCGCACACCGGCTCGCTGGCGGGGCCGGACACGGCGGTGGGCGCGTTGTGCGCCCAGGCCGGCGTGATCCGCGCGGAGACCATGGAGGAGCTGTTCGACGTGGCGATGCTGCTCGCGAGCCAGCCGGTGCCGCGGGGCCCGCGGGTCGGCATCGTCACCAACGCCGGGGGGCCGGGAATCATGGCCTCCGACGCGTGCGAGACCCATGGACTCGAGGTGGCGCCGCTCGCCGGGACGACTTGCTCGGCGCTGCGGGCGTTCCTGCCGGCCGCGGCCAGCGTGCGGAATCCCGTCGACATGATCGCCGCGGCGACGCCGGAAGCGTTCGAGAAGGCGGTGCGGCTGGTGGCCAACGATCCCAACGTGGACGCGGTGCTGGCGCTCTACGTGCCGCCGATGGTCACGCGCCCGCTCGACGTGGCGCGCGCGATCGTGCGCGGTGCCGAAGAGGCGCGAAGCGATGCGCGGGCGAGCGGCCGTACGCCCAAGCCGATCCTGTCGTGCTTCATGGGATCGCACGGCGTCCACCAGGGCCTGCGTTCGCTCCAGGAGAGCCACATCCCCTCCTACGCGTTCCCCGAGTCGGCGGCGATCGCGCTCGCCCACGCGGTGCGGTACGGCCGTTGGCGGGAGTCGCCCGAGGGCGTGGTCCCGGTGTTCCCGGTGGATCGAGCGGCGGCGCGACGCGTGATCGACGGAGTGCGAAGCCGGGTCGCCGCCGGAGCAACCACCTGGCTCGGGCCCGACGAGACCCGCGCACTGCTCGCGGCGTACGGCATCGCGACGCCGGTCACGGTGTGCGCAACCGGTCCCGACGAGGCCGTGGAGGCGGCCGAGAGCGTCGGCTATCCGGTGGCGGTCAAGCTGGTGTCACCCACGCTCACCCACAAGTCCGAGGTCGGCGGCGTGGTGCTCGATCTGCGCGACGCGGCCGAGGTGCGCTGGGCGGTCCAGGAGATCGGCCACCGCCTGGCGCAGAGCGGCGCCGGCGCGGGGATGAGCGGCGTGATCGTGCAGCCGATGGTGACCACCGGCGCCGAGGCGGTGATCGGCATGACGCGTGACCCGGTGTTCGGGCCGCTGGTGATGTTCGGCCTCGGCGGCGTTCACGTCGAGGTGCTGCGCGACGTGATGTTCCGCATCCATCCGCTCACCGACCGGGACGCCTCGGACATGGTGCGCGGGATCCGCGGGGTGGCGCTGTTGCAGGGCTACCGTGGAGCGCCGCGTGCCGACATGGCGGCGCTGGAAGAGGCGATCCTGCGGGTGTCGCAGCTGGCCGGCGACCATCCGGAGATCGTCGAGATGGATCTGAATCCGCTGCGGGTGCACGAGCAGGGTCAAGGCTGCGAGGTCCTGGACGCCAGGGTGGCAGTGACGAGCTGACGCCCGGGCTGCGCGGCAGGGGAGGTTGTCATGGCATCGGCGCTGTACGAGTTCATGCCCTACGGGGCGCCGGATCTGATCGACGGCGCCCGGAGTCGGATGGCACGGGCGGTGGCGTGGAGCTCGGCGTGGTGGGTGGTGCTGTTCCTCGTCGCCCTGGGCTGGCTGCTGGTCCACCCGCGCTCCATCCCGGTCGAGCGCACCATCGTCGTGCCCTATCGCGAGCTGGCGGCGCCGCCGCCGTTGAGCGAAATCAGGCCGCCGCGGCGCCGGCGATGGGGATCCCGGTGCCGGTCCCCGAGACGCAGGCGCCCCCGGATCAGACCATCGCCTCGCAGCAGGAGATCGCCTCGAGCGCCGGCGTCGGGGTGGGAACCGGGGACGAGACCATCGTGGTCCAGCCGCCCCCACCCGAGGAGCTGCCGAAGCTCGGCGACTACGTCTATGCCGACGAGCTGCCGGTGCTGATCACCGACATCCCGCCCCGCTATCCGGAGCTGGCGCGTGAAGCCCAGGCCGAGGGCGAGGTGCTGCTGCGGGTGCTGGTGGGCAAGGACGGGCGCGTGGCCGACGTCCACATCGACACGTCGGTGCCGATGTTCGACGAGGCCGCGGTCGAGGCCGCGCGCAAGTGGGTGTTCAGGCCCGCGCTGAGCGGCAACCGTCCGGTGGCGGTGTGGATCGTGCGGCGTGTGAGGTTCCGCCTTCAAAGCTCCTGAGATATTCTCCGGGCATGGTCCCTTCGGACCATGTCCTGGCCTCCCGGCGGTCGCCTCCTCGCCGATCCCACCGTCCCGTAGCCCGGTGAGGCCCCACGGTCGATCCTTCTAGTGAAGGCCGAGGCACACCGCCCCGACCCGATCACCGAGGAGGAAGCCCCGATGAAACCCCAGGGAATCCGGTGGGCCGTCGCGGTCGCCAGCGCGATCGTGGTCGCCGGTCTCTCCGCCCGCACCTTCGCCGCCGACACGGCCGCGCCCACCTGCATCGGCGTCGGGCCAGGCAGCGCGCTGTGGATCGAAGGCACGTCGAACGTGCACGACTTCGAGAGCCGCACCACCAGCCTGCGCGTCGCCTTCACCTGCGAGTCCGGGCGCCCGGCGCCGGCCACGGCCGCCGACCTCGAGGCCCTGGTGCGCGCCTCCGGCGTACGCACGGTCACGATCCAGGTGCCGGTGACCACGCTCCACTCCGGGAAGTCGGGCCTCGACAAGAACCTGTGGCAGGACCTGCGCGCCGACCAGCACCCGGCAGTCGAGGTCGAGCTGTCGCGCGCCACCGTCACCCCCGGCGCCGGCGACACGACCGAGATCCACGCCGAGGGCGTGCTGCGGATCGCCGGGCAGGAGCACCCCGCGACCCTGGTCGCGCGGCTGCACCGCGCGGCGGACGGGCTGTGGCTCGACGGATCCCACGCGCTGAAGATGACGGACTTCGGTATCAAGCCGCGGACGATGATGCTGGGAACGCTGCGCGTTCACGACCAGGTCACCGTCCGCTATCACGTGTTGCTCGTCCCGGCGGGGACGGCGACGGAAACTCATACCGCTCCATAGGAGGCCGATCATGTACGGAACCAGACGGTTCGCAATGGGAGCCGGACGGCTCGTGGTGGTCCTCGGGGTGCTGCTGGCCTGCTCCGCGGCGGCCGACGAGACCGCGACCCCCGACAGCGTCAGCACCGCGACACCGCGTTACGACGCCGAACGGGCGCAGCCGCAGCCCATCCGGATGGGGCACTTCCGGCCGCTCGACGGGCGCGGGCTCAACGTGTTCGAGCCGCCGAAGGCGGAAGGCGTGGCGTACCACGGCTTCGATCTGGAGTGGGGGGCCGCGTTCACGCAGCAGTTCCAGAGCCTGCGCCACCACAACGAGCCCGACACCAGCGCGCTGAACCGGCTGATCAACATGGGAGCGGGCTTCAACAACGCCGACCCAGCTCACCAGCTACCTGTCGTCCCGTCACCACAACGAGACCTGGGTGAAGGATGGCTACCTGCTGATCGACGGGTCGCCGTGGGCGGTCCCGCAGCTCGACCAGATCATGAAGTACGTCACGCTGCGGATGGGGCACTTCGAGATCAACTACGGCGACATGCACTTCCGCCGCAGCGACAACGGCGAGGCGATGTTCAACCCGCTGGTCGGCAACCTGATCATGGACGCCTTCACCACCGAGATCGGCGGCGAGATCTACGTGCGCAGGAGCGGGCTGATGGCGATGGGCGCGGTCACCGGCGGCGAGGTGCGCGGCCAGGTGCTCAAGCCCGAGCAGCGCTCCCCCAGCTACATGGGCAAGGCCGGTTTCGACCGGCAGCTCACAACACCCTCTACAGCGGCAGCCGCTCCGGATCGCGCTACTTCTACGTGCTCGAGAACCAGAACGCCACCGAGTCGGCGCAGGCGTGGTCGGGCGATCTGCAGCCCGGCTTCCGGCAGCGGGTGACCGCGTGGGTGGTGAACCCGTTCGTCACCTACGGCGGCCTGGAGCTCTTCGGCAACATCGAGCAGGCCAAGGGCAAGGCCGCCAACGAGGCCTCGGATCGCACCTGGAACCAGTTCGCGGGCGAGGGCGTCTACCGGTTCTGCGGCAACCAGTTCTACCTCGCCGGGCGTTACAACACCGCCAAGGGCAAGCTCACGCTCGCCGGCCCGGACGTGACGTTGCGGCGTCTCGAGGCGGGCGGCGGTTGGTTCCTGACCCCCAACCTCGAAGCCAAGGCCGAGTACGTGCAGCAGCACGACGACGACTTCCCGGTCAACGACGTGCGCCACGGCGGGCACTTCGACGGCGCGATGATCGAAGCGGTGGTCTCCTTCTGAGGTGCATGTGAACGCGATGCCGGGGCGGAGCGGGGGCTCGCGTACCCCCTCCGAACGCCGGTCACCGGTGGCGGGCGCGGGCTTCCGCGCCCGCGCCGGCATCGTGCGGGCGTGGGTGACCGGGATCGTCACCGTGGCGGTGGCGTTTCCGACCCTGGCGCGTGCGGGGCCGGGCGCCGGCTCTCCGGTCGAGGTGGTGGTGGTCCGCGGAGAGGAGCACTGTCACGTCACCGGCGGATTCAGAGTCCCCCTCCGGCCGGCTGCGGCCTGGGAGGTGATCCGCGACTACGACCACATCCCGCGCTTCGTGTCGTCCATGGTGTCGAGTCGGTCCGAGCGGCGTGACGGCCGGTTGCTCGTGCACCAGGTCGCGCGCGCCGGATTCCTGCTCTTCCACAAGAACGTGGAGGTCGAGCTCGACGTGACCGAGGTGCCGATGGAGCAGATCGTGTTCGAGGATCGCCTGCGGCGCGACTTCGAGTTCTACGGCGGTTCGTGGACGATCGGCGCCGATTCGGCGGGAACGCGGGTCGACTACGCGCTCAGCGCGGAGCCGCGCGGCTCGCTGCCGCGCGCGATGTGCCGCGGTGCGCTCCGGCACGCCGCGCAGGAGCTGCTCGAGCAGGTGCGTCAGGAGATGCTGCGCCGGTCGTCCGCGGAGCAGGGGCCCGAGGCCGGGGAGACAAAACGCGGACGCTAGGGACGCGCCTGCGGTCGCATTCCCTGGCCCGCCCCGCCGCACGGAGTGCCGTGGCCATGCCTCCCGGTTGACCCTCCACGGCGCGCGTGGTGGAGTGGACGGCGTCGCCCGTCCCCCCCCATCCCGGAGACCCGCGCCCTGGAACTCCTGCTCTTCGCCGCCGCGGCGCTGCGGATCAGCGTCCCCTACGCCCTCGCCGCCCTCGGCGCCTCGATCAACGAGCGCGGGGGTGTGATCAACATCGCGCTCGAGGGGATGATGCTGCACGGCGCCCTCGCCTACACCCTGGGCGCGTTCTGGAGCGGCGATCCGTGGGTGGGCGTGGCGTCGGCCGTGGTGGCCGGGATCGCGACCGGCGCGCTCCACGCGCTGGTGACGGTCACCTGTCGCGCGGACCAGATCACCAGCGGGCTCGGCATCAACCTGCTGGCGGCGGGCCTCACCAAGTTCGTGCTCAAGGGCGTGTTCGGCTCCTCGGCGAACTCGAGCCGCGTGGTCGGGCTGCCGCCGCTCACGATCCCCGGGCTCTCGAGCCTGCCGGCGCTCGGCAGCGTGCTCTCGACCCCGCTGGTGCTGCTCGCGATCGCGCTGGTCCTCGGCGGACAGTGGCTGCTGTTCCGCTCGGTGTTCGGGCTGAGGCTGCGCAGCGTCGGCGAGCGGCCGGAGGCCGCGGCCACGCTCGGGCTCTCGGTGGCGCGGCTGCGCTGGTCCGGCGTGCTGATCTCGGGCGCGCTGGCCGGGCTCGCCGGCGCGTGGCTGGCGAGCGAGCAGCACTCGTTCACCGACGGCATGACCGGCGGGCGCGGGTACATCGCGCTTGCGGCGATGATCGTGGGCAAGTGGACGCCGCTCGGAGCCGCGGCGGCCTGCCTGCTGTTCGGCGCCGCCGAGGCGCTGCAGATCTCGCTGCAGGGCTCGGCGTTCCCGAACGAGCTGCTCCAGATGCTGCCCTACCTGGTCACCATGCTGGCGCTGGCCGGCTTCATCGGGCGCGCGGTGGCGCCGAAGGCGATCGGTGTGCCCTACGACGCGGAGCAGCACGCGTGAGCGCGGGACCGAACCTGCCGGGCGCCGACCTCGAGGCGCGCGTCTCCGACGCGGTCGCCGCGATCCGCTCGCAGTCCCTGCTCGAGCCGCGCGTCGCGCTCACCCTCGGCTCGGGGCTGGGCGGCGCGGTGGACGCGATCGAGCAGCCGGTGGTGTTCTCCACCGCCGACCTGCCGCACTGGCCGCGCTCGACCGTGGCCGGACACGCGGGCCGACTGGCGCTGGGGCACTGGCGCGGGGTGCCGGTGGTGGCGCTCGCCGGGCGCAGCCATCGCTACGAGGGCTACACGCTCGACCGCGTGACCTTCGGCGTGCGGGTGATGGCGGCGCTCGGCGCGCGGACCATGATCTTCACCAACGCGGTGGGCGCGCTCGATCCGGACCTCGAGCCGGGCGAGATCCTGGTCGCCACCGACCACATCAACTTCATCGGCAAGCACGGCCTGTTCACCCCGAGAGAGGTCGAGGAGCGCGCGGTGGGCCGGCGCACCGCGACCTACTACAGCCCGGCGCTGCGCGAGGCGCTGCTCCAGGCCGCGGGACGCGCGGGGGTGATCCTGCGCCGCGGGGTGCTGATGGGCGGGCACGGTCCGAGCTACGAGACCGCCTCCGAGGTGCGGATGGCGCGGCGCCTGGGCGCCGACGTGGCCTGCATGAGCACCGTGCACGAGGTGACGCTCGCCGCGGAGCTGGGCTGCGAGGCGGCGAGCCTCTCCTGCATCACCAACAAGGCCACCGGCCTCTCCGCCACGCCGCTCACCCACCACGAGGTCACCGAGGTCGCCGACCGGGTGGCGAAGCGGATCGCGCGGGTGCTGGAGGAGTACCTTGCGGTCGAGTCCGGCCGCTGAGGCGGCCATCGCCGCCCGCAGCAACCCGCGCACCGCCTCCTCCGGCCGCGAGCCGGCGCACCCCGACGCCGCGCTGGCCCCGGCGCGCGAGCGCTGGATCGCCGCCGCCCTGCTGGCGGCGCTGATCGGGCTGCGCGTCCTCTACGCCTTCCACTACGAGTTCGACTCCGACGAGCCCCAGCACCTCCACGTGGCGTGGGCGTGGACGCGCGGGCTGCTGCCCTACCGCGACGTGCTCGACAACCACGCGCCGCTCTTCCACCTGCTGATGGCCCCGCTGCTGTCGGCGATCGGCGAGCGCCCCGAGGCGCTCCACACCATGCGCTTCGCGATGTTCCCGCTGTTCGCGGTGGTGCTGCTGGCGGTGGCGGCGCTCGGGCGACGGCTGTGGTCGCCGCGCGTCGGGCTGTGGGGCGCGGTGGTGGCGGCGGCGTGGCCGCAGCACTTCCTGACCTCGCTCGAGTTCCGCGCCGACGACCTGTGGGCGGCGCTGTGGCTGGTCTCGCTCGCCGTCCTGTTCGGCGGACCGCCCACGACGCGGCGGTGCTGGACCGCCGGGCTGCTGGCCGGTGCGGCGCTCGGGGTCTCGCTCAAGACCGCCCTGCTGGTGTTCGGCCTCGGGCTCGCGCTCACCGCGGCGTGGCCGGCGGCGCGCCGGCAGCCGCGCAACGCGGCCCGCGCGGCCGGGGCCTGGCTCGCGGGCCTCGTGCTGGTGCCGGCGGCGCTGGTCGTGCTGTTCGCCGGGCTGGGCACGCTGCCGGAGCTGGTGCGCGCCACGGTGTTCGGCAACGCGCTGCAAGGATTGTGGAGCGGATCGTGGCTGCGATGCCTGTGGTTCCCGCTCGGGCTGCCGGTGGCCTTCTGGATCGCGCGCCGGCTCGCGGGCGACGATCCGCGCGGCACCTCGCGCGCCGTGCTGTTCCTCTCGGGCGCGGTGGCCTACCTGGCGCTGGTGTCGTTCTGGCCGCTGGTGACGCCGCAGGACTACCTGCCGCTCGAGCCGCTCGCGGCGCTCACCATCGCCGCGCTGCTGGTGCCCGCGGACGCCGCCGGCGCGCCGCGATCGTGGCGCTGGCTGGCGGCGCCCGTGCTGTGCGCGGCCGGGATCGTGCTGCTGCTGGTCTACTGGCCGGCCTGGAACGATCACACCGTGGCGCAGCGCGCGATGATCGCCGACGTGCTGGCGCTCACCGGCCGCGACGAGACGGTGATGGACCTGAAGGGCGAGAGCGTGTTCCGCCGCCGGCCGGTGTTCTGGGTGCTGGAGTCGGTGACCCAGGAGCGTTTCCGCCGCGGCCTGATGCGCGACCAGATCACCGCCGAGCTGCGCGCCGCGCACACCGCCGTGGCCGCGCCCGACCACCACCGGCTGCCGCCGGGGATTCGCGCGTTCCTCAACGCGAACTACGTCAGCATCGGCGCGGTGCGGGTGCTCGGGATGCATCTGGCCCCGCCGGCCGCAGGCACGACCGCGAGCCCCGCCGATTCGGCCGCGATCGTCTTCCAGATCGAGCTGCCGGAGCGTTACGAGCTGCTCGCCGGGGCGACGCGTGGGCGCGGGCGGCTCGACGGCGCCCCGCTCGACGGGCCGCGCTGGTTGGCCGGGGGGCGGCACCGGTACGTTCCCGCCGCCGGAGAACGCGATTGGACGGTCGTATGGGCACGGGCGGTGGAGAAAGGGTATATTCCGCCGCCTCGGAACTTGGAGAGCCGATGACCCGACCGCTCGATCTGCGACGCGAGGATCGCGTCCTGCTGATCGCCCCCCACCCCGACGACGAAACCCTGGCGGCCGCCGGCCTGCTGCAGCGGGCGATCGCCGCGCGCGCCACCTTGCGCGTGCTGTTCGTCACCGACGGCGAGAACAACCCCTGGGCGCAGCGCGCCACCGAGCGCCGCTGGCGGATCCGCCCGCAGGATCGCGAGCGCTGGGGCGCCCGGCGCCGGCTCGAGGCGCTGGCCGCGCTGGCCTGTCTCGGCGTCGGCGAGCGTCACGTCGAGTTCCTCGGGTTCCCCGACCAGGGGATCACGCGCGCGCTGCTGTCGCGCGACGACGATCTGATCGAGATGCTGGCCCAGGAGATCGACGGCTTCCGGCCGACGCGGCTGGTGGGGCCGGCGTTCGAGGACCTCCATCCCGACCACAGCGCGCTCTCGGTGGTGCTCGGGTTCGCGCGGCAGCGGCTGCGGACGCCGGCGCCCGCGATCCACGAGCACCAGTTCGTGGTCCACCATCACGGCCCGGTGCCGCGCGTGTCGGAGTCCATGCTGGCGCTGAGCGCCGCCGAGCTGGAGCGCAAGCGCCAGGCGATCCGCTGCCACGCCTCCCAGCTCACGCTGCGTGCCGACGACCTGATGGGCTTCGCGAATCGCGTGGAGGCGTTCTACGCCGCGCGGCCCGCCGCCGAGAACCGCGACGACCATCCGGTGCGGCGCGCCTTCGTCGAGGAGGAAACCCTCCATCTGGAGCTCGAGCGGCGCCCGCGACCCGGCGCCTTCGGCCGCAGCGAGCTGATGTTCGCGCTGGCCGGCCCCGAGGGCGAGCGCCGCACCCTCGCCGCGCGGCTGCCCCGCGCCGGCGGTGCCGTGGACCTGGTGGACCCTGCGCACGAGCGCCTGGTCGCCCGCGGCCTGCTCCAGCAGCAGCCCCACGGCGGTCTTCGTCAAGCTGGAACGCCGCTTCGGCTTCTTCGACGAGGCCGGCTGGCGCTCGGTCCCCGCCTGGCTCCCGGAGCCCCTCGAGGCCCCCGCCCGCCGTCAGGCGCCGGAACTCGTGGAGCTCGAGCGCACTTGAGCCTCGAGGGGGAAGGCGAGAGGCCAGCCTGCGCGACGAAAGGTGTCCGCGAGGAGTGCAGGCTGGCCTCTCGCCTTCCCCCGCCCCTCGGGGCCATGCGGCCTGCACGAGTTCCGCCGTTCTGTCCGGCCCGCGTCACGCACCGCCCGCAGAATTCACGCGCGCTTGAAACACCGGCGCAACCCGATACGAATCTGAATGTTAGCCCGGGAGTTCCCGGCCGATGCCCAAAGGGTGCGGTGTATGATGCCGCGGTTCCAGAGCGTCTCCCCGATCCGACGTTCGATCCGAATGGGACACCGAAACCAATGAAGAGCCGCCTGCTGATCGCGATCGTCGCGCTCACCGTCCTGTCCGCGCCCGTTGCCGCGCGACGGGCGAGTGCGCTGGCATTCGCGCCCGACGGCTCGGCGCCGCCGATCGAGTTCTGCTCGTCGCTGGCCCCCGCGTCCCGTATCGCCGCCGCGGCCAGCCACACCGGCTCGGTCCAGCGTGCGTCGCGCGCACGCCACCGCCCATCTGCAGTCCTCGCACGGCACCTCGCCGTCACATCCGGGTCCGCCGCACCGCAGCGAGCGCCGCGCCGCATTGCCGCACGTGACGCGGGATCATCGTCCCCCGCAGCACGGTCGGAGCGGCGCCCGCAGCATGAGCGCGAATCCCGAGACCGCGCCCGTCGTCACGATTTCGGTGCGGGGCCTGAGGGCCCTCGAGCACGACAGCTTCGGCAACTTCGCGGGCGACCGCGGGGCCGGGCGCGGCCCCCCACGCGCGAGCCCCCTCGAGAGCTCCTCCCGCGTGTTCCGCTCCGCGGATGTCGCCGGCGCCTTCGATCCTCCGCCTTCGCCGGCCCCGTTGTCTCCTACCACCCCGACTCCCCTTCGACGCCTCCCCGGGCTCACCGGCGCGTCCGTCCATGCCGTCCGCGGCCCGCTCCTGCGCGCCGTCGCTCCCACCGTTTGTTGGTTCACCACGGGGTCGCCCTCGTGCGCCTCCCCTGCCGATCGCGCGGAGGGCGCGACGGCAGGCCTACCACCGCCCTCCGTTGGAGGTCTCACATGAAGCGTTTCATTTCCGCCCTGGCCCTCGTCGCGTTCGTCGCAGCCCTCAGTGGCAGCGTCGCCCGTGCCGAGCAGGGCACCACGACCGCGCCCGCCACGACCGCGCCGGCCACCGCTGCTCCGGCGAAGGCCGCGACGACGGCGAAGCCGGCCATGGCGCACCACAAGTCGATGGCGGCGAAGATGCCGGCGCTCGATCTGAACTCGTGCGCGAAGGAAGATCTCACCAAGATGGGCGTGTCCGACGCCGACGCCGACAAGATCATCGCCGGCCGTCCGTACGCGAAGAAGAGCGACCTGATGTCGAAGAAGATCGTGGACGCGAAGGTCTATGCGAAGCTTCGCAACCACGTCATCGCGAAGCAGGCTGCCAAGTAGTTCGCTGCACGACGAGTTCGAAAGCACCGACGCCGCGGTCCCTCACGGGGCCGCGGCGTTCCGGTAGGGGTCCGGGGGCTCTACCGGAGGATGTCCACCTTGAGGATGCGGTCGCCCTGGACGATGCGCTGGACCACGTCCATGCCGGCGGTGACGCGGGCGAAGATGGTGTAGCGGCCGTTCAGGTGGTGCTGGGGCGAGTGGGTGATGAACCACTGGCTGCCGCCGGTGTCCTTGCCGGAGAGCGCCATGCCGACCATGCCGGGGTCGTAGCGCAGCTGGTTGTACTCGCAGCGGATGGTGTAGCCGGGGCCACCGGAGCCGGTGCCGGTGGGATCCCCGTCCTGGATCACGAAGTTCGGCACCACCCGGTGAACCATGTCGCCGTCGAAGTAGCCGCGCCGGGCGAGGCGCACGAAGTTCTTCACCGTCTGCGGCGCCTCCTGGCGCGCGAACGCCCAGGTGATGTCGCCGGCGGTGGTGTGGATCACCGCGCCGGTCTCCGACGGCGGCTCCGCGAAGTCGGCGGGGTAGGTCGCCGGGAACGCGTTGCGTGCCGGATGCGCGGCCTCGAGGCTGTCGGCCAGGCGCGTTCCGGCGAGCCCGCGCAGGGCGTCGCGGAGCGAGAGCCGGGCGTCGGCATCGGCGTCCGCGGCATGGGCGGCGAAGGCGCCAACCATCTGCGGAACGCTGGCGCTGTCGCCGAGGTCGGCCAGCGCGCCGGCGCAGGCGGAGACGAACAGCGAGGAGCTGTCGGCCAGCCCGGCGCGCAGCGCCTGCAGCGATTCCCGGGCGTGGAGCTGGCCCAGCACCCCGGCCGCGGTCATGCGCTCGAGCAGCGCGTGCGTCGGCGCCAGGCGCTCGATCAGCAGCGGCGGGCCCTGGAGCACGGCGACGCGGGTCACCTCCGACGAATCGCCGAGCCACAACCGGGCGTCGATCGCGCCCTTTCCGCCGTGGGCGAGCAGCGCGCGGGCGCTGGCGCCGCGGGTGGCGGCGTCGGAGTCGTGGAGGTGGCGTGCGAGTGAATCGGTCAGCGCGTGACGGGTGGCGCTGTCGGCGGCCGTCCAGGCGAATCGGTCCACCAGCGCGCCCGCGGCGGTGACGCGCACGTAGGGATGAGGATGGGCCAGCGTGCGCAGGATCGCGGCGCCGCAGTGGTTGCAGGTGGTGTCGGCGATCAGCTGCAGCGAGCGCAGCGCGTTCACCACCACGCCCAGGTCCGGATCGTCGAGCGCCTGGATCAGGTAGGCACCGCCGCGCGACGACTTCTCGCGGCCGATGGTGCGGGCGGCATAGGCGCGGACCCGGGCGTCACCGTCCTGGAGCTGGAGCGCCGCGGTCAGCACGATGGATTCGGGCGCGTGGATCTTCTCGAGCGCGTAGAGCACGCGCCAGCGCACCTCGGGGTCCGGATCGTCGATGCGCTCGAGCAGCGCCCCGAGCGCGGTGGAATCGGCGATCCGCCACAGCGCCACCGCGGCCTCGCCGCGCAGCCGCGGCGTGGCGTGGGCGAGGAACGACGCGACTGTCGCGGTGCTGGACTTCTGACCGATCTTGCCGAGGGCCTCGACCGCCAGGGCGGTGGTCTCCAGGTCCGGCCCGCGCAGCAGCGCCTCGAGCGGCTCGCGCGCCGAGCGGTGCCCGATCTGGCCGAGCGCGAACACCGCCTCGTGGCGGACCGCCAGGGCGGTGTCGGCCAGCAGCGGGAGCAGATCGTGGACCGAAGTCGAGTCCTGGAGCCGGCCGACCGCCAGCGCGGCGCGCGCGCGCAGCTCGGCCCGCGGGCTCGCGAGCTGGTGCCGCAGGACGCCGTCGGTCAGCTCGCGCCGGTCCTCGGCGATCGCGATCGCCAGCCACGGGTCGGAGACCTCGGACGCCAAGGGCTTGGAGGGGGGGGGTGGGCGGGCGTCTCGGCGTGGGTCACGGCGGGCGCGCGACGGGCGGAGCTGTCGGCACGCGCGGTGCGCGGCTTCGCGGGCGGCGTGGAGCGCGCCGGCGCAGCCTGCGCGGGAGGGGCCAGCGCCAGGATCGCGACGGTTCCGAGGACGGCGGCGAGCGCGTTCAGGCGCTCACGGAGTGGTGGCGGTGTCCTGGGAGTGGCGCGGGTTGCGGAGCTTGACCAGGCGGCTGTCCTGGCGGACCGAGCCGCGCGGGTTGGTCGCCATGATCCGGTAGAGGTAGACGCCGTTCGCAATCGCCTGGCCCTCCCTGTCGAGCCCGTCCCACGGCCATTCGTGCTCGCCCGGGGTGAGGCCCTTCTCGGACCGCTCCCAGATCAGTCGGCCGCTGACGGTGAACACCCGGATCATGACGTCTGCGGGCTGATCGCTCAAGAGCGTGAACAGGAAGCGGGTTCCGAGCTTCTCCTCGAACGGGTCGGGAAAGTTCATGACGTGAGCCAGGCTCATGCCGCTCTCGACCCGGAAGGTATGGGTGCCGGCGGTGCTCCCCGA
>WNFL01085761.1_pt1 | contig 17035 bp, 24 predicted proteins | sample 5400361 | NCBI WGS metagenome assembly WNFL01 (sample SAMN13153351, study PRJNA577476) | soil metagenome | isolation source: 40 cm soil on Douglas fir-dominated hillslope | place: USA:California | collected 2013-09-17 | reverse complement strand
CAACCCCAACCCCGTCATGCCTGACAGCCCGCAGCCAGTGTACAATATCCCACCCCTTGCGACTATCCCAGATGGTCCAGAAGACAAGCCAATCCCTGGGAAACCGATGGTTTGTGGTGGATGACTGCCACCCTTTAAACGCCTGACCACCAATACCCAGGATGTCGTAGGATCGATGACTTTCCCAGAGATTGTCCTCGGTGGTGCTTCCATATCGGCCCAGTACAACACCGACGTCCATCTCAACTCAGATATGCCTCTCAGGACCGTCCGTCTCGCTCTGCGGTGCGTCCGCTTTGGCCCAACCTCGACACGTTTTCTGACTCAATCTGCTGAGCAGATACGGTATACGCGCCATTGATACTTCTCCTTACTATGGCATGTCAGAGATCATCCTCGGCTCCGTCTTGCGTGCTCTCGCTCCCGAATTTCCACGGCAGTCCTATCGCCTCATGACCAAAGTCGGGAGGTATGGACCCCTGAAGGAAGACTTCGATTACTCGCCTCAGAGCATCCGCCGCTCCGTCATGCGGTCTCTCCAGCGCCTAAATTCGACCTACCTTGACGTCGTCTTCCTGCACGATGTCGAGTTCATCGCATCACCCGTCTGGCCCATCCCATATTGCGGAGACTTCGAGCGTGTCCTCAACGACAAAGAGGGTCGTGCGGACTGGGGCCTTCTACCTGGAAAGGAAGGCAAGGCCTGGGGAGCTGGTGACGAAACTATTCTAGCAGCGGTCCGCGAGCTCTTCAAGATGAAATCAGAAGGTCTTATTCGAGCCATAGGGATTTCTGGTACGAACAGTCCCGCATCTCTTATGTGCAACGCCTTCTGGAATAATCCTGACGTCCGGCAGGCTATCCCCTCCCGACTCTTCTGCGCATCGCACGTCTGGTCCTCCACTCGGAGCCTTTCCAACCTGTCGATGTCGTCATGTCCTACTCACACTCTACCCTGCAAAACTCGCGCTTCGAGCAGTACCTTCCCCACTTCCTTTCCCTCGGCCGCGTCTCCCAAGTCCTGACCGCGTCACCATTTAGCATGGGACTCCTAACTCCCAACCCTCCTCATTGGCACCCCGCGCCGCCCGATCTCCTCCAAGCGGCCAAATTCGCCCAAACCGCCTCAACCGACTGGCCAGGGGGGATCGCCAATCTCGCTCTTGGGTATTCATTACGGAGACCGAAAGTCAATGGCGAGAACTCGCCGTTCAACGATGTACCGACCGTGGTGGGCGTCTCAAATTTGAACGAGGTGCATGAAGCGATACGCGTATGGAGGGAAGTTTCCGCTGTAGGGGTCAGTGTGATACGAATTTCACAGGAGGATATGGTCAAGGGCATTTTCCATGCAGCTGGCTGGCTCAATTGGAGTTGGAGCTCCCCCCCGAATTTCGCGTTCGATATGCAGGCGTTTGATAATATGGGGAGACGAGTCAGGATGGATAAGACCCGGCTAATGGCGCCTGCACCGCCTACTACTTGATTTTTTTGACAACATATGGGTTGGTTGTGTTTGTTTATGGTAGATTGACAACCAAAGAGTTTGGCTTGCAGCAATAATGGAACCGATGTTCTTAGCCCTATTGGAGTGGAATCGTTAACTTTCATTTCTTTCTTTCCTGCACTGGGCACAGGTGGACAAAACAAAGCGGCCTCGAGGCCCTTGAGGTGGACCGTCGTTCTCCTTTCTCATTCGCACGCGACTTTATCGTGCGATATTATTCGCTGTCGGACCCATCGGGAGTCCGTGAATGTGTCCAGAGCCGACACCCCAAACCCGTTTCACATTCAAAACAATTGCAGGAGGCAAGCGACACAGCCTTCCCGCACTTGGCGCTTGTCACTTGTCATTACGTATGCTAGCGTCCGGTTGAGCGCTGCGATTCAATCTCGCTACCACAAAGCGAGGCGAGACCCAGATGCTAGGTATATGAAACGAGGGTTCTGGTGACGGACGAGATCTTCACTGTTTAGTTGTGATATCCAGATGAACGACTGCATTATGAGCAAACAGGACAGTAACTACGAAGTCCCCTACGGGTTCAATCATCACATTCCGTCAACTGCAACTAGTACTCAGTGGCCTCTTCTTCGCCCTCGATGTCAGCGTTGTCAATGCCAACCTAACATTTATGTCGGTGAGAAACTCAATAAGTAAGGGGACTAGTCAATGCCGTACCTCTTCATAATCCTTCTCGAGTGCAGCCAGGTCCTCACGGGCCTCAGAAAATTCACCCTGTCCGACCTTATTAGAACTCGCGAGCTGCCCAAGGAGCTGAACTTGACACACCTCTTCCATACCCTCGCCGACATACCAATGCACGAAGGCACGCTTGGAGTACAAGAGATCGAACTTGTGGTCGAGGCGGCTCCAGGCAGAAGAGATGGCAGTTGTGCTAAACCAAAGGTGATCAATCTCGTTTTTGTGTGCCAACAGGACAGGGCTCACTTCGAGAGCATGCAAAGACTGCGTGAGACCTTGGCAGTGTCACCACCGGGAATGTACGAAGGGGGCTCGTTGCAAACACCGAGTTTGAAACCGGTTGGGCACCAATCGACAAATTGAATAGTCTGTCCTGTCGTCAGTTGGAATGCTTACCTCGTCCTCGACGAACTTACCCTCTGTTCATGAAATTCGTCACGTCAGGAAGTGAGCAGAATAGAAAATAAGCAACAAAAATGGTCCCTGACCTTGGTTTTCTACCAGACGTAAAGTTAGAACTGAACCGTATTCAATGGGATAAGGGACGAAGCACAGGGAACGCCTAAAGCCCAGATGCGGTCCATAGTGAAAGACTTACAATGGTTTGAACGGCAGCGCTGATGTCCTTAGGCATAACATCACCACGGTACAGCAGGGCACAGGCCATGTACTTTCCCTCGCGTGGATCGCAGACGACCATCTGATTACCCTTCTCAAAGCACGAGAAGGTCATATCGGCTACCGTGTTTTGCTCGTGGCCGGCCTTATCTGCGGAAAGGATAGGTGCGTATGTCGCCAGTGGGAAATGAATACGGGGGAAACTATATGCAAAGGGTAATGTAAGGTCATAACAGTCCGAGTAGAGGGTTTCAGGCGGCAGTATGGATGACTTGAAAAAACTCACGGCACCAAGTTGGTCTGGAACTCGTTCAAGTCCACGTTCAAGCTTCCGTCGAAACGGAGAGAGGCTGTGATGCTTGAGACGACTTGTGCGATCAGCCTGTTCAAGTTAGTGAAAGTCGGAGCCTGGACATTGAGTTTTTTCTTGCAGATGCCATAGATAGCTTCATTGTCGACCATGAACGAGCAATCGGAGTGCTCCAAAGTAGTGTGAGTGGTCAGGACCGAGTTGTAGGGCTCGACAACGGTTGTGGAGGTCTGAGGGGCTGGGTACACGCTGAACTCGAGCTTGCACTTCTTGCCATAGTCTGTGGACAAGCGTTCCATAACCAAAGCACCGAAGCCAGATCCAGTGCCACCACCGAAGGAGTGGAAGACGAAGAAGCCTTGGAGACCAGTGCAAGCGTCAGCGAGACGGCGGATCTTGTCGCAGGTCTGGTCAATGAGTTCCTTTCCAACAGTGTAATGGCCACGGGCGTAGTTGTTAGCAGCATCCTCCTTGCCGGTGAGGAGAGTTTCGGGATGGAACAGCGACTGTTGGAGGTTCAGTGACAAATTCACCCACATCAATACGCTGAACTATACAGACACGATACGTCCCAGTTTTCACTTCATCTATTACGCCAGGTTCGAGATCAACGTAAATCGATCGTGGCACAAATTTGCCGTGGCCGGTTTCTGCAGAGTATTGAGAAGGTATCCTAAGCGAAGGGATGACAGCAGTTAGCTTACCGGAGAAGAACGTCGAGAACCCGCCATCGTTCGCCGATGGAGAATTTTCTACTAAACGTCCATCCGGCTGAGAGGAGACTTAGTACACGGTCAAGCACCCAGAACATAGTCCTCCTTACACTCAAGCCGTGCTCGACGGTATAGAGTTCCCCTAGTGCGGAAGAGTGGGCAAAATGAAGGATTCTAGTGATGAATGGCTTACAACACGCGTTACCGATTTGAACACCGGCTTGACCAACATGGATTGATATAACTATTTTGCAGGTCGGATAAGCGTCAGCCAGATGCCCAATGGCGAGCAAACGCCCTCGCAGATGGCGGCACAGAGGCCGCGAGGCGACCATGCGACTGACCTTCCCGCATAATGACCACTATCCAGCGAAAGATAAGATTTAGAAACCTGTTTGGAAGTGAAATCACGGATGAGAGCGACCTGGTCAACTCCAAACCTAGAATATCCAAAACTGGTTCTTTACCACCACCATGCCAACTGGGTACTTCTCGACAGACGCGTTCAGGCGCTATATATCCGTAGTCTGCAATTGCGCATGATATCCAGTACTGTTGAGCATATGGGTCGTGTCGAACGCGCCCCCAGCACTCGAGATGGTGCCACAAAGTGTTTCAGCGCCACAAGGCTCAAGGGAGGGTCGCCAGAGAGCGTGTCACAAACCAAAGAGGAACAACCAGTATCCAGTTATCCGCATTTGCGTCCTGGAGCCTGCACGCAGCATAGCACAGCTGCTCTTCTGCCCCGATCTTCCGTCATCGAATATATCTTAGTTTCCAGCGGATACAATTTACAGTCGAGTCACATTGCTGTGCTTGGGGAGTGACGGCAAACCCAAAGGATGTATTGCGCTTCCCTTGCGTTTGGTATTTTCCACGCACCATATTGTGCAGCTATCATGAAAACGTAATAACGTGGGTGTGAACGTTGACTTATTCAGCATGATGGAGACGACACAAGTGGTCTGGCTATCATCGCATGGTGAAGGGTCATACTAATTGTTGATCCTCCTTTGCATCAACTGATGCAATGCTAAGAGCTCTTAAAAACGTTGCAGCCTTTTATACGCCCAGTAGCTCTAGTAGCTCGGTGCCGTACCTTCGTTTGACCTAGATCAGCGCCACAGTCACCGCAATACATCACTACCGTCGCTTGTGTCATAGCCTCCAACGCTGGGGACGGTACTCGGCTCGGGTTCCTAACAAGGAAGCGTGGTTCCGTAAAATTTATCCGAACTTCGTCGGCATGAGCAGCCCCACACAAGCACACAAGACCTCATATGGATCGACCTCTGAGAACAGCCCGTCGTGTCGCGCCCACGAATCCACACTTTCCAGAATACAAATCGGAGTCTCTGATGGTAGTACCTGAGTTTCAGATCCTGGGTTCGACATGTACCCCGCGTGCATTCTCTACTTGGCTACTTGACTGTCACCAGGGTTGTCCCCTGAACGGAATTAACCGCAGAAGGGGCTAGCGCACCAGATCCCTACGATGCACCTGACTTCCACACACCAATAGTCCTTTCCCGGGCGCTTGTGCACTGGCTAGTGAGTCAGAGGTCACCAATGGGATTCTCTCCCCTTCCATGTACTCACTGACGAGCCCTTCCAGAAAACTGACGTTGCTACTAATCCCCACTCGCAAAAACCTATTCCAATGGCGACAACGCATCCAGATGCATGGTCGAGCTTACTCGGAAACGCTTCCGCCTTTGGAAAGATCCGAGAAATTGCTCGGGCCCTCTACGAGGACTCACAAACCGCTCTTCCCCAACCCACGTCGAGGCTTAGTGTTCATGAGCTTTCCGCGCGACTCCGGCAGCTTGGGGCTGACTTCAAGGGGGCAGCAGCAAAAGCCAGTCCTCAGCAACCCTTGGTTGCTCTGCGGATTGCCGGCATCCGTGCCCATTACTCAACTGCGCCTTTACACGAACTGGATCCTATTTCGATTGCTGAAATGGAATATAATGCGGTCCACCACGGCCGTGTGCTCCTCCTTCGTATCGCCTCGTTATCCACAAGAACTGTTGGTATCACTCAGGTGATAGCTGAGGATATGCGGGGCTGGGCCATTCCAATCACCTTGTGGCGATTGTCCTTGATTGACTCCGACCCCAGCATCGGGGAATACCTGCCGGTTGGCTCCATCATTGGTAGCTTTCTCTTTTCGTCACTCACGCGCCCTCTGACATTGTTCTTAGCTGTAAAGGAGCCATCACTTCGCTCGACGTCTGAGGGGCGCCTTATCGGAGAGGGCTTGTCCACTTTACCAATTTCCATAGAACCATCTTTACATGTTGACAACAACGCCGACGTAGTACGGCTCAGCAAACTGTCATCACTTCTTCAAGGTACAGCATGGTCGCCCATGGAGTTGGGCTTCAGCAGCCCTTCAAAAACGTCATACCTCCAGAACCAAGCACATTCGGCCTTCAAGTCGAGAAAGTGGCGTATGGCTCGTGACACCTACAGCTCGGCGATTGAGTCAATCGAGCCACCGACAGAACTGCTGCAAAGCTCGCTCATGATTGAACGTGCTACATGCCAGCTTGAGCTGCAAGAGCACCATGCCGCATTGCAGGATCTGTACAGTGTGTACAGCTCAGCTACCTTCCCCAGTCTTGATGAAGTGCTCCGGACCCGGACAAAGCGTCTTATTGCCAGGGTTCAGTACGCACTCCGCCACTATAAGGACGCCATAGCGGTCATCCGCGAGCTCTCAGACTCTGTAGAGTCTCGCCAGGACTTTGAGAGAACCCGGACAAGACTATTGGAGGCGCAGACAGGTGACTACCCTTGGATAGAATTAAGAAGGCGTTCCCTCGCCCCGGACATGTTCTTCCTCGACGTCGCTGACTATCTGGGACCTGTGGTGCCATCCACCGTACCTGACCACGGTCACGGCAGAGGTCGAAAGCGACGGTTGATTACTACAAGAGCGGTCCAACCGGGAGAGATTCTGGTGGTCGTCAAAGCGAAAGCCTCGAACTTTGTAGACATACAGGCAACTCACCTTACGCTTGGGTTTGATGTGGTGAACGAGCCACCAGTATTCCCAGACACGTAAGTCTTGATTTCACAAACCCCTAGTTACCAATCAACTTCATTCCATGCATAGATTATCACTGAGTCATACGGTCTTGCGACAGGCCGAGCGCGACCCAGAGTGGGCGACTGAACTGTCACAGATGTATGCTGGACCGGCATATGACGATACTGAAAGCATAGAATCTCTACATGGCACAGGTATTGCCTCGGTATCTCCCAGACTCACCACCATGCGACAGCTCACCCCCTGTGAGCACTCCACTCTTTGGCCAGTGGACCCTGCTCGAGTCGAGGGTATTTGCGTCAACAACAATACATTGCTCAGTGCTCCATCGTGGCGAAAAGTTTCTCCCCTCGTCGACGACCCGATCTCCCTCAAGGCTGAACGACAACAAGGCGTTGCCCTCTTCTCTGCCGTGGCCCACTCCATTCGCCATGCCTGTAGATCAAACTCTTGTCGCTCTCAGATCGGAGATGTACTCGTCATCACCGCCTCGACATACATCCCTGCGAGTGCTGAAGTCAATGTGGCCTATGTTTCGCCGTACCGACCTCATTCTGATCGCGAGAAGCGCTTGCGACAGTACAACATGTCATGCGACTGCCCCGTTTGTCAAGCCGATCGATTTGAGTTAAACCAAGACCATACGTCTGAGGTTCTCTCATATTGTTCAAATCGATATCAAGAGTTATCTAACCATTTACCGACCATTCCACCTCATAAGCTACTCCAAACAGAACAGGAGATTCACGACCTCCTCCATACGGTGGAGGGTGTTTACGCGCAATTTCGACGGTTCCGTCCACTCACTCGTAAGTACCCTGATGCTCTTCCTCGTTTCTCTCTCTCAGGTCGCCCTCTTCTAGACTCACTATATAAAATATTAATCAATACTATGCTCAGGCGTCGGGCATACTCGCAGGCATCAGTGCAAGCAACAGAAATAGACCCGAAACTAATAGGGCTGACTGCCATGGCCTTCGAATCGATTGACGCGGCCCTGCGCGTCTGTCCCCACCTGTCTCCTGATTTCGATTTCCAAGGGGGTATATTCGATCGTTTCCCCGTCCTGGACGACTTTGTTGGAGTGGTGGACTTGTGCCTTCTTTCATCGGTGCTCTTTGAGAACCACGGAAACACAATAATGTCAAGGTATGTTCATGAAACCGTTACCCAAATGATTCTAATGGTTCACCTTCAAGACGCTGGTGCGAAATGGCCGAAAAAATCCATGACATTCACATGGGCCCTGGGCACTGGGCTATTAGTAGGCAGAACCAACCTCTCTTTGGTTTCTCGTGGAAGGTTTCATAGACTGCTCGTCTAGGGTCGACGTACTGACACGCCAAACCAAAAGCCGTTCATCCATGGCACTTGTTCATCACTAGACCACTGCTGTGCACATCCTTCCTCTTGTGTGGCGCAAATACGATAAGAAAGACGCAATATCGATACTAAATCGCCTGTGGTATTCATGGCTAGAGCCACAGCCAAAATACATAAACACCAGAATAACACCAATTACAAGTGCACACGTGCACAAATCCGGATTGTCCGCAAGCTTCAATCTGCCAGTGTGCGGATCAAAACCAGGAGCAGTGCAGTTGGCATGGAAGACGAAATAAATATCTGACACCAAATACTGATGGTTCATTTCCAAACCATTGTTGCAAAGCACCCCCTTACTCATATCAACTGTATACGGGTTGACCTGGTTGACCTGAAACACCTTTTGCTGTCGGTGTGTGCTTGAGCACCAGCTCGACGTTTGTAAGGCACTACCTACCTCATCGGACAAGTCCGCATGGGTTCGCCGATCCAACCCGCCTGTCCGCGCGCATGTGGATTTTTTATTGGGATCTTTCCGTATGAGGCGACCGCGCTTGGGTGCAATGGATTTACTTGCGTTTGACCTCACTGGAACTCTTGTGGGTGTAATAGTGAAGATGAGACATTGCGGTCTGCAACAGACAATGAACTGGATGTTTTCTTGTCGCTCCGAGCCAAGAAAACAGAAAAGACGGCGTTGCGCATAGATAATTCAACGCCACTCCAGCCTGCCGAGGGCTATGACCATGTTGGTGGATTGGCCATTACAAGGAGGCTCTCGCGCAGGGTGGGGAGGGTGGGTTTGGCGGAAGGTAAGCAGTGCGGAACGCAACACCGCGCAGACCCGCTCCTCAGCAAGCCAGGCGGCGTGCTTACAACATTGCTATACACAAGACGTAGGCTTAGGGAGGGGTCAGAGTGGAAACAAAGATACCCACCTTCAAACCGACCACCAGCCCGCCCATATAAATCCTTATGCCTACGCTCCCTACTGTACGACTCAAGTACGACGTCGGATTGGCAACGTTTTCCGCACCCGTTGAGCCTCGAACGTTTGGCACCGCGAAGTTGCCGGGTGGTGAACCCGCGGTACATCTGGAAGAAGTCTCGTTTAACATCTTCTACCCTTGCGATGCGACAACTTCCCAAAGGACGTCCTTTGTGCCTTGGTTAACCAGGTAAGGAGGTCACTTAATGATGACGAAACCAGCAATGAGGATTGACATGGAAGGCCGCTGCACCAGTGGGTCACTGGGTACTCGACCTTCGTTGGTAGCTAGACAAAGTCCTTCAATGAGAGCACAACTCACTCTTTGCTGCAGGTCGTGGGCAATGGATCATCTGTGTGTCAACCTCAAGTCAGAGATCCGACTTGATGATTCACCATTGGAATAGGGCTGGCAGTCTATCTCTTCGGATCTTTACTACAGGTAACCCGCGCAAGGTTTGTTCGCCTGGGCTGAAACTAACAAGACTTCAGGTCCCTGCAAGGGAGAATGCTCCCATCCTTACCCCAAAAAAAGCTGGTCGCTCCTCACCATGGCCTTTGGTGTTATTCTCCCATGGTATTGCTGGCGGCAAAACGACTTACAGGTGAGCCAACCGCATATTAAACCCTAAGCTGGCTTATGTTCTCCAGTCAGCTCTGTGGGAAACTAGCGTCCGAAGGGAGGCGAGTGATCATTCAACCCACCTTTGTAAGGAGAATTGACAATCGTTATCAGGGTCGTAGTCGCAATCGAGCATCGTGACGGCAGTGGGCCCTCATTCTCCTATACGGGGCGAGATGGCAAGGAATATCAGAGATACTACGTTCGGCTTGATCAACTTGAGTAAGTTCATCGCCTCCCATTGCGTTACTTTGCGGGCTGAATGTCCCTGATAGTTGGAAGGATCGCCCAGAGGGCCCCTTCCCTCTTAGGGTCGAGCAGTTGAAGCTCCGCCACATCGAAATTTATGAAATATATTCGAAGGTGAAAGGGTTGGCTAACGGTGAGTATACCTCGCTCCGCAGCACATTACACCACAAGGATCTCGAGGCATGGAAAAGTACCTTCATCTCAGATAGTGTACTTCTGACTGGGCACTCTCTTGGAGGTGCGACTTCTGTGAGTGATCATGTCATCGACTTCCACTTCACTCGCCTTGCTCAGAAGTCTTGTCTAGTTGTACATAATGTCGAATCCGCCGCCATCTGGGCATTCGCATCTGCCAATCCGGAAATGCGTCGTCTTGGATCCTTGGCTTGAACCTCTGCCGAGTCCTGGACCTGCCCCTTTCAGTGCCTTCAATCACACCGCGGACAAAAATGAAGGCAGTCCTGCCAAGTCATTCAACATACCAATATTCTTTATCAACAGCGAACAGTTTACTGTATGGAAGGATCACTTCAAGCGGTTGCTCCCCCTTGTCGCGGAGTGGACTGCTGCCACCGACAAGCTAGACCCTGCCCTTCTTACGCTAGGTAGGGCCGCTGGTTGAAGGGTATTCGATAATGACCGATTTCTATTCAGTTCGGTGTCGCCACCAAGCATTTTCAGATTTCCCGCTTCTTTTTCCCGGATATAGACCCGGCAGACGTTATTTAGAAGATGCACACATGCTTACATCCGCATTCCTGGAAGGTCGATTAAGAGAGTGCCTTGATGGAAATTCTTCTCGACTTTTGAAGGAGCTGCATATCGATGATCCTGATGACGAGAGGCGAAAGCGGATTCGAGGGAACCCTGGCGACATCGTAGTCCATACGCTCCCATCACTGGCCTCCTGCGACCGATAGGCCGCCCAGGTGATCACAGACGGACTCGTTTCATGTACCTCACGTCACGTACACTCGATGAGTGTGGAGATGTTGATATTCCGTGTTCAGGCAGAGTTATCTTTCTTTGGGACGAAAGTCTAGACTTGTTTCTGCAATTATTATAATAATGGGCTCTTTTTCGCTTTGCCAACTTTTCGGTCAACTCCTCCCTTTTGGCTTGTTTACTAGCCACTATACATAGGTAGCGCAATGAATTTGGGCTGTCCTTATCCCGATTGTATACTGATGGCGCGACATCCACTCGCAAAAGAGGCCTCCATGCCGTCCACACGTGGTGATCAGCTTGACCATCCCCTACTCCAGCACGGCCTCCAAGGCCTCCCATATAGCATTGCAAAGTACAGCACGGTGGCCCTACGTATGCGCTTTCCTCCTAACCCGACTTAGCACAAACCAACAACTCCCGAAATGTCTACCTCGACTCCCAGGCCATTGTTTAGCGGTTCACCCATTCAGGCCTCGGTTTATGGTAACCAATTCTCTATCTCACACTTCTGGGAGGTTTGAATGTCGGATTTATGCTGCTTGAAAGTTTCCTTCCTGGCGATAATCGCACACCTTGGACAAAGATTACTACCCCAGACTTTATGTGAGTGCCTCGACGTCATAGGTCAAATTTGAGCCTCATATGGAGAACTTAGATGCCGCAATCATGGCCGAAGGCGCCGTGGCTTTCATCGCCCTCGCGGCAGCAGCCCTGTTGTAAGCACACGCGTTAGGTGGACGATTTGGGGCTGATGTATATTCTCCTGCGTTCAGCGTCATTGCACATCATAAAAGAGGACACCATCGCGTAATGAACCAGACTCAGGTCCGTGCTCGGGACAGCGTCTCAAATTAGCAAAAGGCTGAATGTGCTTATAGGAAGAGGTGGTCCTCATAGGGCTCTTTGGTCTATTCTGGTTCGGTAAGTCCCGTCAACTATATTCTATACCCTTGATGGCCGGGGGATGAGGTACTGAAGCATCTCATGAATTCAACCAGCCTTCCTGGTGGGTCTCCGCGTGTGGCAAAATCAGGGCCACTATCTGCAAGGAGCACCCAATGTTACCCCTACGGTCCCCAAAGCCGATGGAGTGCCCACCATTACACCCTCCCTCGTCTTTTCCGGTCCTCCATCTCTCACGATCACTGCCACAACGACAGTGCTTCAGACTCCTGGCTTCACCCGTATCGCTAGGCCGACGATCGTGGCTTCCAGTCATAGAGTCAGCCGTCGTGTGTGCTCAAATGGTTACTGCGTGACCGAATTGTTCTGAGTATCGACGTGATCTCATTTATCCTGCTCTGTTGCTGGCTTGCGTATATGTGCTATGTTGCCTATCATATTAAAGGATTCAATTCGCGAAAATGGAATTGATTAAACACCAGTTTAAAGGGAAAGATGCAAGTGATGGATGTCACAATGGAAAAAAAAAGGAAGTGTACGTGAATGCTCCATGGTACTTTTGAGGGAGACTTTCCATTCCACTGGGACGCCATTAAATTAAGCAGTTACCTCGGCAGGGATAGCCGCTACTTCTTCAAGGGCATCCGCCGTAGTCTCCTGACCTTCCTTCCCCTTTTCCAGTTTTGCGATTTGGGCCTCTGCCTTGGCAATATTCTCTTGGGTCACACGGGCCTCTGTACACCAGAAAGTGAGCCCAATAAATGGTGATAAACAAAGCACATACGGTTAGCCTGGAACCACGCCTTCTTGGTTTTCAGGTCTTCAATCACTCGTGGAACGTCGCCAGCGTTGCCAGGTGGAGGAATCGAAAGGGCCAATAATCCAGATAAGGTCCCGAAAGGTAGTTGTAGCTGCTGGGAGCTTGACGAGGGATAATTCTCTTTCGGAGGGGCCGGCACAGGGGCCGAGGCACCCTTCTTGGGCACAGGCGGCTTCTTCTTTGCTACGAAGTAGTTCTCCTCATTATCACCCTTCTTCTTCTTCAGCACCAATCCAGTCGAATCGACCTGTCTCAGCTCAAGTTTAGGTGCTCCTGCAACTTCGTTTTTGGTGTACAAGCTCGAAGAGGTGGTAGCCTCGGTGGTACCCGTTTTGGCGGAAAAGTAGTCGATGAGAGTCTGGCAGTCCTGGATCTCGGCAGCGAAGGCAGGGTGGCGAGCGTCATCCAAAAGTTGCTCAGCGTGGGCCTTTTTCTTTTCCACTTCCTCAGCTTTTTTCTGCGCCAATTGGCGCGGTCCTCCTTCACTTGTTGGTAGTACTTGTCCGATTCCTGCCGGTAAACCGTTTGTGCTTCCTTCTTCCGTGACCAAAGTTCATCCAGGAGCTCCTGGTACTGCTTTCGTTCATCGTAAAGCTGGTTCCGACTTCCGTATGCAACGTCCGATTCTTTCTTCAATTCGTCGAGCTCATTCTTGATCTTGTTGAATCGCTCTGAAGCAGCCTTAACTTCGGGGTCGTCAAGATGTATGCGGAGTTCATCGAGCTCCTTGCGGTCGGCGTCGATGGAATCCTGCTCGGCCTGGAAGTCTTCTACAGTCTTGCGTACTCGTCGCAGTGAACTAATTTCGTTCAGAGCTTTCTTCTCATCGACTAGTTTCATCGACCCTGTTTCGACCTGTTTCGTGAGCTTACTAAGAGATAGACACGAGTAAGGTGATCGCACGGAATGTTTGACAACCTTTACGTACGTGATTTGATTGTCAATCTCTTGTGAGGATTTATAGGGCGCCTTCGATTTCTTACTGCTCAAGGTCTTGACCTGGAAGGAGTGAATGTGAGACAACGATTATCATCTAGCTAAGAGAGCCATATGAACCTTGTCATCAATTCGGGCCTTCAAATTCTGCATCTGCTCAAGGATTTTAGCCCGAGATGACTTGTTCGACGCTTGCTGTCCGCGAATCTCGTCGAGCTCAGCCTTCAACTCATCCCTTCGTTTGTTCCCGGAACCTCCCTTGGTGCCGTTAATCCTCTCCTTGACAGCATTCTACCATTGGGGGGCGTATGACGTGAGCAGGCTTTTCGCTGGCAAATAAATAGCCGGGCATACGAATTTGGCCGTGACCTCGTCAATTTCCTTCTTGAGCCTATCTTGCTCGGCCTGGTAAGTTGCTTGGTCGGGCTTGCTGATTCGTCCCTCCTTCGTCGCTGCCACCTCTTCCTCAACAGGTTTTGCCGCCGCAGACTTGGGCGCGGACTTCTTCTCAGTGGACCCACTTGCCTTTGACTTTTCTTTCGGCGGCATTGTAGAAAGGTGAGTCGCAAGAGGAATGGGATAACAACTGGGGGCGGTCGAAATTTGGAATTGACAGCTGGACAAACATCGAATACGAAGGGCAGCCCTAAATCGGAAACCCGCCATTGCTATTTCTGACCATCGAAAGTAATAGATGCTTCAATCTGTCACAATTTCCCAGGCTGTGACATTAATGGCTTCAGCCGAGCAAATGCTCACCACTGAAACCGTGGGATAGGGCATATTCTTCAAAGCCTTACTGCAAGGGTTTGGTTTGTTCAAGTATTTTGCAAGACATATATTTGTTCCTTCAAGGCCATGGCCAGGACCACACATTGACACAAGAGAAATTCGAAGGGGACGGCTTACGATGCTATTGTGTAGGTTTATATAAGTCAAACGTGAATGCCCTATTCATATCCAGAACCCGATGATCTTCACTGAGAGCGGAGTGGGTTGAACTTGATAAATTTCAGGGTCACCCTCGTCTGGATGAGATGTTTAACTGTACTCCTACTATGTCTTCAATCGTTGCCTGCTGAACTCCAGTTTGAGGATGCAGATGTTGCGCAAACTTCCTTCCGAATTCCGAACCCAGCTCACCTGACCAATTGCAACCTCCGGGAAGGCTATCTTGGATTGCCTCGAATTACGGAAGAAGGCAATCCACTGCCTTTCGGACCTTCCCTCGACCACCGCGTTGCTGACTTGCCATGCAAGGTGTCGGTGTGTACCTTCCTTGCGCTCGATTTCCATTGAATATCAAACCCGATTTGCATCTTGATGTAGAAAAGCAAGATCCGTCTCTCTTGTGGCGTCCGCAGGACCCTCAGTCGACTCGTACGCATGATTTCCGGCGCAAGATAAACTCGCGTCACAGTTTATCACTCCGCACATACGAGGAGCTCTGGAGATGGTCCACCGAGAATATAGGGGATTTTTGGGATGCCGTTTGGGATGAAACGTCTGTCATCGGAACCAGAGGTGACCATAAGGTTCGATCGTGAAGGACGGATATTATTGGTATAAGAGGTGCATATCTAATATCCATGACCCAGGTGGTCGTGGATGAAAATGCAGCCCCAAGCGATAATCCTGCGTGGTTTCCGGGGGCGAAGTTGAACTGGGCACAAAACCAACTTCGGTGCCGATCGAACAAAGTGGCTATTATTCAAGCCAGTGAGAAGCCCCATGATACTACGGTCCCGTGCAGGAGGTAATCCTCTTTGGAAACGTTGTGTAGCGGAACCCACCCCTCAAGCGAGCGCGGACTACATCAAAATCACATACGCAGAGCTCTACAGTGCGACCTCTGACGCCGTATCGGCGCTCTTGTCCCTGGGGATCAAGGCAGGTGACCGGGTCGCCTCCTACTCGACCAACTGTATCGTAAGTGCGCATTAGAAAGGGATGATGAGACTGATGCCTCATATCCCTCCACAGGAAAATGTGGTCGCGTGTCTTGCTACGGTGGCAATAGGTGCCATTTGGGTAAGCGCAGCGTCCGATTTTGGACCTCTAGGCGTGCTCGAGCGATTTGAGCAAGTCGCTCCCAAGGTCATTTTCAGTGTCGACAAAGTAGTGTAGGTTGTCGACGTTCAGAACGTAATTCACGAGCCTGACGGCTTCAAGGTACAACGGCAAGATTCACGATCATGCGCCTAAATTGCGGGAGCTCCTCGAAGGTTTGGCAGTCAAAAATCTGTCTCCTAAGGCGGTGGTCATCATGCCTTCGCCTCTTGATTTTCAAACTCAAGGTCCCGGCTGGGCTTCCACAGAAGACTGGATATATTGGCTAGCGTTCATTTTGAAGGGCCGAGAGAACACTCATGGACGAGATAAGGACGGGGAAATTGAGTGGTATCAAGCTCCGTTCGACTGGCCTCTGTGGATCCTATTCAGTTCCGGAACAACTGGAAAGCCCAAGCCAATCGTCCATCGTGGTGGAGGTATGTTACTTCAAGCACTGAAAGAGTTCGTCATTTGTGCGGACCTCAAGGAGGATGATGTGTTCTTCTATTATACAACTACGTAAGTGCCAAGCCACATATCAACGAGCACTAGCGTTCTCACTCTGGGCGGCAATGCTCCATCCCGACAAACGTCACTCATAGAGGCTGGATGATGTGGAATTTCCTCATCGGTGGTCTAAGCCTGGGGTGCACCCTCGTGCTCTATGATGGAAGGTGGGAAGAACTTCACTCTGAGGGGTGCATTAGGTAATCCCCCACAGTCCTCTCAAGAATCCATCAATACTCTGGAAGTTCACGGATGAGCTGGGAATCAGCATATTTGGCACTAGTGCCAAGTACATTGAACAGTTATCTGTAAGCCGTTCAATACCCGATAAATGCTCCTCCACCGGGACTCAAGTTCCGTCAAGAAAGGGTACAGACCAAAGGAGCACCATTCATTGAAGACATTACGGCACGTATATAGCACGGGATCGCCACTCGCACCGACGTCGTTTGATTTTGTTTACAATCACATCAAATCAGACGTACTCCTCGCTTCAATCACAGGCGGTACAGATATATGCTCGCTCTTTGCGGGATTTTCGTCGGCGTTGCCGGTCTATCGAGGGGAAATCCAATGCCGTATGCTGGGGATGGCCATCCAAGCATTTGGCCCTGATGGAAAGGAGGTCGAACCCGGGGCGGAGGGCGAGTTGGTCTGTACCAAGCCATTTCCTTGTCAGCCGCTTGGGTTCTGGCCATTAGAGGGGGTGGGTGTACCGCAAGAGCTGGTCAATGAGGCCAGCTCGAGGCATCGCGCAGCTTATTTTGGTGTGTGGCCCGGCG
>WNFL01190549.1_pt1 | contig 17036 bp, 23 predicted proteins | sample 5400361 | NCBI WGS metagenome assembly WNFL01 (sample SAMN13153351, study PRJNA577476) | soil metagenome | isolation source: 40 cm soil on Douglas fir-dominated hillslope | place: USA:California | collected 2013-09-17 | reverse complement strand
CTCCACCTTACACTTCTTAGAATGGGTAATACCCGTCTCTCCCGTGCTTACTACGCCACCGTACCCGATGTCTACTCTGAATTCATCAAGTTGTCGAATGAGTGGCCACAGAGTAATCAAGACACGGCGGCTGTAGACATCGGGTAACAGGGTTGTTAAACTCCCATGCCGATTGTACTTCTGTCCAGTGATGAATATTAACGCCCCAGCCCGCCGTTCTTCTTGTTCTCATCGAAGCCTTCGCACTGTCATGTTCCTTCATGTGGTTCACCTCGCTGTTCCAACTTCGCCGTTCACGGTTCTTCCAGGCGATGGGTTCAGCTTCTGTATTTAAGAATCGCTGTAGAGACCTCAGTCTGAGAATCGAATCAGACTCTCCACGTTCTTTCCCCCACCTGCTCATTCTCACCATCACATCAGCTTTCACTTCCTCAATCCCCGTCTTCCCTCAGTATCCTCTAGACTATCACGACCGAAAGCGAAACTTTCGGATACCTTCCCGCCCCGACCCTCAGCAAGCAGCACGCCTTGCTAGACAAAAAGCCAACAAAGCGTATCTCCATATGTCATCGCCTTGTGAGATCCTCCCATACAAAGTACAGTCATTCAAAGTCTTAACCGCGTGCCGGTAGTCAGCCTCAAGCCTAAAAAAAATTGAAACATTGCAGTCGTCCGTTTAAGACTCCATTGGAATTTCCGCGCAGCCAGGAATACGAAGAAACGAATCGTGTTTGTTGGGGTCCGCTACAAATACGTAAGGATACAAGATGGGCAGATAAGCTTATCTAGTTGAGAGTTGGCTGTGGTGACCTCCGACCTCCGACCTCAGGATATATCCCCTGCTCACTGGAACACGCTAAGGTTCGCACACTGTATCCCAAATTCCGACAGACTCCAAGCAAGGGGCGGACACCAAGTGGACAGTATCCTCCAAACGCCACTGTCGGGCCGTCGCCATGCAGCGTTCTGCGCGACCCCCTCATCCTCCCCCTCGTCGACTTGCCCATCCACACCAATTTCGAAATCTGTCCCTAGCTTTTACCGGGATTGACAACAGGTTGGGAGGGAGGCCTGCACTCCCAGAGAAGGTAAGGTTAAGAAGAGCGAGACACGCAAGGAATAACCCTGTCTCAAGAATATCCCTCTTTGGTCTGGTGGATTTATTGTGCTCATTTATTCGTTGCCCGCTTTAGGGTCCAATTGTTTCTTTGGCCTGCTCTGGGAACGGAACGCTAGCCATGCCTACTCTCCACAACCTTAATATTTCACGTGAGAAAACTTATGAGCGGCGTTCAAACCCCGCCAAACCCTACTCGCAAGCACCACTTTCGTACTAAAGCGGAATTAAGACAAGTGATACAGACTCAACCACAGCGACTAGTCGAGATGCTTTTAGTAAGGCGAGAGCAAAAATACAGTGTTCTCATGTCAACCTTTGTACAGGTGGGCATCCTATCACGGAGAACAAAGGAATATTGAATATAGGCCACCATTAGTGGTTTGACGTGTGCTCGTCCTGCCATTTGTCCGTTTCTCACACCAACGTTTCGACCAGCCGTTCGTGGGAAGCAGCACAATATCATTCGTTCCTAGTGACAGGCTGTCAGGAACAAACAGGATCATCAAAAGCCCCACTCCGCGTATGTTCCTCCACAGCTTGGTTACCTTCCCCAATATCCCCCGCCTACGCTACATGCGTCCATTCTTTTTCTTTTCCTTTTTTTCTGTCGTCACCCTCGTCACCGCAGATCATACAGAACTCATTGACAACCAAGACAAACGAATTACCTATACCGACGGTTGGAAAACTGTTAGTTCACATGTCATACATAGGGACCAAAACCGCCTCACCTGTGGTCCACTCAGGTAAATTCTGCCGGCGGGGGTACATTGGCCTTCAACGACAATGATTCTGGTACAGCGAGTCTGAGAGTATACAGTGAGCGTTGGTGCACTTTACCAATGGAGAAAATGTTGACTAAATGGTGCTTAGATGCGAGTCGAATCGCTGTGCGCGTCTTCGTCGAGGGGATAGGCCAGGTGGTTCGAATCTCTCTGGACAACAATCATTACGACATCAAACCACTCCTCTATCTACAACCGGCGTGGACAAGTGACATTTTGAATCCTAGCGCCCCACATGATCTGGTTGTTATCAAACGAAACCCCAAGGGCCAATACATAGAACTTGATAACATCCTTGTGACCTACTACGATCCACCTGTTACTACTAGGGATCAACTTACCGCCACAGCAGCACCAGCTTCAAATGCACCAAACCAATTAATGCCCTCTCCTGCAACTGCAATTGTTGCACCCCCTAGTACACAAATCAAAAGCATGGGGGGCACTCTCTCTTCTGACCGTTTACTATCAGACTCAAGTCCAGAGTAACCCATTACGTTCGTCATTTGGAGATATCAAACTTATGTCTTCTCTTTCAGGATAAACACCAGCGGTGCTTCCGGTGAAACCAATGCCGGGACTAACTCAGGCGGCTTTGATGTGACAAGCAGTACTACCCAATCTACCGTGCAATCCGATCCTTCGATACCCCCTTTATTCACATCACCCCTTATACCTCAGGCATCGCCTACAACCTCGGCACAACAGCCAAATACAGAATCTGTATTGAGCGGAGGCAAACTTGCCGCTGTCATCCTGGCGTGCATCGCCGCACCGATTCTCATCGTTGCCGGCATCATCCTGTATCGACGGAGGATGATTGTCAAGCGCAAGGCGGCGTCGACGGCGTATCGAGAATGGATTGCAACCCATGGAGATGTGCCACCCGGGCCCGTATTTTCTCCACCACCCCCCCACGAAAAGGTTGGCGGCACAGAAGACCTAGTGCGGCCAGGATCTCCGACCAGCGTATCTGGTGATTCAGATACCGTAGCCGTCACTTTGTGAAATTAATTTTCTGGCTCACTTTCCTGATGCAACGTACGAAGGGAGACGGGGCATTCGCAGAGCCAAGGACTGTATATATACACGCTCATCCCAGTCACCAATATCTTTTTGTCACCCCTTCAGTGTTCCCATCGTTAAACCTGCATTATATATACCCTGTGTGAATGATCGTGTAACAATGTATTTTTGAGGTCAGTCTCGTATACAGCCTGTTTATCAGGTTTCCTTTGCGTATCTCGACTCTTCCCTTACCTCGTGAGATTCCTGGATACGTCTTTGGTTCTTTCTGCATGCAGGAGGTCATATGACACTGCGCATTCTATGACCGTGCCTATCCTTCCTTTTTCCCTACCTTGACGGACAAGTGGCTTGAGAAAAAATGGACTCTGGAGACCGAAAAGTCCAATGAATGAATTTGAATAGGGCTGGGGATTCCAATACGGGTGTCTATCACAAGTCAGTGCAGGAGGGTGGCAGCTCGGCCTCTGCCCGGCACGAGAAATTAATGTATTCGAAGCGATCTGCAAGCGCGTAACGACAACAAGGAACGTCGTAGAGTAGATAAAAGGGCATTCATCTACCCGTGCCCGGAACTGTTTGTGATGGGGGCACATCTCCGTTGATCAAGTCTTGAATCGATGTTTCCAGCGCATCCACTCGTGCGGACATGGCGTTCACTAAAAGATCGGGTCAGACAGCGTATCTGGAAGATGTACGGTCCGATGCTTACTCCTTTCGAGTACTTGCGTGGACATGTCATCGAACTTGGCCTCAATTTGGGTGAGTAGGTTCTCGACCTGGCAACGCGGGAAGTATTCAGTGAAATGATTACGATGGGTTAAATAACTGATATTGACAAAAGCCGTGAGCTCATGGGCGCTGGAAATGTCTTCCACCGTTCCCATCACTGCGTCCGTCCCGGATGGTCCGCTGGTGGGGCCACTGGTTTCCTTGGATTGCTCCGCTTTTGAAAGGGAAGATACCTTGAGTGGAGTGGCCATGCCGAAATTTGAACAATATTGACGTGTTTGGGAGAGTGAGGATAAACGTGCCAATTGCACCAGTTGCACCAGTTGCACCACGCACCGCTCAGCGCCTCAGCGCCACCACACAACCACACAAGTTCGCCTTCGACTTCGCCGTAGCGCCTGGCAAACACCGCCCCTCGGACAAGAGTTTGACATATGCTATGGGCCCGAATGGTGAGACCAGACAACATGATTAGACTGGCACATAGCGACCGACTGACCGCCGACTGACTGACAGGGACAACAGCATCCAACAGCATCCACATGCACACTACTGCACACCGCACCTCTTAGTCCGCACCTTGGATTCCTCCATCTATCGTTCTTCTTCTTCGCCTACGCGCTATGCGTCCATTCGTTTTCTTCTTCACTTTCTTTTCCTTTTTTTCTGCTGCCGCCTTGGTTTCGGCACGCACAGAAACCATCGACAACTATGACACGCGGATTGACTATAACGGCAAGTGGAAAACTGTTAGTCTACGAGTAACATGCGTAGCCAGATCCATCCTCATCTTTGATTCACCCAGGGTAGCTTTCAAGGAAATCCCCCAGTAACCTATAACAACAAGGGTCATGGTTCAGCGACTCTGATGGTGTCCAGTGAGCATGGGTGCATCTCGCCAATGGAGCGCATGTTGACCAAATGATGCTTAGATGCGAGTGGTATCGCTGTGGCCGTCGCTGTGGAGAGGCCTGGCGACACGGTCCTAATCTCGCTAGATTACGAGGGTCACGTCCTCTCCAATATCTCCAGTCGGAACCTAGCATGGAGCAGTAATTTGGATCCAAACGTCTCCCATATCATCACGGTTACTAAACAGAACCCCGAGGGGTCTTGGACATCGATTCATTCATTTCTCGTGACCTACCCTGATTCACTTGAGAATACTACGAACACTGTCCTCCCGGTTTCCGGCGAAACGACATCCTCCGCCGATGAGGCCGGCGCCTCGTCGACACCCAATTCGTCCGAATCACCTCCTCCACAATCCAATACAGAACCTATATTGAGCGGAGCCAAACTGGCAGGCGTCATCGTCGGGTGCATCACAGTACCAGCCATCATATTCGGCATCATCCTGTATCGACGAAGGATGGTTAAAAAGCGCAAAGCTGCGTCAACGGCGTATTGGGAGTTCCTAGCAGCTCGTGCACGGCAGCCACCCGGCCCACAATTCCCTCCTGCGCCATCCGATGAAGGATTCGATGGTGTACAAGCCAAAGAGATGCCTTAACACTCATAGATCCATCGATGGGCCACTCCACCATTCCACCGGCCGCCGTCATTTCATAACTTGTTGCTTGATGCTTCGTTCATCACTTTTCATTTCAATTTTTTTTCTTTTTCAAATTTTTTTTTCCAGCTGCAACCTATGGAACATTTGCAGGGCCAAGGACTGTATATACGTAGTGATGTAGTTGAGATAAGGGTATACCATCACTGCTCGCCTGTCTGTCAATGCTTCTGTGTTCCTACGTTGTTGCATTACCAACTTGTTACCTGTCCGATCATCATGTAACATTCTCTTTTTTCGAGGTTAATCTCGTATATACCATGTTCATCAAGGTCTCTTCGTTGGTAGTCTCCACTGGTCTCCACTGGAAACCGATCGCCCCCGTAACTGCCTCAATACAGTATTGCCAAACGCCGTGTGGGTGGCTCTTCAAATTATGTCTGGTATCGAACTCGCCGCGCAGCAGGGAAGTGAGGTGAAGTGAAATAAGTGCATTGGAAAAGCTGTGGAGCGCGTTGATCCAAACTTCTTCTCGGAAACGCTACGATAGCTCGGGGCGCTAAACACGGCGATATTTCAATGGAAGATTAATTAAGTATTCCGCCTCGACCTCTGCTACTCACTGACGACGAAGGAAATGAAATCCTGAACTACTGTACCGTTTATCGTTTAGTGCGCTGGGCAATCAGGCAGCTTGACGCGATGTCAACTCCGCCATACACAATGTAGGATAGATAACATCTTTCTCTCTTGTTTGCTACCACATTTGTACAACCACCTCCGTTCCGAATCTCAATAAAGCTGTCGAATTGTTGATTAATGCGGATTTCCCCTTTACCCTTAGCCGTAACCGGTGTGCTAGGATTTGGAATTTTGTGTATTTACCGTACTGCCAACTGATTTATTTGACGGCGCATGAATTGGACCGGACCACGTCTTACTCTTGTCCGGGCGATGCTCTAACCTCCACCGCGCGTGTGATTAGAATATGGAAAACCGTGCCCTGACGGATATCGGAGATTCGGACAGGTCTTAGACGTCCCTTTCGTCCACCGTTTTGCACAAGTGCTCTGCACGCAATTATTTTTCTTGCGAGTCAAATTTCCCGCTTTTCACACATTGACACTAACTGGATTCCTGTAGAATGACCGTGAATGACCTCTATCTCCGACTGGCATACCGTTTACCTCAAAACAAAAGAAAAAGAAATTCTCTACTCAATTCGTTTGCAGTTAATAAACAAACGACCACGGATTAGTGTCACCTATCAGCAAACTAAGATTTGGATCTCACTCTCCTTGGGAACCATTCGGATGACAAATGTTCCCCACCAGAGGGGAAGGTCTGGCGGAGTTTCCGCATTTGTCCACTTTTTGGTTCTTGCCTACCCTTTTCCTACACTAAATGCACCTATCCCATTTGTTTCCCACCTCCCTTCCGTGTTCTTTTCAGCTGCTCCCCTACTCGCAGCAGAGCAAACACCACTCAATGGCGACCCAAGAGAGCCGATATCCTATAGCAACGGCTAGATAAATCGTGAGTCCACGACTCACACGTACATAGCCCAACCATCCTCATTTATATGCCACCCAGGTACTATTTGCTACCGGCGATGGACGCAGATCGCCATCATCCACAAGCTAAGGCGTTTGGTACAGCGACCGCTGATTCATCTCATCAATTGAGAGAATATCGACCAAACTCTGCTGAGATGCGAGCACAATCGCTGTGAGTATCTCCGTGCAGACGCCTGGTCAGGTGGTTGGAATCCCGCTGAATAACCAGAATCAAGACGCCCCCCTCCCTCTCTCAGCGACCAGCATGGACAGGCAATATCTCATATCTCAGCGCCTACTATGAACTACAGACCCTCAAACAGAACCCTGGTAGCCAATTTACTTCACTTGATTCTATTCTCGTGACGTACTCTGATTCACTTGCGAATACTACGAACCCTTTTCCAATGCTTCTCGGCCAATCGACATCCTCTGCCAATGCCTCCGGTGATGCCAACGTCTCATCAACATGACATTCGTTTTCTGTACTCCAACCGTCGTTTGTGCTCTCTGCACAATGGTCCGGTACAGAACCTATATTGATCGGCGACATTCGCCGCCATCATTATCAAGTACGACATCGTGCCAGCCCTCACCATTGACTAGGGGAACTTAGAAAGTGCAAGTGCATTGAGCGTAGATGGTGGCTCGCGGAAAGGCCGCCTGCAGAAGCTACAAAGGCAAACAATCCGGCCACACTCGGCGATCGGTTGCTCTGCTGATCCAACGGCCATCATCACTTGCCAGCACGGGTACTGCCCCCACTTGCCAGCACGGGTGTTGCCACTTCGTACGTGACTCTGAGTTTTCCGTGTCGTTTTTTCAGATGAGACGGGACATTTGCGGAGCCACAAACTTTGCACATGAAGTGATGTAGGTTAAACTTATCCCGTGATTGTCCTCCTGTCTGTCACCCCTTCCGTATTCCCGTTGTTGCATCAATGTCCCACTGGCTGTGCAAATCATCGTATAACGTTCCACGTGTTAGAGGTCGATCTCATGCTTACCGAGTTCCCTTTGTAGACGTTTTCGGATCCTCGGCTGGCTCAATCAATTCGGACTGGCATCGCACACTGCCGAAGCAAAGTCCATTTATTGCACAGCAACCACACTAGTAGCGTTACACTATAACCATGTGTGGGGGGTTGTCCTCTTCTATCCAAAGGAGCTGATTCATTTTCTCAACGGCGCCGGGAACGCCCACGGAACGTTATCGACGCTGATTCTCGTTTTCTTTTCACCTGCACTTCCTCGACAATATTTAGCCTCATGATTCCTACCAACCTCGTCCTTTGGTTGTGGCTGGCTGGTGCATCGGCTGTCCTTGCAGACAGAAACATTACCATCGACGATTTCGATTTACAGATTATGTATACGGGCCCATGGAGGCATGAGAATGTGAGCGCGCCTCTTCACTGTCCACCTTTGACTGATCTTTGTGGGGCCACAGAGTGGTGCGACGTTTGACCGATTCAACCGTACCACGAGTTATACTTTCCAAGCAGCAGCGTCCGCATCTCTCAAGTTTAACGGCACGGCTGTTTACTTCATAGGATATGGGGTCCCACCCCCTGAACAAGATACCTACCAGGTGACCTTGGATGGACAGAACGAGGTGTATAGCCTTCGAGTCGGAGTCAACGATACGAGGGCTCAATTCATGGGGTACTGGCGGTCTGGGTTGGACGCCACGAAAGAACATACAATTATAATCACCAATCTCCAGGGTACTATCTCCAATGTTGATGCCTTCATGTGAGCCATGGTTCTCTGCTACATTTTGCTTCTGGCTTATCGATCTCGCGAAGCGTTACCGTCCCTGACAGTGACGAACAACCAGGGGGGTACTCAGGACTCAACACAAATATAAAGGTGGGAATTATCGCAGCAGTTGTGGGCATATCCGTTGGTCTTTTGGGAGCGCTGGGGTTTTACCTTCGACGGAGGAGGAATAATCGCGCCGGTACATTAAGGCGATCCAAAAATGAGGAAGATGGAGCTGGTGCGCCAGATGGTGAGTTTGTGTCCATGTTTTTGCATGACTAGGCTGAGGCCAACCCTTTGCCCCTCCGTCAGCAACACTGGCGCGGGTTTCTCCATATGAGTGGGTGGCTAGTGACCCCCCTACCCAGCAAGAGGGTGTCAGAAAGGATCGAAGGCCGAATGTGGCAACAAATGGTGCACCTGCAGGGCGGTCCGAACAAGGCTCTCCGCCGCCATACACAGGGTAGAAGGGATAACACCACTACCTCTCGTCCAAATCTGGAGAGGATAAGAGTGGATACCTGGAACGACCGGCGTGCCCCGTCGCACCATACGCTAGGGTAGAATAGAGTTCGCTGTCAAGAGTAGTCCATTTGTTGCGCAAGCCGCGAAGCGGGAGCTGTTCTGAAATGAAATAAAATACTTATTCCTTGGCGGTCAGCACCCTGCACCGCAATCGTGAGAGTGTCCTTGATTCTGTGCAGTTGCCTCAATTCAGCCGGCCAACGTTACCCGTGTTCATCGTGAAACAGGTCAGGCAACGGCTGGCTCTTCGGATTCTTAACACCGCGCTGCTCCTTTCTTGTCGGTCGTATTTTAGGTCTCTCGTCTTCCCTTCTCGGAGCAGAGCGTAGCGTTAGTGGTTGGGGACGCTCGCTATCCGCTACTATTAGGCCAGTCCTGTTTTGCTTTTCAACTACCTTCCGCACCAAGTTCCAACCCCTCCAATGCAATCCTTCAAGTTCGCGCTTTGGTCGTTCTTGGCCAGCGCCTTGGCCGTTTGTGCGGTTAAGAATATCACTATCGATGACTTTGACCCACGGATCGTATATACCCCTTCTTCTGTCTGGGTTCATGAGAACGTTGGTTGCCTGTCTACTTCGTTGGCCAAGTGCTGATCTATGGGTCTCGTAGAGTGCCGCCACACTCGAGCGATTCAATCTTACCACGAGCTATACCGGAGATCTAGCATTGGTGTCGATCAAATTCAACGGCACAGCCGTTTACTTCATTTCTTACGGGCTGCCATCACCCTACCCAGACAAATACCAGGTCACAGTCGACGGCCAAACCGAGACGAAAAGCCTTAGGGTCAGCAGTGAATCTGAGAGGGCCCAATTTATGGCGTACTCGCGCACTGGCCTTGATGCATCCACGGAACACCAAATCACTATCAGCAACCCAAACAAAGTTCCTTTGAACATTGATGCTTTCATGTGAGTGGAGAAGTGGCTCATCGTCGCGTGGAAGCCAATAGTGTGTTTGCAGTATCACCGTTCCAGACAACAGCACGATGGAGGATGGTTTCGGCAAGGTGGCTGACGAAAGCAAAGGCGGTGCGCAACCGACACAACGGACACAATCGCCGGAACTGACACAGCCACAATCGAATGGTCACCCAGGATTAACCGCAGCTGCCAAAGCGGGAATCGCTGTGGGTACCATTGGCGGTATTCTTCTTGGAGTCCTACTAGCAATCGGCATCTCCTACTGGAAAAAGAAAAAGGGATCAAAAGCTCGAGGCGATACGTCGGATCTGGTCGAAGGCGGCACTTCTGCCGCCCAAATCCTGGAAACGCGCCAGTGTGAGTGCGCCGGTATTTTGCCATATTACAGAGCTCTGATGGCCCATTTAGCTGGAGTTGTGTTTCCGTTTGTAGAGGCATCTAGTGGTGTTCAGACAGACCCGAGGGAATTCAGGAAAGATCGAAGACCGAATGGGGAGACGTATCGAGTTCCTGAGACACCGAGTGCAATGGATGAGCGTGCTACCACACCCTCTGGGTTTACATCTCCTCAGCCGGCCCCAAGCAGTCCGTCAGTCATTTCGGCACATCCACCACCATACGTTAGCTAGAATGGGTAGAATGTATCTCTCTATTTTTTACTACTATTACTTTACTACTATCATTTTCGAGTTCCAAAAAGTTTGGAGTGGGCTACATTTGGGCTCAACCATTTGCAATGAACTTGACTCCCGCCTTATGGCCGAGAGATTGCCGCCCGAGAATAACGAAGAACGGAGACACCACCCAGGTGTTAAACGCCCCAATGTGCGTTATTTGGTATGCTAATTACGGTTATGATAACTTACCGAAATCCACTAGCACCCAATTCTTCTCGTTGTGAGTGAAAAACATTACGCTTTGTGATAAATTTACAACAACTCGTCATCTACAGGATGACCGTGAGTTATTTCGAATAATATCGGCCATAATTTATTTTTTACCTCGTTGACAGCCGATAACGAGTTTCTGTACTACGCCCTCTTCCCCGGGTCTACGGATGTGCGTCTGCGGGTTCGTGCCATCTCTGCGAGCAAGCTGTAATCAAAAAAATTCCTAGCTTGGGGGCCATCCAGACGATAACATTGTTCTGGACCCCAAGAATGTCGAACCGAACAGCGATCCGGTTAAACCGTGTCAAGCCACCATCTCGTACAATCGTTTAGAAGACCGCATTATCTTACGTCTTGGTGCCTACCCTGGTGCTCCTGTTGTGCGTGAAGGCGCTCATGTAAAAGCTATACACTAAGTCGTATCCAGACTTGCAGCGGTCGAAACGTCCCAGTTGATGGTACAAGAGTGGTACTCAGTCACGGGAATATCATAACTATTGGTTAGTTTCCTCCCAGGACTTCACTTGAACATACTCACTTCAAGCTCAGGCAAGCATCGCCTACAACTCCAAATACCGGCCCATTTGCGTCGGTTTCTCGAACCAACTCAAGAGGGTCCACATTCATTCGCACCAGCACCTCTCGACATTAAATTAGAAGTACCGTCTCAGCAGTCGGTACCCAATCCTTCACACCCAGTTTGGCAACCTATAGCCCATGATCCTCAACTTGAGGAGAGGCCTGGAGCCGAACCGTTCTACAACGACGGAAATCTTCCTATCCATACTAGTGCAAGTACCCACACCAAGAGCACAAACCAACGACCGACACTCAATTTATCATATAATTGGGCCGTAGGGCTGAGTATGCCAGAAGGAGACTCACGTCCGCGAGCTCTCGTTCAAGTCCCTTCACCTTTCCAACCCGCTATTGCAAATGCACAACCTTGCGATAATTGCAAGGAGAGCGATTCCACGTGCCTATACGACATTTCCCCGGATCGTGCGAAAACCTTGAGTGGCCGTCCCACCGCATCGTGTGTACCGTGTAGGGCGAGATGCAGAAAATGTATCAACGGGGTACCCAGTGATCTCCTCAAGGAGATTGCCGATGAGTGGCATCAACGTGATCCTGATGGTGTCGGACGCTACAACTTGCTCAAAGCCGGGACTGTAGACGAGAATGACGACTGGGTAATAGGGGCTCGGGAGCTCGGAGAAAGCTACCCGGTCGAAAAGGGTTACACCGTTCCAGTGAAAAGAAAAGCTGGAGATCAACTAGAAGGGGCTCGACAGAAGCGACGGATGACTATCGGTGGCAAAAGCCTGGTGGGCGAGCGTTCGAATGGCGAGGAATCAGGCGAGAGTCATTCACAATCATCTCCTGTACGCGATCGGCCCAAGAGACTCTCCAATGTCTCCCAGCATACAGTCGTAGCCCCCGATTCATCAAGCATACACCATCCGTTATCCGCTCCTCCATTTGCACAAAGCCCCATACAACAGAAGATGTCTCCCAACAACGATAATCCAAAGTGGGATGTGAAGCTCTCCTTCCATAAGGGTGATTTTCGTGCGAGCGCTCTGATGCTGCTCCCGAATGGTACCACCGAACCTTGCGAGCTCTGCAAATCCGAAGGAGTCGAATGTCGTGTTGACATCTCACCTAAACGTAAGACACTAACAAACAACTCGTGCGCGCACTGCAAGAAGGTACATCGAGCATGTCAGCCCTCGATTCCGTCAGAGGTAGTGGGAAGTTGGAAGGAGGCATGGAAGGTTGACGATCCGACCAACTTTGAGCGCCTGAACGCCATTGACGAGGGGACGGTACTGGCCCACGAACCGTGGTACCTAGAGGCGCTGAAATGGGGTGAAATATATCCGTTGGTGAAGGATGCGAGATCACGAAGATAATAGGGTGAAGCAAGTATATATCGTTTGAGTGTATCAAAGGGTGGCCATATTGTATCTAGCTTCTGGATAAAAATGACGTGGGTTCGGAGTTCAGAATTCGGCCTGTGGCAGTGGCATTACAAGACAAGAATAGCACGAGAATGATGGACATTGCACATTAGGTGCTAACGTTTTCAATGGTGGTCAGCGTGAATGTGAGGGTCTCCTCCAAAATGATATTATAATGCATTGAGTTTCACGCATTCAAAAGAGTTAATTGTACTATTCAATGTGACGTTTGTCCAAGAGCCGCTTTCACAGGGTAATACTTTGATGATCCGGGCACGCAACTTAAGACCGTTGAGAGGAACAGAGATAAATTGCTAATATTCGAGATGGGGCCATCTCACACTACCCAACCGACAATTAAGCCTATACCAAGCACGGCTCCACCGAGAGCACCAAGGCTAGCAGCGTGGAGAGGTTCCAGGAGGTTGATGCCATGGGAAAGGAGCACCTTGTTCTCAACCCCTCCATCAGCAGCTCCAGAACATATTTCTGGAGACAGAGCAAAACAACACGGGACTCTCTGGGTCACTGGTTCCTAGGCATCTCTCAACCATGGAACGGAAAACTGTGGTGGCTGAGAACATAATTTTTTCTTCCACTGCTTCTTGCATGGAAGAGCGAATAGAAAACTCGCCATAAACATTGAGATTGGCGTGACGGAAGATGGCGTGGACAGTGATTAAGAATAGGAAACCACAAGTGTAGCTGCAAAACATAATTCTAGCTGCTGCCCTCATTCGTGCGTGGCCAGTAAATGCTGCTTCACCCTACAGATTCGTCACCATTGGGTTCAGGCTGGGTCTTTCGCACCCCGGCCCGAGGGTATGGAGGTCGTTCCTTCTCAATCTGCCTGCTACACTAGCACCATCTACACCCTATGTGTTTATGCGCGTGTCCTCTCTTTTCTATATCGTAGGCCGCCCGCAGCAGGCTCCTACGACCCCGATGAGGGAAGGTAGAAATAGGGGACCCGCCTGCATGAATGACAGAAAAAATTGGGTACCGTCAACATGAAGGTGATGAAAAGGGGTCGATTGCCCGAAGTCGCAATGTGTGAAGAGCCTGACATCAGCAGGAGGCCAGCGAGAGGGGGCGGGACACTGTAGGTGCGTACTCGGAGCGACGTATGATGCGATATCGCGAAAGTGATAGTCTAACCGGCCGTACGTCCGTGGAGGTGCAGAGCTGCTGGGATAAACTTAGAACAATAATGGCAACGGCACATTAAGACGATCTATAAATGTGGAAGGTGGAAGGTCTTTCTTCCAGTCAGCCGGTGCGCCGGATGGTGAGTTTGTGTCCATGTTTTAGTATCACTAGGCGAGGTCCGAACCCGTCATATGCAGGGTAGAAGCGATAACATCTGTCTCTCTCTCGCTTGTTACCACTATTATATTGTACCACTGCCTCTTGTCCATATAGCCTCGTGGTCGGTAACTCCACCGATCCATTGACTGTCCTCGCTTTCCAACATGCATATAGTTGCCGTGGTTCTTCATGACTTTGAATTTTCTGGTTGAAAACATATAAAGGGAGATGGTACAGCCACAGAGCAAAGGATGTTATATGGATTGTCTTTGCACCAGCTCCGCTTCCCCTGTACAAATTTTCATGCAAGAGTTTACCTTTGTCGAGGTAAAAGTCTCGTATAAACCATGGATGGTCGACTCTCCCTGGAACAGGAGCTAGTTCCTGTTTTCAATACCAACCCGTCCACTCTCATTTCCCTTTCGTTGGAAAGGGAAGGAGGGGCCTCCAATGTGACCATTTCTTGAAATAATCATTCTAGACAGATCTTCCTGCTCCTCAAACGCTGAGAGTGATTAGGGTCACTCTATGATAGAATTTCAATCTGGCTGTCCCTGTCATAGGAGGTTGAATTATCGGTAGGACTAGTCCAAGGTCGGCTATCATTGGGCCAACATTCCTCCACATTCTGCCTATGAAATCCAATTATCTCTATGTTAATCATCCACCACATATTCGGACGCCACTGCGACTATACTCAGTCAGAGTGCGGTACAGGGTAAAAATGGTCGTAATATTAAATGTGTTCGAGGGACGAGAGAAAATGGGTCTTCCCAACAATAGTCAGGAACAGAAGAAGAGACATCTCGACCACTATAGGGTTGAACCCCTATTCGGACGCCATTGCAAGCTTTATCTTCGCAATGGCAGTTCCGGGCTCGAGACCTTTCGGGCAAGTTCGAGAGCCTAACAACAGGTGAGGAACTGGATATGGAAAAGGGGGAGAGAACGCACAGTTCAGGATGGTATGGCACCGGTACAAGCTCATCGAATTTTGCAGTTTCTCCTTGCGTTGTGCACTGTAGGCATCCTGTAAGTGGAGTCAATAACCGCGGCGTGAGAGTCTCATGAGCCGTCACACGAGCTTCGACGCACCCTTGAGTCAGCTATCCAGCGGTAGGCGTGCAGCAAGGCTGCAGGACCAAGGTACTCGTCCTGGTTCCACCAATAGCTTGGACATGAAGTCGAGCAGCACGCGCACAGGATGCACTCATACATCCCGTCGAGCTTTTTGCGGTCCTCCTGAGACTGTAGATGCTCCTTCTCTGGAGGACTATCGTTCTTCAAGTACGGCTCTATTGACTTGTACTGCTTGAAGAAGAGTGTAAGATCGGGGACGAGGTCCTTGACTATGTACACTGCAACCGGGAGGATTCACATGAGCAGAATTGGACCAGAGTGCCAGGGGGGGTAACATATGACTGACTGTGAGGAAGAGGGTAGATTTTAGTATCCTTTGACTGGTTACGGTCGATCCGACATAAGCAGGCTAGAGTGTTAACGCCATCGATGTTCATGGCGCACGACCCACAGATGCCCTCGCGACAGGAACGTCTGAAGGTGAGTGTAGGGTCGACTTCATTCTTGATTTTGATCAAGGCGTCAAGCACCTATTCGCGTGCGGACTTTTTATGAGCATCCTTCCGCTCCTCTAATCTTACAAACTGTCGAGACAGACTGACCATGGGTCCACACTGATTGAGGTCGATATCATAAGCCTGCAGCTCAGGTTTCTTGGCAGGTTCATCCGGGTTCTGTACGAATATCATGCGCAACGTCATGAGCGGCGCTCTGGGGTCGAGGCAATATGTACTCACCCAGCGGTATATTTTGAATGTCTTGGTTGTGGTGTGCGAGGGTGTGGGCTCGTTTGTCTCGACCGCCTGGAAGCATCGGGCAGACGAGGCAAAGGAGCGCAATCCCGCGTGCGCATGCACTGTTGAAGATAGCGACGAACGGGCTGCAAGGCGGACTGCAAGGCTCATCGTGGTGTGCAGCACGACGAGCAGGGTGCGGGATGGAAGGGGCCAAGTTTATATTCACATCCAATCAAACCACGCCTATTGTACAGAAGGTTTCCGGTAAAGCAACAATACCACCGCCGCGTCCTCTGTAAAGGTGCTATCCTCAGAAACAACTTCAGCCTTCAACTTGCTAATAATCCGATCCACCACATCCCCCTCTGCACCATTACCCCTCATAGCCGCTACTTCTGGGAACTTCTCATGGTATGTATTTACCGAGGACCAAGTGCGAAGATACGCCTCCAACCCTTCAAACGTTGCAGGCTGGCTCATGATCCCATCCCGAACTTCCGCACCAGGATGTTTGCTCTCTGGGTGCAAATCACCAGAAAATACCAGGTATTTGCAGTCGGTAAGCAAGGTCGGATCAACATCGACGATTTCACGGAGGTGGTTTTGCAGGATACTACGGCCGGGTTGTTGCCAGTAGGGTCTTAAATCGTAAGAGCCAATCCCATTCACCCACTTTTCGATGAACGGCGTCGTTGAGGGATGTCCGCGGATTCTAAAATCGGAGTATATCTGCCAGACGATATCAGATTGGCATAGATGCTGTAGTCATCGTACCACTCACCCAGAATGCGACACTCCCCAGAGGCTTCAACACCCTTGAAACCTCCTTCCAAACTTTGGGGTATTCAAACCAATGGCACGCTTGTGCTGCGGTATCGAACTATCTTGAGATATTTCATCGACGATATAATGTTATACGCACCAGCGGCCACCATGTCGACAGAATTGTCAGGGAGGAACGACAACTCTTCGGCAGGCGAGTGTACATAGTTGACACTCCCGCGTTTCTCTTGTGGTAGTTTCTCCTTCGCGGCATCGAGCATTTTGGACGACGGATCAACACCGGTGACCTTACTGAAGTTGTCAGCCCATACTAGTGTAGCTTGTCCTGTA
>WNFL01333949.1_pt1 | contig 17038 bp, 14 predicted proteins | sample 5400361 | NCBI WGS metagenome assembly WNFL01 (sample SAMN13153351, study PRJNA577476) | soil metagenome | isolation source: 40 cm soil on Douglas fir-dominated hillslope | place: USA:California | collected 2013-09-17 | reverse complement strand
GCTCGGCGTTCTCCTGATTGCCACTGGCACGCTCACCATCGCAAGTGCGCCTCAGACTCGCGTCGGGCCGTTGCGGGAGCCTGAGGCGTCGTCGGACATTTCGCCACCATCGGCCTTCTCTCCGTTCACCCGTGACTTCGGCGGCTCCAAGAGTGACGACGCCAGGGCTATCGCCATGGACTCGCAGGGTAGCTGGCACGACGCTCCCGCCTGGTTCTGCAGGTGTTCCCTATCTGGCGAAGTTCGATCCTGAGGGTCGCCTCGTCGGTGGTCACCTCCTGCCTCTGGCCGACCTCACCGCCGTCACCTCGATCGGACTCGCGATTGACGATGCGGGAAGCGTCTATGCGACTGGTGGGTATGCTGCGCCCGGAGGCTTTTTCGCCATCGGAACCTACGTCATCAAGTTCGACTCGTCGGGGAATCGCCTCTTCAGCAAGACATTCGGCGTTGCCGACAGCGGCTTTACGGAACCGCGCGACATGGCGGTCGATACGTCCGGCAACATCGTCCTGGTGGGCGGCACCGGTTACTCATCGAACGGCACCGGTTACATATTGAAACTGAATCCGGCCGGCGACGCGGTGTGGCGTCAGCAATTGGACATAGGCCGGGGACCGTTTACGTTGCTCAGCGCGGTCGCCGTAGACGCCGCAGGCTCCGTTTACGTGGTCGGCCAGACCAACCTCGCGACGTTCCCTGCGACCGGCGGCAGCTTTCAACCGCGGCTGAGCCCGGGATCGTGCGTTGACCCCGGGAGCAGCTCTCGTAACTACACATACATCCCGTGCACGGATGCGTTCATCGTGAAACTGAGTCCCGATGGCGCCGCGATATATGCGAGCTTTTTCGGCGGCGCGAAGAGCGAGTGGGCGAGCGACGTCGCCGTCGACACAACCGGAGCCGCAACCATCGTCGGCTTCAGCGAGTCTCTCGATCTCCCGGTCGTGAACGCGGTGCAGCCGACATGCGTCGGTGCCTTTGGCCCCGTCAGCGTCACCGATCAATACCCGCTTGGGTGCGGTAATCCATTCATCGCGAAGGTCAACACCATCGGTTCGCGTCTCGTGTACGCGACCTACTACGGTCGGGGCACAGATTCGGAGAACTACGCCACTGCCGCAGCGAGCGATGCGCTGGGTAACACCTACGTCGTCGGAACAGCAGGCAGGCAGTGGCCTACTGTCAACGCCATGCAACCTGGCTACGGCAACGGTCCGATATTCGCGAGCCAGGACCGCGGCGTGTCGTGGACATTCTCCAGCAACGGCCTGAACGCGCAGGCGTCGACCGGCATCAGAAGCATCGTGTGGCCCCGGGGGAATGTCGTGTATGTCGGAGACGACACCGGCCTCTTCCGCAGCGACGACGGTGGCTCGACGTGGAGCGAGTTGACGAACAACGGCGCGAGGGTGCTGGGCGTCCTCGTCGATCCGGTGCACCCGTCGATTATCTATGCGGCCGCCTGGACGGGCGGCTGGTACGTGTCGCTCGACAGTGGACGCCAATGGACGCCGGCTCCGCGCCCGCCTGCTGGCTGCTCGGGGATCGTCATCTCGCCGGCGCACACATCGGTCTGGTACACGGGCGGCGCCTACGTCTGCCGGTCCGACGACGGAGGCAACACCTGGCGGACAGTGTTCACGTCTCCTGACCTGTCCTCCGTGCGCGTTCTGGCGGCTGATCCGCGCGACGCGGCAACGGCGTACGGCGTATTCAGTGACCGCTACGTTCGCCCGGGCATCCGGAAGACGGTAGACGGCGGTCGTACGTGGAATCCGGTCGGACCGCTGCCGATTGTTGCGGACTCAGGGCCAACGCGAATATTGATCGACGCCGAGGATCCGCAGACGATCTACGCCTCGTTCGTCGGTGGCGTCACCCGCAGCCGCGACGGCGGGCGGACATGGACGTCGATCAACGACGGCCTTCCGGGACGAAACGGGCAGGGGTTCGTGTCGTTCGACATCGCACAGGATGCGGCGCGTCCGCAAACGCTCTACGCGGTGGCCACGTCGGAAGCGCTCTATCGCAGCGACGATCGCGGCACGCATTGGCAGGCCGTCACCGCGTTTCCGGGGGCGAAGGCCGTTGCCGCCAATAACGGTCGCGTGCTGCTCGTCAACGGCGGCGGCCACGATGGATTTCTCGCCGCGTTCGATCCGCGCGGCACCGTCCTGACGTCCACGTATCTCGGCGGATCGCGCGAGGACCGCGCCACCGTCGTGAAGGTCATTGCGCCTGGCGTAATCGCCATCGGCGGCACGACGTCGTCGGCGTACTGGCCTTTCGCCAGGCGGTCGGTAGGAACATATCAGGGCGCCGACGACGCGTTCTGGATGACGGTCGTGACGCCGTCTTCGCGATGAAGTTTCCAGCGGCGTTGGCCGTGTTTCACCGCATTGCGTGACGGGGATCACGCAGGATCCGGCGGGCCGTCGCATCCGTGGCGTCACCGTGAGGTTTGACGTCACCGGCGCCGTCACCGCGAGCGGGGTGGCGACCACCGATGAGAACGGGCGAGCGGAGTTCTGTTACGCTGGGTCCTTACGTCCCGGCGTTGAACAGGTCACGGTCGTTAGTCGCTAGGCGGACCTGAAGGTCCGCCTCTACGTCCAGAACGACGAACTACCAACGACCAACGAGACCCGGCGCAGCTACTGCTGTCCGCCGCGGCCGCCGCGGCCACCGCCGCCGCCCTGACCGCCGCCGCCACCCTGGCCGCCCGCGCCGCCGCCACGTGCCGCAGGCTGCGGCAGCGGCTTCTGCGGGCCGAGCACCTTGGTGAGCGCGGTGTACGCGCACATCTCGTCCATGTTCCCGCCGCCGACGCCCATCGCGCCAATCAGCTGATTCTCGACAACGATCGGCAGGCCGCCGCCGACGAAGTAATAGGAGAGGCCCTGCGTCCTGCCAAGGTCCATGCGGATCGCGCGCCCTTCGAGGTTCGGGAAGCGCTGGGCGACCTCGCTCGACGGCGTCCGGGCGTAGAGCGCCGTCTGCGCCTTCATCAGCCCCGTCTCCACGCCGATCGGCAGCACGCCGTCCATCGCGTGCGCGTCGACGATGTCGCCGGTCGGCGCGAGCACGAAGATCGCGTACGTGCCCGGGCCGTTCGGCTGCGTCTTCGCGAAGTCGAGGCAGGCGTCCACGAGCTGTCGCGCGACCGTCGCGTTGATCTGCATCTTCATGAGCGTGTGGCCCGCGACCTCGTCGGACACGACCGCGCGCGAAAGGGGCATGGCTGTCTGCGCGTACGCGGTCGTCGCGAATGCGACCGCCGCCGCCAACATTGCGATTTTCTTCATCTTCTCCTCCAAAGGCTTCTCCTCCAAAGGCGGACCTTCAGGTCCGCCCGACGATCAGGCCGAGTGGTCCATGATGATCTTCATTCGCTGGCCGCTGTCGGACCCCAGCATGCCGATGGCGGCCCTCAGCTCTCCGAGCGGCAGGACGTCGCTGACGAGCGGCTCGAGCTTCACCTGCCCGCGCTCCACCAGCGCGATAGACGAGGTGTAGTCCTCGGGCTTGGCGACGCGCGCGCTGATGAGCGAGATTTCCTTGAAGTACAGATCGTAGAACGGCAGCGCGCCTTCCTTCACCGTGTAGATGCCGAACATCAGCACCTTGCCGCCGAAGCGCGTCATGTGGATCGACTGCTCGAGCTGCTTGAGCACGCCGGTCGTCTCGATCGTCAGGTCCGCGCCGCGTCCCTCGGTCGCCTCCCGTACCTGCTTGATCACGTCATCGCCGCCAGGGATGGTGATGTCCGCGCCCAGCTTCTCGGCCATCGCCCGCTTCTCCGCGCTGCGCGTGACGCCGATGACGCGCGCGCCCCGTGCCTTCGCGAGCTGAACGTGGAGCTGACCGGTGACGCCGAGGCCGATGACGGCAACCGTGTCGCCAGGAAACATGTCGACCTGCCGCTGGGCGTGGAGACACGTCGTCAGCACCTGGATCATCGGCGCCGTGCGGTCGTCGATCGAGTCCGGCAGCCTGAAGACCTGGCTGGCGGGCACCATGAGGTACTCCGCGAAGCCGCCGTTGACGTCGCGGCCGATCAGCGTGCCGTTGGGACAGAGATTGGTCAGACCCTTCTGGCAATAGAAGCAGGTGCCGTCGTAGGTCTCGGGATCGATGATGACGCGTTCGCCGACGGCGACGCCGGGTCCGCCTCGCGTGGTGTCGGTGCTCAGCGGGACCCGCCCCACGTCGGGTCCTAGGTCCACAACCTCCCCCGCCATCTCGTGGCCGGGAATGAGCGGATACGGAACCTTGATCGAGCCGTTGTAGATCTTGTAGTCGGTGCCGCAGACGCCGCTATGCGTGACGCGGACGACCACCTGCCCCGCGGCAGGCTGGGGCCGCGCGACCTCGTCGAGCACGAGGTCGGACGGCGCCCGGAGAACCATCGCTTTCATGTTCGTTGTGCTGCGACCTGATTGACGGGATTGCGCGCCGCCTTGCCCGTCAGCACGTTCGCCACTTCCTGCGCCGCCTTCGTCTGCAGCTCCACCAGCGACTCCTCGGAGTAGAAGCTGGTGTGCGGCGTGATGATGACGTTGCGCGCGCCGATGAGCGGCGAGTTCACCGGCGGCTCGTTGGTCATCACGTCGAGCGCCGGGCCGGCGATGTGCCCCGAGTCGACCGCCGCCGCGAGCGCCGCCTCGTCCACGATCGGGCCGCGCGCCGTGTTCACGAGGTAGCTCCCCTTTTTCATCTGCCTGAACGCGTCGGCGCCGAACAGCCCCTTCGTTTCGGGTGTCAGCGGGCTGTGAATCGACACGTAGTCCGACATCTTCAGCAGGTCGGCGAACTCGACCTTCTCGACCCCGAGGTTCCTGAAGACGTCAGCCGGCACGTAGGGGTCGAACGCGACGACGCGCATCCCGAACGCCTTCGCCTTCGGCGCCACGAGCTGCGGAATGCGGCCGAACCCCACCAACCCTAGGACGCTCCCGCGGAGCCTGTGGATCGGCACGAAGTTCGGCATCTTCCACGTGCCGGCGTGGACCTGGTCGGTCGCCGTCGGAATCTTGCGGACCGCGGCGAGCAGGAGCGCCATGGCGTGATCCGACACCTCGTCGATGCAGTAGTCGGGCACCTTGGTGACGACGATCCCCTTCTGCGTCGCGGCGTCGAGGTCGACGTTGTCGACCCCGATGCCGAAGCGCGAGATGATCCGCGCCTTGTTCATCCGGCGGATCATGTCGCCGTCGATCTTCGCGTAGGTGACGAGGACGGCGTCCGCGTCGGCGGCGAGCTTCATCACCGATTCGGGCGACGAATCGGCCGCCAGCGCGAGCTCGGCCCCGATGCCGGCGAGCACCTCCGTCGCCGGGTCGAGGTTCGGGAAGACGGAGTCGGCGACCGCGACGAAGTACTTCGCTGCCATGCCTACTTCATCGCCTCTTCCATGTGCTCCATCCGCGTGAAGACCACCGGGCCGTTCGCGGTCACGAGCACGTTCTCCTCGAGGCGGCACGTCTGCTCGAGGTACGGATGGCCGGCGAAGGTCTCGATCGCGAAGTACATGTTCTCCTTGATGGGCGCCGGGTACTTCATCGAGTAGGCGCGCGACATCCACATCCCTTCGTACAGCGTGATGCCGATGCTGTGCGCGAACTGCTGCAGCGTCACCGTCGTGTACTCGTCGTCATCGTAATGCGGGAACTGCTTGACGACGTCGGCGGTCGTATTGCCGGGCTTCAGCTGCGCGATGCCGGCGTACATCGAGTCGTACACCTCGCGGTAGAGGTCGATCTCCTTCGGCGTCATCTTCATCCCCTGCGCGCCGCCGCACTTGAACAGGCGGACGAAGTCGATGAAGTAGCCCGACGGGCCGACCGCGTTGATGTCCACGATGACGAGGTCGCCCTGGCGAATCAGCTTGTCGGTCGCCCAGCGGCGGTACGGGCTGGTGTTGCCGCCCGACGCGACGATGATGTCGTAGATGATCTCGCAGCCGCGCTCGAGCATGAACTCGTGGACCTTGGCCTCGATCTCGCGCTCGCGGACGCCCGGCTTCAGCCACTCGTGCTTGATCTTCCACATCGCGGCGTCGCCGATGCTCGACGCCATCTTGAGCAGCTCGATCTCGTCCGGCGTCTTCACGACGCGCGCGCGCGACACCGCGGGCCACCCGTTGACGATGGTCAGCCCGAGCTTGGTCAGCGCCTCGAAGGCCGGCATGTCGAGGTTGTCGATGCCGATCTTTTCCTTCTCGACCTTGTGCTCCTTGAGGACGTCCATGACGCTGTCGGCCATGCGCCCGGCCATGAACGGCACCGCGCCCTCGGCCCACTGCCACGTGACCGCCGGACGGATGCGTCCCGGCTCCATCCACGGGAGGTCGATCTTGGCGCACTGCAGGTCGGAACCGGCCGTCTCGAACAGCGTCGGCGCGCCTTCCGCCGGTACGACGGCATAGCGGATGTTGATGTTGTATTTCCAGTTGCCCTGGTAGGACGCGGTGGCGTAGCGGATGTTGGCGCCGGCAAACAGGATCAGCGCGCCGAGATTGTCGACCTTCATCTCCGCCTGCAGCTTCTTCAACCGATCCTTGCGGAGACGGTCGAAGTCCACGCGCATCTGCCAGTCCGCCCCAGTCTGGCTGTAGAGGCGCCGTGGATTGTTGCGATGCGGACCGTCGAGGAAAGAGATATCCATCCCCGTCGCGGGGTCGACTTTCCGCTCATCCCATCTCACGAAATCACTGGCCATCGCGCACCTTTCTCGTAGCAGCTCGAAGTTCGAGGTCGAGGGATCGAAGTTCGAAGGTTAAAAGAGGATCACGAAGAAAAATACGTTTCTTCGCGTTCTTCGCGTCCTTCGTGGTGATTAACTGGCGGCCGCAATCTGTCTCGTCTGCTCGGCCTGCTTCGCCTTGATCGCGTTGTGAATCTTCTCGGCCGTCGCGGGCAGCGACGTGATGCGCACGCCGACCGCGTCGTGGATCGCGTTGAGAATCGCGGCCGCGGTGGACACGCACGTCGGCTCGCCGACGCCCTTGGCGCCAAAGGGACCCGTGGGATCGTAGTTGTCCACGATGTCGACTTCGATCTCGGGCATGTCGAGCGAGGTCGGCATGATGTAGTTGGTCAGGTTCGGGTTGATCTGGCGGCCCTTCGCGTCGAACAGGATCTCCTCCTGGAGCGCGAAGCCGACGCCCATCGAGATGCCGCCCTCGACCTGCCCTTCGACCAGCATCGGATTGATCGGCGTGCCGCAGTCGTGCGACGCAACGATGCGCAGCACGTCCACCTCGCCGGTCTCGTCGTCCACGTCCACCTCGGCGATCTGGGTGGCGTACACGTAGGTCGCGAACGGCTTGCCCTGCCCCGTTTCCGGATCAAGTGCGACGGTCGCCGGGTTGAAGTAGCCGCTGCCGATCGGCGGCTCGCCGGTGACGACGCGCGCGTGGTTGGCGACGTCGCCGATGTGCATGTTCCGCTGCGGATAGCCCTTGACGTAGATGCGATGGTCGCGCGCCTCGAGCTGGTTCGCCTTGACGCCGAGCAGCGGCGCCGCGACGTCGTACATCATCAGCTTGCACTTTTCGGCGGCCAGCCGAGCCGCGTTGCCGGTCACATAGGTCGTGCGGCTCGCAATGGCACCGGTATCCATCGGCGTCGTGTCCGTGTCGGCCGACACGACGTGGACGTCCTCGGTGGCGATGCCGAGCTCCTGCGCGACGATCTGCGCGAGGATGGTCAGCGACCCCTGGCCCGTTTCGACGGTGCCCGTGAGGAGCGTGGCGGTCCCGTCTTCGTTCATCTTCACCACCGCCGCGCTCGGATTGGCGGCGACGGTGAAGCCGATCGGGTACCACATGCAGGCGATGCCGCGTCCGCGCCGCTTCATGGCAGTGCTCCCTCGCGGTTGCCTGCTCCCTGGCCGTTGCTGTTCCAGCCGAACCGCTGCGCGGCCTGCAGCAGCGACTCCCGGACCACGACGCTGTGCAGCGCCTGGCTCGTCGGGCTGAGCGACCCTTCCTTCAGCACGTTGCGCAGCCGGATTTCCAGCGGATCGATCCCGAGCGCCTTCGCGATGTCGTCCATGTGCGACTCGTAGGCGAAGCAGACCTGCGGCGCGCCGAACCCGCGCATCGCGCCGGTCATCGTCTTGTTCGTGTAGACGACGAACGCCTCGGCGACGAGGTTCTCGATCTCGTACGGCCCGGCGCACAGGATGCACGCCTTGCCGAGCGTCGTCTCGCTCCAGGAGCAGTAGGCGCCGCCGTCGAGGACGAGGCGAACCTTTCGGGCGAGGATCTTCCCGTCCTTCGTGACGCCCGTCTTGTAATCCATGATCAGCGGGTGCCGGGTCGTCGAGGAGTAGAACTCCTCGGGGCGGGTGAAGGTGCACTTCACGGGCCGGCCGGTCTTCTTCGAGAGCAGTGCGACGACCGGCTCGGTGGTGATCTCGTTCTTGCCGCCGAAGTTGCCGCCGACGATGGTGGCGACGATGCGGATGCGGCTCATCGGGATGCCGAGCGTCCGCGCGATGTCGGCGCGGCCGAGCGTGATGCGGCCGAGCGTCGAGTAAATCGTCACGCGGCCGTTGGCGTCCCAGGTCGCGAGCGAGGCGTGCGGCTCGAGCGGCACGTGCTCGACCATCTGCGTGCGGAAGCTGCCCTCGAAGATCCGGTACGACTCGGCGAAGCCCTTGTCGATGTCGCCCTTCTTGATCAGCTTGTGGCCGTAGATGTTCGAGCTCGGGGCGTGCACGCCGGGCGTTTCGAGTTTCAGCGATTCGAGGGGATCGAGGACCGGCGGCAGCTCTTCGTATTCGATCTTGATCTTCTCGAGCGCATCGGCGGCGATCTGCTCGGTGACCGCGGCAACAGCCGCGACGCCGTCGCCGGCGTGGAAGACCTGCTCGTGGGCCAGCACGGGCTGATCCTTCAACGAAGGGCCGAATGAGTTGACCGGGATGTCCTTGCCGGTGATGACCGCCACGACACCCGGTATCGCCTCCGCTTCCCTGGTATCGACGCTGATGATCCGCGCGCGCGCCACACCCAATCGTCGATGTACTTGGTCTGACCAAGGCCGTGGAGGCGGCAGTCGGGACGCGTCGTCCGCTGGCCGACCGCGGGGGTCTGGCGGCTTGGCTCCGCGACCTGGACTTCGAGCGGGAACGGCACGAGCGGCGCGGGCGCCGGCACGCGGAGCAGTTCCTCGGTCTCGAGCGCGGTCCCGGTCTTGGTCTTGGTGTCCATGGGTTACGTCTCCATCAGGCGGACCTGAAGGTCCGCCTCTACTGCTGGCGCGCGTCTACTGCTGGCGCGCGTCTTCGCGCGCGATCGTCTGGATTGCCTCGATCATCTTGCTGTAACCGGTGCAGCGGCACAGGTTGCCGGCGAGCGCGTCGCGAATCTCGGGCACCGACGGGTTCGGGTTCTGGTCGAGCAGCCACTTGGCGGACATGATCACGCCGGGGCCGCAGAAGCCGCACTGCAGCGACCCCTTGTCCTCGAACGCCTTCTGAATCGGATGGAGGCGATCGGAGGTCGCGAGCCCTTCGATGGTGAGCACGTCGCGGCCGTCGACCTGTCCCGCGAGCATCAGGCACGAGTTCACGATATTCCCGTCGACGATGACGGTGCAGGCGCCGCAGTCGCCGACGTCGCAGCCAAGCTTCGCGCCGGTCAGGTTGAAGCTTTCACGCAGCAGCCTGAGGAGCGTCGTCTCCGGCGGGACCGACGCCGTGCGCTTCTCGCCGTTCACGGTGAGGCTGACCGAAACCATCTAGTTCGCCTTTCGTCGTTTGGACAGTTCGTACGCGGCCTCGAGCGCGCGGCGGGTGAGCACGGCAATCAGGTCGCGCCGGTACGAGGCCGAGGCGCGGAAGTCGTTGATCGGCTTCGCGTCGTTGACGGCGAGCTTGCCGCCTTCGGCCATGTTCTCCGGCGTAATCGGCTTGCCCTCGAGGAAGCTTTCCGCGGACGGCGCGTGAATCACCTTCGGCGCCACCGCCCCGAGCGCCACGCGCGGCGCCTTGAAGGTGTGCCCCTCGCCCACCCAGAAGGCGGCGGCCACGTTGACGAGCGCGAGCGCCTGCCCCTTGCGCAGCCCGAACTTGAGGAAGTGCGTGGGTTTGCCGACGTTTTCCTTCGGGATGATGATTTCGGCGAGCAGTTCGTCACTCTTGAGGATCGTCTTGCGCGGCCCGACGAAGAAATCGGCAAGCGGCATCTGCCGGCGCCCTTCCGGACCGGCCACGGTGACGATGGCGTCGAGCGCCACCAGCGTCGGACCGCTGTCCATCGAGGGCACGGCGGTCACCAGGTTGCCGCCAAGGGTACCGAGATTGCGGGTCTGGATGGCGCCGATGGTGTGCGCGGCGTCCACCAGCGCCGGCAGCTGCTCGCGAATGATGGAGGAGCGCATGATTTCCGTGTGCGTGACCAGTGCACCGATGCGCAACCCCTGCTCGGTCATGTGGATGCCGCGCAGGTCGTCGGCGCGGGAGATGTCCACGACCGCCTGCGGGGCGTGGCTGGCCGCCGCAAATTTCAGGTCCGCGAGAAGGTCGGTGCCGCCGGCGATGACCTTGACCTTCGGCCCGTGCCTGGCCAGCAGCGCCACGGCATCGGCCGAATCTTTGGCGGCGAAGAACTCGAATGCTCTCATTCCGTTACGGGTCCCTTTGGTTAGGCGGAATGAGGAAGATACTATGCCAGCTGCCGGCCTCGCAACCCGTCCCGCCGGGATTTTGGCACCATCGGGGCCGCCGCTTTTGCGTCGTCCATCGGCAGTTTGAACCGCCTGACGCCGTCGTACGCGTGCAGCGCCGCGGCGACCGCGCTCGCCGTCGCGACGCAGCCGATTTCCCCGACGCCCTTCGCGCCGTAGCCGCCCACCTCGTCGGGCACCTCGATGAGGATGATGTCCACCGGGGTCTTGAGCGAGTCGGGCCGGCCGCCGGTGGACGGGAAGTTCTCCGAGAGCGCGTAGCCGAGCCCCATGTGCACGCCGCCCTCCATCTGCTCGGCGCAGAGGCGCGGGTTGATGGCGCGCCCGACGTCGTGCGCGGCGACCACGCGCTCGAGCCGCCCCTCCTCGTCCAGGATGACGACCTGGGTTGCGTAGCTGAAGGTGAAGTGTGTGGTCGGGTCCTTCTGCGCCTCGGGCGTGCCGGGCTTCGTGGTGAAGCTGTAGATCACGCTGCCCATGTACTCGCGCCCCGCGAGCTCGCCGAGTGAGGCAGTCTTCAGGTCCTCCGCGAGCGTGTGCGCGGCCTTCTGCGCGGCCGCGCAGCTCAGGGTCGTCGCGCGCGAGGCCCACGTCTCGCCGCAGATGGCGCCGAGCTCCTTGTCCCACCGCACGCTCATGACGCTGTCCGGCAGGCCCGTCTCCTCGCACACCGCCTGCATCGTCGCGGTGTACAACCCCTGACCCATTTCCGTGTAGCCGTTGAGGATCTCGACATGCTGCCCGTCGATGACCCGGATGACCACGCGGCCTTCTTCGGTCGTGCCGTTGCCGATGCCGGTGCTCTTGATGCCACAGCTCACGCCGGCGTGCTTCGCGTTGCGGTAGATGTCCTTCACGGCGTCGAGCGACTCGCGGAGGCCGCGCACGCTTTCGCGCATCACCTGGCCGGTGGCAAAGCGATCGCCGGGGTTGAGGATGTTGCGCGAGCGGATCTCCCAGCCGTCCACTCCGACGCGCTCGGCCAGCATCCCCATGATGCCTTCGATGGCGAAGTGCGCCTGGTTGGTGCCGAAGCCGCGCATCGCGCCGCTCGTCGGGTTGTTCGTGTAGACGGCGTAGGATTCGACGTCCACGTTCGGGACCCGATACGGTCCGCACGAGTGACAGGCCGCGCGCAGCAGGCACTTGCCGCTCGTGCCCGCATAGCCGCCGGCATCGCCGATGATCCGCGCCTTCACCGCGAGCAGGTGCCCTTCGGCGTCGGCGGCGACCTTGTATTGCAGGATCATCGGATGCCGCTTGACGTGATGCTGCGTGGACTGGTCGCGCGTCAGCGTCGTCTTGACGGACCGGCCGAGCAGATACGCGGCCATCGCGGTCTGCGCCTGGATCGAGAGCTCCTCTTTGGCGCCGAAGGAGCCGCCGCTGGCGGCGAGCTGGATTTCGACGTCGGCCTCGGGGATGTTCAGCACCCTCGCGATCGCCTTCTGATCGAAGACCGACCCCTGGCTCTCGCTGTGGACCTTGATCCCGCCCCCCTGGGGATAGGCAAGACATGACTCGGGCTCGAGGAACGCGATATCGACCGGCTGCGTCCGGAACGTCGCCTCGATCACGTGCGCCGCGGTCCTGAACGCGGTCTCGACGTCGCCGCGGCCGAACTTCGTCGGCGTCTCGATGATGTTCGGCGCCGGGCGGAACACGTCGTCCGCATGCACGCGCGGCGAACCGGGCTCGAACGCCTTCAGCGGGTCGGTGATCGGCTCGAGCACGTCGTAATCGACTTTGATCTTCGAGGCCGCCTGCCGCGCGTGGAACTGCGTGTCGGCGACGACCGTCGCCAGGAAATCACCGACGCAGCAGGTGGTTTCGCCGACCGCGACGAAGAGCGGCAGGTCGGGAACCGCCAGGCCGGTGCCGCGCTCGCCCGGCACGTCGCGCGCGGTGAAGATGCGTTCGACGCCGGGACTGGCCGCCGCGGCTTCCGTATGAATGGCCAGCACCTTCGCGCGCGGGTGCTCGGAGAGGACCATGGCGCCGTGCAGCATCCCGGGCACGCGCATGTCGTCGACGTACGGCCGGTCGCCGAGCACCTGCTGAGCGCCGCCGATGCGCGCGTGCGACTCGCCGATGCCGTGCCCCTTCGCCGAGAGGAACTCGAACTGCGGATTGCGATGGAGGCCGAACTCCTCGCCGAAGAACGAATGGCGCCGCGGTTCGGCTGGCAGCGTCCCGCCGTTTCGCATCGCTTCGCCCGCGGTCTGGATGGCGTCGATGATGCGGCCGTACCCGGTGCAGCGGCAGATGTGGCCGTCGAGCGCCTTCGCGATCGCGGCGCGGTTGCCCGTCTTCCCCTGCTGAATCAGCGCGGCCGCGCGGACGACGATGCCGGGGATGCAGAAGCCGCACTGGACGCCACCTTCGAGGACGAAGGCTTCGCTGATGATTCGCCTCGTCTCCTCGGGAAGCCCCTCGACGGTCGTGATGTCGTGACCGGCCATCTGTTCGGGCTTGCGGAGGCACGAGAGCGCCGGACGGCCATCGATGACGACCAGGCAGCATCCGCAGGCACCCTCCGGGGCACACCCGTTCTTGCACGACGTGACACCGCACTCCTCCCGAAGGACCTCGAGCAGGTGCATGCCGGGCTCGTACGAGGCCTCGGTTTCCTTCCCGTTGAGTTTGAATGTGATTTGGGGCATCGGTCCGAAAGGGCTGATTTATTAGGTACTTCGCCGCCAACCAGTATCGCATTTTGAGGGATCGCCGTGTATGATGATCGGCTGCTAAGCTTGGGACGGGCCGACCTTAAGGTCGGCCCCTACGCGGAGGAAACATGCAGGAACCTTGGAAGACCGACCGGTGGTACACGAGCTTGTGGAACCACCTGCCGGACGCGCGGAAGAACAACAATTTCCAGAAAGACCTCAAAATCCACGACGTCACGCTCCGCGACGGCGAGCAGCAGACGGCCGTGGTCTTCCGGCGCGAGGAAAAGGTCGCGATCGCGAAGAAGCTCGACGCGATGGGGATTCACCGTATCGAGGCCGGCATGCCGGCGGTCTCCGAGCAGGACAAGGCGGCCATCTCCGACATCGCGGCGCTTGGGCTGAATGCCGACATCTCGCTGCATTCCCGATGAGATCAAGGTCGTCAAGGCGTGCGGCGTCAAGGGCGTCGTCATCGAGATCCCCGCCAGCGACCACATGATCAAGCACGCCTACGGCTGGTCGTTCGACCGCGCGATGAAGTCGTCCATCGACACCACGCTCGCGGCGAAGGAAGCCGGCCTCTACACGGTGTTCTTCACCATCGATGCGACCCGCACCGAGCTCAACCGGTTCCTGGACATCGTGTCGCAGGTCGCCACCGAAGGCCACATGGACGCGCTGACGATTGCCGACACCATGGGCGTCGCGACGCCCGAGGCGATCTCGGTCGTGATTCCGAAGGTGATCGATCGGCTGAAGAAGCCGGTGGAGATCCACTGCCACCAGGACTTCGGCCTTGGCGTCGCCAACACGGTCGCGGCCCTGCGGGCGGGCGCGGCGGTGGCGCACACCACCATCACGGGCCTCGGCGAGCGCGCCGGCAACGTCCCGATGGAGGACGTGGTCCTCTCGCTGCTCTGCCTCCACGACGTCAACGTCGGCATCAAGACCGAGAAGTTCGTCGAGACCTCCAAGTTCGTCATGGACCTCGCGAAGGTGAAGCAGCCGCCCAACCGCCCGATTGTGGGAGACAAGCTCTACGAGGTGGAGTCGGGCATCATCGCCGGCTGGGTCCGCCTGTGCCGCAAGGAGCAGCCGCTCGAGTACGTCCCGTTCACGCCGGAGCTCGTGGGCCAGAAGCCGGTCAACATCGTGCTGGGCAAGAACAGCGGACCGCCGTCGATCGACGAATGGGCCGAGAAGACCGGCCTCAAGATCACGGCCGAAGAGCGGATGGCGCTCCTGCTGGCCGTGAAGGCGAAGTCGTTCGAAAAGAAGGACCTGCTGACGGCCGAGGAGTTCAAGGAGATCGTCGGCAAGGTGCTGAAGGGCAACGCCGCCCTCGCCTAGCGGCTCGGGAAATCCCAAAGCCCGAAACCCAAATCCCAAATCCCAACTTCCAGCGCGGGGGTTGGGATTTTTTTTGGGTTCACAGATCTACGCGTCGTCGCGACACCGCGTGAACTGCGGGGGAAAAAGCGCCGATAAGACCTTCATCGACAGCAGGTTCAGAAATCAGTACCCATGGCAGACCAGACACGTCCCGCCGGCTCGGAGTCACTGCAGTTTGACCGTGTGGTTGCGGACGATCCGATCGGGTCGCTCCTCCGCGATCGCACCGCCGCCACGTGCGAAATGTGCGGCACCGCAATCGACACTGAGTACTACCAGATCAACGGCAAGGTCTTCTGCGGTTCATGTCGTGCGGGGGTCGAAGCCGCGGTCAAAACGCCGCCCGGCATCGTCCCTCTTCTCCGCGCCGCCGCGTTCGGTCTTGGCGCGGGCATTCTGGGCGCGATCATCTATTACGGTGTCATCGCACTGCTCGACCTGGAGATCGGAATCGTCGCGATTCTCATCGGCTACATGGTCGGATACGCCATCCGAAAAGGGGCGGGCGGGCGCGGCGGCCGCCGTTTCCAGGTGCTCGCCGTCGCGTTGACGTATGCCTCCATCGCGATGGCCTACACGCCCGTCGTGGTGAAACAGGCGATTGGTGCGGACAAGAAGACCGCCCAGAACGCCGCGGCGGTGCAGAATGGCGGTCAGCCACGCGCTGACACGACGACCGCGAACACGACGCAGAACGATGACACGGCCAGGGCGCCAGTGCAGCCGCGCAACCCGTTCGTCATACTCGCGCTCGTGCTCGGGCTCGTTGCCGCGCTCCCCGTGCTCGTCATCTTCGGCTCGCTGCCAGCGAGCCTGATCAGCGGCGGCATCATCTTCTTCGGCATGAGCCAGGCGTGGCGAATGACCGGCGTGCCGAAGCTCGAGATCCTGGGCCCATATCGGGTGGGCGCTGCTTCCGCACCGGCGTCGGCGTGAGACCAATACACTGCTCTGGGTGCCGCACGGAGCTCACGCCGGACGCGGTCGTCTGCCCGGCGTGCGGCGCCCTCTTCTACAGCGACACGCTGAAACAGCTCGCCGGCGCCGCGGAATTGGCCTACCAGGCCGGCGACCTCGCGGCCGCGCGAGACCACTGGTCGGAGATGCTGCGGCTGCTTCCGGCGAATTCCGGCCAGCACCGGGCCATTCGCGACCGCATCGCTGATGTCCGGCCGAACGTCGATCAGAAGGACTCCGATCGACCCGGATCAGAGAGCGGGCGCGCCGGGTGGGCGCGCGTGGCAAGCGGCGCTGCTGCCGCAGGGCTCTTTCTGATTGGCAAGCTCAAATTCCTCCTGCTCGGACTCACCAAGGCCAGCACGTTCGTGTCGATGTTTGCCTTCTTCGGCGTCTACTGGTCGGTCTATGGCTGGCCACTGGCTCTCGGCCTGGTTGCGTCGATTTACATCCACGAAATGGGGCACGTGTCGATGCTCCGCCGGCACGGCATCGACGCCGGCGCACCGATGTTCATTCCCGGCATGGGCGCATTCGTGCTGCTCAAACAGCACATTCAGGATCCGCTGACCGACGCGAAGATCGGTCTCGCGGGTCCGATCTGGGGACTCGGCGCCGCAATCGCGGCGGCCGGCCTGTACGCAGTCACGGGTGCGAAAATCTGGCTCGCCATCGCGCAGCTCACAGGCTTTCTCAACCTGTTCAACCTCATCCCCGTCTGGCAACTGGACGGTGCGCGCGGCATGCACGTTCTCGGACGAACGGAGCGATGGGCGCTGGTCGGCTTCATCGTGCTCGCGCTTGCCATGACGGAGCAGCGACTCCTCTTCATCGTCGGGGCCGTCGCGGTCTGGCGCGCTATGCAGCAGGATGTGGGCCCAGGCAACCGCCAGGTCCTCGCAACGTTCGCTGTTCTCGTCATCGCGCTGGCCTACCTGGCGCGAGGCGTCGGTTAGCGTCGGTTTGCCAGTCGCGCCTCGAGGGCGTGCGATGCGCTACGCTGTTGCGCGCGCCCTCGGTTGCGAATGCTTCCTCTATCGGCGGTCATCTTCTTCACGTCCGGTTTCGCGGCGCTGCTCTACCAGGTCATCTGGCAGCGGCTCCTCGTGCTCTTCTCCGGCGCCGACCTCTACTCCGTCACCATCATCGTCGCGTCGTTCATGGGCGGCATGGGCGTCGGGCATCTAGCGGGAGGGCACGTCGCCGACCGCGTGACGCCTCGTGCTGCGCTGCTCTGCTTCGCGGGCGCCGAGCTCGCGATTGCGCTCTTCGGGTTCTTCAGCCGCCCTCTTTACTACGACTTCCTGTACAACCGCG
>WNFL01080877.1_pt1 | contig 17052 bp, 12 predicted proteins | sample 5400361 | NCBI WGS metagenome assembly WNFL01 (sample SAMN13153351, study PRJNA577476) | soil metagenome | isolation source: 40 cm soil on Douglas fir-dominated hillslope | place: USA:California | collected 2013-09-17 | reverse complement strand
TGGCGGATACCGGTCTACCAAATCGGTGCGTGGCGCAATGTCGAGTCCCGGCCCCACGATCAGCACACGCTCGATTCTCAGACCCGGACGCGAGGCCTTCAGCACGGACAGCGCGGTCCACAGAGCATAGTTGGCGCTGATTTGCGTGTCGGTGCTGTGCCCACGTGTCTGGTAGTAGTTCGGCATTGCGTCGAACTCCTTGGCGTACAGCGATTTCATGGCACGCGCATATTGCTCTTCCAGGTATCCACGGGGATCGTCACGCGGCAACAGCGATCGAAAGTATGCGAATCGCTCGGTGTCAATTGTCGATTTCGCGAACTGATCCAGTCGCTGGCGAGCCGCGCGCGGAATCGTGCTGGACTCGACAAACTGCTTCGCGCTGAGCGCTGGCTCAATACGCGCGGTGTTGGTGAATTCCTGGGACTGCAGGACATAGAAAATAAGGTGGTCGTTTTCGCCCTCGCGTACTCGCTCGCCGGTACTCGCTTCCACTCGGCCCAGGTAGCCGTCGAAGTCGCCGGCGTTCACGCCCGCGACCGCGAGCAACTGGCGAATCGCAGGTGACAAATCCAGGTAACGAACGTTGCGTCGTGCTGGTTGGGCCAGCAGTGCGCCCAAGACTAGGCATGCCACTCGACTGAGCCGCCCGAAGTCCATTTCGGATCAAGTTTAGCAACGGGCAGCTCCCCTAACCAACCACCCGCTCTTCATTAATAGTGGTCAAGTTTTGGTCGACGTGCGGGGAAAAGCGTTCAGAGCCGCCCGCCGGAGGGACCACCTTGCAGACATGCCAGTGGTTTATTCCAACGAGTGGCTCTCTCCCGGTGCAACTCTATCCGTTCACGAAGTCTCGTGCGATCTCTCGCTGCAACCCCACGTTGGCATGCAGTGCGGATGAAGTCTGATAGTCCAGATAGAAATACCCCCGTTCCTGCCTGCTTCGTGAGCTCAGAACGCTTCCTTGCAAGTCTTGGCAGTTAAGCTGTGAGATGAAAGTTCGATTCGCGAGTGGTTGGCTCCTTTTTCCGGCGAAAGTCGGTGGGCTCTTCCGGCCGCATTACGTCGCTTGGTCTGAGCAGCAGAAGATCGAGTTCAGCGCGCCCGCTACCTGCGCAACGTCATCAGGATCGTGACCGAAACGGGACTCCGAATTTACAAGGAGCTCACTCCGATGAGGAAAGAGCATCTTGATTTGGACAACGCGACGGTATGGATTCCGGACTCGAAGACGCCTAACGGCGTCGCAGAGGTTCCGCTGACGGAGATCGCGGTCGAAGCATTTCGCAGTCAACTCGCGATCTCGGGTCCAGGCGACTGCCTGTTCCCAAGCGACGACAACGCCGACGGTTATCAGAAGACGTTCAAGACCGTTTGGCACGCGACGTTGCGACGGGCAGGTGTTCGGTACTTCCGCATCTATGATCTCCGCTCAACCTACGCCACCCGGCTCAGTGCCGGGGGCGTCGCGGACGAGTGGGTCACGCAGTTGCTCCGACAGGGCGATGCGAAGGTCTTCAAGAAGTATTCGCAGATGAAGTTGCAGATGAAGCGTGAAGCGCTGACAAAGCTAAACCGCCAGGCCAATGAAAGCGATCTGAGTTTTGGCACGTGCAGCCAAGCTGAGGCGGGTTTTGGCACAGTTTTGGCACAGTTGAGGCAAAGGACAAGCGAAAGCCAAGCGAAAGCTGCGGGCTTGGGGATCGATGAACTGTTCTGGAATCAATGAGAGTGTGGTGGGCCCGACAGAACTCGAATCTGTGACCTCCTGCGTGTCAAGCAGGCGCTCTAACCAACTGAGCTACGGGCCCGGGAACAAAGGACTTAGCGAACCTGATGCTGCGTTTGAGCCCCTGCCTCACAGAAGGGCAGAACGACCGAATCGCGCACCTCGATCAGTTTATCACGGGTTCCGCAAACATTTTGCCGGCCTAAGAGCAAGAGATCCACTGATCCCAGGTCGGTTCCTCAGCCCCCGAGGCTTGACCTGCCGGTAAGGCGACGACGCGTTTTCCAGGCGACCACGCCGATGCACAACCCGAGCATCGACCAAGCGGCCGGTTCCGGGGCGGGCACGATCTGGCCTCGGTAGGCCAAAGGATCTTCCAGGATGAAAGTGTACACGTTGAAGTAGTCATTGCCCGCCACCAGGTTAGCTCTATCGTCGGGTGAAAGCTCTCCGGTTGCGGAAAGGGATCCCTGCTGGGGTCCCGAATTCAATGCAAAACCAAATACCTGATCGTTGAAAGTGTCGGGCGGCCCGAAGACTCCGGCCTGCTGGATGATGCCTGTGAGCCCGCCATAGAATAAAGAAGCGCTAAAGGCGCCGGTTACGGGATCCACACTCACCAAACCGAAGACGGAGCCGTTTTCGCCTCCGAGAACCGGGTTCAGATTCGCCCCAAGAAAAACAAGATCGGCCTTCATGGTCGCGGGGACAAGCAGGAGCAGCAAAAAGGAAAATCGTAACAGGTGTAGTTTCATAAGAGCGCCAGAGCGGATAACTATTCTACCCCGTCTTCGCGCCAAGACCAAATAGTTTTGGCCCGTCCATCGCGCGGATCGTACTGAGCGTACCATCGTGCTGTCAGACGCAGCGGACAAAGCTGACGCCTGTTCAGGAAGCTGTAGTGCCAGCGCACTGCATTCCCTTTTTCTTTTGGAGTGCGGGCCCGATTGACCAAGCGTTAGACTGACCTTATGTCTGCACTTGCTCCTCCGCCACGTTTGTTATTCGGCCCCGGACCCACGCAGGTTGAGCCGCGCGTTTACGACGCCATGTCGAAGCCGGTGGTCGGGTATCTCGACCCGTTTTTCTTCGAAGTGGTGGAGGAAATCCGACGCGATCTGCGCACGGTGTTTGGCACTTCGAATCCGCTGACGCTCGCGATTTCGGGGACCGGCAGCGCGGGCATGGAGACGGCGATTTCGAATTTCGTCGAGCCCGAATCCAAGCTGGCCGTGTTCGTATGTGGATTCTTCGGCGAGCGGATCGCGGAGATGGGCCGTCGTCATGGCGCTGTGGTGGTTCGCTGCGATAAACCCTGGGGCGAAACGTTCAGCGAAATTGAAGCTGCCGAATTTCTGGAGCGCGAGCGGCCGGACTTGGTCGCTTTTGTCCACGCTGAAACATCGACCGGCGCGCTGCAAAATCCTCTGGCGATCACGCGAGCGGCGCACAAAGTGGGTGCGCTGGTGATCGCGGACTGCGTGACGTCGCTCGGCGGCGTGCCGATCGGAATCGATGCGGCGGGAATCGATATCGCCTACAGTTGTTCGCAGAAGGGGCTGAGCTGCCCGCCGGGACTTTCCCCGTTCACGGTGTCGCCGCGCGCGGCGGAAAAGTTGAAGGCGCGCAAGCGGGACAACACGGTGTGGTATCTGGATTTGAAACTGATCGCGGATTATTACGATGCGCCGCACAAGTATCATCACACCGCTCCGGTGTCGTCGTTCTATGCACTGCGAGAAGGCTTGGCGTCGATTCGCGAGGAAGGCGTGGAGGCTCGCTTCGCGCGCCACCAGCGCTGTCACGAGATGTTCGTGCAGCGGGTCGAATCGATGGGGCTGCGCATGCACGTGGCGGCGGGGCAGCGCATCGCGACGCTGAACACGGTTCGGGTGCCAGAGGGCGCGGACGACGCACACGTCCGCCGTGGCGGGGAAAATCTTTCGCATCGGTCTGATGGGTCCGCTCGCGACGGAGGCCAATGTCGACCTGCTGTGTGGTGCGCTCGAAACATGTTTGGCAGCGACGGTGGCGAAATGATCCAGCGCCGGTAGACCGCCGGCCACGCTAAGAGATTAGGAGCCAGGAGAGGTCGCGGAATGGCCAATTTGTTCTGGCTCCTTTTCGCTTGACGGACATTTTAGTTTACACTAAACTGTCTGTGTGAGTCCGCACGTGTTCCAGGCGGTGGCCGCCCCGCGCCGGCAGGAGATTCTGCGCTTGGTGTGGCGCGAGGAGCATACCGCGGGTGAGATTCATCGTGCGCTCGGCGACGTTACCTTCGGCGCGGTTTCGCAGCACTTGCGCGTTCTGCGCGAAGCCGGGTTAGTGACGCAGCGCGGCGAGGGGCGAACTCGCGTCTATGCCGCGCGCCGGGAAGAACTGGGCCCACTGTGCGAATGGCTGGAGCAGATGTGGGCGTCGTCGCTCTACCGGCTGAAGATTCGCGCCGAAATGGAGGAGGCCCGCCGCGGCCCCAAACCACACAAACAGAGGAGACCTCGCAAATGAGCGATCTTTCATACACCCTGCAGCGCAACGTCATGATCTGTGCGCAACGCAGCACCGTGTTTCGCTATTTCACCGACTCCGATCGTTTCGCCGATTGGTGGGGTGCGGGATCGACGATCGACGCGCGCCCGGGCGGTCAAATGAAGATCGTTCATCCCAATGGTGCGGTCGCCAGCGGCGAAGTGGTCGAGGTAGTTCCCGGTAAGCGTATTGTCTTCACCTACGGTTACACGGACCCATCGCGGCGGATTCCTCCCGGAGGATCGCGCGTCACGGTGACGCTTGAAGACCGGCCAGAGGGAACCTGGCTGACCCTGCAGCACGACCTATCCGATCAAAAAGCGCGCGACGAGCATGTTCAAGGGTGGCGCTTTCAGCTCGCCCTGTTCGCCAATGTTGCCGCGCACGAACAGCATGCCGGCCTGGCGCCGCTTCTGGATCGTTACTTCGCGTTATGGGGTGAAGCCGACGCAACCGTACGGCGTAGCGGCCTGACCGAGGTGACGACTGCGAGCGTGACCTTTCAGGATCAGTACAGTTGCACCTCGGGACTCGACGACTTGGATTCGCATCTCGCAGCCGCACGAGTGTTCATGCCCGGCCTGACCCTCGCGCGGAGCGGTGAACCGCGACAGTGCCAGGGCGCCGCGCTGGCGGATTGGGAAGCTCGCGATCGCGAAGGCAAGGCGGTGGGGAAGGGAACTAATCTTTTCGTGCTCGCGCCGGATGGAAAGATCGCCCGCGTGGTGGGTTTCTGGTCCGCGTAAGCGGGTCGCCCACGCAGGACGCGAATGTGATAAAACTCACTTGCCCGCGCAATCGGGCCTTGAGCACCAGTGGAGGAAGACTGGCCAGGGATTTTGTCTCTGGCCAGTTCCATTTTGCGACCGCCACTCCCGGCTTATGGCTCCCGGCTCCCTAGTCGGTCCCGTAGTTGATTTCGAGCCGTCGTGCGCGAATACCGGCCAACACCAGTACCACGCAAGTGACGACGATCAGCCCGACCACCGCGATTACAGCAGGAGTCGGTTCCGCGGCCGAGATCAGCAGCCGCAACGCCTGGGGCATGTCTCCGCCGGGAGGCGCGACCACTGGGCATAGCGATTGCAAGTAGAAAATCACGCTGATTTTCTTGAGCGCGGCGGGCAGAAACGGATTGGCGCTTTCCCACAGCAGTACGATCGCGGCCGGAATGATGGGATTACGAATCAGCAGACCTGCGGCCAGAAACACGCTGCCGTAACCCAGGCAGGCCAGCGCCGTAACGCCGAGGTACGCGCCCACGTGACCCCAGCCGGGGCCGCTGAGATAATCGCTCAACACGCGTGAATCGAAGTGCAGCGACATGGTCCACATTTGCAGCGCGGTACTGACCGTGAAAATGACCACTGTCGCTAGCAGGCCCGCCAGATACTTTCCGACCAGCAAGACCTCGCGGCGGATGGGCGCGAGCAGATAGAAATGCAGGCTCTTGTCCAGCAATTCTCCGCGGAACAGGTTCATGAATATTCCGACGCAGCCGAAGAAAATCGCGAGGCGCAGATAGTAGAATTGAAAAACGGTCGCGAAGATCAGCGAGTCCTTCTGCAGATCGCAACGTTCGCGCCGTCCGATCCCCGTTAGTTCGCCGTCGACAAAGTTAAACGTGTAATCGCTCTCGCCGTCGGTGTATTTATAGATATCGCGCTCCCGGTCGCGCCGTCTGAAGTTGAACTTGGAGTGCGGCTCTCCCAGCTTGGCGAGCACCTGCTCCTTGGTCATGTCGCTGTCGATGGAGCGCAGCGCGTCGCGCGAAACCGGATGACCGGCGGCCAGTGCCAGCCGACTGTCGTATTGGCGCAGCTCCACCAGCGAATGTCCCAGGAACAGTGCCACCGGGCTCAGCGCGATCAGGTACACCCACAAGCCGCGCTTGGCGAAGAAAGTCTTCTTCATCTCCAAGCGGATCACGGAGCGGATCTGCGCCCACCATTGCGAAAGTTGAGCGCCGTTCATTTGGTGGATTCCTCCGATCCAATCAGATACTCGTACACCGAGTTCACACTGTCGTCGGCCGGAGCGACGCTTTCGATGTTGATGCCGTTCAGCGCGATGTGATTCAGCATGCGATAGAAACGGTCGGCGTCGCGGGTCTTGATCAGCAGGCCGCCACCGTCGGTGTGCAGCCGCGCTTCCACGATGTGATCGGTTTCGAAAACTTTGGCTGCGAGCGCCGAGGGACGATCGCAGCGGATCACTACCTGCATGGGCTGCTCGCTGATTTCCTCACGCACGCCCTTGATTTGTCCTTCGGCCACCACGTATCCATTTGCCAAGAGGATGACTTGATCCGAAATCATGTCGACTTCATGCAGGATGTGGCTGGAGACGATCAGGTGGCAACCTTCGACCGCAAGCTCGCGGAAGAGGGCGATCGTTTCCGCGCGCACCAGCGGGTCTAGGCCGTTCAAAGGCTCGTCCAGTACCAGCACGCGCGGATTATGTGCGATCGCCTGCGCGAGTTTGATCCGTTGCCGCATGCCCTTGCTATATCCGGCGACTTTACGATGCGCGGCTTCGCCGAGATTGACGCGTTCGATGGCGCGCGCGGTCAGACGCTCGCATTCAGCGTGCGGCCAGCCGAAGAGCCGCAGGAACGAGTAGATAAACTGATAACCCGTAAGCCCCTTCGGAAACGAATCGAATTGCGTGGAGTAGCCCAGCAGGCGGAATAGTTTCTCCGGCTCCGCTGGCGTAATGCCGAGAATGTTCAGCGTGCCGCGCGTGGGCCGCACCAATCCCGTCATCAGATTCATCAGCGTGGTTTTGCCGGAACCGTTGGGACCGACGAGGCTGGTGATGCCTGGCGGAATCGAAAGCGTGACGCGATTCACGCCCAGTACTTCGCCGTAGAATCGCGAAACATTATCGAATACAATGCGGTCGTTCATTTAACGACCTCGAAGGCGCGCACGCGCTTCATCAGCATCCATACGCAAACGGCGCACGCGGCGCCCAGCGAGAGCCATGCGTCGGAAGTGGTGATGCCCATGCTGGCGTCGAAACGGAGCAGACTGGTCCACAGCCGGTACATCACCTGCGCCATGTCGATCCGCGTGCCGAAGTTGGTGCGCATCACGTTGTTGATCACGGCGCCAAACCCCGCGCCCATGAAAAATACCGCCAGGATCAAGCCGCCTGCCGCGATCTTCCACTTCACCCAGGCCGACATCGCGAGCGCGATCAGCGACAGCACCAGCACCCACAGACCCAGGCCTAGGAAGATGCCCCACGCGAGCCACAGATTCGTGCGGGTCCATTCCCAGCCGGCCAGGCTGCCGTTGATCGCGAACAGAATCAGCCCGGGAATCCAGGTGATGAGCGAGAGCAGAAACGCCAGCACGCTCATCTTACCGAGCACGTATTCCGTGCGCGAGAAGGGACGGCAGAAGTACAGCGGCAGCGAATTGTTGGCCAGGTCGGGTGCCACCAGGTTGGGTCCGATGAACGCCGTGAGGATATACGCCAGCGCGCCCTGAAAATTGCAATACACCAGAAAGAACTTCGAATCGATCTCCAGAAATTGTCCGGCCGGGATGTTGAACGTCTTGAGGAACGATAGATTGTGCGAGAGGTAAATGAACCCGGCGCATCCCAGTGGGAAAAAGAAGCACGCGATCAGGAAGATCAGCAGGAATTTAGACTGGAACAGGCGCGCGTAGCTGTAGCGGGGCAGAATCATGAAGCGCGACCAGGCGGCGGTCAGCGGCCCCGAGTATCCTTTATAACTGCGTTTGTAGACCGCCATGTCAGTTCTCCATCGCCTTGAGGAAAATGTCTTCGAGCGTATCGCGGCGATAATTCAAGCGGCGCAGTTGCAGATCGCGGGCCGCCGCCAGGCGATAAATCTCGCGCAGCTCGAAGCCTAGCGGCAGCACCATCTTGATGCGTCCGCCACTCAAGGGTGCGCACTCACACCCCATGGTCACCAGCGCCTCTGAGAAACCCTCATCATTGCCGACCGTTTCGAGCTCGACGAAACGCTGGTTGGCGCTGCGCTCTGCCTCTAGATTCGAGTAGTGCACGATGCGCCCAGCCTTGAGGATCAGGACCTCTTCGCAGGTCTCTTCCACGTCGCGCAGCAGGTGCGAACACAGCACTAGGTGCATCTCGCCCGAATCTTTCATTTCCTTGATGAGCTTGATCATGCGGATGCGCGCCGGCGGATCCAGGCCGTTGGTCGGTTCATCCAGGATCAGCAGCTTCGGTCCGTGAACGATCGCTTGCGCCAGCTTGGCGAGCTGCTTCATGCCCAGCGAATAAGTTCCGAGCTGGCGATAGCGCGCCTCGCCCAGTCCGACATAGAACAGAACTTCGTGTGCGCGTTCCAGCGCGGCTTCGCGTGGAAGACCGCTCAACTCGCCCATCATGCGGATGAAAGAGACCGCGGTCATGTTGGCGATGAACGAGTCGTTCTCCGGCATGTAGCCCACCAGCGATTGAATTTTGCGGGTGTTGTGGCGAACGTCGTAGCCGAAGATGGTGGCGTTGCCGGAAGAGATCGGGCAGAAACCGAGCAGCGATTGAATCAGCGTCGATTTTCCGGCGCCGTTAGGACCCAGCAACCCGATGGTGCGGCCGGAGAGGGAGACGCGCAGGTCTTTCAGAATGTCGCGCTTTCCAAAGCGCACTCCCAATCCGGCCAGCTCGATTACGGGTTGCATAGTTTCATTGCCGCGGTTGCGCCGCGGATCCAGCTCCTTGAGGAGACATTCCTTGAGTTTGGGGCTTCGGCCGCGCGCTCCCAGGCTTCGCCGAACGGCCCTGCGACATTACCGGACTCAGCAACTGCGGAAACATCCGCGCCCCCGGTCCATTCAATCCTACCAGCGTGTCCAGGCCCAGTCCGAAAAAGCTGCCGCGGCTGGCGACCACGATCTGGTCGGGTTCACCATAGGCGTAGATCAGCGTGGGCTCGCGATTGGCGGCCAGCAGGTCGGCCGATTTTTGGACGTCGGCGGGAAGAATGCCGCCCGACTTCAGTTGATCGACCATGGGGCCCAGCACCGCGCCAAGGTTGTAGTAGACCAGTCCGGAAAAATTAACGTAGCCGTCCTGCGGCATCTGCGCACGGAACTTCGCGGAGCGCGAGAGCGTTATTCCCGATGCGCGCGTCTGCATTGAAAGCGTGAGCAGTTCGCTGCTGGAGGCGGCCAGCAGGTAACCGTCGGTGAAGACGTAGTGAAGGTCCATGCCGAGCGGCGTGCTCAGCGTGTAATAGGTCAGCCCGTTGACTTGCTCCTTGGTGACTTGAATGGTCCCTTTGGACGATTGAGCGGCGAGTTCGCGCTGCGCGGTCGCGGCCAGTTGTTCGATGGCCCACTCGAGCCGCGTCGGATTGTAGACCTCGGCGACCACCTTCCAGCTCGGCGTGGGCAGCAGCGGTCCGTCGACCGCGATGGTGATCTCGCCGCCCAGCGACGCGGCGATATCATCGTGCAGATTCACGCCGGTTTCCTGCTGGAATTTCGTGAGCGCGCTGGCGAGGTCCGCCTGCGATCCGGCCATGGCGAGAATTTCGTCCAGCAGCGTACCGGGATTCTTGACCACGAACGACCCGGCGAAGCTCGCGTCGGGCGTGACAAACTCGAGCGAGCCCATGGGGCCTGGCGCCGCCAGCCAGCTCATGATGCCTTTGCGCGATCCCTCGAAGCTGAGCGACGCGCGGTTCTCGGTGCGGCCCAGATTCTCCTTACGCTCGACCACCAGGAAACGAACGTTGTCGATTCCGGCAATTGATCCTGGGTTCGAAGATGTTCCAGTGTTCGTCACGTTCTTGGATTCACTTACGTGTTTGGAAACAATTTGTTCCATGTCGGCTGCAAAAAGCCATCCAGCGCCCGAAGTATAGGATTGCGAAATGCGTTTCCAGAATGGCGTCGCCATGAATCCGGTTTGGCTTGCACCGCTCCCACCCGCATCGACGCACGCGGCGAGTGCCGACATCACTTCAGGTCGCCCGCCCGCGGCGACGATGTTGCCGTGCAACAGAACCTTCGTCGGCGGAATTCCGTGGAGCGGTCCCGCGCTCGCCATCTGAGCGTTCAGGAACTCCTGCAGGCCGGGCCTGCGCTGCTCGGCCACGATTACGGGATCGCCGAGATTGCCGCCCGTTGCCGGAACCGCCAGCACGATCTCATCGCCCAGATACTCGCTGAACGCGCGCAACTGATCCACCGCCGTGCGCAGCTTCACCGCTTCTTTCTCGTTCCACCAGTCACGCAGCACGGCGTTTTCGGCGACCCGATCCTCGAAGATCTTGGTCGCATCGGCCAGCGTCTGCCCGATGTTGGGGATCGCCGCGAACATCACCGTATTCTCCGGAAGCAGACCGGCGAGCTTCGATTGATAACGCAGGCCGGGGCCGGGAATCGCTTCGATCTTCTTCTGAATCGCGGTCAACTCGCCCAGCAGCGCGATGTACTTCGGCGAGTTTTCACTCCAGCGAACATCGTCGGCCACCGAAGTCTCGCACATGCTGGGATGCGTGCTGGTCTGGTCGCCTTTGTGGAGCAGACGCGTGGCGCTGTCCTGATCCACCTTCACTTCGCCTTCGACCACCGAAACGCGCGAGCCTTTGGTGCCGCGCACCACGCCGAAGATGGTGCCTTTCACGGAGACCAGCAAATCGGCGGTTGCGACTTCCAGGCGCCCGCGCCGCTGCTTGGCGGCTTCCACCACTACCGCGCCGCGCTCCAGATGAATGGTCTTGCCGCTGAAGCGTTCGGTGAGTTTCAATTCGCTGCGCTCGCCAACTTCGACGCGCGATCCGTCGCGGAGCCGCAGCACCGCGCGCGATCCCTTGGCGGTACGGATCTGTTCGTTCTCTGCAAGAGCCGCGCCCGCGCTCAGCGCTTCCTGCCCGTTCGCGGAAACGCGATACAGCGACCCGTCGATACTGGCCACGGTTGCACGCGCACCCGACGGAGCGAAGGTACGGTCCAGCACCGGCGGAAGCGTATAGACGGCCACCACCACCGCCGCGGCTGCAACCGCCCACGGCAGTCCCACGCGAATAATGGCCGGACGCCGGGCAGTCATCGAGATCACCTCGGCTTTACGCTCCCCGTGATATTCGTTGCGGCAAATCACGCACGCATGCAGATGATCCTCCAGCAGCATGCGCCGCGCGTCACCCAGCGTGCCCGAGCGATAGGCTTCGAACTGCGCGCGGAACGGCGCACAGGCGCCTCCGGCAGTGGCGGCATCGGACTCCAGGCGCGTGCGCACCCGGGCGCAGGACTCCTGCACGGTCTCCGCCGGCACTTCCTCCTGGCGAACCGAATCCAGCAATTGATCGAAATCCCGATTCGTCATCACGCAGCCCCCTTCATTTCCTGCTGCAAACGTTTCCGTGCCCGATGCAGCGTAACGGCCACGACAATCTGTGAAATTCCCATCAGCTTCGCGATCTCCGGGTTGGTGTAGCCCTCGAAGAATCGCAGCGCAAACATTTCCGCGGTACGCTCGGGAAGTTTCGAGAGCGCGCGGCGCAGTGAATCCCGCAACTCGCGCAGCTCGGTACAGGAGGCACTCGCCGGAAGCTTCTCGGTTTCGAGCGTGTTCGTCACCCGCCGCGACCTCACGATATCCAGCGCGGCATTCACCGCCGATCGGCGCAGGTAACTCTCCGGATTATCGATCCCGGCGTTCGCGGCGGGTTCACGGCGCAGCAGGCGCAGAAATACGGTCTGGACCACGTCCTCGGCGTCGGCGGCATTGCCGGTGACACGATGCGCGGTTCGAAACACCATCGCATGATGCGACTCGTACATCGTGTCGAGCGCTTTGGGTATGGTCGAAACGGGTGCTTCTCCAAGTGCCAGGTGCACTGCGCCTCCTTCTAATGGTCCTATCCGCTAGACGGGGGCTGGGTCCAATTATTACAGGTGGGTAGCCTTGTGGGGCAGGTGGTCTTTTTCTGAACCCGCAGGCGGGGCCACCTGCCAGTTTTGGCGGGTGGCTCTAACTGTCGTCCAAAGATACTCAATGCTGCGTTTGGTTTGCAGAACTCGCCCTCTGGCTCCCCGCGAGGACTAGGCCACACTGAAGGGTGTCTGGCCCATGATTGTTCTCGAAGCCGGCTGGGCGCTCAAGTCGTAAAAAATGCAAAACGGACCCAATTTCAACGACCTGAGTAGCAGCCCTTGTATGCTCAGCCTAGGACCCACAAGATTCAGTGGTTCACCCGCTTTACTTTTTCCCCTGGGCGGTATAGCATTGAGTCACCCCCGAGAACGTCTATATATGGAAGGGGCGTGTCCTTGCTCAAACTGAAGCGCGTCGATATTCAAGGCTTCAAGTCATTCTACGACCGGACCGAGATGCGGTTCCACGGGTCCGGCATCGCCGCAGTGGTGGGTCCCAACGGCTGTGGAAAATCCAACCTCAGCGACGCCATTAGCTGGGTGCTGGGTGAGCAGAGCGCCAAGACCCTGCGCGGCGCGCGAATGGAAGACGTTATCTTCGCGGGCACCCGTGAGCGCAAGCCGCTGGGGATGGCGCAGGTCACGCTCACCATGGTCGACCCCGCGGCAACGGCCCACACGGCCCCGGTCCTTGAGGCTGTTAATGGCCATTCCAATGGCCACGCTAATGGACACGGGCATCCGAAACCCTCCGAAGTAACCATCACCCGGCGTCTCTATCGCTCCGGCGAGAGCGAATACCTGATCGACGGCCACCACGCCCGGCTGCGCGATATTCAGGATCTCTTCACCGGCACCGGCCTCGGCCCTGAAAGCTACGCCATCATCGAGCAGGGCCGCATCGGGCAGATTCTCTCCAACAAGCCCGCCGATCGCCGGGCAATTATCGAAGAAGCAGCCGGCATCGGTAAATACAAAACGCGCAAACGCCTGGCGGAGGCGAAACTTGAAAGCGCGAAGCAGAATCTCTCGCGAGTTTTCGACATTCTGGAAGAGGTCGGGCGGCAGGTAAATTCGCTGAAGCGACAGGCTTCCAAAGCGCGTCGTTACGAAGAGCTCCGCGGCGAAATGCTGGCGCACTTGCGGCGCGCCGTAGCCGGCCGGTTCGCGCTGCTGGAACGTGACGCCGCGAAGGCCGCGCTGGAATTGGGCCAGGCGCAGGCGCAGTTTCAATCCCTCTCGACCCAGGTCCAGGAGAAGGAACGGGAGCACGCGAGCACGCAGGAATCCTGTTATCGCACCGAGGCCGAGCTGACTGCAGCCCGCTCTCGAGTGGCCGAGCTGAATCTCGATTCCGAGCGTACCCGCTCGCGGCTTGAGCTGCAAGCCAAGGAAATCGGCGCGATCGACGGACGCCTGGCTGCGGGCGAAGCGGAAACGCAGGAACTGGAAGCGCGTCACTTGCGTGAATCGGCGGAGCTGGCCGCGAGTGCCCAAACCATCGACGCACTGAATCGCGACTGGGAATCGGCTCGCGACCGCTTGCAGGCCAAAACTGCCGAGCGCGACACACTGCAAAACGACCTTCGCGACCGCGAGCGCGGGCTCGAGACTGCGCGACAGGGTGTATTGCGACTGCTGGGTGAGGCTTCTTCGCTGCAGAACCAGCTCGCCCAGATCGACGAATTCCTCGCCGCCATCGAGCGCGACACCGCGCGTCTGAAAAAGGACGAGGAATCCGCCGCCGCGGATCTGTCGCGTCTCGAACAGGTGAAGAGCGACCTATCCTCGAAGCTCGCGGCACGCCAGCTCGAACTCGAATCGCTGGCCGATCGCCGGCGGCGCGTCGAAGAAGAGATGAAGGACCGGCAAGCGCGCACGGTCGGGTCGCGCAAGTTGCTGGAGGAAACGCGTGCGGCACTCTCCCGCCAGAAAGCTCGCAAAGATTCGCTCGAAGAAATCCTTTCGCACCGTGCCTATACCACCGAAGCCGTAAAGCGCCTGTTCACCGGAATCGAGCACGGACAGATCGAGGACTTCAAACCCTCCGGCGTGCTGGCGGATTTCGTGGAAGTCGCCGACCCGGCCTGGGAAAAAGCCTGCGAAGAGTTTCTGCACGAAGAGCTGGAATACGTAGTGGTAAACGGCTGGTCGGAGGCCGAGCGCGGCGTGGAATTGATGCGCGCCGATGCCGACGGCCGCGCGACTTTCCTGGTGCATCCCGAAGCCAGCTCCGCATCGCCGCTCGCGCCCGATCTTTCGAGCGACCCGGCGGTGGTCGGCCGCCTGCGCGACACGCTGCGCCTGACCAATGGTTTCCAAAAAGCCCCGCAGGGTTTGTTGCCACGCCTAGCTCGCTGCTTCCTGGTTTCCGATCGCAGCGCCGCGCAAAGCCTCGCGACGGCGAATCCGGATTGCTTTTTCCTGTTGCAGGACGGCGTCAGCTACCACGGCCACGCGGTCAGCGGCGGGCGCAAGACTTCGGGCGGCCCGCTGGCCCTCAAGCGCGAGCTGCGCGAGCTGAGCGGCCAGGTGGAAACGCGCGAGCGCGAAATGGACGAGCGCACCGCCGAGATCGCCGAGCTGGAACGCGGCACTGCCGTGCTGGCCGAGGAGCTGGAGCACGTCCGCGGCGTGCAGCAAACCCAGGAGAAGGACGCGCTGGCGCTGGATCATGAGCAGCGCAAGCTGGCCGAAGAGTATGCACGCGCCGGATCGCGGCTCTCGGTTGCCCGCCTCGAACTCGAGCGTCTGACCCGGGATGACGAACGTTCGCGCGCGCAACGCGAGCAGAGCCACGCCCTGGTGGCCGAGAAGGAACAGGCCCGTTTCGATCAGGAAAAAGCGCTCGAGACCGCCCGCGGAGAATTTGAGCGTTTGCAGGTCCACTCGCATGGCGTGAGCGATGAACATGCAACGTTGCGCGCCGAACTCGCTCAACTCGAAGAGCGCTTGCGCTCGGAACGGTCGACTGGCGCACGTCTCCAGATGCAGATGCAGCAGTTGACCGCGCGCCGCGAGGCGCTCGCGTCTGAGATGGAGCGGATGGGCGTCGAGCGCGCTCGCTTACTCGCCGACAACATCGAGCTCGATCAACGAGCCGCTTATCTCGCGCAGGAAAGCACCACCGCAGCCGGCGCGGTAGCGGGATTGGCCACGCAGGAAACCGAAGGTCGTGCGGCGCTCGCGGCGCTCGACGAAGCGCTGAAGGCCATGCGCATTGAAGCCCAGGCGGCGCAGGAACGCCGCGCCGAAATAGAACTGGAGTTGGTCAAGAAACAAGCCGAGCTGAAGTTCCTGGACGAAACCAGCCGCAAGGAACTTGGTATCGCCGCCTCCGAGGTAAAGATCGAGGGAGAGGAGGGCGAGGGAACCGAGACCGACGTTGAAGAAATGGACCGAAGCTATCAGGAAGTGCGTGCGCGTATCGAGGCGCTGGGCCCCGTCAATCCCCAGGCACTCGAAGAGTTCCAGGACGCGCAGCAGCGCTACGACTTCCTCAACACACAAAGGCAGGATTTGCTCGACTCCATTCGCGACACCGAGAAAGCGATTCAAGAACTCGACACCGAGTCGCGCCGCCGTTTCAAAGAGGCGTTCGAGGCCATCAACGAGCACTTCAAGGGCATGTTCCGCACGCTGTTTGGCGGCGGCCAGGGCGAGATGCGCCTCACCGACGAGAACAACCTGGCGGAGAGCGGCATCGATATCGTCGCCTCGCCTCCGGGTAAGCGGTTGCAGAACGTGCTGCTGCTCTCGGGTGGCGAGAAATCGCTTACCGCGATGGCGCTGCTGATGGCCATCTTCCGTTACACGCCCAGTCCGTTCTGCATTCTGGACGAGGTGGACGCGCCGCTCGACGAGCCGAACATCGAGCGACTGACGCGGCTACTGAAAGAGATGGCAGCCGAGACGCAGTTCATCGTGATCACTCACGCCAAGCGCACCATGGAAGCGGCGGAATCGCTCTACGGCGTGACCATGCAGGAGCCCGGCGTTTCGAAACTGGTGAGCGTCAAGTTCGACCCCGTGCACACCGCCGCCCCGCTCCCCGCAGCGCTCGCAGCGGTTTGATTAAGCCGCAGATGGACGCGCATAGACGACATAAGATTTGCGATTAGCAGAATCTCTGCTATAGCCCAAGCGACAGGTTTGTGTATGAACTCATATCTGCGTTGATCTGCGTCCATCTGCGGCTAATTTGTTCTTCCGCGGGAACAGTAGCGCCACTCCAATCACCACTAAGCACCCGATCACGTTGAACCACAGAAACGTGACTGAGGTGAAGCGCGCCACCGCGAAGATCACCAGTTCCCCCGCGATCACACCCCAGAACGCCGCGTCGCCGCCGACGCGCTTGAATCCGAACGCCAGCACGAACACTCCCAGCAGTCCGCCATAGAACAGCGACCCCACCTGGTTCACCGCCACGATCAGCGCACCCAGATTGTACGCGTAGGTCGCGAACAGCGTCGCGAAGATTCCCCAAAACGCCGTGGCCAATCGCGACGCCATCAGGTAGTGCCGGTCCGATCCATCGCGCCGGATATGGCGCCGATAAACGTCAATGACGCTGACGGTGGCGAGCGAATTGATCTCGCCCGAGATGGACGACATTGCCGCTGTGAAGATCACCGCCAGCACCAGTCCCACGATCCCCGCGGGCAAGTGCGTGGTCACGAACGTCAGGAACACGTAGTTGGTGTCATCTTCCTTCGCCAGCTTGCGCGCCTCCCCGCGCGCGCCGTCCAGATCCTTCTGCGCTGCACGAAACTCGGCTACTGCCGCAGCCGTCGACACCTCATCACGCGCGTCCTTCAGACGATCGGCAGCGGCGCGCCGATGATCGAACGCCTGGTTGTAGCGACCCTCGATCGCCGGCAGCTCGGCCGCGGTCGACATTCG
>WNFL01193324.1_pt1 | contig 17060 bp, 15 predicted proteins | sample 5400361 | NCBI WGS metagenome assembly WNFL01 (sample SAMN13153351, study PRJNA577476) | soil metagenome | isolation source: 40 cm soil on Douglas fir-dominated hillslope | place: USA:California | collected 2013-09-17 | reverse complement strand
AACGCGTTCACCGGCAAAGCCGGAGCGGACAGTGTTGTTCATGTCGCCGAATCGGCGGCCGGTGTGATCGGTTGCCGCGCGCAGGAGGGGTTCCTTGCCTCGACCGGCGTGATCGGGGAACCGCTGCCGCACAACAAGATCACCCGGATTCTTGGACAACTTGCCGATTCTGGAGCTGCCGGGGGCTGGCGGGCGGCCGCGGAAGCGATCATGACCACGGATACCTATCCCAAAATCGCGACCGTGACGGCGTCCATCGACGGACACCGGGTCACGATCAACGGGATCGCCAAGGGTTCGGGGATGATCGCGCCCGACATGGCGACACTGCTCGCTTTCGTGTTCACCGACGCAAACCTTCCGGCCGCCGTGCTCCAACCGCTGCTCGCCGAAGGAGCGCAGCGCTCCTTCAACTCGATCACGGTGGATAGCGACACCTCGACCAGCGACACGCTCTTGATGTTCGCGACCGGAAGAGGTGGCGCGCATCCCGCGATCACCAAACCGAACGACCGGCGGCTGGACGTGTTCAAGGAAAAGTTGAACGCGGTCCTGCTCGATCTCGCGCTTCAGGTCGTGAAGGACGGCGAGGGCGCGTCGAAGCTCATTCAGGTCGAGGTTACCGGGGCGCAGACGAACGAGTCGGCCAAGAAGATTGCGCTCGCGATCGCGAACTCGCCACTGGTAAAGACCGCGATCGCGGGCGGCGACGCCAATTGGGGGCGCGTAGTGATGGCGGTAGGAAAGGCGGGCGAGCCTGCGGACCGAGACAAGTTGAAGATCAACTTCGGTTCCCATGTCGTTGCCGACAAAGGCGAAAGAGCGCCTGGCCACAACGAGGCGCTGGCGACGAAAGCGGTCGCCGGCCCGGAAGTGCAGATCGGCGTCGATGTCGGCGTTGCCAAAGGGCGAGCCGTGGTCTGGACCTGCGATCTCACCGAAGGCTACATCCGCATCAACGGTTCCTATCGCAGCTGACCGGTTTCCCGATGACCGAATTGCGGCTTGTCCTGGTGGCGGCTTGTGCGCTGATCGACTCGGAGAGACGCGTGCTGATCGCGCAGCGGCCCCCGGCGAAGTCGATGGGCGGCCTCTGGGAGTTTCCCGGCGGCAAGGTGGAGGCGAATGAGCGCCCGGAAGCGACTGTCGTTCGCGAGATGCGCGAAGAACTTGGCGTAACCATCGAGGAAAGCTCGCTTTTGCCATTCGCCTTCGCCTCGCATGCCTATCCGGACTTCTACCTTCTGATGCCTTTGTTCCTGTGCCGGCATTGGGAAGGCGCGATCTTGCCGCGCGAGGGACAGAAGGTGGCCTGGGTCCGGCCTGACGAGCTCGAGAGCTATCCAATGCCACCCGCGGACGTGCCGCTCATCCCCATGCTGCGGAAAATGATCTGATGATTACTCGGGTTTTGCCTTTTCGCCCGCTGAGCGTTCGACTGTTCCGAGTGCGTCTGCGAGGCTCGCCTTGGCGCTTCCCGGCGCGAGCGGCTTCTGCTGTCCCTCATGCGGCGCCCAGCCGGTGAGGAATCCAATGTCGAAGTTCGCCGCGAAGCGGCCGTCCACGGACGAAAATCGGGCAGCGTATTCGTCGATGAGCGCTTGAAGCGTGCGGCGAGGCAGGAATTCGGCGCGCCGACCGGCGAGCGCGTTTGTCTCGCCAAGTGCGCGAAGGTCCGAAAACAGAGTCGCGATGTCGCGATAGCGGACGTTGACGCGCTCGACGTCGGCGACGGTGAGCGCGAAGCCGGCTCGCTGCAAGAGACCACCCAATTCGCGCACATCGGCGAACGGCGCCACGCGCGGCGAGGCGCCGCCTAGCGTGTCGGCTTCGGCCGCCGCGAACGCCGTGCGTAACTCGTGCAATGTTTCGCCGGCAAACAGCGCCGCAATGAAGAGGCCGTCGGGCCGCAGAGCCCGCCTGATCTGGACCAGCGTCCCGGGCAGATCGTTTACCGCATGCAGCGAAAGCACGCTCACCACGAGGTCGAAGCTCTCGTCGGCGAAGGGCAGCGCCTCCTCGTCGCCCACGACCGACGGGCGATCATCAAAAAACCCCATTCTTGTCCATGATTGCGCGGCTGCTTTCAGCGTCGGAAAGACGCGCTCCCGCGAATGAAGATCGAGACCGTGAGTGAATCGGCGATTGATCGCGCTGAGCCGCTCCATGATGTGCGCGGCGGCATCCTGAGCGAGAAAGAGATCGCCGCCGCGAATGAGCGCACGGGCGCGCCTTGCCCTGTAGGCGGCGCGATCGAAGATTCGCGGCGGTCCCGAACTCATCGCTGGACCCAAACTAAACTCATGCGGGCGAGGAGGAAAATCCTGCGCCCGGCGCTTGGTCTTCTCCATCGAGCTCTGGCTCTTGCGCTGAACCTCGTCTTTCCGCCGCTCTGCGTGTCCTGCCGTGCCAGAGTCTCTGAGACCCATTCCTTATGCGCGAACTGTTGGAGCCGGATCTCCTTCATCGAGGGCTCGCTCTGCGCTCGTTGCGGGACGCCGTTCGAAATCGATCCGGGTGGGGAGACAATCTGCGGCGCCTGTCACGCGCGCCCACGCAATTTCGATCGGGCTCGCGCCCTCTTTCGCTATGATGACGCCTCCAAGCCCCTCATCCTCGCGTTCAAGCATGGCGATCGGCTGGATCATGCGCCGGCCTTTGCCCGCTGGCTCGAACGGACCGGGAGACCGCTTCTGGAGGATGCAGAAATTCTCGTTCCCGTACCGCTACATCGCTGGCGCTTGTGGAGGCGCCGGTACAATCAGGCGGCGATCTTGGCTCATCGTTTGGGGGAGGCTTACGGCCGTCCGCACGATCCGCTGGCCCTCGAACGCAAACGCCCGACCAAGAGCCAAGGCGAGATGGTCTCCGCGAAGGCGCGGCGCCGAAACGTGCTCGGCGCGTTCCAAGTGCCGAAGTCGAAGCTCGCGGCGGTCAACGGCCGGAACGTCCTTATCATCGACGATGTCTTCACGACCGGGGCAACGTTGGATGCTTGCGCACGCGCTTTGAAGCGGGCAGGGGCGCGGCGTGTCGACGCCTTGGCCTTGGCACGCGTTGTAAGGCCGCTCACGAGCGATATATGACAGGAGGACGAATAGGTTCGTGAGTCGGGTTTTCGATGGCTAGAGTGGTTATCTATACGGCGCCGGTTTGCTACTATTGCGTTGAAGCCAAGCGGTTGCTGACGAGAAAAGGCGTCAAGTTCGAGGAAATCGACGTGTCCCGAGACCCCGAGCTGCGGCGAACGATGGTGCAAAAAGCCGGCGGTCGGATGACGGTACCGCAGATTTTCGTCGATGAGCGACATGTTGGAGACTGCGACGGCATCTACGCGTTGGAAAAAGAGGGCAGGCTCGATGCGCTGCTTAACCCGGCATGAGTGACCGCAAGATCAAGGTTGGCTGTGTTCAGCTGCGCTCGACAGACGACGTCGATGAGAACATTGCGGCGGCTTCGGACCTGATACGGAGCGCGGCCAAGGCAGGTGCCCATTTCATCGCCACGCCAGAAAACACCACGCTGATGGCTGCGGACGGCGGCGCCAAGCTGGAAAAAACCGTCGCGGAGCGCGATGACAAAGCGGTGCCGGCATTCTCCGCGCTTGCGGAGGAGCTCGGCGTTTGGCTTCTCGTAGGGTCGCTTGCCATCAAGGTGTCTGAGAGGAAGACCGCCAATCGCTCATACCTATTCGATCCGAAAGGCCGGATCGAAGCGCGCTACGACAAGATCCATCTGTTCGACGTCAATCTTCCGTCCGGCGAGACCTATCGCGAGTCGAACACGGTCGCGCCGGGTACCGAGGCGGTGATTGCCAGTCTTCCCTGGGCGCGACTTGGACTTTCGGTCTGCTACGACCTGCGCTTTCCGCACTTTTACCGGGCGCTTGCCAAAGCCGGCGCCGAGATTCTCACCGTGCCATCGGCATTCACGGAAACCACGGGCAAGGCTCACTGGCACGTGCTGCTCAAGGCTCGCGCTATCGAGAACGGCTGCTTCGTCATCGCCCCCGCGCAAGGCGGCACCCATGCCAACGGACGCAAGACCTACGGCCACAGCCTCATCGTGAGCCCCTGGGGCGACATTCTGGCCGAAGGGGGTACCGAACCAGGCGTCGTGACGGCAGAGCTCGATTTGGGCGAAGTCGCGGCGGCGCGTGCGCGGCTTCCCTCGCTGCACCACGACCGGTCTTTCAGTGCACCTGTATAAAATGCATTCCTCTTGGTTAACCAGATTGCGCGGTCGGTTCTGCTATGATCGTGCCTCAAAGTGCGAAGGTAGAGACCCCCCGACGTGATCACCTACCGTTTGAGCTGCTCGCAAGGGCACGAATTCGAGGGCTGGTTCAAGGACAGCGGCGCGTATGATTTGCAGCAAGCCGCCGGCGCGCTCTCGTGTCCCATGTGCGGCGATGCGCAGGTTAAAAAAGCCATCATGGCGCCCTCGGTGAAAGGATCCATCACCAAGGCCAAAGGCCGCGCGGAAGCTCCCGCCCCTCAGCCGGACAATCAGCAGGTGCATCAATTTGTTTCCGGATTCCGCAAATTCGTCGAGGAGAATGCGGAATATGTCGGGCGGCGCTTTCCCGAAGAGGCGCGCAAGATCCACTACGGCGAATCCGACGAGCGTCACATCTATGGCGAGAGCACGGTCAAGGAAGCCTGGGATCTCATCGAGGAAGGCATCGACGTCGCGCCGATGCCCCCCGACCCCGACGATTTGAACTGATTGCGGGTTGCTATCCCGCCATGCGTTTTTCGGCGACGGTCATGTAATTCACGTCGGTGTCCGAAGAGAGGCGCCATTCCCATCGCAACGGGTCGAAGACGACGCCCTGGATTGCGCTTACCGTTAAACCGGCTGCTTCGAGAATCGCCTGCAATTCGCCTGGGCGCACGAAACGGTTCCAGTCATGAGTCCCGGGCGGCAGCCAGCGCAGCACGAATTCAGCACCGATCTTCGCCAGCGCAAGGCTTTTGAGCGTGCGATTGAGAGTTGCGACGAGCATCAGCCCGTCGGGCTTTACCAAGCGAGCGCAAGCCGACAGGAATCCCCCGAGGTCGGCGACATGCTCGACGACTTCCATGTTGAGGATGAAGTCGAATTGGACGCCTTCGCGGACAAGAGCCTCGGCCGTCGTAGCCCGGTAAGTGAGATCGAGCTTGGCACCGGCGGCATGAGTTTCCGCCGTTCTCACGTTTTTCTCCGAAGCGTCGGCGCCCAGCACGGAGAATCCCATCCGCGCCGCCGGCTCGGAGAGAAGCCCGCCGCCGCAGCCGATGTCGAGGAGGCTCAGCCCTTCGAAGGGACGCAGCCGGTTCGCGTCCCGCTTGAAGTGCCTCGCGGCGAGGTCGCGGATGAATTTAAGCCGGACCGGATTGAACGCGTGCAGCGGGCGGAATTTTCCGCGCGGGTCCCACCATTCGGCGGCCAGCCGATTGAATTTCTCGATTTCCTCGGGATCGACGGAGCACTCGTCTTCGCCCTCGTGCCGGGCGGACGTCCTGAGCGGCCCAGAGGGGGGTGTGGTCACGAGAGCTCCATTCGGCCGTTGAGCGAAGCTCAGGCCGCGTCTATGTATGGCCCGCAAAGCCCACCTACGCCAGAGCCGGAAATGTCGAAGATCGTAATGAAGTTCAGCGGTACATCGGTGGCCGACATCGACCGGATTCGCAACGTGGCGAGGCTCGTCAAGCGCGAGACCGACGCTCAACATCAAGTGGCCGTCGTAGTCTCTGCGATGTCGGGAGAAACCAACAAGCTCGTTGCCTGGACAAGGGCGCTCTCACCGCTCCACGACGCAAGGGAATACGATACCGTGGTTGCCGCGGGCGAGCAGATCACGGCAGGGCTGTTGGCGGTGGCGCTCTCCTCGGCAATCGGGGTTCCGGCCCGTTCCTGGCTTGGCTGGCAAGTTCCTATTCGAACCTCGGCGATGCATGGCTCGGCACGCATCGTTTCCATCGAGCCGGGCGCTCTCAACGAACGCCTGCAGCAGGGTCAGGTGGCGGTCGTGGCCGGCTTTCAGGGGATAGCCCCGGACAACCGTGTCTCGACGCTCGGCCGCGGCGGTTCGGATACGAGCGCAGTCGCGCTTGCGGCCGCGCTTAAGGCCGACCGGTGCGATATTTACACTGATGTGGACGGCGTCTACACGAGCGACCCCCGGGTGGTTCATAGGGCCCAGCGGCTGCACAAGATCGCGTTCGAGGAGATGCTCGAGCTTGCCTCGCTCGGGGCCAAAGTGCTCCAGACCCGCTCGGTCGAGCTGGCCATGCTGCATCGGGTGCCGGTACGCGTTCTCTCGACTTTTGATGCCGACAACGGCGGTACTTTGCTTTGCGACGAGGAAGACATCGTGGAAAAGAACCCAGTCACCGGCATCGCCTACTCGCGCGATGAAGCAAAGATCACGCTTTTGAAGATTCCGGACCAGCCTGGAATCGCCGCTTCGATTTTTGGGCCTTTGGCCGATGCGGGTCTCAACGTCGATATGATTGTTCAGAACATTTCCGAGGACGGCCGCCGCACCGACTTGACCTTCACGGTGAGCCGGGCCGAGCTCGACCGCGCCTTGGATGCGATCCGCAAGGCCGCGCCCCAAATCGGTTACAAGGATTTGATATCGGATGCCAATGTCGCCAAGGTTTCGATCATCGGCATCGGCATGCGCGCGCATCCTGGCGTCGCGCAGACGATGTTCAAAACCTTGGCCGAGAAGGGCATCAACATCCAGGTGATCTCGACTTCGGAAATCAAAGTCAGCGTCCTGATCGCGGAAGACTACGTCGAGCTTGCGGTCCGGGCGTTGCATTCGGCATACGACCTCGATGCGGCATGATTTGTGCTAAAACTTGATGCACGAGCGGCCCTGCACGAGGCCTGATCAGGGAGTGGGCGTCCTCCGTAAGGAGTGGACTGCCCAGCGAGTGAGCACGTTGACGCGAAACCGACGCATGGTAGGGAAGCCCATCTGATGCCGCCGCAACTCGTAGCCGGCGGCCCCAGGGTTCTTCTGCGCCGCCTGCGCGAGATTATGGCGGAGCGGCAGAGCGCCCAGGCGCGCCTCGACAAACTGGTGTCCGTCATCGCGGCGAACATGGTCGCGGAAGTGTGCTCGATCTATCTTCGGCGCGCCGGCGGCGTGCTTGAGCTGTTCGCGACCGAAGGCTTGAACCGCGAGGCAGTCCATCGCACACGGCTGAAACGCGGCGAGGGTCTCGTGGGCTTGGTGGCGGAATCCGCCGCGCCGCTTAATCTATCCAACGCGCCCGAGCATCCGGCGTTCTCCTACCGCCCGGAAACCGGCGAAGACCCATTCCGCTCGTTCCTCGCCGTGCCGATCGTTCGCGGCGAGCGCGTCTTCGGCGTGCTCACCGTGCAGAACCGCACCGCCCGGCACTATGACGAAGAGGAAGAAGAAGCGCTGGCGACGATCGCCATGGTGCTGGCCGAAGTCGTGGCGCAGGGCACTCTGGTCGATCTCGCCGAGGTGGACGAGGCCTCGCTGTCGCCGACGCGGACCGCCGTGTTCCGCGGAGAGGGCCTCGCCGAAGGCTTGGCCATCGGCAGCGTCTTCCTGCACGAGCCGCGCGTGAAAGTGGAGCGGATGATCGCGGACGATCCCGCGGCGGAATTGGAGCGCTTGGATGCCGCGCTTGGAGAATTGCAGGTCTCGGTCGACGCGATGCTGGAATCTTCCGAGCTCGATCTCGCTGGTGAAACTCGCGAAGTCCTCGAAGCCTACCGGCTGTTCGCGAACGATCAGGGCTGGCGGCAACGCTTGCTCGACGCGGTACGCACCGGACTGACGGCGGAAGCCGCAGTCGAGCGCGTTCAGGACGAGAATCGGGCGCGGATCACGCGTACAAATGACCCGTATTTGCGCGGACGCTTGCATGATTTCGACGATCTGGCGCGGCGCCTGTTCCGGCATCTGGCGAAATCCGACAGCGTGCTCGATGCCAATGTGCTGCCGGAGAGCGCCGTCGTCGTCGCCCGGTCGATGGGACCGGCGGAGCTCCTCGATTACGGCCGCAACCGCATCTTCGCGCTGGTGGTCGAAGAGGCGGCCCAGACGTCCCACATCGCGATTGTCGCTCGATCACTGAGCGTCCCGCTTGTCGGCTCCGTCGAGGGATTGGCCGACGCCGCGCGCTCAGGCGATTCAATCGTCGTGGATGCGGAAAGCGGCGAAGTCCATTTGCGCCCTCCGCCGGAGGTCGTTCACGCCTTTCAAGCCAAGCAGGCCCTTTTGGCCCAGCGCGTGGCGCGCTTTGCCGCCATTCGCGACGAGCCCGCGGTCACGCGCGATGGCGTGCGCGTGAGCCTCAACATGAATGCAGGCCTGCTGCTCGATTTGCCGCATCTCGTCCAATCAGGCGCCGACGGGATCGGTCTCTTCCGTACCGAGCTGCAGTTCATGATCGGCTCCAACATGCCGCGCCTGCAAGATCAGATCGCCTTTTACCGGCAGGTTCTCGACGCGGCAGGTTCGAAGGCGGTGGTCTTCCGTACCCTCGATCTTGGCGGCGACAAGGTGCCGAGCTACGGCCGCGCGGCACGCGAGGAAAATCCGGCGCTCGGGTGGCGCGCGCTCCGCATCTCGCTCGATCGTCCGGCGCTCCTGCGTTACCAGATGCGCGCGCTCATCACGGCGGCAGAGGGAAGGCCCTTGAACGTGCTGCTGCCGATGGTCAGCGAGGTCGCCGAATTTGAGGCAGCGCGCGCGCAAATCGGGCGCGAAGTCGAGCGCGCGCGCCGAATCGGCACGGTGCTGCCCTCCGGGATCCGGCTCGGTGCCATGGTGGAAGTGCCATCGCTCCTCTTCGAATTGGCGCAGATGATGCGGACGGCCGACTTTGTCTCCGTCGGCTCGAACGATCTCCTGCAATTCATCTTTGCCGCTGATCGGACCAATCCTGCCGTGGCCAAGCGCTACGACACGCTCTCGCCGGCCGTTCTCAGTCTCGTGCGGCAGATCGTCGAAACCGGCCGTCACGCGGGCCGGCTCGAAGACGTTTCCTTTTGTGGCGAAATTGCTGGCCGCCCCTTGGAGGCGATGGCGCTGATCGGGCTCGGGATCTCGTCGCTTTCCATGCAGGCGTCGATGATCGGGCCCGTGAAGATGATGATCCGCAGCTTGGACACGCGCGCGCTCAAGCCTCTGGTCGCGGAATTGTGCGGCATTGCGGGACCGAGCGCACGCGGTGAGCTTGCCGATTTCGCCGCACGCCACGGCGTGCCGATCGGTCGCACGACATAAATTGCGCATAATTTTTTGCTGATTGTGACGCGCGGCCCGTTCTGCGTTAATCTGCGCCGGGGCTGAGGCTGCTGCTCAACGGGACGGCGGCGTTCGCAAATTTCTACGAATGTGTTGGAGTTTCGATCCCGGGCGGTAATGACGACAACATGGCTAAAGTAACGCGACTTACGCTCGACGGCGGCGGGTCTGACCGTAAACGCATGAATCTGCGTGAGATCTCCAGTGATGCCGACGCGCCGCTCGAGACGGTGGGGCAGGATCTCCGCAGCGCCCGTCAAAAGCGAGGAGAAGAGCTCAAGGAAATCGCCAAGGAGCTCAAGATCCGTCGCGACTATCTCGATGCGATCGAGGACAGCCGGTTCGAGGCGCTTCCGGGCCGCACCTATGCGATCGGTTTCGTCCGCACCTATGCCGAATATCTTGGACTCGACAGCGCGGAATGCATCGACCGGCTGAAAGCGGAAATCGCCGGGCGGGGAGACGCCAAAGAGCACGCGGTTGCACTCAGTCCGCCGCGCGAGCGTCGCCTGCCGCAAGGCGGTATTGCGCTCGTTATTCTCCTGCTGATCGCCGGCGTTTATCTCTCCTATTATCTTTACGTTTCCGCCATTCGCATTGCCACGCCAGCCGTCACCCCAGTTCCGGCGCGGCTAGCCCAACAGGCTTCACCACCCGCGAGCGCCCCCGCTCAACCGACCCTTGCAGGGCCGGGCCCCGCCACGGCTGAACCCGTGCCTACTGCTGTTCCGGCAGCGCCTGCGCTTGCCGCGGCGCCCGAGCCGGTTCCTGCTGCCGCGCCCGCCGTTCCGCAAGGCATGAAATACGGCGCCCAAAATACCGGCTCGCGGCTCACGCTTCTGGCTCACAAGCCCGCGCGTCTGACCGTGCTTGGGGCCAATAACCGCCTCTTTCTGGACCGTCCTCTTCAGGCGGGCGATTCCTATGTCGTTCCAAACGTGTTAGGCCTGATGATGACCACCACGGATGGCGGAGCCATCGAGCTTATCCTTGACGGGAGTTCGCTGGGCTACGCCGCGAAAGAGGGCGTCGTCGCGAGCAATATCTCGCTCAACCCGAGAGACGTTGCGGCACGCAAGCAGCCATGAGCATCCGGCCTTATCGGGACATTTTAAGGAGAAAATCCCGCAAGATCCGCGTCGGTGCGGTCGAAGTGGGGGGCGATGCGCCGATCTCGGTGCAGTCGATGACCAACACATTGACCTCCGACGCCCGCGCGACGATCGATCAGATCAAGCGTCTCGAGGACGCAGGCGCCGACATCGTGCGGGTTTCCTGCCCCGACGAAGAATCGACGCGGGCGCTTAAGACCATCGTGAGGGCGTCACGCGTTCCGATCGTCGCCGATATCCATTTCCACTATAAGCGCGCGCTCGAGGCGGCCGATGCCGGCGCCGCGTGCCTGCGCATCAATCCCGGCAACATCGGCTCCGCGCAGCGCGTGAAGGAAGTCGTAAAAGCGGCCAAGGATCACGGCTGTTCGATGCGCATCGGCGTCAACGCCGGTTCCCTGGAGAAGGATTTGCTCGAGCGCTTCGGCGAACCGTGCCCCGAGGCCATGGTGGAGAGCGCGCTCAGACACATGAAGATGCTCGAGGACAACGATTTCTTCGAGTTCAAGGTGAGCGTCAAAGCCTCCGACGTGTTCTTGGCGGTCGCGGCCTATCAGCAATTGGCGGACGTCTGCGATTATCCGCTGCATCTGGGCATCACCGAGGCCGGTGGCATGATTCCTGGCACGGTGAAGTCATCCGTCGGTATCGGCATGCTGCTCTGGGCTGGAATCGGCGATACCATCCGGGTTTCGCTTTCGGCCGAACCCGAGGAAGAAATCCGCGTCGGTTTCGATCTCTTGAAGTCGCTTGGCCTGCGCCACCGCGGCGTCAACATCGTTTCTTGCCCATCTTGCGCGCGCCAGGGCTTCGACGTCATCCGCACGGTCGGCGTGCTCGAAGAACGGCTCAAGCACATCGCCACGCCGATGTCGCTTTCGATCATCGGCTGCGTGGTCAACGGTCCGGGCGAAGCACGCGAAACCGATATCGGTTTCACCGGCGGCGGTGCCGGCGCGGGCATGATCTACTTGAACGGCGAGCCGGTCTATAAGCTCGACAATAAGCAGCTGGTGGACCACATCGTGGAGCTCTGCGAGAAGAAAGCGGCCGAAATCGAAGGTGCGCGGAACACGCCCGCACTTGAAGCCGCGAAGTAGCGCGGCACATTTCAAGTCCCATGATTCCCGACGGGAAACTCGAACGCGTTCTGGATCGCTTTCACGCGATAGAGGCGCAGCTTGCCTCAGGCCATACGGGCGAGTTCGCCAAGCTTTCGAAAGAGCACGCGCAACTTCTCCCCGTCGTGAACGCGATCCGCGCTTATAAAGACACGCGCGGCGCGCTCGCGGAAAGCGAAGGGCTGTTGAACGATCCCGCATCCGAGCCGGAGCTCAAAGCGCTCGCCCAGGAGGAAGCTGACGGTTTGCGCAGGCGGTTCGGCACGCTCGAGCGCGACGTCAAGTTTCTGCTGTTGCCGAAGGATTCGGCGGATTCGTCGAGTGCGATCCTCGAGGTCCGGGCGGGAACGGGAGGCGATGAAGCCGCGCTGTTCGCCGGAGACCTCTTAAAGATGTACACGCGCTATGCGCAACTCCAGGGGTGGAAAGTCGAGCTTCTGTCGCTCAGCAACTCCGACCTCGGGGGCGTGAAGGAGGCCGTGCTCGCCCTCGAAGGACACGGTGCCTATGCCAAGCTCAAATTCGAGTCCGGCGTTCATCGCGTGCAGCGCGTGCCTGTGACCGAAGCCTCCGGGCGAATCCACACCTCTGCGGCGACGGTCGCTGTGCTGCCTGAACCCGAGGATGTCGACATCGACGTGCAGGACAAGGATTTGCGCATCGACGTCTATCGTGCATCAGGCGCGGGCGGCCAGCATGTCAACAAGACCGAATCCGCCGTCCGCATCACGCATCTTCCGACCGGAATCGCCGTGGCGATGCAGGAGGAAAAGTCCCAGCACAAGAATCGCGCCAAGGCGATGAAGATCCTCAAGGCGCGCCTCTTCGAAGCCGAGCGCGAACGTCAGGCAAGCGCGCGTGCTGCCGAGCGGAAGGGACTCGTCGGTTCCGGCGACCGCTCGGAACGAATCCGTACCTATAATTTCCCTCAAGGCCGCGTTTCGGATCACCGCATCAATCTGACGCTCTATAAGCTCGACCGGATACTTTCCGGCGATGATCTTTCCGAGATCGTCGATGCGCTCATTACCGAGGATCAGGCGAGTCGCCTCGCCGCGGAAGAAGAGCCGGCATGACCGTCCTCGATTCCGCCGCGCGGCGCTTGCACGAGGCCGGGAGTGAATCGCCTCGACTCGAAGCGAGGCTCTTGCTCGCGCACGCGTTGGGCGTATCTCAAGAGGACGTAATCGCTGGAAATTATGTGCTAGACGCCCAAATTCGCGAGCGTTTCGAGGCGGGCTTATCGCGTCGCAGCGGGCGTGAACCGCTCGCTTATATTCTGGGCCAGCGGGAATTCTGGAGCCTCGAATTCGCCGTCGGACCTGGCGTCCTCGTGCCGCGCCCGGAATCCGAGACATTGGTCGAGGCGGCCCTCAATCGCTTCCCTGACCGCGACTCCTCACTTGATGTCCTCGATTTGGGAACGGGCAGCGGCTGCCTGTTGCTGGCGTTCTTATCCGAGCGTTCGCGCGCCAAAGGGGTTGGCGTCGATATCTCCGGCGATGCGCTCGTTTTTGCCGACGGAAATGCGAAAAACTTAGGATTTGAGGCGCGAGTGGAACTGTTTCGCGGCGATTGGGCACAGGCGCCCGGACGCCTTTTCGACGTCGTTTTCGTCAACCCGCCCTATATCGCCGAGAGCGCGATCGACGATTTGGACCCTGACATCGCCCGCTACGAGCCCCGACTTGCCTTGAGCGGTGGCGTGGATGGATTGGATGCGTATCGACGGATTGCTGCAGTGCTTCCCAATTATCTGAAACCGGGCGGGTTGGCGTTTGTCGAACTGGGCCAGGGCCAGCTCGACGCGGTAACGCGGATGTTCCAGAACGCGGGCCTTGAAGTTAATGGAACATTTTGCGATCTCACTAGTATTCCTCGCTGCCTAGTTGCGCGTGGGGCGCAATGCGATGGCCGTTGGCCGAAAAAAGCATTGGAAATGGAGACCGGAAGCGGATAGGTTCCGCCCCGCTGGGGACATGGAGGGTTTCAGCCGCCAAGGGGATTGGCAGGTTGAAGCGATGCGCAAGGAAGCGCCCCTTCGTGTGAAAAAGAGCCCGACTAAACGCGCGAACTAGAGACGACCGAATCCGTGCGCGTGCGGGCAAAGGATATGCGTTTGTACATGATGTTGAGTTATCGCATTAAGCGGGACGCGGCGACGTTCGGCCGAGTAAATTTGTTCGGCCCCCAGGCGCCCTCCCGAAACTCTGAGGGGCCACTGTGAAACGTTCTCGAGGACGCGGCCGCAGGCCGCAAAACAACCACAACCGGGCTTTTGATTCGACTGGCCCGGATGTCAAGATCCGCGGTACTGCCGCACATGTTTACGAAAAATATCTCCAGCTTGCGCGCGATGCGACTTCGGCGGGAGATCGCGTGACGGCGGAGAATTACCTTCAGCACGCCGAGCACTATTACCGGATTCTGATGGCTCAAGGCGGGTTGCCGCAACAGCAACAGCAAGGCGGCCAGGGTGGTGGACAACCGCAGAATTACGGCGGACAGCACGGCCAGCCACAGCAGCAGCCCTACGGCAATGGTGAGAACAGACCCGCCATGCAGGAGGGTTACCCCCAGCCGGTCGGCAGCGCCCCGTCCTTCAGCCTGAACGATCAGGGTGACGACGGTGAAGAAGGAGACGAAGCGGCCTGATCTGCCGGTTTTTGGCCGTTTCGCCCTTGTGTTGCTCTAGATCAACGCCACATTAGCCCAAGCGTGGTGCCATTGGGCCGCGCTGACGCTAGCCCATGTGGGCGGCGTCCGACGTTTTGCCGCGCCTTCATGGGCGGAAAAGCGGACGGAAGGGAGCCAAATCATGGATATGGAGAAGTTCACCGAACGGGCGCGCGGCTTCATTCAGTCGGCCCAGAGCGCGGCGCTCGGAGCGAATCACCAACTCTTCACGCCCGAACATCTGTTGAAGGTCCTCCTCGACGATGAGGAGGGCATGGCGTCCAACCTCATTCAGTCCGCCGCTGGCAGGCCTCAAGAGGTTCGCCAAGCCGTCGAGTTGGCGCTCGCGAAACTCCCCAAAGTGCAGGGTGGCGGCGGTCAAGTCTATCTTGCTCCGGAGACTGCTCGAGTCCTCAATCTAGCGCAGGACTTGGCCAAGAAGGCCGGCGACTCGTTCGTCACGGCCGAGCGTCTGCTCCAGGCGCTTGCGATGAGCACGGGAACGCCTGCCGCGGCCGCGCTTAAGAACGCGGGTGTCACGCCGCAAGCCCTGAACAAGGCGATCAACGATTTGCGCCAGGGCCGTACGGCGGACACGGCGACGGCCGAGAATGCCTATGACGCGCTCAAGAAATATGCACGCGACCTGACCGAAATTGCGCGGCAGGGCAAGCTTGACCCGGTGATCGGACGCGATGAGGAAATCCGTCGCACGATTCAGGTGCTTTCGCGCCGCACCAAGAACAATCCTGTCCTCATCGGCGAACCGGGCGTGGGTAAGACCGCGATCGTCGAAGGCTTGGCGCTGCGCATCGTCAACGGCGACGTCCCCGAGTCTCTGCGCGACAAGCGCCTGATGGCGCTCGACATGGGCGCGCTTATCGCCGGTGCCAAGTTCCGCGGCGAGTTCGAAGAGCGCCTGAAGGCGGTCTTGTCGGAGATCACCGCGGCTGCGGGAAAGATCATCATCTTCATCGACGAGATGCACACGCTGGTCGGCGCCGGCCGAGCCGAGGGCTCGATGGACGCGTCGAACCTCTTGAAGCCCGCGCTCGCGCGCGGCGAGCTGCATTGCATCGGCGCGACCACGCTCGACGAATACCGCAAGCATGTGGAGAAGGATGCGGCGCTCGCCCGTCGTTTCCAGCCGGTGTTCGTCTCCGAGCCGACCGTGGCGGACACGATCTCGATCCTGCGGGGGCTCAAGGAGAAATACGAAGTCCACCACGGCGTCCGGATCACGGATGCCGCGATCGTCGCCGCGGCGACGCTCTCCCACCGCTACATTACCGACCGCTTCCTTCCCGATAAGGCGATCGACCTGATGGACGAGGCGGCGAGCCGTTTGCGCATGCAGGTCGACTCCAAGCCCGAGGAGCTCGACGAGCTCGATCGGCGCATCATCCAGCTCAAGATCGAGCGCGAAGCGCTGAAGAAGGAATCCGACAAGGCATCGAAGGACCGGCTCGAGAAGCTCGAACACGAGCTCGCCGGGCTCGAAGAAGAATCGCGTGCGCTGACGGCGCGCTGGAGCGAGGAGAAGAAGGCGCTCCAATCGGTGCAGAAACTGAAAGAGGAAATCGATCGCGCGCGGCAGGAACTCGAGGTCGCGCAGCGGCGCGGCAATCTCGGCCGGGCCGGCGAGCTTGCCTACGGCGTCATTCCAGACCTCGAACGCAAGCTCAAAGCGGCCGAAGAGAAAGGCAGCGCCGGTCTCGTCAACGAGGCGGTTACCGAAGAGCACATCGCGCAAGTGGTATCTCGCTGGACGGGCATTCCCGTGGACAAGATGCTCGCCGGCGAGCGCGAAAAGCTCCTCAAGATGGATGACGCGCTGGAGGAGCGCGTCATAGGTCAGGACGAAGCGGTGCGTGCCATCTCGAATGCGGTGCGGCGCGCGCGTGCGGGGCTTCAGGATCCCAATCGCCCGATCGGGTCGTTCCTGTTCTTGGGGCCGACCGGCGTCGGCAAGACCGAGCTCACGAAGGCGCTTGCGTCATTCCTCTTCGATGACGATAGCGCCATGGTGCGCATCGATATGTCGGAGTTCATGGAGAAGCATTCCGTCGCCCGCCTGATCGGCGCGCCCCCGGGCTATGTCGGCTATGAGGAGGGCGGGACGCTGACGGAAGCGGTTCGTCGCCGGCCCTATCAAGTCATCCTCTTCGACGAAGTCGAGAAGGCACATCACGACGTGTTCAACGTCCTCTTGCAGGTGCTCGACGATGGGCGGCTGACCGACGGCCAGGGCCGCACCGTCGATTTCAAGAATACCGTGATCATCCTCACCTCGAATCTGGGCGCCGAATACCTTGCCGCTCAGCCGGAAGGCGAGGACTCCACCGCGGTGCGCAGTCAGGTGATGAATGCGGTGCGGCAGCACTTCCGTCCTGAGTTCCTCAACCGACTCGATGAGATCATCCTGTTCCACCGGCTGACACGCGCGCACATGGACCGGATCGTCGAAATCCAGATCGACCATCTGATGAAACTCCTGGCCGATCGCAAGATCGCCGTGATCCTCGATGCGAAGGCGAAGGCGTGGCTCGCGCAGGCCGGATACGATCCAGTCTACGGTGCGAGACCCTTGAAGCGGGTGATCCAGCGCAATCTGCAGGATCCGCTCGCTAATCTCATTCTGGAGGGTAAGATCACCGACGGTTCGGTGGTGAAAGTTTCGGCCGGCAAGCGTGGCCTGATCATCAACGGAACCGAGTTCACGCGCGAAGACGACACGCTCGGCGGCGTCTTGGGTGGTGCCGAACCGCAGGCCAGCCACGCGGTGCATTGAGCAGCAACGTTTCTCTGGGCGCAGCGCTCGCGAGATGATCGTAAAGGAACCCGATCGCTTGCCGCCGCCTCCAT
>WNFL01112948.1_pt2 | contig 17067 bp, 10 predicted proteins | sample 5400361 | NCBI WGS metagenome assembly WNFL01 (sample SAMN13153351, study PRJNA577476) | soil metagenome | isolation source: 40 cm soil on Douglas fir-dominated hillslope | place: USA:California | collected 2013-09-17 | reverse complement strand
AGAAGCGCAGCGCCTCAACGATTTCCGCCACGACGCGCGAGTGATCGCCGACTACCTGACGCGGCGCATCCGCCATTCCGGTTCGCGCAACCTGCTGCGCACGCCGGAAATGAAGGCCAAGTACCCGGACATCGACAACCAGCCGCGGCTCGACTCGGCGATGTTGGACGCCGCCGCTTCTGACCCGCGCATGGTGCTCAACCTGTTTATCGAGGGAGAGGAGCCGGAAGTCGTCACCGACGAACCGGCAACCAAGATGGATGCGATCGAGGCGATCAAGGTCCTGCAGCCGTTCATGTCGCCACAGCAGATGGCGGTGGTCTCAGACGCGATGCGCGGCGAGGAGAAGCAGTTTTTCTTCGACAAGGTGGTGGAGTTGGCCGACACCTTCGAGACCATGCCCAAGACCTACGACCAGGACGGCAAGGGCGACGACGCGGTGGCGTACCTGCACTACTTCAAGGGCAGCGGCGACTGGTACATCACCGAGAAGGACATGGATGGCGGCGTCGAGCAGGCTTTCGGCCTGGCGGACATCGGCTACGGCGGCGAGTTGGGCTACATCAGCATCGGCGAACTGGTCGAGGCCGGTGTGGAACTCGACTTCCACTTCACTCCGCGCACGCTGCGCGAGATCAAGGGCGAGGCACCGGAGCCGGAGCACAAGGTCGCCGACCCGTTGCGCTATGACCCCGCGACTAATCGCCACAACGGCGTCAAGCTGACGCGCGGCGACATCCTGCGCGACGACGATGGGCAGCGTTACGCGCTCGACCGGGACCGCGGGTTCATCCTCGACCTGACCAAACTGACCGCCGACAGCAAGCCGGCGGGCATGGTCTCGGTGAGTGTCGATCCGACCGACAAGACGCGCTACCGCAGCCTCGTGCTGACCGGCGAGAACCTGTACCCGACGGCCCCGCCGGAGGTGCCAGAGGCCGCGCCAGAGGTGCCGCCGGCCGCGCCGGAACCGCCCGTGAGCGCCGAAAAGCAGTCCGACATCGCGTCGTTCCAGTCGATCATCGACGGCACGGTGGCAGACATCCTCGCGCCGCAACTGGCCGACCAGATGGAGGCCGCGTACCTGCGCCACCAGGGCGACGCCGAGATAGAAGCGCTGGCGACACGCGCGGTGGAGGCTTACCAGGCTGCGCTACTGGCCGCTACGGCCAACGTCTGAGAGGGAAACGCAATCATGCCTTCGGTATCCGCGAAACAAGCGCGTTTTATGTCCGCGTGCGCGCACGGCTGGGGTGCTGATATTTGCCCGCCGGCGATGGTCGCCAAGCGTTTCCACGAGGCCGACAAGGCCGAGGGACGCTTCATCTGCAAGGACGGCTGCATGCGCGGCAAGCTGGTCGAGGCGAGGAAAGCGCGCGCGGCGCTCGACGGCGCGCAGCCCATCGTCTTCGACGAAGCCACCGGCCTGATGGCGCGCCTCAAGCTCAACGGCGAGCTGGCGCAGATCAAGGCCAAACTCGAAACCGCCGCGCTCATCGAGCGCATGCGCCTGAACAAGCGCATGGCGGAGATTCGCACGCTGCTGGTCGGGGGTGCACCGCCTGCGACGCCGCCGGCCGGCACGACCGGCACGTGGCGCGCCAAGTTCTATGTCAGCAAGATGGACGACAGCGGCCTCTACCGCGTGCACTCGAACAAGAACACGAACCCGATCAGCCCGTCGTTTGCCACCGAGGCCGAGGCGGAGGATTGGGCCGTCAAGTTCTACCGCGGCGCGGAAGATCAGACGCCGGAACCGCCGCCGTCTGTCGAGCCTGACCAGCCGGTGGTGCTGCCTCCAGAAGAACAGGGACCGCTCGCGCCGCGCAATCCGAGCGCGCAGTTCTACGACTTCGACCCGCAGCGCAAGCCGGCGCAGCGCAAGAAGGACAACGCCGCGGCGATGGCCATCCTGGCGAAGATCGACGCCGGCGAGCTTGATCCGGCGACGCTCGACGATCAGGCCAAGCAGGCGCTGGCGATGTATTCCGGCACCGGCGGCGCGTTGATCGGCGCCGACGGCAAGAAGGGCAGCGCCTACGAGTATTACACCCCAAAGCCGATCGCCGAGGGCGTGTGGGGCCTGATCGGCGAGTTGGGCTTCACCGGCGGGAAGGTGCTCGACCCGTGCGCCGGCGCCGACATCTTCGGCTCGACCGCGCCCTTGAACGCCGCGATCGACGCCGTGGAACTGAATGAGACCTCCGGGCGCGTCAACGCGCTAGTCAACAACGGCCCCGGCTACACCACCACGATCGCAGCGTTCGAGAAGGTCGCCGCGGCAACGCCGGACGAGCAGTACGACGCAGTGGTGACCAACGTGCCGTTCGGCGGCGTCGCCGATCGCGGCGCGAACCGGCTGCACGACAACCGCTACCAGAACGAGCCGCTGCAAAACTACTTCATCCTGCGCTCGCTGGAAAAGCTGCGGCCGGGCGGCCTCGCGGTGTTCATCACACCGCCGCGCTGCGTCTCCGGCAAGGGCGGCAAGGAGGAAGACCTGCGCGTCAAGGCGAGCTATCTGGCGGAGTTCCTGGGCGCCTACCGGCTGCCCAATTCGGTGTTCGGCACCGCCAGCGCCGACACCATGACCGACGCCATCGCGTTCCGCAAGTACGACCGCGACACCATCGACAAGATCGCCGAACTGCGCGAGCAGGGTCCGCAGACGCTGATCGACGCCAACGTGCAATGGCAGCCGTTCATCACCGGGCACTACTTCGAGGGCGAAGGCAAGCGCTTCGTGTTGGGCGAGTTCGTGCCCAAGGACCCGAACAAGTTCCGCGACGTGGATCGCGTCGTCAACCCGGCGAGCATTGCCGAGATCGGCCGGATGCTCAAGCGCTTCCCCGGCTCGCGCGTCAACTGGAAGCTGTTGGGCACGGTCGAGACCGCGCCGATCGTGTACCGCGAAGGCGACACCATCACGCAGTCCGGCCAGACCCTGCGCATGCAGTCCGGGCGGTGGGTTCCGCTGGCGCGCACCGAGGCGAGCAGCGATGCCGCAGACCTGATCGGCAAACTGACCTCGCCGTACACGGCATTCGAGAACGTCATCGGCTGGGAAGGCGCCGAGGGGTGCGTGGACTACATGACCGACACCTCGCAGGCGTTCGACATTCCCGCCTGGCTGCGCGGCGCGGTCACGGAAATCCGCCGCTTGCAGGACCCCGGCGAACGCGCGCGCATATGGAACGCCGGCGTGGTCGGCATGGCTGCCTCACAGGTGCTCGAAGAACGGCTGGGCGAGGAAACCGGCGTCAACTTCCTAAGCGAGTACCCGGCGCTCTCCGACGCGATGCGCCGGGTTGCGGCCAACGCGGCGAAACGCCCGGCGGCCATCGGCGGCAAGCTGCGCGAGGGCCTTGCGACGCTCGGCCACCACTACCGCCGCCAGACCGGCTATTCCGCCGTCTGGCGCGGCGACGTGCAGCAGCAGGCCACCCCCGGCGTGGAGGTCACCGCCGACGGGAGCTTCGAGGGCCTGCGCTACCAGTCGAAGTCGATTTGGGTGGGCCTCGACGACGCCCGCAAGATTTACGGCGAGAACTTCGACCCGATCGCCGATCCGGCATGGTGCGTATCGGCCGAGGGCAAGCGCCTGACGCGCGCGGATGACTACTACGTCGGCGGCTACGCCGATTTCCTGCGGCGCATCGACGCCGAGATCGCCGCCGCGACCGACGAGACCGTGCGTTCCAAGCTGCTGCGCCAGAAGCTCGACGCCGCGGAGCGCATCGACAAGGTGGAAGTCAACAAACTGACCTTCAACCTGTTCAGCCCGCACGTCACGCTGGAAGAAAAAGCCGACTTCCTGCGCCGCTTCGTGCATCCGTCGGCGGCCGTCGTGTATGACGAGAAGACCGGCGAGAAGCGCGTTGACATCGACATCCGCGGCAGCAACCTGACCGACCGGCAAAAGCTGCTGAATCGCGTCGGCGACTACATGAAGAACGGCACGATCACGTTGGGCGGCGTGAAGCTCGGCATGGACGATGCCAAGGCGATCGCCGAACTGCGCCGTATCATAAGCACCGCCAACGAGCAGTTCAACGGCTGGGTGCGCGGCAACAGCGCGATCATCGGGCGCCTCGAAGCGGTCGCGGCCGATCCCGAACGGCTGCGTTTCCGCCTTGCCGACGATGAAGCGCCGATTTCGATTCCCGGCATGGGCGGGGAAGTCACCCTGCACGGTTACCAGAACGCCTTCGTGCGCCGCACCGGGCGCGAATTCGGCGGCATCAACGGCTTCGCAGTGGGGCTGGGCAAGACCTATTCGGCGCTGGCGTCGGTACAGTACGCGCAGTCGATCGGCGTCAAGTCCAAGGCGTTTTTCATCGTTCCCAACTCGGTATTGTCGAACTGGCGCAAGGAAGCCACTGTTCATCGGCCTGCGCATCAAGGGCGACAAGGCCATCGTCAGCGCGGCGAACTTCGACGCCGACCTGACCACGGTGATGGAGAACCGCCACAGCAAGGTGTTCATGACCCTGGAGGCGTTCGAGCGCATCCGCCTGCGCGACGAGACGATCACCGCCTATGAGACGTTCATGCGCCAGGCCGATGCGAGTTTCGCCGAGAGCATGGACAAGAAGGAGGACGAGCGCGCCAAAGGCAAGGCCGCCGGGCTGCTTGCGGTGCTGACGGAGAAGAAGGGCAGCGCGCCATACCTCGAAGACCTGGGCGTGGACAGCCTGGTGATCGACGAGGCGCATATGTTCAAGAACTCGTCCGAGACGGTCGATTTCAAGAGCGCCAAGTTCCTGTCGCTGTCGCCGGCCTCGAAGCGCGGCATCGACGCGCAGGCCAAGGCGTGGTTCATCCGCGGCAAGTCGGAACTCAAGGACGGCGTGCTGCTGCTCACCGCCACGCCGATCACCAACAGCCCACTGGAAATCTACTCCATGCTGTCGCTCGCGTCGGGCCACGAACGGGTCAACGACGCCTGCCTGGGCATCCGCGGCGCCGACAACTTCATGGAAATGATGTGCGCCAAGGAGAACCAGGACGACGTGACCATCGACGGCGTGGCGCGCACCACCGACGTGTTCGTCGGCTTGAACAACGTCGGCGTGCTGCGCAAGGTGATCGGCGAGATTGCCACGATCAAGACCGCCGAGGACGTGGGCGCGCAGATCGTCGTCCCGGACCGCGAGGAGAAGCCCACCGGCGTCACGCTGCCGGCCGATACCGTGGATCGCCTCAAGCTGTACAAAGGAGCGTTCCGCTGGGCGATCGACGAAATCATGGAGAAGTCGCCGAACCGCGGCGACCAAGCGGCGTTCCAGGCGGTGGCGGCCCATTTCGGCGAGGAAACGGCGCTGATCGGGCATCCGTTCAACCTCATCAATAAGATGACGCTGCTGATCGCCGACCCGGATCTCGATCAGCGCGCGACCTTCTACAGCTTCATCGAGGCGCAGGCGGACAAGGCGCGCGATGCGGTGGAGCAGTTCAACGCGCGCAAACTGACCGAAGATCGGCCGCGCCCGGCGCCGCTGACCGACGACGCCGCGATTGTCGGCCGCAAGACGATCACCGACACCGCCGGCAATACCAGCGAAGTGCTCAAGATCGAGGTGCGCGCAAAGGTCACCGGCGACCGCGTTGCGATCGACACCATCGACCCGGACAGCCAGAGCGCCTTCGAGGCGATCGCGGAAAAGTTGGAGCTTGATCTGGACGTGTCGGTCCCGCCCAAGCTGGCGGCGATGCTGGAGAACTTCCAGCACGAGCAGGCGTCGCCGCGCGGCATCGACGCCGACGGTCAGCGCTCGGCGGTCGTCCGGCAGATCGTGTTCTGCGACATCCTGCCGCTGCACAGCAAGATCAGGCGCCTGCTGGCGAAGCGCGCGGGCGTTCCCGCGGGTGCGATCGCAATAATCACCGGACGCAGCAATAACTCGCCCGACGAAATCCTCGCGGTTCAGGACGGGTTCAACGCCAGCGGCGTGGACAACAAATACCGCGTCGTGATCGCCAACGAGAAGGCCGAGGTCGGGATCAATCTGCAAAAGGGCACGCAGGCGATCCACCATCTGAGCATCGGCTGGACGCCGGACAGCCTCGAACAGCGCAACGGCCGCGGCGTGCGCCAGGGCAACCTGACCGCGCGCGTGAGCATCTACTACTACGACGCCGACGGCACGTTCGACACCGGCAAGCGCACGCTGGTCAACAAGAAGGCCGACTGGATCGGCAAGGTCATGGACGTGAACGGCGGCGAATCGGTCGCGGTGAGCGGCGGCCTGACGCGCGAGCAGTTGGAGGCGCTGATCGACACCGTAGGCGATGCCGACGCAATGCGCCGCATGCGGGATTCGATCGCCGCGAAGGAGGCCGAGGCGCGCGCATCCAGCAACCGCGACCGGCAGGTCATCAACCTCGACACGATCGTCAAGCAAAACGCCTTCCTGTCCGCCAACCAGGAACCGGAGAAGTTCGTCATCGGCAAGATCATTGGCCTGCGCACCCTCGAAAAGCAGGTGGCGACGCTGCGCGCGCGAATTGCCAATCCGAAGGCGAGCGCGACCGCTGTGGCCAAGAACGAAGCCATGCTCGCCGAGCTGACCGCGACGATCGGCGGACTGCGGCGCGAGATCGAGGCGTCGGCGAACCTGCTGCGGCTGGTGTGGGAGGCCGGCGCGCAACAGGAAAAAACCGTCACGCTGGACGAGTTCTTCGCGGTCGTCGGCCAGCAGCGCATCAAGAACGACAGCGAAGTCGAGGACATGCTCAACGGCAAGCGCTATCCGGGATTCCGCGTGGCGGCGATCGCCGACAGCCCGATCCACAACGAGTGGCAGTCCGAAGTGGACATGGCGCGGTCGATGATCGACGAAGCGAAAGCGAGTTTCGTGCGCCAGGCGGACGCCGGCGGCGCCTTTCCGGCGGCACTGGCGGAGACCGTCGCGCAGGGCCACGGCGGGGTCGCCAGAGGCAAACCAATCGTCGCCGGCATGTTCTTCCGCTTCCCCGACGGTGCGCTGGGCCTGATGCCAAGCATGAAAGAACTGAGCGTCACGGTGGCGCAAGCCGACGGCCGGAACCGGAACAACGTCCGGGTAGCCGACGCGATGAAGGCCGCCGAGGCCGTCTATCCCGGCTCCGCCGAGTACGATGCCTGCATCAGCCGCGCGGCGGAACTCGAAGACAATGAGGCGGAGAAGGGCGGCAGCTGGAACGAGTTCAGCGACGCCGTTCCAGAGGTCGCGCAGCGCCGCAAGACCGAGGCGCTGGCGGCCTATAGCATCGATGACCACACGCTGCCGCAACCTCACTTCCCGTATGTGATCTCGCCGAGGCTTGTCGACAAGACCCCGGTCGCGCGGGCCATCTTCGATGCCCAGGCGGCAGTCGTCAAATCGTTCTATGGCAACAGCTTCGTCGTCCCCAACAGTCTCGCGGTCGAGACGACGCGCCCGACGAGCGAAGGGAAATACGATGCCCTGCGCGAATACGCGCTCGCGCGCGGAATGAAGCTGACGTGGCAGGATTTCGACGAGTACGGCCACGCCGCGCAGGTGCGCAAGCAGATCGAAAAGACGGTAGCGGCGGACGCGCTCAAGGCCGCGCTGAGCGGCGCAATCGAGGACGAAATTCGCGCCCAGGCGCGGGCCTTCATGCTCGCCGCAGTGCCGTGGTTCGATTACTCGGACACCGATCCGCTGGAACGTGACTATATGCCGGTTGGGCTAAGCTCGGCGCTCGCGGACGCGCTCGCGCGGGTGCAGCCGGCGAAGGCCGTAAGCCCCACCGATGTAGTCGGCATCCGCGGCAACACCAAGGCGTGGAAGGATCAGATCAAGCGGTGCGCAGTGATCGAGGGCGCAGGCAGATTCAAGTGGGACGGCGATGCGCAGGTGTGGAACGTGCAACGCGCAGCGTGGGATCATTTGCTCAAGGGCTATCCGAACGCCGCGCGTGAGCTTGAGCTTGTCGCCGCCACGCGGTCAATCTGAGGGGGCTAATCCATGCCATTCACCGAATACCGCTACGACGCCGAACTCATCAAGGCGCTGGTCGCGGAACGCGCCGCCAGCCTGCGCGCGAACCGCGGCTTCTCGAACCTGCTGCGCTTCGGGTTGGGCGTCATCGCGCAGCGACTCGACCGGGACCGGCGGCGTTACCGCGATTACGGCCCCTACTGGTTCGCGCTCAAAGATGCGCTCAACGCCGCCGGCTACAACCTGGGCCAGCAGTCCGACCCGCTGGTCAAGGCGGTCTATCGCGGCGCGGACGACACCGAGACGCTGGTCATGGCCGACCAGTTCCGCACCGACTACTTGAAGCGCTTCATGATCTACAGCAACCAGTTCATGCTCGACGCCGACAGCGGCGATATGTGGGAACTGTACGACGGCGACATGGAGCAGCCGCGGGGCGCCACCTAACGCCCAAGCCCGGAGCAGTTGCTCGCGCCTGTTCGCACTCCAGGCGCTGAGCGCGTAGCGGGAAAACGCCGCCCGCCAAGGCGTTCGCGCCGCCATACCATGAGGCCACTCATACCGTGTGGCGCGTCATGCCCATTCAAAACGCCCCAGTGCCAGCCAAGACGGGTTTGTTCTCCCGCTTCGGCATGAGCGCGCGCCGCTGGCTTTCCAGCTTCGTCGCGCCGGCCAAGGAAATCAACCTGGTCGATTCGCTGCTGTACGGCGCCGGCAGCACCACAGTCGCGTCGTTACTGGGCAGCGGCCATCGCGGCGCCCGCGCGCGCCAGATCATCTACGATAAGTGGTCGCTGATGGAGTCCGACCCAATCGTGTCCACGGCGCTGCTGCTGCTGGTGACCGCTGCGCTCGGCGGGCACGAAACCAGCGGCAGTCTGGTGTTCATCGAGAAGACCCCGGACGCCGCCAAGGACAAGCGGATCGCGTCGCTGGTCGATGCGTGCGCGGACGATCTGGGGCCGCTGCTGAATCGCGTCGCGTTCCCGGTCGCCTATACCGGCAGCGTGTTCGGCGATGCCTACGCGCGCATCTACGCCGACGCGCGCGGGGTGATCGACCTGAGCACCGACGAGTTGTTCCGTCCGCCGCTGGTGCAGCCGTTCGAGCGCGGCAGCCGCACCGTGGGCTACGCGGTGTATCTCGGCGAGCGCAATTTCGAGCGCCTCGACTTGTCGCAACTGGCGCGGATGAAGATGCCGCGCACGCAATGGGTGCCGCAGTACGGCGTCATAGAAAAGTCGCTGCGGCTCGCAGTTACCGAGGACGACATCGAACGCCTGCCGGTGATGCCGAGCATGGCCGGCGGTTCGCTGCTGTACAACGCCGAGGGACCCTACGACAACCTCGCTGCGGCGCTGCTGGGGCTGGTGGGACAGCGCTGGATCGACTCGATCGACGAGCAGATCGTCGGCGTCAACATGGAGTCCATGACGCTGGAGCAGCAGAATCGCTTCATGGAATCGCTCAAGAAGATGCTCACGGTGTCGAAGGGGCTGGTCGAGGATGCGGTGACCAAAGGGCGCCCGGTGATGGAGCGGGTGCGTCACATCGTCCCAGTGTTCGGCGAGAAGCAGTTGACCACCATCGGCCCGGCGAACGGCGGCCAAACAGGGCGCGCCGCGAACATCACGATCGACGACGTGATGCTGCACGCGCGCATGCTGTCGGGATCGCTGGGCGTCGATCTGTCGATGATCGGTTTCGCCGATCAGTTGTCCGGCGGCTTGGGCGAGGGCGGATTCTTTCGCGTGTCGGCGCAGGCGGCGGAGCGCGCGCGCATCATCCGTGTCGCGCTTGCGGAGTTCTGCAATCATGTGCTCGACATCCACACGCTGCGCCGCTACGGCGTGGTATTCAACCCCAACGAACGCCCGTGGACGATCAACTTCTACGGCTCGATCTCGGCACTTGAGTCGGAAAAGCAGCGCACCCGCGCGGACGCGATGCAGTCCGGCGGGATGCTCGTGCAGAGCATGCAGATGCTCAAGGAAATGGGGGCGACCAAGGAGATCATGGCCGAATTCCTCGCCAAGACGATGATGCTGGACGAGGAGCAGGCGAAGCTCTACGCGGCCATCGTGGACGCCAAGCCGCCCGGCGACACCGATCCCGGCCTGAGCGGCGAGGTATAGCGCTTCATGTCCCTTTACAACAACGTGGCTGAAAGCCTCGCGTCCAATGGCGTGATGGGTTCGATCGGTGGCGGCATTCAATCCCTCGCTTCCGGCGCCGCGGGCAAGGCGGCGAGCGCGCTTGGGGGCGGCACGCTGGCTGCATCGGCGGCGGAAATCGGCAAGAACATGGCTGCCAACGCGGCCATGAACCTCGTCAACAAATACGCGCCGGCGCTACAGGGCGACATGCTCGACCTCGCCTCGCGCACCGCCGGCGACATCATGGCCGGGAACCTCGAAGGCGCCGGGATGCGCCTGCTCGATTCGGGCCTGCTGAACCGCCTGTTCCACGGCATGAGCGGCGTGGCGACGCAGGCGCGGTACTGGGGCGCACCGACGCCGCTGTTCGGCGGTATCAGCCCGGCCGAGGCGCGGCAAATCTACGGCGAGTTGCGCGGCCAGAAGCTCGCGCGCAAAAACCTGTTCCTGCTCGAAGTGTCGAGTCCGGGCCTCGACGTGTCGCGGCGCTTCAACCTGTTTGCGACCGAACTGGAATTCGCGCCCTGCACCATCAGCGGCGAAAAGCGCAAGCTGGGCGGCGCGACGCTGGATTCGGTCGTCGGCGGCGAGCCGGTCGAACTGCGCCTCACGACGCTCGACGATCAATCCGGGTTCATCAAGCGCTGGTTCGAGTCTCAGTGCGCGAAGACGGCGGCGCAGGATGGCACCGTCGGCGTGCCGGCCGAGTACGCAGTCACCATCCGCGTGGTGCATGCGTTCGTCAAACGCCCGAACGGCATCGCGCCATACGAGAGCGTCGGGCTGTTCCGGCCGGCGAACATGGAATGCAGCCTGTCGCGGCGTGAAAACGCAATGCAGGAAGTGCAGTTGACGTTCGCGCAGCTCGACACCTTCATGGCAGCGTGACATGGCGCTGCGCCACGACGCACAGGGCTTCCTGGTAGGCGATCCGATCGAGATCGGCCGGGCACTGGCTACTTGGGATGCGATCCGCGCGGACGTGCGCGCGATCCGCCAGGCGATCGCCAATCCCGTACTCGTCCGCAGTGGCACGCAGCGCGGCGCTGGCGCGCGGCAGCAGGCCACCGCCGTCATTCCACTGCGGGCCGCCACACCAGCAGGCCGCGCAGGCGCTGCAACCAACTCTGCGGGCCGGGCAGCAACCAGCGCGGCAATCGCAGTTCCGGCGGGGCGTGATGCACGCGCAGCAGTTCGCACCGGGGCGGCGGTGGCAGAGAGGGCCGCACGGACGGCGCGACCCACGCCGACGGCGCAACCCGCGGGCCGCGACGCGCGCGGCCGGTTCACCGCGGGCGCTGCCGAAGCCGCCGAGGCGGCGACCAAGACGAGCCGTGCAGCCGGCGCCGTCGCCAGCGCTGCCGGACGAATCGCGGGCGCGCTCACGCATCCAGGCAGCCTCGAAGAAGCCGACCCGGCGGTCAAGGCGGCAGCCGAGATCGCGCGGCCGTTGGCGCGCGGCTACGGGATGCTCGGTGGCGGGGAGAAGCGGCAGGAGGGATGGCTGCGGCGCATCTACGCGACCCTGACCGGGTTCCGCAAAGAGGAAACGGCGTACTCCAAGGCGGCGCAAAACAGTCTGCGCGCGATCGAGGAGAAGCCGGGCGCCGCGGGGGGCGCAGCGGATGGCGGCGGTGGGCTGCTGTCGCGCCTGCTGCCCTCGCTTCCCGGTGGCGGCCTGCTGTCCGGTGCCGGGAGTCTGTTGGGCGGCGCTGCGAGGAAGGCCGGCGGCCTGCTGCGCCGCATCCCGCTCCTCCGCTCGCTGTTCGCCATCGGTGGCGCCGCGTCGGACATCTTCGACAGCGAGGGCGACGATACCCTGTCCCGGCGCGATAAGGATGCGCGCGCGGGCAAGGCGGTCGGCGGCGCGGCCGGAAGCATCGGCGGCACGTTTGCCGGCGCGAAGCTGGGCGTGCTGGCGGGCGCGTTCGCCGGGCCGATCGGAGCGGCCATCGGGGGCGTGGTCGGCGGCGTGGCCGGAGCGTTCTTCGGCGACCAGGCGGGACAGATTCTCGGCGATACCGTCGGCGGCTGGGTGGCCGATCTGCGCGAGGCGGACATTGCCGGGTTCATCGCCGACACGTGGCAGCGCACGGTCGATGGCTTCAAGGGCGCATGGGAAAGCGTCACCAAGTTCTGTGGCGGCTTCGTCGAATCGGCCAAGGCCGGATGGGACAAGATCACCGGGCTGTTCACTGCCGCCTGGGAAGGCTTGAAGGCACTGCCGGTGATCGGCCCGGCGATACAGAAGGCGGCGGAAGCTGCAAGCACGACGGCGGCGGCAGCGAAGGAGAAGGTTGCCGAGGTCGCGGCCAAGGCCGGAGAGAAGACAGCAGAGGTCGCCGCAGTCGTCGGCGAGAAGGCAAAGCAGGCGGGCGAGTTCATCGCCAAGGAGACCACGCTCGGCAAAGCCGCGACGGCGGCCGGGCAATGGGTGCTCGGCCAGACGAGCAAACTGTTCGAGTCGGGCAGGGGCGGCGCCGGCACGGTATCGACCGGCAAAGGAGATCTCGGCGGCGCGTCCTACGGGACGTACCAACTGTCGTCGAAGCAGGGAACCTTGCAGCAGTTCCTGAAACAGTCCGGCTACGCCGAGCAGTTCGCGGGACTGCAACCCGGAACGCCGGAGTTCAACGCCAAGTGGAAACAGATTGCGCAGAGCGATGCCGGCTTTGAAGGCACGCAGCACGACTTCATCAAGGCGACGCATTACGACCCCGCGCTCGCCGCATTGAAGGGGGCAGGGATCGACCTGTCCGGGCGCGGCGCGGCCGTGCAGGATGTGTTGTGGTCGACGTCGGTGCAGTTCGGCGCCGGTGACGCGAAGAAGGGCGCCGCCGCGATGTTCCAGAACGCCCTTGCCGGCAAGGACATCGCCTCGATGTCGGACGCCGAGATCGTCGCGGCGATTCAGGACTACAAGATCGCCAACAACGAGCAACTGTTCGCCAGTTCATCCGCTGCGGTGCGCACCGGTACGCTCGCGCGCGCCGGAGACGAGAAAGCCCGGCTGCTTTCGCTGGCGGGGACCTCGCCGATGGTGTCCATCGCCAGTGCTCCGCCCGTCAATCTGCCAGCGCCACAGACCTTCGCCGAGGCGCCGGCGATCGCGGAAACGCTCGCCACCGGCGGCGGCGCCGGGCGCGACACGATCAAGGTCACAGTGGACAAGCCGGAAGCCGAGCAGGACGTGCGCGACCGGAGGATTGCGCACATCGTCACCGGCGGACTGAGCGCCACGTAAACCCGCCACCGGCATTCGGAAAAGCGCGCCGTTGCGGCGCCCGCTGCGCCCCTACGATGCACGCATGGCCACGATCACGGGCAGCGACATCCAAGACATGGTGCGTCACTGGCTGAACACTCCGGTGGACGGCTATCTCGGCTCGGACTACGGCCAGGACTTGAAGGCGCTGCTCCAACTGCCGCAGTCCGATGGCGCGCCCGATGCGCTGCTGCAAAAGCTGCGCGACGACGTGCCGGTGCTGCAAGCGCTGCCGCGCGGCTCGGTCAACCTCTACGGCGTGCAATCCCCACCAGACCGTCTCGATCTGGCGATCGAAGTCGCCGGCCGGATGATCGAGGTGCGCGCGATCACGCCGACCAAGACGCAGTTCATCAACCGCGGCGCGCCAACTCGGTGGGATGAAGGCAGCACGATCTGGGACGGCGGCGTGACGGTATGGGACTGAGCGCATGACGAGCGCGATTGATCCGACCAAGCCCTCGCGCGGCGCTACGACGACCGCCGGGGTGCGCGCCAACTTTCGCGCCGCGAAAGAGGAGATCGAGGCGCTACAGGCAGCGGGCGAGGCCCATGCGAGCGACCTTGCCGCCCATGCCCAGGACACCGCCAACCCGCACGCGGTCACCAAGGAGCAGGTGGGCCTCGGCAACGTCCCCGATGTCGATGCGACGGATGCCGACAACCTGAGCCGCGGGACAGTCCCGCTTGACCGGCTGGCGGTGTTCGGAGCGTCTGGCAGCGCGCATGCGCCCGGCATCGTTCCCGATCCTGGCGCGGATGCCGGAAACGAGCGGTTTCTGTGCGAGGACGGCGAGTTTGGTGTCCCGGCCGGCACGCCTGCGCTGACCGAACACGTCGCGGAAGCTGATCCGCACCCGCAGTACATGACATCGGCGGAAACTCAAAGCGCAATCGCCGCGCTGGTCGCTTCGTCACCTGCCGCGCTCGATACGCTTAACGAACTCGCTGCGGCATTGGGCAACGACCCGAACTTCGCCACGACGATCACCAATGCGCTGGCGCTCAAGGCGCCCCTCGCGTCGCCTGCGCTGACCGGCGTGCCGACGGCTCCGACTGCGGCAGGCGCCAACAACTCGACACAGATTGCAACGACCGCGTTCGTCGCAGCCGGCGACAACGCCGAAGCCACCGCCCGCGCCAACGCAGACGCAGCCGAAGCCGCCGCTCGCGCCAACGCCGACACCACGCTAACCGCAGCAATCACCGCGCTCATCGACGGCGCACCCGCCGCACTCGCTACGCTTAATAAGATCGCGGCGGCGATCGCCAACGACCCCGCCTACGCCACCACCATCACCAACTTGCTGGCGGCCAAGGCCCCGCTGGCTTCGCCCGCGCTGACAGGCGTGCCAACCGCTCCCACGGCGGCAGCCGCCACCAACACGACGCAACTGGCCACCACCGCATTCGTCCAGGCGCTCGCCGCCGCGCTGGTCGCTCCGCTTGCCCCGCTTGCTTCTCCGGCGCTTACCGGCGTGCCGACGGCACCCACGCCGGGCGCGGGAAACAACAGCACCCAGATCGCTACCACCGCCTTCGTGCAGGCGCTTGCTGTTACGCTCGCAACGCTCGCCAGTCCAGCGCTCACTGGCACGCCGACAGCGCCCACGGCGGCAGGCGGCACAAATACCACGCAGATCGCCACCACCTCGTTCGTGCAGGCAGCAGTAGCGGCACTCGTTGCCACGGCGCCGGCAACCCTCGACACGCTCAATGAGATCGCGGCGGCGCTCGGTAATGATCCGAACTTCGCCACCACCATCACCAACCTGATCGCAGCCAAGGCGCCGCTCGCAAGCCCTGCGCTCACCGGCGTTCCAACGGCTCCCACCGCTGGCGGCGGTACCAACACGACGCAAATCGCCACGACAGCGTTTGTGCAAGCGGTAGCTGCTACGTTGGCCCCGCTCGCATCGCCAGCGTTCACTGGGGCGCCAACGGCTCCGACTGCGGCAGGCGGCAACAACACGACGCAACTGGCGACCACGGCGTTCGTTCAGGCGGCCTTGGCATCCGGTCCCGGATTGAACGCGCTGCTCCAGGCCATTTCCGCGCTGTCCACGTCCGCTGACAAGACGATGTATTTCACCGGACCTAACGCGCCTGCGCTCACGGCCATGACGGCGCTCGCGCGCACGCTGCTGGCGAATGCGGCAGCGTCCGACATGCGCACCACGCTCGGCCTCGGCACTGCTGCCGTTGCTGACATTGCGACTCTCGCCCCGCTGGCTTCGCCCGCGCTGACAGGAACCCCGACGGCTCCTACCGCTGGCGCAGGAACGAACACCACGCAGCTTGCGACCACCGCGTTCGTCGCAGCCGGCGACGCCGCCGAAGCCACCGCCCGCTACAACGCCGACGTAGTCGAAGCCAACGCCCGCGCGGCCGCAGACGGCGGCAAAGCCAACCTCAACACCAACTTCGACTTCGTCAACGTCTGGAACGGCGGAATAGGCGTTAGCGGCGTGCTCAACCTGCGCGATAACTGGGGTTACGGCGTTTACAGTATCTACAACAGCGACGGCTTCGGCCTCACCCTCATCTGCGCGCCCTACTGCCGCACCGGCTGCGACACCTGGGTGTCCGCCGCCCAAGAGAATGTTCAGTGGGCCGACTTCGAGCAACGCGAACTCGCCTCATCTTGGCAATGGTCCGAAAGCGGCTACTACGCCTATTTCGACGGCCGCTATCTTCCCTCAGTAGGCAGTTGCACCGTCGGCTTTCGCAGCAACGTTGGCGGCACGTTCTACGTCCACAAAATGAGGAAAACCTAGTGCCAACCAAGCACTATTTTATCGACCCCGCCGACCGCATCGCCGGCGAATGCCTCACCGAAGAACCCGCCAACCTCGGCGCCTTCCGCATCGCCGTTCTTGACGAAATCCCCGGCGACTGCACCGAATACCGCCTCGTCAACGGCGCCGTCGTGCATTCGCCGCCCGAAAAGCCGCCCAAGACCGACCAGGAAATCAAAGCCGAACTGATTAAAGCCGTGCAAAAACACCTCGACGACACCGCCCGCGCCCGCGCCTACGACAACATCGTTTCGGCCTGTTCCTACGCTGCCGCGCCGAACCCGTTCCAGGCCGAAAGCCAGGCGTTCCTCGTATGGCGCGCCGACTGCTGGATGTACTGCTGTCAAGCGCTCGATGCCGTGCAGTCGGGCGCGCGCCAAGTGCCGACGGCGCAAGAACTGATCGCGGAATTGCCGCAACTGGTGTTGCCAGGCTGACATGCTGACCAAGACCGATTTCCAGCGCGCCATCCGCGAGTCGATCGCGGATTACCCTACGATCGCGCCGCTCTATCAGGCCGGCGACCCGCGCGTCGCGCAGCACCTCGATGCGATGGCGGCGATGCTGGCGATGTTCTCGGCGCAGCTCGAAGTGGCGCTGTCGGAACCGTTCGAGAAGGCGCGCGATGCAACCGTGCTCGCCGATGCCGCAATGCGCGGCATCGTGCGCAAGGCTTCCGCTGCCAGGGCGCGGCTGCTGGCGGTCAACAAGGGGAGTGCGGAGTTCACGATCGACACCGGCCGGACGGTGCTGGATTCGGCGGGACTGCCGTGGCGGATCGACACCGCTGCCGTGGTGCCAGCGGGCGATAACGCGACATTCGAGGCGGTGCAACTGCGCCAAGTCGCGATCACCCATACCGTAAACGGCAGTGAACCGTTCTACGCGATCGAAATTCCGGC